>WNFM01147451.1_pt1 | contig 35349 bp, 26 predicted proteins | sample 5400271 | NCBI WGS metagenome assembly WNFM01 (sample SAMN13153352, study PRJNA577476) | soil metagenome | isolation source: 60 cm saprolite on Douglas fir-dominated hillslope | place: USA:California | collected 2013-09-17 | reverse complement strand
TGGCAGATAACCGTACTACAACAAAATAACGAGATTGTGAGGGCAACTCGTGTGGTTGCCCTGGTTCCCTTATTCGATTGTTTGGTGATCCTATGAAATCTTCCGTACAAGTTTTAAAATTTGGGGGTACCTCTGTTGGCAACGGTGAGCGTATCCGCCGTGTCGCCCATATCGTTGCCCACACGTTCAATGATCCAGTGGAGGCCTTTCCCGTCATTGTGGTTTCGGCCATGGCAAAGGTGACAGATCAATTGCTGTGCATTGCCGGTCACGTATGTGCGGGTGAGCCGGATGCCTGCGAACATGAACTGAAGGCTCTTAAACACAAACACCTGGATACCATTGACAAGGCTGTTCACAACCAGGAAGGCCGTGATGCTTTGCGTGAGCGGCTAGAGACGGCTTTTAATGGGCTTGAAGAGGATGTTGTCGCTTTGCAGCAGCAAGTGGGAGATCGCTTTATCTCGCCCGAAGTCGACATCCTGGTCGGGCGCCACGAGTTACGTCCCGCTATAGCGGCTGTGGCCACCTGGGGCGAGCGCTTATCAGTATTATTGGTAGCGGCTTCCGTGGCTGACCTGGGCATGCAGGCTGTTGCTGTACGTGAAGAGATCATTATTACCGGTCAAATTCATAGCGAACTGGCAACAACGCTGGGAGCTGCGATTGGAGCTGACCCATTAACGGAAGAGACGCGTGCTAACGCACAGAGGCTGCTCTTTCCTTTGATTGAGCAGCAGGTGGTGCCAATTGCGGCAGGTTTCATAGGCCGCGCGACTGTTGGAGGAATGACAACGCTGGGCCGTAATGGTTCGGACTACTCTGCTACCGTGATTGGCGAGGCCATAGATTGCGCTGAAGTCTCGATCTATACCGATGTGGATGGAGTTCTGACCGCTGATCCGCGCCTGGTTATGAACGCTCGCCTGCTTTCAAGGCTTTCTTATGCCGAAGCGGCTCGTCTCTCCTGGTTTGGTGCGAAAGTATTGCATCCGCGTACGCTTATTCCTATCGCCCATCGCAACATACCTGTACGGGTACGCAATACCTTCCATCCTAAGAATCGTGGTACCGTTGTTGGTCCTGAAGGCCGGCACAGCAGTGGGGCATCGGCTATAACCGTGCGCCGTCACCTGGCGTTGATCACGGTGGAGAGCACCGATCTCTTCGGAGCGCCTGAGAACGCGGGCCAGGTATTCGCCCTGGCGGCTCGCGCTGGTGCGGCACCCGTGGCTATTTGTTCATCGTCTGGCCATCATCTCTCCTTCGTTGTTGAGGAACAGGCTGCTGAAACCGTAGTGGCCCTCTTGCAACAAGAAATGGTGGCTTTGAGTTCCCTGCCTCAACCAACGTGGCGCGTGCGAAGCCGCAAGGGTCTGGCGGCCTGTGCCTGTATTGGCTCTGGTTTTACTGTTGACCCCATGAGTCCTGCGCGTGCGATTACTGCCCTGGCTCGCGAACGTATTCCGCTCATTACCCAGGGGGCATCAGAACTGGGCATAACGCTGATTGTCGAGGATATTGATAGCGAACGTGCTCTACGTTGTCTCCACCGTGATCTCATTGCGCCTGTAATTCCCCTGGTGCACCACACTGTCCAGGAAAAACGGCGGGGAGCATTATAAAACCCCTTATGAGGTATCGACTATGAATACACAACCACGTATCCCGGTCGCGGTACTGGGCGCAACCGGCATGGTTGGCCAACGTTTTATCGAGCTACTTCAAGGGCATCCATGGTTTGAACTGGTTGCCCTTGCTGCCTCAGAGCAACATGGCGGCCGAGCGTATGCCGAGTCTACGCGCTGGCGCTTACCCGGCAGCGAAATGCCAGCTTCTGTAGCCAATCTGCCTGTTCTGCCCTGTCGACCAGATGCCTTTCCTGGTGTGAAAATTGTTTTCTCGGCCCTGCCTGGTGAGGTTGCAGGTGAGATCGAGGCTGAATGTGCACGCGCTGGCATGGCCGTCTTCAGCAATGCTAAAAATTATCGCATGGCAGCAGATGTGCCGCTGCTGATTCCCGAGGTGAATGCCGACCATGCTGAGGCGATTGTGGAGCAGCGTAAGTTGCGTAAGTGGTCTGGTTGCATTGTCACCAATGCTAACTGTTCGGCTACGCCCCTGGTGATGGCGCTCAAACCGCTGCAACAGGCATTTGGCCTGCGCAAGGTGCTCATCACGACGCTGCAAGCCATTTCGGGTGCAGGTTATCCTGGCTTGCCCTCTTATGACATTCTCGATAACGTAATTCCTTATATCGGCGGCGAAGAAGAAAAGTTGGAGATCGAGACACGCAAAATGCTGGGTAGCTGGGAGGAAGGTCGTGGGTTCAGCGATGCTCCCGTGCTGGTGAGCGCACACTGTAACCGTGTGGCGACGCGTGAGGGGCATCTGGAGTGTGCGAGCATAGAGTTAGGTCGCGATGTAGAACCCGCAGAGATTATAGCGGCCTGGCAGAGCTATACCCCTGAACCACAGCAACTGCATTTACCCAGCGCTCCCGAACAGGTCTTCATCTATCGCACTGAGGCCGATCGACCTCAAACCTTACGTGACCGGGACGCGGGTCATGGCATGACGGTGACGCTTGGGCGCTTACGGCGCTGTCCTATTCTCGGCTATAAATTTGTCATGTTAGGCCACAACACCATTCGTGGCGCGGCTGGTGGCTCGGTATTAAACGCCGAATTGTGCGTGCACAAAGGATTAATTTAATAAATTTGGGGGCAGAGAGCCCGGTCTCAGGCTCTCTGCCCCCAAATTTATTACAATGTCTATTTCATGGCCGAGACCAGGTCTGGCAGCAGATGGGCGGCATTGGGGGTGCCCCAGCCAGTGACCGCATCCCATCCCGGCCCGGCAGAGTAGCCTATCACTTTCACTCCTCCCGCATTGACGGTGTTGTTGCCAACGGTGATATCGTGAAAGTCCTGGGCGTAGTTGGGGGATTGCGCCAGCTTGTAGAGGGCAGGATTGATGAAACCCAAAGGATGACCTGCCATTTGATCAGCAATAGCTATCAGTCCAGCCCAGAGAGGTGCGCTAGCACTTGTACCACCCGCCAGCGTCCATTGCCCCGCTTCGTAGAAAGCCAGCCCGGTGAGTGGGTCTGCATCCGCTGCGACATCAGGGACGCCACGCCTGTGCTTGGCCTGGCTTTGGATCGTCGCTGGCAAGGTTTGTTGATAGGTTGGACTGGCAAAGAGGTCACTGTAGCCACCTTCACTCTTATTCCAGGCGCTTTCGTGAATAGCTGTTCCCTGGCGTGTGACTGTTGTGCCGCCGACAGCCGTCACCCACGGACTATCAGCGGGAAAGCCGATGGTTGGGGTTGAGGCAAACTTCGTGGCCTGCATATTGGTGACGTCAGTAGCTCCGTTATCACCAGAAGAGGTGAGGTAGGTCATGCCAGACTGGGTGGTGTTCTTTTGGAAGAAGGCATCCCATTTTTGTACTTCCTGGCGACCAGCCGTGTCTTTTAGTGTGGCCTCAGATGCACCCCAACTCTGTGAAATGATGTTGCCCAGGTGATGATCGATGGCGTACTGCTCCAATTGGAGAAATTCTGGGAGTCCGACCACACCTTCAGTTTCAGCGACGGGGCTGGTCAGGACGACAATGTTCGCGCCAGGAGCGATGGCATGAATGATCTGCACATCCAGGGTCGTCTCACCTGCCCAACCGACCATGTCTTTGTTGGACGGGTCAAATGGTTTAGTGCCAAGAGGCGCCATGATCTGCAACTGGATGGGTGGCAGGCCAAATTGCTGGTCAAAAACATTCATATCCTGTTGCAGCGTAGGGCTGCCAAAGGAAACAATATCTACCACTGTTTGTCCCTTGCCAGTGAAACCTTGCTTGAGCAGGGTATCAGCGCCATAGGCAACCTGAAACTGGTGTGGTGTGTAGCAAAATGTCCCACCCTGTGGATAACCGCTGACTAGCGTGGGACAGGTATCTACCTGGCTGATGCTGTGTTGTGTCGCTGTCGGCGAGGGGTGGTCTGAAGTTGTAGGAGTTGTCTTGCCAATACTTCCACTGGTACCGGGCATACTACAGGACGTCATAAGGAATAATGCCAGCAAAGCTGTACATACAAACTGCCATAAACGAAGGGTCATACTAATCTCCTATTGTAATGCTGCTATAAGATCAGGGATCAACTGGCTTGCTTGAGGCGTTCCCCAACCAGTCACCGCATCCCAGCCTGGCTCGGCCTTAAAACCCTGTACATGAATCGTACCGTTATTTACCTGGTTAGTGCCACTCGTAATATCCCGAAAATCTCTTTGAAAGTGCTGCGAAGTCCCCAGTTTATAAATACCTGAATTGATGAAGCCCAGCGGATGACCAGCCATCTGATTGGCGATAGCGATAAAGGCTGCCCAGAGCGGTGTGCTGGCACTGGTACCACCGATTTGTGTCCATTGTCTATTGATATAGTTGATCATTGCCGTGAAAGGATTGGCATCTCCCGCGACATCTGGCAGTCCGCGATGACCCGCCAGTTTTGCCTGGATAGAGGATGGCAAACCCTGTTGAAAAGCCGGTTCGCTAAAGAACGAACTGATGCCACCGCCGCTGTTAGGCCATGCTCTTTCGCTATACCCGGCAGTACTCTGTAAGAGAGTTGTGCCTCCGACAGCGGTTACCCAGGGTACATCTGCTGGAAAATTGACCGTAGCAGTCGCTGAGAGTTTGGTCATGGCGACATTAGCATAATCAGTTGCACCATTGTCGCCGGAGCCAGAAACTACAGTGAAGCCTTGCCGGGTTGTAATCTGCTTGTAAAAATCGCTATATGTTTTGACCAGTTGTTGACCCGCGCCATCGGCAAGGGTAGCCTCGGAAGCGGCATAGCTCTGGGAAAAAATCTGGCCTAAATGATGTGCAACCGCGTATTGTTCAAGTTTGAGAAATTCAGGTAATCCGACAGTGCCCTCTGTTTCATCTACCGGACTGGTCATTACTACGATATTCGCGCCAGGAGCAATGGCGTGCATGATTTGTACATCGAGTTCCGTTTCCTCTGCCCATCCGAGCATTTCTTTATTAGTGGGGTCGAAGGCAACCGTTCCTAGCGGCGCAACAATCGGAATAGTGATAGCCGGTAGACCAAATTGCCGGTCAAAGATATCCATGTCGTGCTGAAGCGTAGGACTGCCATAGGAGACGATATCAATGATCGTTTGTCCTTTACCTGTAAAACCCTGTGCGGTCAGCGCCTCGACTCCATAAGCGAGGCGCATCGCATGAGGAGTGAAGCAGCTTTGATCATGGTTGAGTGGCGCTGGGCATATATCTGCACCTGTCCTTGTCGCCCCGGTAGGTGTTGTCGCTGCCGTCGGCGTTGTGGCTGATCCACTTCCTCCACCGGCTGGCGTGCAGGCTGCACAGAGCAGGAGGAGCGCAACCAGGAAAGCCAGGTAGGACTTGAAACGCATGTAAGCGTGCTCCTTTGTATAATTGGTGTCGATGTGTTTGTGTATTATACATGATAACAGTACTTCAAAGTTATGACAATGATGACATAACTCATCTTTAGACGGCAAGCCGTCGGGGGGAAACTGCTGTCCCCACGATCCCCTGCCCTCTCTCTAAGGAGAAGGAGTTGGGGAATGCTTTGCGCAAGATATTGTAGGACCCGTTCACATCGGCGTTGATACGCCTGCCATTTTTTGCCCGATATAAGCCACGCTTTTCCCGCTTACCGCTAAATGTCGGCTTCTCTTTCCGCAATCTGTCAAAGGAAGGACTCATCAAAATGGATAATGGCAAGCTCAGAATAGGCCCCTTTATATACTTGTGTATGGCTGCTTTCCTCTTGTACTTTGTCATTTGATGATGTAAGGTAATCAGAAATCACGATACTGAAGCCAGTTAGCAATATATTTCCTCTCACTGAGAGAGTAGATTGGAAGAGAGAGATATGTCGCCACAGAAACTCCTGGCGGATCACGATCCGCTTGTACATATTACAGATTTTTCAATGCTAGCAACCTTTGGCGATACAGCCTTGCTGGGCAACTGGTTTGTCTTTCTCAAGTCCGAGTGGTTCAAGCGCGCGGGTATAGCTCAGTTTTTAGAAGCCGCCGCTGGCGGCCAAAGTTCCCCCAAACCGGCGATCTTATTTCGTGGCAAGCAAGAAATAGTTTTGCCTGCATTACGGATCGCTCCTACTTCCTTGCCCAGGGTTGCGCTTGTCTCATTGACCTGTGATAAAGCGTTATATCGCGCTCATCATGACACTGTGCGCCTGCTTGTTGCTGCACCACAGCATCCCAAGTCAGAGTGTACTCTCAAACTGCATTTGCATGGCAACCTCTATGCTGAATACCCTATCTCATTGGATGATGCGGGCCTCTACCTCTGGTCGGTGCAGGGTTTGCCTGAAGGAGAATATGAGGCGGCCCTGGATGATCTGAAGGATGTATCGCTCGCAGACGCGCCTGGTACTTGCCGCTTTGAAGTGGCCGAATACCGGCTGGCACCGCTCAACGCTGAAGTAATCGAAAGACACCTCAGTGGTACAACCTTGCGCTATGTGCTCGAGGTGACCTCCTTCGGACAGCCCTATAGTGGTCCTATCGAAATTGAATTGCAGGAACGCGGTCAGCGTATTGGTCATCGTCACCACTTGACGTGTAACCGTGAGGGTCAATGTCGCGGCGTAGTACATCTCACCGGTAAGGGGCCATATACGCTCAGTGTGTTTGCTGGGGAACGTACCGCGACGGTGGCTCTCAAAGGATCAGGACAGGAGCGCCGTGAGACGCTGGTAATCAGCGAGTTGGGAGAGATACGTGAAGTGAGCCTGTTGCCTTTGCCGCAGTCGAACGAGTGCCGGGGCATGTATATTGCGCGTGGAGGGGCCAATACGGAACCGTTTTTAGTGCGGCGTGTCGTTGGCAGCGAAGTAGAGATCACTGCCCGAGCCAATGCTGAAGTGCTGCGTGTTGTCGTTGTGGATCCTACCCATGGTACCAGCGAAGAACTACTCTTCAGCGATGTGAAGGCGGAGCAGAGCATACACATGCCCATTCCCGCACCCTATGGTATCGTTCTACTCGGGGCCTTAATAGATGATAGCGCCTGGGAGGGCTGGTGCAGCGTATTACGTCCCGCGGAACTACAGCTGCATTGCGAGGCGCCTAAAGAGGCCAAACCTGGTACGCGCATTCGCGTGACCTTGAAAACGAATCATCCTGAGCGTAGTATACCTGTGCACCTGGTCGTCAAAGATCAGCGCCTGCTTACACCGAGCGATCCACTGGTAGAGCTTGCTGCATGTATGAAGAAGAATATGAGTACGTGGCAGGAACAGTCAGGTACGGGTGGAGTAGATCGTCAATTAGCCAAACTCAGCGGCGGTTTTGATAGGCAGATGCTGGGCCGGAGTGGCCCTCGCCCCATGGTTGCCTTTTCTGCTGTTATGCAGCCGTCTTCCAGCATGGGGATGGCAACGCCACCAACTGGTTCGCTGCTGGCTTCGGGTGTGGCTTATGCAAGGGAGGCGGCAAATGTACGCATAGGGAAGCAGGAAAGCAAAGGGGCAGCGGCTATTGCCCAACGGACAGTGGCAACAACGATGCTGGCAAGGCTGCGCATGCAGTTCCCAGAAGTTCTATACAATAACATTGTAAAAGTGCAAGGGCAAGCCGATGTTGAGGTGACGCTTGGTGATAGCATGACCCGTTACTCTATTGAGGCCTTTGCACTTGTGCCGGAGACAATGGATTGGCAGCGCATGGAGACGACACTTGAAGCAGTACAGCCTGTCTATGGCGAACTGACTGTTTCACCTTTTGTCTTTGCGGGCGATCCGGTCATGGGTCGGCTCGATGTCGGAGCAGCTTCAGGTGGAGCGATTGTTGACGTGCGCCATGATGGTGAGGTCTTACCACTTTTCTTCGATAATGGCAATGTTGTATCTCCAGGCCTACCTATTCCATCCGGCTCAGTAATCCGTTTTCCGCTGCGACCCGGCACCATTACAGCCTCGGTACGTGATGCTCGCAAGGGCGGTATAGACGTCAGCGAGCGCTACGTGACCGAGCCAGGCTCCCTGCGACATATAATACGCCGTCTGCACTTGCTTACACCCGGTGACGAAGTAATCCTTCAGGAAGCGCACCGCCTGGCGATTAAACCCCTGCCAGGGTTGGAACAGCCCTTTCAAGTCTTCGTTGAGGGCGCAACTCAGTATCCCTTTGGCTGTATTGAACAGACCTCAATGAAAATAGTATCGATGTACGCAGGATACATTACCAACCTGGCACATGAGGAGCGTGCACGAGATTATGAAGCGGCTATGCTGGCCTGGCACAAGCGCTTACAGAGTATGTATCTGCCTAAAAGTGGCTTCTGCTTCTATCCACCTGAGGAAGGCGGTATTAAGAAACCTGATACTCACTATGCACCGCTTGGCGTTAATCACCTGCTGACGCTGCCCAGTGCTGAGCATTCTGACAGCGCATCAAAAGCCTTGCGCACTATCCTGGCCGATATCAGGGCTATGGCGCTTGATGCCGCGGCCTACTACAAAATGGCGTATCCACCGCGAGAGATCCAGGATTGCCATACGGCCTATCAAGTACTGGTTAATGCCTCTTCACAGGTAGAGAAAGACAAGGCTGCTACGTTCGTTCGCACGCGTTTGACTGAACATGGCAGACAAACTTATGTAGATGTGCCCGTTGATCAAGCTGCCCATCGGCTGGGCGGACAGGCGGTGGCTACGCGTGCAGAGACGGCCTATGCCGCTGCTGCCTTGCTGGCGACAAAGGAGCCTGCTGACCTTGCAAGAGCCATTGCAGCTACGAACTACCTGACCAGTCAGCTAAACGAGGAGGGACGTTTCTATAGCACGATCGATACCGCAGCAGGCCTGGCCTTGCTACTCGGTTTGCGTAAAGCGGGTATAGTGGCCAACGGTGACATTGGACGGGTTGTTGTCAACGGGCAAGAAATGTCGTTAGCGCATGCGCTTACCTTGCAGGACAAGGTTGAAGCGCTGCGCTGTGTTGAAGGTGTTATTGCTGCGCAGGTAACCTCGGAGGTGATAGAGGATTGGCGGACGTTCAAGAGCCAGTTGCCGGTCACAGTGCGGCTGGAACGCGATGGTCAGGTCCAGGAACGCTTCAGCGTTGGTGATGCTCTTGACCTGGTCATCAGCGTACCGCGCTACGAGCCCGGCTTCGTGGCTCACGTATGCTTGCCTGACGCCCTGGCTCGAGTGGTCGGTGGTGGGCAAGTTAAACGTTTTAGCCTGGATTTTTGCGAACAGAATAGTCTGCGCATACCATTAGCCGCAGTGGACACAACCCACTTACCTATGATCAAAGATGGAGAGGCAGAAAATACCCTGCTGCAATGGCCAGGCGTGGCGGACAGGAATAATGACACAGCCTCTGTACAACACTGGGCAGTCATCGTACGCAACATGTTCAAAGAAGAGCAGGTAGGTAATCCCGGCTTGCTAGAGGTGACGGTCGAATAGGCTTTCTCAGTATGAAGCAGCGGGTGCGTTGGTCGATCGACCAACGCACCCGCTACTTTTTGTATGCGCAAGATTTGCCTGCTCGCTCTCGCCGGTTAAGAACCTTTGAAAGTTCAGTACCATAGTCCTAGCATGGAGGCATCAAGCTTGACCAAATGGTGGCTCAACAGGTACAGTTTCCTTAAATGCGAAGGTGATGGGCGGTATGGGTAGTAAAAGTTTAAGTCTTATGGATTGGGGAATACATGTATGTCGTCTGTTGAAGATCGTCGGAATAGTGGTACTGCTGAACAACCCATAACTGGGTCATTAAATATTCCCGGGCTCGTCACCCAATTTTCTCCATCAGATCAATTATCTTTTCCTGACGCCGCAAGTCAGCCCTTTAGTTCATCCCAATTAATGAACTACCCACCTTCTCCTGCTATTACTCGTGCACTGTATGATCCTAACATGTCACCCGGCGTGACTCGTAACCTGGCAGAGTTAGAGACAGGAGCAGTACCTGCTGTCAGAAGGACGACAACCTCCTTACGTCAGCCAGTGGTGATACGCAGTACCGGCAAGAAGAGCTCCGGAACAATGCGCCCTCCCAAGGGACGGCGTTGGGTTGTGCAGTTGGCGGTAACAGGGCTTTTGCTATTGATTGCTGTGGTTACGTTAATAACGGTAATACCGGCGGGAACCAGGGGAGAGATGGGTTTCAATCCTTTTCAGCCAATTATGAACCTGGTGAGTAGTGGAAGCAATAATCCCAATTTACTGGCGCAGCAAGCTGCTACGGTGACCGCTGTAACCCAAGATGGGTACGAATCTGGCAAAACTGGGCAAACCTATGCTGGTTTGCCTACAGCACCTCCTGGAACAAGCGGCTATGATGGGTTCACATATGGTCAATGCACATATTACGCGGATTATCGCTACCACCAGTTGACAGGTTTCTGGGTGCCCTGGGGAGGCAATGCCTGGCAGTGGGCAGCGGCGGCGCGTGCATCTGGCTGGATTGTATCCTCAACGCCTCACGTTCCTTCGATTATCGTCTTGCAGCCGTATGTGCAAGGTGCAGGTGGCTACGGTCACGTGGCCGTCGTAGAAAAGATTAACTCTGACGGTACAGTCTACGCAACCAACTGGAACTGGTATGCTAACGGTGGAGGTTGGGCTCGTTGGAGTTCGTGGAATTTTTCCCCTGGCTCTGGTGTAAGTTTTGTGTGGAGATAGAAAAGACAGAGCATAAAGCGGGTTCCCTGGCAGGCTAATCTGCCAGGGAACCCGCTTTATGCTCCCCATCGCTCCAGAAGCACATGATAGTGCTCAATCATCGCCCGGTGGTACGCATCCTCTCCTGTTTCTGATGCTCCTAGCTGCTCCTCATGATAAGCAAGCCGCGCTCTTGTCCCCTCTAATGCCCTGGGAGATACCTGCGCGAATTGTACAGCCTCTGCTGGCGCCGGTTGCCATGTTGGAGCATTGCGCCAGTTGATATAGGGGCAATTGCGACACTGATTGGCGCAGCAATAGCCACGACGTATAAGAAAAGAACGTGTCGCGACATAGAGACCGTTGGGGTCTATTTCCCAGTCGTCGTCGTTGTTGGTAGGTGAAAACATGTATAAGCCCTTGATTGATAGTACAAAATCATAATTAGTACAAATCATGTTACCATAAAATACCCATTTCATTCCCCTTGTGTATTTGCCTATAAAGAAGTATTATGGATGTATGTTGTCTCTACACCCAATTTATATGTTTTAACCTCAAAATTTAGAGAGGGTTAATATTGCATGTCTTTATTTTCATTGATAGAGATACAAGTACTGATTTTGTAGAGAGTTTGTTGTAGATCTAACCCTTGTGATAATGCTTGCTCTTTGTGAGGAGGGCCACGTGGTTTCCATCGTTCGGGCTTCTACCTGTGACTATTACAAAATCGAACACCTGCGACGTACCCCTACCTCATTGCTTATGTTCATTCGACACATGGTGACTAATAGACGCCTGGTAATAAAATTACTACAAGAATATGATGATAGTCGCTATGACTTAAAGACAATTCCTGCACGCCAAAAATGCCAACTTGAAGCGTTGCGTTGGAACAGATATTTTACACCTAAAGTATACTTTGGACTGGCGCCGCTGGTTTACTTGAATCTGGCTCAGAAGATAGTGGGGATAGGTGAGATTATTCAGAATCCTAAACAGGAGATGCTGGAAAAAGATGCTGAATACGTTTTGCTGATGCGCCAGTTACCGAAGAGCAGACGGCTAGACCAACTATTAAGAGCAAATGATAAAGCGACTGTTTATGAGCAAATAAGACTTGTGACCACCCATATTGCAGAGATGCATAACAAACTTTTGGCTTCGCCTAAACCTGGTTCCTTAGAAAAGGATGCCGTCATGAGATGGGGTAGCCCTGAGCAACTACGCGAAAAGCTTGAAGAGAACCTTTTGTTTTTTGACAGAATACTTGTGGGAGAAATGTCTAGTCGATATCAAGATTATAGTGGGTTAAAAGAATCGTTATTAGACGTGTTTACTCAAGCTAAATATACAGAGAGCTTCCTGCAACGCTTAAAAGAGCGGCGTATTAAACGTTGCCATGGAGATCTCAAAGCAACAAATATCTGGATTACACAATACCACGATCAGAGGACGCGTAGACCAAGGAGATCAATCAAGCTTATAGACGTTATAGATTTTAATGTATCATTTAGCAATATTGATGTGCTTAGTGACTTCGCCTTGTTCGTGGCTGATATCCACGCTCGTACGCAATCTGAGCTGATGGTTAAAACCATGATAGATGATTACTTAGACATGACAGAGCAAAATAACGGTGTTGCGAGATTGCTTTTGCATTATTATATTGCCGAAAAAACGATGTTTAGTGCTGTAATAAATACTTTAGATGATGGTAAACCAGAGCTTGGCTTATATTTTTTAGAACTAATGGCTTTCTATATCCAAAAGATTTGAAAGATGAATATCCATATATAAGCTCTTTTCTCGTTTTTTTACATTAGAATGTGTTAGGGCCTTACTTATCCAAAGAATAGTAATAATACGAAAAGATACAACTTGATTACATTTGAGCTCCTATGAATGTAATCAATATACTTCTATATATAACTATTTTAGGCTTAAACATACGAATTTATCGTTATATTTGCCATTTGCTCTAAAAAGTCTTGCAAGTGCCTAAAAAATTTGATATAGTTAAGCCGAATATTTATGATGTAGTTATTTTAATGTAAACGTTAGGAATTAAGAGGATGTCTGTTGATTCTCATCATTTGTTGCCCAAGATATTCTTGCGTTTACATCTCAGATTTACTCGGAATCCCTCTTTCTTACACTCGCATCCTCTTGCGAAGATTCGCACAACCATCGTCAAACTTTATAACAGCTTACCAATCCAGTTGCGCCTCTTTGGCTTTACATGCAATATTAATGCTAACGAGACTTTAAAATCTTCTGCGACCGTTATCATGTTCGCTAAGAAAAACAGTGGTAATGTGGACCTTTGTTTTAAAATGTGGCAAGAATGCGATAACGCCCTCTACCATACGAAAGATCTGCGGGCTTGTACAAAATATTTGCTGGAAGGATTGAAATTTAACAAGCCTTTTGCGCCAGATGTTTATTTTGGTATTGCCCCGGTAAGAAGTGTAGACGAAGATAAAATTAGCTGTGGTAAGTTGATATGGTTTCCTTTCTTCTTGAGCAACTGGAGAATAGAGCGGTCGAGCCAAGAGTATGTGCTTGTGATGAGGCGTCTGGACCAAAGCTGGCGTCTAGATCATCAATTGCGCACTGATGATATGAAAACAAAAGAAGCTATGGTTCTGCTGGCAAGAGAGATTGCCCGCATGCACAGTCAATTGGAGTCGTCGCGTGAGCCAAGTGGGAACGCTGCTAGTATTTTAAACAAATTAAAATTAAATGAAACAGAGTTCAATGCAGCACTGGATGAGCTCTCTTCGCAAGAACGGTTGGTACCGTTTGATAAGAATAAATATGACTTCATTAATGTGATCATGAAGGAAGCTTATAAAAGATGCATCGGTCACTTCGAGCAGCGTTATGAAAGTGGTTATGTCCGGCGTTGTCACGGTGATCTCAAGGCTACAAACTTGTGGATATACCAGAACAGTAAGCATGGCCAACGTGAATTATTGGCACTGGATTGTGTTGATTTTAAAGCCGATTTCTGTCATATAGATATTTTGAGTGATGTTGCTATGCTTGCTATTGATCTGGAGATGCGTTTAACACGCTGGTCTGATAAATATGAAGACAAGAAAAACGGACGAAAATTAACCAACCATTTCCTTTATACCTATCTCAAAAAGGCAAAGGTAGAGGGGGATGCTACCTGGTTGCTTTTAGAATACTATATGACGGAAAAAGCCATGATATGCGCGTTTATGAGCATTCTTTATGATCAATTACCTACTCTAGGTGAAAAGTACCTGGATGTGGCATTTGCTCATGGACAGAGGCTGCAAAGAAAACTGAAACTTTTGCCCTCAAAGTCGAGACAACTCGTTTATTCTAGATAAAGCCATTCTGGATGGTTCAGCGAATACTGGCCGCCATAGCGATTCTCAATAATCTCTATGCCTCCACTATGCTCTTTCAACTTCTTGCGTAGGTGATGCATGCGCTGGGTAAAGGTTGGGCGTTCGATCACCTTGCCCCAGGCGCTCTTCATCAGTTCTTCCTGGGTGCAGCGTTTAGGATGTTGCATCAATGTTCCAAGCAGATGGTATTCCAGTTCTGAAAGCGCAATTCTCTCCCGTTGTTGACCTGGTCGTGTAATCGTGAGCCAGTAACCGCGCCCAGTTGTAGATGGTTGAGGATTCGCAGGAAGAACAAACAGATCCTTATTTTCCGTTGCTTTTTGGATGAGAAACTCACGTAGGATCGTGCCAGGAATGCGAATCGGTTGGAGTCGATCGTAGCGAATAATGCCCTCAGTATTCAGCATGTAGCGCAGCTCAGATGGCAATTGGTTCCAAGTCTCAAAAGGAATTTCTTCATCGATCTGTTTGTCTGCCAGTGAGGTTACAAAAAGAAAGAAGCTATGTTTGATTTCCTGGCTACTTCTGTCTAAAGCTTTTTGCAAGCGTTTCCAGACGCGGATCAGAAAGGTGCTCAGGCTGACATTGATTTCTTCTATCAGTTGTTGCTTATCAAACTCTTGCAGATCCGTCCAGGTGCCGTTTATACTCGCATATTCTTGTTTGAAGTGAAAGGCATGGAAGCAGAACTGTTGGAGTAAATAGGGGTGTGTTCCCGCTTGCTGCTGCAACCATTGTTGTTCATCTCGGGAAAAGATATAGCTGCCACCCAGTCTTTTAAATGCATCGGCCCATGAATTACCAAAATTTTCTGGTTCCTGGGCTAAAAAATGCAGTGCATCTTGCCAGGTGAATGTTTGTAAGGTCATGGTTGTAAAACGTGCCAGGTCTGCTGATACATCTTTAAACTGATCGGCTATAGTAGGGCGAGGCAGGCTTTCAATGGAGAGAATAACACCAAAGTTACTAAACTCGTCAAGGAGATCAACTAAGATGCGAATAGCTTCACAGTGATCGAGCAGAGCGAGACTGCGCTCCTGGGGAGTTTGAGCGCTGCTGGCGATATTGAGAGTGTCAAAAAGCTGCATGCTCAGACTTTCCAGGCGTTCGATGGTATCAAACGTTAAGAAGATGCGCCCTTCACGATGTTGCAGGCATATATCTCGCACGATTCTGCGTAGCTCTTTCGGCTCAAGACCGAGTTGGTGTAAATTTTGTTCGTGTAGCGATTGTAGGGCAGCTAGACATTGCTGGATAAAAAAGCTGAGCAACTTTTCCTTACTCTTGATATCTTCATTAGGTGCAAGATCAACCTGAATAAAGTATGTTTCGTCCAGATTAATCTGCGTATTCAGCGCTTTTAATTCTTTTCTCCAGGTCCACTCACGTCCAGGAGGGCATGCCAGGTAACGTATTAATGCCGACTTCCCAATATCCGGAGCGCCTGCCATAATGAGTGCGCTCTGGCCGCCACTGATAATTTTGGTGATATCCGTACTCCTACCAGACACATGCCCTGTGATGATATCTGATGTATCTGTAACCTGGAATGGGTTGAGCAAGGTAGGCCAGGTGGTATTGTGCGGAAGTGACATCATACGTTTACTCCTAAATCTAGTCTCATGACAACCTAGTTTAAGGAAGAAAAAAACCAGCGATTGTTTTTCAACCAGAGATGTACCAGTTCGATTTTAAATGAATAATAAGGATTGGCAATGGGGCCGTGTTTCTGTAAGATAAGTCCATTACGGAGACGATCCAGGTACTGTTGAGTAACAGAATCGGGAAGTCCAAGGCGAGCAGCAATTTTTTTGAGCTGAACTTTCGTTTGTTTGCTCTGCTTCATTAATTCAATCATAGTTTCCAGGACGCGCAGTTCTTCAATGTTTTGCAACTCGCGATTATGAAAGGCGAAGTTTTGATTGGCCGTATCGGCGATAATCTGTTCAATAGCATAGTCAAGGTCTTCATCTGTTACGATTGTTTTCCTGGTTTCAATATTTAGCTGGTCAATGATCTGCTTACCTAGTAATGTCATATAGTAAGGATTGCCTGCTGTAAACGTTACAGCTTTTGCCATCGTGCCTGGCTGAATGGCAATATCTTGCTCATTGAGCGGTTCTGCAAGCAATTGTTCGGCACTTTCCGTGTCCAGGAACTGAACAGGGATTGAGGTTGCAAAGGTAAACGCATTTGAAAAATCACCTATCGTCAGGTCTTTATGCGAACTGGTTGGCAGCGCAAAAATCAAGCTCAACTGAGGGACCTCATGGATTAAATCTTTCCAGAGGCCAAAAAAACGGAACTCCAGGATCTGTTGTTTATAAGACTCCAAAACGCCGCCAAACTCGTCCAGTGCTAAGATCAAACGAGCATCGGGTGCCTGCGCGATACATGCCTGCAAAACTTTTTTAAAGCGTATTTCCGGGTCACTATCATGATAGTTCTGCCATGCTGGAGCTGAACGATGCATCTGCTCATGAAATGCCGTCCCGACGTAGTCTGCCAACTGCATCAGGACAGCCTCTTCAGATTTTTGTGTAGCATTTTGCAGTGAGCAATGTACACCCCAGGTATCTGGACGTACCTGCTGCTCAAGAAAATGTTTGCAGATAGATGACTTGCCTGAGCGCCGCGGGCCATAGAGAATGAGCGCCCTGCCGTGATCATTGTCACCTAATTCTCTTTGCATGATGCGCGTTTCTAAGTCACGCCCATAAAACATTTTTCCTGAAACGGGTCGTGAGATATCAAAGGGATTTTTTAGCAGGGCAGCACGTGGTCGCATATTTTCTAGTGTTTTTCCCCAGGTAGGATTGACTGTGGTTGTTTCAGAGACGGTTATGCGCTGACTATGGAGTTGTTGTAGGCGCTCATAGACATTTTTAGGCGTAGTAGCTGCGTTCATCTCAACGCTTCTCACATTTTCTACTTTGTAGAGATTTTCCCAGAGGGATAAAATCTCTTTTTCTAAGTGTGTTTCAACGGTAAAACGGATCTGGGCTTCACGAAATTTGTCGATAGTTTTGGCATTAAAAGTAAGTAAATCGCATTGGTGACTGCGTATCTGCCTGGTCAGGTCTAAAATGAGCCCTTTGCGATCCTCGGCTGTCACAAAGAAGGCTACGTGCAATGTTTTAGGAACTCTCTGCCAGACCATAGGCAACAGTACAGGCTGATATGCCAAACGTTCAATGAGGTGAGGACATCCCTCTTTATGTACAACTAACTCACCGCTGCGCTTATGGAAACGCCCTTTGATTTTCTGATCATGCGGGTAGGCAGGGTGACAAAAACCGCACAGATGTTGTTCACGATACGTGATTCTCTCGGACATCAATTGTGTGTCTAGCACAGGCTCCCAGCTCAAGCCACCTTTCTCTCCAAGCAGGGTTTCATTGCGATGAATCAATTGGTGCATAATTGTTTGCGCTGCCCAGTTAAGCGTATATTGTTCCTCTTCTGTGCGCCCCAACTGCTCTAAATAATCATCAACAGTACCAAGGTTATAGCGCTCCACCATGAGGTTTATCTCTTTGTGAAGATCTTCGGGGGCGAGAATATAGTGTGAGTGTTTCAGTTCCTGGCTGAGCAAGTTTAATAACGTGCGATCACGAGAATGCTGATCCAAAAAATCTTTAATCAGGCGACGCGCTTCAGGCGTATTTGCATAATTGTCTTCGAGCCAATAATCTTGTGCCTGGACTTCCTTTGATGCTCTAATTTCTACAATATCTCCAGCATCAAGGACGCGGTTAATCGGGGCTTTCCTATTGTTTATGAATGCTTCTACTGCTCGCTCGCCAATAGTTCTATCCAATTTGTAGGCAAAGTCCAGGGCAGTAGCTCCTTTAGGTAGGGCAATGGGTTGACGACTTTTATCATACACGACGATTGGTGCTTCTTGTGCAGCTTGTAGGCGCAGTCCTTCTTTGATAGCATTTAAAACTTTGCCTTCTTCACTGTTCCATATCTCTGTAATTGATGGGGTGTTTACCTGCTTCTCAACTACTGAATGGTGCGTGAACAACTTATAACATTGAGGATGCAGACAACCATAAGCAGCAAGAGCCTGCATTAGACGCGTAGCAATCTGCAGTTGACAAACATGGAGAGGAACTTCTGCATTGGGCCTTAAAATTAAGCCAAAAGCAATGTGGCTATATCCATTGGGTTTAGGGTTGGCTACCTGGTCGGTTACACGATCCTGGATATAGCCTAATTGGCTCAGCACACCTAAGGCCTGGTAGCATTCTCGTACACTAGGAACAATCACATCAAAGATCACCACGTCGAAACCGGTAAGCTGTGTTTTTTGTGAGGTAGCTGTTGTATGCGCATCTTGCTTACGACGTTCCATTCCCGCGATTCCACAAGGGCTATATTCAACTTCAATTTCTTGTTGAGTGATCTCACGGTAAAAGGACTTAATTTTGTGTTTAATAATTTCCAAGTGCACTTTATCCTGCTTTAGAATCCGTTCTTGCTCCTGTTTTACCTCTGCGTACTTTTGCGGATGACGGATGTGCTCAAGTACATCTTCTACCTCGCGCTTGAAACGCCACATGCCCAGCAGCTTGGTAATATTAAGTAAGGTTCCCCCGATACGATCGATCTCTGAGTGCTTAGTACCAGTGTAAGCGTGCTGCATATTCTGACCCTGCAAGGCCTGAAAATAGATAGTAACCGCCAGCAAAAGTGCTCCTAAATCAGCATAAGGAGGTGTTAACAGAGGAGGGAGATTCTCGTTCTGGATGTAGTGATAGTAATTCTTTGCTTGCCTGATATGGCTCAGTACCTGCTCCGCATCATGTAATTTGCTCAGATGAAGATATTCCTGGTTATATTCCCAGAGAAACCCCGCCATGACGACCTGCCAGGGTAATCCCCAAGACTGAAGCAGTGCTCCCACACGTTGTGCATCATATTTCACATTCAAAGTATAGGTGCGATGCATACCCTTCATTTGTTCCGCCAGGGTGTTAGAAAAATGTATCCAGTCCTGGGGAAGTTGTGTTGGTGTAGGTTTCCATGGTGTAAGGTCAGGGCATAGCTGGTTTTGAGGTCTACTGGCCATAATAGTTACTCCTCAAACTATGAATATAACATTTTTTACAACTCGTACACCTGCCGTATAGTATAGTACAGATCGGTATATTTCGTCAAATGCCAATATACACCCGTTTTTTGTGTACCAAATGGCTGTGAGAATAACTATGATAGTTATACGCATTTTTTGATAAAATACTCACTTGTGCGTCTTAATAATACTCGAATATTTATGCTGTAGAATATTTTGATCCAAGTCAGGTAAATTTGTTTGTCTAGATCGCTTTGAAAGCATTTTTGGTGCATTCACACGATATTCACAGCAATTTCATTGACAATGAATGTAATAAGACGTTATACTGATTGTACGTAGTAATGATTACGTAAATATACGATAATCGTAACTATAGGAGGGAGCCAATGGAAAACTTTTTAAATCCAACAACCGGTGAAAGTGATATTGGTTCTAACGAGTGCATTGAACAGTATTTTCCTCTTGTATATATATGTGCCAGGCGTGCGTTTCCTCTTAACATTGGTCCCTTCGATAGTGATGATCTGGCTCAAGAAGCCTGTGTGAAGCTCTGGTTGATTGGACGTAAACAAATCATTCAAAGTCCCAAAACCTATATCAGGCGGGTAGTCCAATCTGTCAAGGTGGATATGCTGCGCAAGTATAAGACTCAGACCTATCAGGCTCTGCCTGTAGACGAAGATGGTGAACTCCAGGAAGGGCACCTGATAGTTACGCAGAGTCCTGAGTTAGGAGATCCTGAGATCATTCTTGAGCAGGATGAAAGCTTTGATGAACTGTTGAATGAATTGCTAGATGCGATGGCGGATCTCCATCTACGCCAAAGGCAGGCATGTGTATGTACACTCAGAGAGCGCGTCGATGATCTGTTAGGGTTTGTCGACGCACTTCAGGCCAGGGATATGGAGAGTGAATGGCAGTGGCCTGAGGACAGAGTTGACCACCAGCGTTTGCAAGCTTCCTATGCACATGCCAGGCGCAATATTGCCGGTCATTTGCATGTAGAAGGAGCTAATGGCCCCAGAAGCTATGAAACTCGCCATAGATATTGAAAAGCATTGTAGCTGAACCATGCGTAGTGAAGCGTTGTAGCGTTAATGTTATGTTGCCAATGCCGTCAACAAACAGAAAGGAGGTAATGCTATGTCGCACGAGTATGGTTTTCAACCCTATACTATTGCCAGGGGTTATAGTAAGCGATACGTATTGCTAGCGCTTGTCCTCCTTGGCTGGTGCCTTGTAATGTCCAGTTGTGAGTTGAATTATACGGCTAATAACCCTGGGCTATCATCAACGCCATCGTCAGATCCAGTCAAGGCTACTGTAGTGCCAACCAGGCCTGTTGATAAGACAAGGGATGTAACGCCTACACCTTCTGTCCTGAGTGACCAGCAGGTGGTGGTCAATTTCATAGAACACTATGCGGACCTGGTGTTCAGTCAACTCTTCAGGCGTGCCTATACAAAGTTAAGCGCTAGTCTGCGTGATAGCGAGTCGTATGATGATTTTGTCCAGAACACGAATTATACCCTTTCCAAAGGTTGCTGGAGAGAAGGTCAGAACCACGTCTCGCAGTTAGACGATCACACGTGGGTAGTGGGGCTAGAGATGATGCAGGTTTCATGCGTCGATGGTAATGTGATGGTGAATTATAGCTGGGTTTTTCATGTAAGCCTGGCCGATGGACCGCCCGAGATCATCGCGATTGGCCTTTATCCTACTGCTGCTGGTAGCTAACCAGCAAAGTATACCATGGGTTAACCCGGATTTTTAGAAAAAAAGTTGTTTGATCATGATGAAGGCGCTCGCAGAGCGCCTTCATCATGATCAAACAAGAGTTTCAAAAATCCGGAATAACGTATGCTCTCTCTCACCGTCATATCCTTTATACCAAAGGCAGGTGTTCTTCATGCGCTGAGGGAAGTTCTTCGCGCTGCAGACGACGCGCAATGAGCTGCTTCATCACGTAGCCTATGCGCCTGATACCCTCCTCGATATCGGCTTCTTCCGGGTAGGCATAGCTGAGTCTGAGTTGTTGTTGACCGCCTCCATCGACATGAAAAGGTTCGCCGATGACAAACGCGACCTGTTCTTTTGTAGCTTCGCGCAGTAAGGTGCGAGCACGCATATCTCCTGGTAGCCTGCACCAGAGATGAAATCCTCCCTGAGGCAGATTGACTCGCACGCTTGTTGGCCAGTAAGCTTTGATAGCTTGCAGCATAATATCACGTTTGCGATGATACGTCTGGCGTAGCATGGCCAGGTGATTTTCCAGCATATCACGCTGCATAATCTCTGAAACGGCCCATTGACCCAACGTATTGGTGTTCAGGTCAAAAACCTGCTTGTGGAGTGAGAGCCGTTCGATAATAGGTTCTGGAGCTGCTAACCAGGCAACGCGCAGCCCGGGTGCAAGAATTTTTGAGAAGGTATTGAGATAGATTACCTGGTTATGCATATCTATGGCTTTGAGTGGTTGTGGTTGGTGCCCTTCATCAAAGTAGACATCGCTGTAGGGATCGTCTTCGAGGATGGGCACCTGGTAACGCCTGGCGAGGAGGAGTAAACGACGTCGACGCTCAGGTGACAGCACAACTCCGGTTGGGTTTTGAAAGGTTGGTGATGTATAAATCAGGCGTGGCCGGTGGCGTGCCAGGATCGATTCTAAAAGATCGACGCGCATACCATCGCTGTCCATCGGTACGCCGATAACGCGAGCACCGAGCGCGCGAAAGGTATTTATTGCGCCGAGATAGCTTGGTACTTCCACGACAACGGGATCGCCGGGATTGAGCAAAAAGCGGCTGACCAGGCCAATACCCTGGGTAGAGCCTGAGAGAATGAGAATATGTTGCGTATCAACGGAGACGCCGCGCTTGCGCATGCGGGCGGCAATCTGTCTGCGCAGGCTATGTAAACCTTCAACGGGGCCATAGCCAAGAGCGTATTGACGGGCACTCAGAAGACCATCGGCAAAAATGGTTCGCAGCATTTCGGCAGGCAGCAACCTTGCCGCAGGGGTTCCCACCGCCAATGAGATGATATCCTGGCGTTCTCCCATGCCGGCCAGCTCGCTCAACATATTTGCATCCGGTCCCAAAATCTCACGCTCTCCCGCAGGGAGGCCAAAGAGCCAGGAGGGATCTTCGGAGGCAAAGCTGTCATCACTATAATTGAAGCGATTGCGTCGTACCAGGGTTCCTCTGCCAACATGCCCTTCAAGCAAACCTTCGCTGGCGAGCTGGTTGTAGGCGTTCATAACTGTTGTTCTGTTGACTCCGAGTTCTTTAGCCAGGGCGCGCTCGGTAGGCAAACGAGTACCTTCGGATAGCTGCCCCGAGAGAATTGCTTCACGAAGTTTTTCACAAATCTGTTGGTATAATGGAGTACTCTGTTCCCTGTCAAGCTGGATGAGGGAGCAGATGGATGCTGTAAATAGTGGCATTGGCTGATGATGTGTTAGCTGGTGTCGCATATATTTCTCCTCATTGGCTCTCATACCAATATAGTGTACTCCACCAATGTAGGCGGGTACAAGGGCCAATTGGCGGATGGCTTTGCAAGCCAATATGGTAAAGGAAAGAAATATGGCAACTATCGAGCAGCGTATTGAGGCAGTTCGCACTGATCGTACCCATGGTTCGCGATGGTTGGCACGCGAAGCCGTCTCAATTTTGTATGACCTGGCTACGGATGCAACGCTAACTCCTGCTGAAGCGGAGCAACGTTTGCACAGCGCGGCACAAAAATTATCCCAGGCTCGGCCTGCTATGGCAGCAGTAGCTGGTGCCGTGCAACGCATTCTCAATGTCCATGGTAGTTTGGCAGATATAGCCCGGGCAGCGTCGGAGCTGCTGGAGGATATAGATATTGCGACTACACATATCCTCACCTATGCTCGCCCTCTTATAAAGGGCACCTTGATGACCCATAGCCTCTCCGGTACTGTGCTCGCCGTGCTGGCAGCATGTGCCTCGCAGATCGAGCAGGTCATTGTCCTGGAAGGTCGCCCTGGCTATGAAGGACGAGAGGTTGCGCGAATGCTAGCGAAAGAAGATATAGCTTGCACATTGATTACAGATGCCCAGGCGGATATTTTTCTGCCTCGCTGTCAGGCTGTGATCGTTGGCGCTGATACTGTGCTTGCGAACGGTGACATTTTAAATAAAGCCGGTACAGCTCTCCTGGCCTGGGCTGCCCATGGACATAAAGTGCCATTGTATGTTGTGTGTGAAACATTGAAAATCTCGCCCCGCCTCTGGTCAGGAGACCTTGCGCTACTAGAAGAGAAGGAGCCTGAAGAAGTTCTAGCTTCACCCATCCCAGGGGTCACGCCACGGAATTTTTACTTCGATTATACACCGGCTCGCCTGGTAACGAAGGTTGTTAGCGAGCAGGGTTTATTAGGTCGCAGAGAAATCAAGCAGTTGGTGATGAGATTGTACCACTAGTCCTATCTCCGCGATGAAATTTGGTGAAATGATGGATGCTGATTATTCTGACATATGAGGAAGATCGCGCTAGAAATGATTATTGGCGTTTGACGAAAAGGGGGTTGTAGTGAATGAAGAACGAATATAACGGATATAAAGAAGAAGATCAGTATGAACAGCCAAAGGATAGGACTGGTAACCTCAATGAAGATATTGAGCATGAGGCACTTGACTCTGAAGGCTTTGTAGCACCAGGGGTACCCATTGTGCGCAGTAGCACTCCCAAACTGCTGGCAAATGAACTCATAGACACTGATAGTCAATCAAAGTCCGAGACCATGGCGGCTTTCCCTGTAGAAGCACCATCGGCACCTCCCCTGCCGGAAGAATATCATGTAGCCGAAGAGGATGTGCTCAGTCTGGTAGGGGCCACACCTCTGCCAGGACGTGGAGAGGCGTCCGAAGAAGTATTCAGTGAATTTCTGTGGTTGTTCGAGTATGGCCTGGAGATGGATAGCGTCGTTCTGAATAGTGCTGAACGGCTGCATGGCCAGGCATTACTCTATGGGCCTGCAACTCTGCGGGACTACGAAATTACATGCGAAGCGGTCGGCACACGCACTGGACAGGTGGTAGCGACAATTGTACCCAGCAGTAAGCCGGGATCAGAGGTATGGGGTGTCCTATATCGTATTCCACGCCGTTTACTTGAGCCTCCTGGTAATGAACTGGCGCAACTGGATAAAATTCATGCTGCAACGCCATCCAATGGCTTGTTTGAACGTATCTCTGTAACAGTATGCGAGGCATACCGCGGAAGGGATATATCTTGCATTGCATATATTGCCTCCCCTACCGCACGCAATCTGTTTCATTCTCTGCCACCTAACCGTCAGGTAGCCGATAATGCGTATATACAGCAGCTTTTTGACACAGCGAAAAAGCTGAAGCTGCCAGATACCTACCTTCAGGAACTGATTGTACTTGCTATGCCTGTTCATACTGTGCCGCCAACTGTATCTGTCCCAGCGCTAGAACAAGATACTGAACCTCTACCTGTCCTGCGTACAGAAAAGAATGCCTTACCGTCGGTAGCTTTCGCCAGCAACGTGACACCATCAGCACGTTCCGTTGGTCTGCTTATCTTTGCTGTGTATTTACTACTGTCACTGCTGGCGGTATTTACGTTGGCAGCATTACAAGCTGTAGGCTATGGAGCGTATCTCTTTCTCACCAATTTTACTCTTTTAGATATTCCCTGGTTTGTAGTGGTATATGGTTACATTGGCGGTTGCCTGAGCTGTATTGTCAGGCTAAGTCGTCAGCAAACAATCTATCCTCCCCATTTTATTGTAATTGCATGGTTTACACGTCCCCTGATAGGCGCGATTCTGGGTATTATGGCATATCTGCTGGCGAATAGTGGACTGTTTATGCTTGGTGGCAGTGCTGAACAACATAAGGCGCTCTATTCTTTGCTAGCTCTACTGGCTGGCTCATGTGAGGGATGGCTATTTTATAAGCGAAGATGAAAAACGCCTTGTACCGAGGTATATTGTTTAAAAATTGCTGAGCTTGTGCCCATGAACTGTGGAGCGTACAATGAAAGCGGCAGGTCCCTGTACGCTCCATCTATTGTATTTCGCTATTGAGTGGGAGGATGACATATGCCAACGTATATCAGCCTGGTCAGTCTCACCGAGCAAGGCATCAAAGAAGTCAAAAATGCCCCTGAACGTTTGCAAGCATTTGACATTGCCGCGAGGGAAGTAGGTGGCAAACTCATAGGCTTCTATCTAGTTATGGGGCAATATGATTATATTGTGATTACCGAGGCTCCCGATGATCAGACGGCAGCGCGCCTGATCCTTGGTACTATTGCTCAGGGCAGCGTGCGTACTCAGACAATGAGGGCTTTCCCGCGTGAAGAGATAGAGAATATTGCCAAAGGTTTGCACTAGAGCAGAGAAACAGCTCAGCAGGTATCTATTTCACCTGCTATAGATGCCTGTTGAGCTGTTTCTTCATCTAATCTACAAATCATCGGCTGGGAAGATTGCACGCACCAGGCGTTCAGGATCATGGCGCGCGAGCTGGTCATCTTCCAGGTTAACATGTTCAATTACCACGTGAGGCACCAGGCGGGCTAAACGTGCCCGATCAGCCAGGACCGGTTCGCTTTTTTGCAGTGCATATGTTTCCAAAACGTGAGGTGGAAAGGGGCCATCGTTCACGATAACACGGTCTACACGTCCTCCCAGGTAGCGATGAATCTCGTTGACGAAATCCGATGCCTTATATCCGTCGGTCTCTCCATGTTTGGTCATTAAATTGCAAATGTAGACCTTCTCGGCATCGGACTCTCGTACTGCTCTGGCGATATCAGGTACAAGCAGATTGGGCAAAAGGCTGGTATAGAGATCACCAGGGCCAATGATAATGGTATCGGCACGACGGATAGTGCGGATGGATTGCGCACAACCAGGCGCATCTGCCGGCTGTAGGCGCAGTTGTGTAATGGGCGAAAGATAGTTGGGATTGTTATTTCCCCGCGTATCGATGTCTGTCTCTCCACAAATTGTTGTACCATCTTCGAGGTCGGCACAAATCGATGTTTCGGCCAGGGTGACAGGAAGCACTCGTCCAGCTGTATTGAGCAATTCCTGAGCGTCCTCAATAGCTAGCAGGAGATCTCCGTTATTGATATCCTGCAATCCCTTCAGAATAAGGTTACCAAGGCTGTGGCCACTGACACCTCTCTGCTGCTCGATATCGCCGTTAGCTTCCGAATGCTCAAAACGGTGCATAAACACTTCGCGCCATAATGCGCCATTGCGGGCTAGTGCCACTAGTGATTGCCGCAAATCTCCCAATGGCAATTGTCGGCGGAACTCGTCCATGAGCCTGCGCGAACTTCCACCGCTATCAGACATCGTAACGATAGCACTGATATTGAATGGATATTTTTTCAAATGTGAAAGAAAAGAGAATGTTCCAGAGCCCCCGCCAATCGTTACAATACGGCGTCCTGCAAATCGGTCTCCAGTGCGATAGGATCCTTGCACGTTGCTTCTCCTGTGGCTGATTTCAGGGTCGTCGTTCACAATCTTCAACCTTCTCTAATACGACAAATACGCTTTTATAGGTTTGGTTTATGCAAAGCATCCTGCTATTCAGGAAGATGGGAGATGCGTATTACACACTGTTTTCCCTTGAATTACCTTTTTGGCTTGAAGCTTGCATTTGTAATCAACAGTCTATCATCTGAAGCTTTTCCCTGCAAGCAATTTTCCTGGCTTGGAAAATTGCCTCTCAAAACCCTTGACAAGAATACGATATATCGTTTATTATTACTGATAAATAACGATATATCGTTATCGTTTTGAAGAAAGGGAAAATAACAATGTTTGGTAGACGTTTTGCTTATCAAAATCAAGATGCTGGTAGAGGGGAGGACTGGACTCCTCCATGGTTACGTCAAGAAGGGGAGTGGCGGGGACCAGGCTCCCATCATCGTGGTCCGTTTGGTCCTGGCCCACGTTTCTTCGGTATGCGCCGGGGGCGTGGCCCCTTTGGCCCAGGTGGTCCCTTCGGTCCTGGAGGCGATGGACCGCGCTTCTTTGGGCGCGGAGATATGAAATTTGCCTTACTTGAACTGCTGCGCGAGCGGCCAATGTATGGCTATGAGATGATCAAGGCTCTGGAGGAGAGGGTCGGTGGTTTTTACTCTCCCAGTCCCGGTTCAATTTACCCCACCTTGCAGATGCTGGAAGAGCGTGGTTTCGTAAGCGCGCAAGAGACCGAGGGCAAGAAAGTCTATAGCATCACTGATGCAGGACGAACCCTGCTTGATGAGCGCAAGGGTCCTGCAGAGGAGTTTGCCGGGCCACCCTGGATGCGCCATCGTGAAAGGCACCAGCAGCGCTTCACACCAGAGATGCAGGCTTTAAGAAGCGAGGCTATGGAAGTCACGCGCTTGTTAATGATTGCCGGTCGGATGTCTTTCCAAGACCAGGAGCAACTGGCCAAATTACGCGCAATCATTGAACGCACGCGTAAAGACCTGGCTGACATGATCTACGCTTCTGGCTCACAAGAGAGGCAATCTTCTGCCCCTTCAGCTGCACAGACTGAAGGCCCTTCCGTTGAACAGGCCTGATGGAGCATAAGACATTCTTGATTTGAAACGTCATGCGCTGCAGATGCTGAGGTAGCAACATGAAAGGTCTTCTGAAGGGAGTTCAATGCTACAGTACCCAAACCAGGAGATGACTCTATTGAGCCTCTTCAAACCGGGCTTGCCTGGTTTGAAGAGGCTCATAAGGGTTCTTTTTACCCGTTTAGTACCAAGTTGTCTTGTTGTCTTGTGTACAAATGACAATTGGGATATACTGTACCTGACGGGAATCTCCTTATCACTCTGTGGGCGCGGTGATGGGGAAGCAAGATCTCCCGTTCTATTTTGGAAAGAATCTTGCTCTTCTCTGTCGAATATTGCTTTATAACTCCTAAAAATAGACTATCTCTCATTGCACAAGTATGTTATACTTGTGTATATTTTTTGGAGGAGGTTCGCATATATGGCTCAGAACCAAGATAGTCAGACTTTACTATTTCGTGCTCGTCTGTTACTTGAAGAGGGGCAGAGTGATAAGGCTCTTGCTGTGCTAGAGACATTTACTGTTGATGGCCAGGCACAACAACTCGATGAAGTACAACAGGCGGAGTTCGACTATCTTCTTGGTTGGGGCTATACCGAGCGGAGACGTTGGGCAGATGCGCTACGTATTCTAGCACCTTTACCGGGTAAGGCGGAAGGTGAAGGAACTGAGGAGAGCCGCATTGATCGTGAGCGGCTGGCTCTTTGCCTGCTGCGCCTTGGATATATTGCTGTTAACATCGCCCGTTATGAAGATGCTTCTCGCCATTACAGCAGGTGTTTGAAAGTTCTGCAAGACAAGAGGCTTAACTTGCCCCTGGCGAAGGTTATTGCTCGTTATGGGCTAGCTATGACCCATAGTATGCGTGGTCTCTTTCCTGCTGCCATCCAACACTATCAAGAGGCTATTCGCTTATGCCTCTATATCGATAATGATGACGAGATCGGCAATATCTACTATGGCTTATGTGACACTTACCGGCGCTCAGGTGACCTGATCAATGCCCAACTCGCGGGCCAAAAAGCTTTAGAGTTATATGTGCGTAGTGGAAACCGTCACATGGAAGGCGTAACGCATAATATGCTGGGTCGTATTTCTTATAGTCTTGGTGATTACAGGCAAGCATCAGACCACTATACTGAAGCTATTACACTGGCTACAAATCACAGCGGCCCTAAAATGTTTATGGTAAACTGTACGGCTCTGGCAGATTTGCGCCTGGCAGAAAATCGATTGGAAGAAGCAAAACGCTATTGCCAGCATGCTTTAGACACGATTGGGCGTTTGGAGGAACCAGTCGGGCAACTTACTGGACTGACTTACCTGATTAGCGGTAAGGTAGCTCAAGCAGAAGCCCAACGGGCCGGCATAGATGAAGAGAGGCGCGAGTTCCTGCGAGATGCCATCAAATGGTTTGAGAAGGCCAAAGATAATCTTTCTCCGACACAAGCTTATCCTGATGTCGCTGATTTATACGGTCGCTGGGCTCAGGTCCTCGAAGATTTAGGCCTGTATGAAGAAGCGCTTCTGTGTTGGAAGTCCGGCTACGAGGTCCTATCTTCGGCCAGCGGCCCAGCGTGGTATTAGTTCTCATTCAGGTGCACGAATTGTCGGAAATCAATTATCCACTTTTGCATTTTCTTGCCTCTCTATTGATCCTCCTTTGTTCGTTTGGGCTCATTCCGCAATGTCTCAATCTATCCATGGGGCACATAAAAAGATTTTGTTGTGGCATACCGGGAGCAAAAAATCTCAGGCAGGCGCAGGAAAATGCTGGTGCCATCGGCTGGCAGATGAGCGCTGAAGAGCATAAGCGCGTAGACGAAGCGGTGCGCTTCTAACGCCTACCTACTCAGGTTTCAACCGCACGAGCATGATGCCGAACCATAGGACCCAGAGGGCAAAGAGGAGTGTGGCGGGCGTGGTAAATGCTGCCTGGCTCTCAGGAGCGCTGGCTACTGCTACCGCGCTGCCGCTCAGCAGCGCTGCTACTGCCAGGGCCATATAGCCAAAGGCAACCCATATGCCTGGCCAGAGTTTGCGCCCACTCCTGGCGATAAGCGCGCCGAAGAAGAGACTGGCCAGGGCGAGTAGGCCACCGCCAAGCGTATTGGGAATGATATTGAACGTACTTGTCAGCGTTGAAAAATTGGCGGGTAAACCTGTACTGGCAGAGAATGTACTGCCAATTATCATAAGATAGATGGTGCCTGCCAGGGTACCCAGCATATAGAAGATGAGGCTGAGCAGTCCTGACCATGCTGCCAGGACGGCAAAGCCTTTACCGCGCCAGGCATCGGAGGGCATCCCCTGAGCCTCGCTTGGTGCCTGAACTTCCGGTGCTGTGGTTCTCTCTTCATCTTCGCCTTGATCCTCTTCCTCACGCACTTCATCTTCCCGCCCCAGGATTTCCTGGGCTATGATAATGCGGAACAAGGTAAATGGCAGGCTGAGCAAGGCCGCAAAAGCGAGGATCAACTGCACACGATATCCCAGGAATAGACCTGAATGGTTACTCAACCAGGTCAGATATACGCCAAAAGAGCCCTGGCCCTGGGCGCTGAGCGCGTCCCCATAGCCCTGGGGCAGCAGGATTAGCGCTTGATAAAGTGGAGCAGCCAGTAATAACAGGCATGCACCAACAATATAATAGATGCCATTGGTGTGTAATTTTGTTAAGAATGTTCTTTTCATGACATGATAGGTCCTTGATTGCTTTATGTTTCTAATCGTCGACCAGTTTCCCCAATAGCTTGAGGGTAATACCCAGGGCCAGGATCACGCCACCGTTGACGGCCAACTCGATCATTGCATTAGTAAAAGCCGGGCCTGAAATTTCATTTACCGATAGTCTGGCACCGATTGATAGAATGCCTCGGGTAGCAGAGACTATACCGATAAAAAGGAAGGGACGTAGGGAGGTCGCGTGTGATTTGAGGTAGTGGATGACGGTACCGAGTACCTCCATAATGATGAGGACCAGCAGGAGATCGGAGACAAGCTTGATAATTGCACCAGCGACAATTGACTGAGGTGTTGTTACTGCGTTAGCCAGTCCTTGTACATTGAAAATTGTGCTGCCAAAATCCCAGAAGCTATACCCTAGCGTGAAGATCGCTCCCAGGAAAAAACAAAGACCGACTACAGCGTAGATAAAAGAATCACCCCGATCTAAAAATTGTCTGGATAAGATAATCAAGGGATGTTCGGGCTCGTGGTGGTCATTATTGAAGGATGAAGTGTCAGCTTGCTCACTGGCACCTAAGCGGTGATCTGACATAATAGTGGTACTCCTTATTATTACGGATGTATTATCAGGGCTATGTTCCCTTATTATAACGTATGATAGAGCATGCTCTGGTGACCTCTTTTTTGGACGTTGATGCGAACAGTACATGTATCAGCAATCCTACAATAAAGTGAAGGAAAATATTTATGCCACGCTGGTTGTATTTCTTACTCATCTTTACTGTACTGGCACCTATTCTCGATGTCTTGCATCTGCCTCCTTTGCTCATTTTCCTGGTAGCGGGTTTGGGTATCCTGCCCCTGGCGGCATTGATTGGAGTGGCTGTAGAGCAGATAGCTGAGCATACGGGTGAGCGTATTGGTGGTCTCCTATTCGCAACCTTTGGCAATGCCACAGAACTAATTATTGGCATCTTAGCGCTCAGTCAAGGGCTGGTGCAGGTAGTCAGGGCCTCGATTATCGGCTCGATTATTGCCAACGTCTTGTTAGTGCTAGGCGTCTCCGTGTGTGTTGGTGGCTTCAAACATGGACGTTTGCAATTTGATGGGCGTCATGCAAATCAGTATGGATCGCTACTAGGGTTGTCTATTGCAGGTCTCCTGCTGCCGACAGTCGCCGAACTGCTCGCCTTACGCACGCATCAGACCCAGGTCGTTGAACGTGGTGTCATCCTCTCCGACTTTATCGCTGTCGTTTTGCTTCTAGGTTATCTGGCCTCGATACTATTTAGCGTCTTTCGTATAGGCGACAAAAGTAATAGTGAGGAAGATGAGCTTGATCCTGTGCTAGGCGCTCGTTCTGAGGCGGCCATTGCGCGTTTGCTTTCTTATCGCCGCCAGCTTGCTCAAGCCGGTACACAGCCTGGCAAAAGTGGAGTGCTGCGCCAGATAGATACTACTGTAGATGCAATTATCGAGCATGAAACCGAGCCGGGTAAGAGGAGTGAACAAGAGGGGCAATCTCTGCCCCCTGCGACTTCGACGACACCAAAGGTGGCAAAGCACGAGCCGACTAAGCGCTCATTTCCCTGGCTGGCCGTGGGATTATTGGCGGGGGCAACGGCTGGGGTTGCCTGGATTTCGGATATCCTGGTGAGTGCTATTGAGCCGGTAACGGTGGCCCTACACTGGAATGCAGCCTTTGTGGGATTGGTTTTTGTACCCTTGATTGGCGGGCTCCCCGAATATTTCAACACGATCTCGATGGCTCTGGATAAGCGCATCGGTATGGTCCTGGCCGCTTCAGCTGGTTCGTCCATTCAAATAGCGCTGCTTGTAGCCCCTATCCTGGTGCTGCTAAGCCTCGTAATGCCCCAACGCCTGGATCTTGTCTTTAGCATTGTTGAACTGGCAGTGCTGGCACTGGCCACGTTTCTTTTTGGTGAAATGACCAAGGATGGCGAGCTGGTCTGGCTTGAAGGTCTGCTCCTTGTCCTCCTCTACGTGATGATGGGTGGAACGGTCTTCATCTTTGGAGCGTGATACCATAGCATACGTGAACACGAGTTATCCCGAATTTTTGAAGCTCATGTTTGATAGTGATAAAGGCCCTCTGGGAGGGCCTTTATCACTATCAAACATCTTTTTTGTGGAGATGAGGGCGGCCAAGCGCCCTCATCTCCACAAAAAAGGGGTGGAGTCCGCCATGTCAAGGCGCCTGCCTGGCGCCTTGACATGGCGGACTCCACGAGAAAGGACTTTTTTTCTAAAAATCCGGAATAACTCATGGTATCATGCTCTAAACAAACGGCCTGCTAAAGTGGAATAGGTAGCACGTTGTACCCTTCACGGCCGGGTTGTACCAGGTGCGAGACGAATAGCTCAACGACAAAGGGCTTTTCATAGAGTGGACGGCGCATCTCATCCATAAAGAAGATGTGCAGGCGGTCGCGACGTCCACTAGGTCCACTTGCAAGTGGCTGCATAGGAATGGTAACTTCGGCGGCGTAGCCCTGGGCCGGAATGTAGACGGCAGCCTGCTGCACAATATAGGCATAGCTTTGATAGAGGGCTGAGCGCACCTCGATGTAAACCAGCTCTCCCTCGATCAAGGCGCTCAAGCCACCTGTTATGATGCCTTTCTGCCCTCCCAGGCTTCCTGGCTGATCTCTACCCATAAGCTGGATGCGAATCATGTATGGTTGGTTAGGTTGCACCCGCAGGGGTGTTTCAATCATCGCTGCAGCCGTTGTGGCATGCTGTTGTTCACCGCGAATGAGATGCTGGAGTTGCTTGAGTAGCGATTTCTCTTTTGCAACTCCAGGAGTTACTATGGCACCTGCAGGAACGAGTGCTCTAGATGTCGCCTTGCTGAGTGTTTTAGGTGTTTGCGAACGCGGGATGGCGGGTAGTATCCCCGTGATACGTTTCTTAAAGGTATTGGCGAGTGAAGTTTTCGCGTTAGCCGCATTATCGCTGGTTGCCTTATCTTCATCAAGTTGAGATGAGAGTGCCTGTGCTAGCAGGTCTTGTTCCTCTTCCTCGCTATCGCTCAGTATGTCTTCTCCAGACGGCAAGGACGTATTCTCGGGTACTCCTGCCGCCTGCCAGGCTGTAAGGCTTGCGTCCGGTAGGGGCGTGATGAGAATCGTATCAATCTTGACAATGTCTTCATTCTTTGCTTGCTGGACAGGTGGATTATTTGCCTGTGAGGGCCTGGCTTTGGCTTCCGTGCTGGGTATCTGTGGTGCAGGGACAGCCGCCTTCGCTCCCAGACGCTTGCTGCGAGAACGCAAACGGTAAAGAGCCTCCGCCATTTCAAGCATACTCTGGTAGCGTTTTTCACTCTCAAGGGCGATGGCTTTCATAACAAACTCGTCCAAGCTGCCATTGATACGCGGGTTGATATCGCCTGGTGAGCGCAGGCGCCGTTGCAGACGCGCCGTTGGTCCATCGGGTGGTACACCTGTTAGCAAGAGGTAGAGGATGGCGCCCAGACTATAAATATCGGAGGGTGGCATGGGTCGTCCAAGTAAAACCTCTGGTGCGCTATAGTTCGTCATATTGCTGATAGCTGGCGAGGGAGGGCGCAGACTGCGAATGGCGGCAGGCAGCCATGAAACCATCAAAGCAAGCTCACTGCTGTAGTTGTTGCCGCTAAGAATCAGGGCCTGGGGGTCGAGATCTCCAAGAACGATGGAGTGATGATGTAGATTGTCTAACGCTGAGCACAGTTGCTCTATCCAGGTAAGTATCACTTGTATATCGGGCAGGCCAATACCGCTCTGGAGGACATCCTGGAGGGTCTGGAGCTGCATAATGGGAGCTTTTTTACTACTGCTGGTAAGTGCAGGCCAACCGGCTATGACATAAAGATGCCCCTGGTAGTGCCGCAGGTCAATCATAGGCATGATCGAAGCAATATGCTCCCGGCGTAGTAGATCATACTCCTGTTGTACCGCCTCACAGGCCGTTCTACGCGCTTCCTCGCTAAGGCCCCTGATTGTGATTTCTCGCAACGCTACTGGCCGTTGCTGCTGGTTGTCAATGGCGAAAAAAAGGCTGACGTATGGTCGGCGACGTACAAGAGAAGTAATACGATAGCGGGTAGCAATATCACTTTCATGCATGAAAAGGGGAACGACATTCTTATTAATGATGCGCTCGCCACATGAAGCGCAAAATGTTGCCTCGGGAGGTAGACCTGCTTTGCAATTTGGGCAATATAGATCGCCGGCGGGACTCAAATCCATTTTCGTTTGCGCCATACTCATAGATTTCATTGCCTTTTATTAAGAGATAATAGGGTATTGTGATAGACAAATTATAGCATAGACAGTGAGCTTGTGCGTAATGGGTTTATGCTCCTCCTTAAATACGCTTGTGCAAAGTATAGTAAGGATGGCGTACGTATATTGGGGATAGATGTACTATTGAGCAGAGTTGTAGTAGGTGCGTGCCATATTAGGAAACATTACAGGATGATTGTTGTGGGCTATGCAGCAATAATCACCCTGTACAATGCAAAGGTGATACTAACTTCATGTGTGTTTACTTACAGTATCTCGGAGTCATGACAAATGATGTCACAAGCTCATCGTTCGGGCGGCAAGCCGACCAGGGGCAACTGCTGGCCCCCCTATCCCTCGTCTTCGTCAAGCGAAGAATTCAGGGACTACTTCCATCACTCTTCTGGTCTCGCTAAAAGGGCTTACCTCAGTTCTGAGGCGCTTGCGAGGAGAGAAGAGAGACGCTTGCTTTTTCCCTGCTCAACGATTTTTGAGCAGAACCTCTGCCACTGTCGAACGATTGTAGCACAACTGTTCAGAAGAGTCAAAGAGACAGAAAAACGACCAATGGCAACAGATCGCAACACATGTCATGATTTTGAGCAACTAGT
>WNFM01250902.1_pt4 | contig 35427 bp, 28 predicted proteins | sample 5400271 | NCBI WGS metagenome assembly WNFM01 (sample SAMN13153352, study PRJNA577476) | soil metagenome | isolation source: 60 cm saprolite on Douglas fir-dominated hillslope | place: USA:California | collected 2013-09-17 | reverse complement strand
ATCTTCCTGATCATCGGCGTGCTGTTCGCTTTTGCCTGTCTCGACCCGAGCTTCGCCCTGATCGTCGGCAAGCCGGACAACGTCCCGATCGCCGGGATGATCTTCCTGGTCGCCTTCTTCGTCTGGTTCTCGCTGCAGCAGGGGCGGCGGAACGACCGGTTGCTCGAGGCCGGAGAGCCGGTGCTCGAGAAGCGCGAGAGCGGCGACGGCAAGGTGATGGTCTGGCCCGACCTGGTCTACACCGAGTTCCTTTGCATGATCCTCTGGACGATCTTCCTGATCGTCTGGTCGATCCTCCTGAAGGCGCCGATCGAGCAGCCGGCCAACCCGTCGAAGACCCCGAACCCCAGCAAGGCGCCCTGGTACTTCCTCGGCCTTCAGGAAATGCTGGTCTACTTCGACCCCTGGATCGCCGGGGTGCTTCTTCCCGGCCTCGTGATCGTCGGGCTGTGCGCCATCCCTTACATCGATGTCAATGCCAAGGGGAACGGCTTTTACATGTTCCGGGGACGGCGGGTCGAGATCGGCCTGTTCCTGTTCGGGTTCGTCGTGCTCTGGGTCTGGTTGATCATCATCGGCACGTTCCTGCGCGGCCCGAACCAGAACTTCTTCGGCCCGTTCGAGCCGTGGGACGTCCACAAGGTCGCAGATCATCTGGGTCAAGTTCCTGGGCATGGGGCTTCCCAAGAACCCGCTTCTACGGGAGGCGTTCGGTCTCCTGCTGGTGGGCGCCTATTTCGCCGTGCTGCCGCCGTTGATGGCCAAGCGCTGGATGAAGGGCTTCTTCGAGAAGATGGGCCCGACCCGTTTCTACGTCATGGCCTTCCTGCTGCTGACGATGATGAGCCTGCCGATCAAGATGATGCTGCGCTGGACCTTCAACCTGCATTATCTCGTCACCGTTCCGGAGATCTTCTTCAACATTTGACGGAGCGCGGGGCGTCCCCGCTCCGCCGAGGCGACCGTGCCGAAGACGCTTGACGAGTACCTGAGAAAAATCAGCGGCCTGAACCTGATCTTCGCGATCGGAAGCCTGGCGCTTCTCGCCTCCCTGGGCTGGATGGTGTATGACGACTACGCCCGCGGCTGGAAGGGTTACCAGGCGGCCTTCGCGCGCCTCGACGCCGAGAAGACACGCGCCGCCCTGAAGGCCGAGCAGGAGAAGCTCGACGCGACCGAGATGGAGCGCCTCAAGAAAGAGCTGGCCGACGCCCAGGCTCAGACGGCCCGGCACCAGAACGAGAGCGCGCAGGCCGAGGCACGCCTCAAGGCGATCAATCTACAGAACTACCGCGACGACCTCTCCTTCCGGACCGCCAAATCGACCTACGACGCCCGGCGCTTCAGTTACGAAGAGGCGCGCGAGCGGTCGCTCGCCTCCGCCGGGAAGCTCAAGGGTCAGATGGACGCGCTCGACACGCAGATGGCGACGCTGCGCGTGCGGCTCCAGGAGCAGGAGAAGGACCGCGCCGCGCTCGAGACCGAGCTGCGCGGGTTCGGTGGCAAGGTCGATGCGGTCACGAAGAAGATCACCGACCTGACCGCCGGCATCGGCCGTCTCGAGAAGAAGCTGAACACGGTCGCGCCGACCGGATTCATGCGGGTGGCGACCGGCATGTTGAATGCACCGCTGCTCGATTTCGTGGCCCCCTCGCTCAAGATCCAGCAGGTGGTCCTGAACACCATGCCGATGGATATCAACTTCACCAGCATCCCGCGGGCCGACCGCTGCCAGACCTGCCATCTCGCGGCCGATCACAAGGGGTTCGAGGAGGAGAAGCAGCCGTTCCGCACCCACCCCCGGCTCGATCTCTTCGTCGGCGGCAGCTCCAAGCATCCGATCGATCGCTTCGGCTGCACGCCCTGCCACGCCGGCCGCGACCGGGCGATCGAGTTCACCTACGCCACCCACATGCCCGATGGCGAAGAGCAGAAGAAGGACTGGGAGCACCGGTATCGCTGGGAGCGCGACCATTATTGGGACACCCCGATGCTGGCCCGGAGCCGCACCGAAGCGGGCTGCCTGAAGTGCCACCAGGGCGTGGTCTCCGTGCCCGAAGCGCCGGTCCTGAACCACGGCGTGGCGCTCGTCGAGCGCTCCGGCTGTTTCGGCTGCCACAAGATGCGCGGCTTCACCGACCTGCGCCGGATCGGCCCGCCGCTCGGCCGGGTCACCGCCAAGACCAGCCCCGAATGGATGGCGCGCTGGATCAAGAACCCCAAATCGTTCCGGCCGAGCACCAAGATGCCGCGGCTGTTCGGACTGGAGAATCAGCAGGGTCCCGGAGACACCGACCGCGAGGACGCCGAGATCCTGGGCATCGTCGCCTACCTCAACCAGCATGTCGAGAAGCTCTCCTACCCCGCCCTCCCCGGCCGGGGTGATGCCGGCCGCGGCGAGCGGCTGGTGAAGAACGTCGGCTGCATGGGTTGCCATGCGATCGAGAAGGTCGAGATCGCCTCCGACGTGCTGCAGGCGCGCAACGCCCGCACCAAGCCCGACCCGATCGCCTGGCAGCGCCGCTTCGGTCCCGACCTGTCGCGCATCGGCGGCAAGGCGCGGCCCGAGTGGATCTACAACTGGATCCGGAATCCCAAGGCCTACAACCCCGAGACGCGCATGCCGAATCTCCGCCTCACCGAGCAGGAGGCGCTCGACATCACCGCCTATCTCATGACGCTCAAGGACGACACACCCGCGGCGGAGCGGGTCGCCGTCCCGAAGCCGCACCCCGAGGCGCGCCACCGGGCGCTGATGATCTATCTGTCTCAGCGGATGCCACCCGAGGACGCCGAGGCCAAGCTGAAGGGGATGAGCGAGCGCGAGCAGGATGCGTTTCTCGGCGAGAAGACGATCGGTCGCTACGGCTGCTTCGGCTGCCACCTGATCCCGGGCTTCGAGACCACGCCGGCGATCGGGGTCGAGCTCTCGGAGGAAGGGAGCAAGCATGCCGATCTGCTCTATTTCGGCTACGTGCCGATCGAGCACAACTCGCCGGCCTGGTTCTTCCAGAAGCTGAAGGAGCCGCGCTCGTTCGATCGGGGCAAGGTGGCGGAGTTCAACGAGAGGCTCCGGATGCCGCAGTTCGACTTCACCGACGAGGATGCCGCGGCCATCACCACGGTGCTCCAGGGCCTGACAAAAGAGAGGATGCCGCTGGAGAGCATGCGCCGTCTCTCGGCCCGCGATGTCGCCGTGGAGGCGGGACGCAAGCTGATTCGCGATTACAACTGCCAGGGCTGCCACATCGTCGACGGCGCCGGAGGGGCGATCCGCCAGAGCATCGCCGGGAATCTCGTGGCGGAGGGGAAGAGCGAGGACGACGCCGCCACCCTCGCCCCGAGCTTCGCCCCGCCGCTCCTCGAGGGCGAGGGGAGCAAGGTTCAGCCCGACTGGCTGTTCGGCTTCCTCAGGGCTCCCTCGCCGATCCGGCCCTGGCTCGCGGTGCGCATGCCGACGTTCGGGTTCGCGGACGAGGAGGCGAACGCGCTGGTGAGCTCCTTCGCGTCCAAGGACCAGACCAACTTCCCGTTCCGTACCCTCCCGCAGGAGGCGCCGCACGGGCCGGAGCTGCAGGCGGCGGTGAAGATGTTCGGTCCCGATTACTTCAACTGCTGGAACTGCCATCAGCGGGGCGCGCAGAAGCCGTCCGGTCCGCCCGAGGGCTGGGCGCCCGATCTCAACCTGGCCCACCAGCGGCTCAATCCGGATTGGATCGCCCGCTGGATCGAAAACCCGCAGAAGCTGATGCCGGGCACCAGGATGCCGACCTTTTACGATCCGGCCGATCCGAAGGGCTCGGCTCCGCCCGACGTCCTGGGCGGCGACCCGAAGCGCCAGATCGAGGCCCTCCGAGACTATGTCTTCGCCCTCGGTCTGCGGCGCACCGGCCTGATGGGCGCGCAACCCTGAACGGCGCATTCGCCGCCCTGACCGTTTGGTCTCATAATGATTCGACCTTAAAGGAGCCGACCACGATGATCAACAAGCGCAGTCTCGCCGTTCTCTCCCCCGTCCTCGTCGCCCTGGCGCTCGCGCCGGCCATGGCGGGCGAGATCGTCGGGAAGGTCAAGTATGCCGGCAACGCCCCGGTCCCGAAGCAGATCCCGATCACCAAGGATCAGGCGGTCTGCGGCAAGGCTCCCCACCTGGAGGATTCCTTCCTGGTGGCGGCCGACAAGGGCGTGAAGAACGTCGTGGTCAGCATCAGCGACCCGAAGGACGGAAAGAAGATGCCCGTCGCGGCGTCGAACCCCAAGATCGATCAGAACGGCTGCCGCTTCGTGCCACGCGTGCAGATCGTGCCGGCCGGTCAGTCGGTCGACATCATCAACGACGACGGCATCCTGCACAACATCCACACCTGGCCGAAGAACAACGTCCCGTTCAACAAGGCGCAGCCGAAGTTCAAGAAGGTGATGACCGAGCTGTTCGAGAAGCCGGACGTCATCAAGATCAGCTGCGACGTCCACAGCTGGATGCAGGGGTGGGTGATCGTCGCCGGTCATCCATATTTCGCCCTTTCGGACGACAAGGGAAACTTCAAGATCGCCGACGTGCCGGCCGGAACCTACGGGCTCGAATACTGGCATGAGACGCTCGGGAAGCAGACGAAGCAGGTGACCGTTCCGGCGACCGGATCGGTGACCGCCGACTTCGAGTACGCGGCCAAGTAGCGCCGCGGCGGATCAGGGGCCCTGCGGACCATCCTGCAACGACAGGAGATAGGTCCGCAGGGCCCTTCTGTCTTCGGGCCCCGGGATCGCATCGGCATAGGAAGGCATCGCCAGCCCTCCCCCGTACAGCGCCCGATCGATCGCTTCGGGGCTCGCCCCGCCCCGTAACGAGCAGGCATGCGTCAGGCGGCTGGCCCGCGGGATCGGACACCCCTCGAAATCGCTCCAGGCGGTCCCGGCGGCGGCGCGATCCATCCCCTCCCCGTTTCTGCCGTGGCAGCTTTCGCACCCCAGCCGGCCCCAGAGATCGCGCCCCCGCCGAATCATCGCGTCGTGCTCCGCCGGCGCGGCCCGCTCCGCGGAGGTCCCCGCTCCGCCGCCCTGCGGCGCGTGTAATTCGAGTCCTCGCAGGCGCGCCGAGAACTGCTTGATCCGAAGCACAACGGCCCAGCGATCGTCCGGGCGGAGCCAGTCGAACGCCGGCATCGCCGCGCCGATTCCGGTGCCGAGCGTGATGATCCTGTAGAGATCGGCGTCGCTCGCCGGCGCTCCCGCCCCGGTGGATCGAAAACGGTACCGGGCCGCGGTGAAATCGCGGGGTGGAAAGAGCAGGAGCGCCGCGGCCTCGCCCAGGCCGTCCCCCGCCTCGCCATGACAGGAGGCGCAATGACGAACATAGATCCGATCGCCCCGGACGAGGAGGTCGGCCCCGGCCGCCGGAGGCGGAGGGATGTCCGGCTCGCGCCGCCGCAGCGCCGCCCGAGCGTCGCTCTCCTCCCGCCCCAGAGACTGGAGATAGACGACGAGCGCCAGCGCTTCCGGCGTCGGCTCCGGCCGACCGTCCGACCCGGGGCGGAAGAGATGCCGCGACGCCGGCATCGGGCTTCCCCGGACCACCGCCGCGGGCGCGTAGAGGTGCGCGAGGTGCCAGTCGTCGCTGCGGCGGTGACCCAGGAGACCGAGATCGGGTCCGACCCGCGAGGTCCATCCTTCCCCGGGCGGGGCCGCGGCGACGATCGCGCCATCCGGCGCCGGTCGATCGAACATCGTGTGGCAGCGGGCGCAATTCTCATGCTCGTAGATCGTCCGACCGGCCAGCTCCGCTGCGGTGGGGATCCTGGCCGGGCGGGTGGCGCCGCGGCCGGGCGGAACGGGGGCCGTGGGCGCGGAGCTGCCGCATCCCGTCAGGAAGAGCAGGGTCGACAGCAGGAAGGAAGTTAGGAACCGGCCCGGATCGCGGGCGGGCCCGCGCGGCGGATACGTCTCAGGCAAGCTCGCCAAAGGGGCACCGCGTAACGACCCGGCCCGGACGAGGCTTCGAAGCGCAGCGGGCGCGTCTCGAGCGCCCGGTTCCTCGCCCGCACCAGGGCGATGAATCCCCCGACCATCAGAGCGAGGATCGAGAGCATGAAGAGGACGCTGATGGTGAATCCGCGCGCGAAACCGCCCCGGCTCCCCATCGCCGACCCGCACATGGCGCATTGCGCCGCAGTCTCCGGAAGGACCGTGACGAACAGCGTCAGGGCCGCGGCCAGCCATCGCACCGATCGGATCCATGCGGCCCTGTTCGTCATCGCTCCCCCGAAGCGCGCCGATCCTACACGAGATAAAGAACGACGTACAGCGCGCCCCAGATCAGTCCGACGAAATGCCAGTAGAGCGCGCAGGCTTCGATGCCGCGGCGTCTCGCCTCCGGGACCCAGTGGTCCCGCTGGCGGGCGGCGATCGCCAGCAGCCAGGCGACGCCGGTGATGGCGTGCACCGCGTGCGCGCCGGTGATGACGTAGAAGGTGCTGCCGTAGGTGGTGCCGGAAAAACTCAGGCCCAGGCCGAGAAGCCGGCGCCATTGCACCGCCTGCAGCGCCAGGAAGGCGAGCCCGAGGAGCGCCGACAGCACCAGGCCCCGCCGCAGGCCGGCGGCGTCGAGCCTCCGCATCGAGCGCACCGCCCGCAGAAGCGTCCAGCTGGACAAACCGATCACGAGGGTATTGAAGCCGGCCAGACCGACCGGCAGCGCCGGCATGCCGGGGGCCGGGAAACCGACCCCCCCGAAGCGCAGCACCAGGTAGGCGCCGACCAGACCGGCGAACAGCATCGTGCCGGCGATCAGGAAGATCAGGGTGGTGAAGCGGGTGTTGTCCCGGCCGTTCGGTTCGATCCCGGTGCCCGCGGCGGCCATCATCGGCTCCATCTCGAAGGCCCTCTACGGCGCGAGCGGGACGATCCGATCGAACGCCAGGAGCCCCAGCAGAAGCGGCAGATAGATGACCGAGGCGAGGAGAAGCCTGCGCGCGCCGCCCATCGAGCGCCGGACGATCATCGGCAGCGCGGCGGCGAGCATGCCGAGACCCAGGAGCAGAGCGCCGTAGAGGTAGACCGGCCCGGCGATCCCGAGGACGGCCGGGACCAGGCTGATCGGCAGCAGCACCAGGCTGTGGCTGACGATCTGGCGTCCGGTGCTCCCCCCTTCGGGATCGACGACCGGCAGGAGGGCGAAGCCGCCGCGGCCGTAGTCATCGCGATACAGCCAGGCGATCGCCAGCGAATGCGGGATCTGCCAGACGAAGAGGATCGCGAACAGCGCCAGCCCGCCGGCGGTCACCGTGCCCTGGGCCGCCGTGAAACCCATCAGGGCCGGCAAGGCTCCGGGGATCGCCCCCACGAGCGTGCAGAGCGAGGTGATCTTCTTGAGGGGCGTGTAGGCGAACAGATAGCTGACGGCCGAGAGCGCGGCCAGGACGGCGGTCAGGGAGTTCACGCCGACCAGCAGATCCAGAAGACCCGCGACCGAGAGACCGACGCCGAACAGCAGCGCCGGGGCGGCTTCGAGACGCCCCGCCGGGAGCGGCCGGCGGCGGGTGCGCAGCATCCGTCCATCCTCGACACGCTCCAGCACCTGATTGATGGCGCTCGCCCCGGCGGCCACCAGAAGGGTGCCGAGGACGGTGTGCAGGAGGCGGGCAGGATCGACACGGGCCCCGGAGCCGACGAAGAAGCCGACCGCGGTGGTGACCACCACGAGCGCGGTGACCCGCGGCTTGGTCAGCTCGAGATAATCGGCGGCGCGCGCTGCACCGGCCTTCTGGACCGCCGTCACGGCGGCGGCCGCCGGACGATCGGAGCTCATGCGGTCACCTCTTCGAGCGGCGCCCGGGAACGAAGCTCCGCCTCGGGGCGTCGGGCGGTCAGGCGGGCCGCCCTCACGGTCAGCACCAGGCAGGTGGCGAGAAGCAGGGCGCCGGTCACGACGTGCGCGGTGGCCGGAAGCACGGCGAGCCGGGTGGCGACGGTCGTGAGTCCGAGCGCGATCTGCGCCACGAGGAGGGCGAGCGCCAGAAGCGCCGGTCTCCTCAGGCCGGACCGGTCACGATGAGACCGAAGGACGCGCGCCGCCGTCCAGCCGACGGCGATCGCGGTCACGAAGGCGCCGACCCGGTGCGCGTAATGGATGGCGATCGCGAACGACAGGAGCGGCGGGACGAGACGGCCGAACGCCAGCGGAACATCCGGGATCGCCAGACCCGCGCCGGTGTGCCTCATGATCGCGCCCAGGATCAGCTGCGTGTAGACCAGGCCGGTGGCCGCGGCGGCGAGGACCCGGAGCGGCGGGGCGCCATCCGCCGCGAGCGGCGGCGTCGCCTCAAGGGCGAAGCGGGGCGAGGTCGAGAGCGTCAGCAGGACCGTGAGGCAGAAAAACGCCTGGGCCAGGCAGGCATGCGCCACCGAGACGGAGGCCGGAAGTCGCAGCAGAACGGTCAGGCCTCCCAGGAGGCTCTGCGCGAAAACCGCGCCGAGCGCCAGGATGGCGATCAGGCGCACGCCGGGACGCGCCGCGCTGCGGCCGAACCAGACCGTCAGGCCGAGGGTCATCAACCCGACCGTTCCGGCGATCAGCCGATGTCCATGCTCGAACAGCACGCCGCCGACCATGCGGGGGAAGAACCCGCCGAAGGAAAGCGGCCAGTCGGGAACCGCCAGTCCCGAGCCGGTGCTCGTCACCAGACCTCCGGCGATGAGAAGCACCATGGTCGCGGCGGAGAGGGCCAGAGCGCAGCGATGGCGCCAGGGGTCGAAATCTTTGCGGGCCTCGACGCCGACCGGATCGAGGGAGCTCATAGGCCGTCCCGCCGACGGGGGGCCAGTCCGGGTCGTCGGATGGGAGGCTCCTAGGAGGCGCGCGCCGGGGTCAGAACGCCCGGACGTGTCGGATGCGGGACCTCGGCTCCGGGGCGATCCTGAGGCAGGAAGTCGTCCGCCTGCCCCGGAACGCTGAACTCGTATGGCCCGCGGTAGACCGTCGGGATTGTCTCGAAGTTGCCGTGCGGAGGAGGCGACGCCGCCACCCACTCGAGCGAGTTCGCATGCCACGGATTCCGTTCCGCCCGCTTCCCCGCCGCCAGACTCCAGACGAAGTTGACGATGAACAGCAGCTGGGTCGCGCCGAGCAGGAAGGCGTTGATCGAGATGAACTCGTTGATAGGCTGGAGCGGCTTGATGAAGTCGTACTGCGTCGGGTCGTAGATCCGCCGCATGTGGCCGCCCATCCCCAGGTAATGCATCGGGAAGAAGGTCAGGTTGAAGAAGATGAAGGTGAGGACCGCATGAACCCGGCCCAGCGTGTCGTTGAGCATCCGGCCGAACATCTTCGGGAACCAGTAGGTGATCGCCGCGAAGACGCCGAACAGGCTGCCGCCGAACAGGACGTAATGCAGGTGCGCCACGATGAAATAGGTGTCGTGGATGAAGATATCGACAGGGGTCGAGGCCATGAAGACCCCCGACAGGCCGCCGATGATGAACGACGAGACGAAGGCCAGCGCATGTAGCATCGGCGTGTTGAAGCGGATCGAGCCCCGCCAGAGCGTGCCGATCCAGTTGAAGGTCTTGATCGCGGACGGCACGGCGATCACCATGGTCGAGGCCATGAAGGCGCTTCCGAGCGCCGGGTTCATGCCGCTCTGGAACATGTGGTGTCCCCAGACGATGAATCCGAGACCGGCGATCCCCATGATCGAGAAGACCATCGCCTTGTAGCCGAAGATCGGCTTTCGGGAGAAGGTCGACAGGATGTCGGAGACGAAGCCCATCGCCGGCAGGATCATGATGTAGACCGCCGGGTGCGAGTAGAACCAGAAGAGGTGCTGCCAGAGAAGCACCTGGCCGCCGCCGGCGGGGGCGAAGAAATGGGTCCCGAGCGTGCGGTCGAGCAGGAGCATGCCGAGGGCGGACGCGAGGACCGGAGTGGCCATCAGCTGCAGCACCGCGGTGATGAACAGCGCCCAGACCGAGAGCGGCATCCGGAAGAACCTCATGCCCGGGGCCCGCTGATTGACGATTGTCGTGATGTAGTTCACCGCCCCCATGATCGAAGCGGTGCCCGTGACGAGAACGCTCACGATCCACATCGTCTGGCCGAGGGTCACGCCGGTATACTCCGGAACGGCGCTCAGCGGCGGATAGGCGGTCCAGCCGGTGGCGGCGGGGCCGTTGGCGACGAACAACGACGCCGCCATGATCGAGCCTCCGGTCGCCCCCACCCAGAACGACAGCATGTTCAGCTTCGGGTAGGCCATGTCGCGCGCGCCGATCATCAGCGGGATGAGAAAATTCCCGAATGCTCCGGTCAGGATCGGGATGATCACCAGGAAGATCATGATCGAGGCATGCATCGTGAACACGGCGTTGTAAAACGCCGGGTCCATGTGCCCCTCGGGCATCAGGTTCTCCGGGAAGAGCGTGCCGAGCGGCATCGCCTTGTCCGGAAAGCCGAGCTGCCAGCGGACCATCATCGCCAGAAGGCCGCCGATGATCATGAAGAAGAGGCTCAGGAAGAGAAACTGGATCCCGATGACCTTGTGATCCTGCGAGAAGATGTACTTCTTGATGAACGACGGCTTGTGGTCCGACATCGCGAAGGTCTCCGGGGTTACGCGGGCGGTTGCTCCGCCGGCGCGGCCGACCCGGCCTGCGCGGCGGCGGCCGCCTGGGCATCCTTCAGCCAGCTGTTGTACTCCTGGGGCTCGTGCACGGTCAGCTGTCCCCGCATCGTGCCATGCCCGAAGCCGCACAGCTCGGCGCAGGCGATCTCGAACGTTCCGGTGCGCGTGGCCTGGAGCCAGACGTCGATGGTGACTCCGGGCACCGCATCCTGCTTCAAGCGGAACTGCGGCAGGAAGAAGCTGTGGATCACATCCTTCGAACGAAGATGGATCCGGACCGGCACGCCGACCGGCAGGTGCATGTCGTTCGAGGTGATGATATCGTCGGGCGTGTCGAATGCGCCGTCGGCTCCCCGGTAACGGATCTCCCAGTTGAACTGCGAGGCGGTGATCATCACCTCCTCGTCCGTCTTGGGGATAGAGCCCTTGATGCGGACCCAGACGCCCTGGCTCGCGACGGCCAGGAAGACCAGCAGGACCGCGGGCACCAAGGTCCAGACCACCTCGAGCCTCGAGTTTCCGTGGGTGTAGGTCGCCCTGACCCCCTGCCGCTGCCGGTAGAAGAAGGCGAAGGAGAACAACACCAGCTCGGTCAGGACGAAGGCGACGCCGGTGATCACGAGGATCACGTAGAAGAGGTGATCGACGTCGGGGCTGTAGGTGGACACACCCTCGGGAAGCGATAACCAGGTGGGCATGAGCGATCCCCATCTCCGTGACAGGACGGCGATTTATACGCGAGCGAACCCCGCCAAGTCAAGCACCCGCGTCGGTGTATCATGACGATTCTGATGACCACGCCGCCGATCGTTCAGGTGGAGGAGCTGCTCCACGATTATGGTTCGCGCCGGGCTCTCTCCGGTGTCGATTTCTTCGTCAGACCGGGGGAGATCTTCGGCCTTCTCGGTCCGAACGGCGGAGGCAAGACGACGCTGTTCCGGATCCTGTCGACGCTGCTGCGTCCGACGGCGGGACGGGCCTCGATCCTCGGCTTCGACGTGGCGCAGCGCCCGCGCGAGGTGCGCGCCGGAATCGGCGTGGTCTTCCAGTCGCCGGCCCTCGATCGCAAGCTGACCGTGCGCGAAAATCTCGAAACCCAGGGGCGCCTCTACGGTCTCGCCGGCCGCGGACTGCGTCAGGCGGCCGATACGATGCTGTCCCGGCTGGGGCTGCTCGACCGCGCCTCGGAGCGGGCCGAGACGCTCTCGGGCGGCCTGATGCGGCGGGTCGAGATCGCCAAGGGCCTCCTGCACCGCCCCCGGTTGCTCCTGCTCGACGAACCTTCCACGGGGCTCGACCCCGGCGCGCGCACCGATCTCTGGGAGCAGCTGCGCGAGCTGCGGGAGCGCGAGGGAGTCACCGTGCTCCTGACGACCCACCTCATGGAGGAGGCCGAGCGCTGCGATCGCCTGGCGATCCTGAGCCGCGGCTCCCTGGTCGCCTGCGGCGCTCCGCGGGCGCTGAAGGCCGAGATCGGAGGCGATGTGCTCGCGATCACCGGCGCCGACCCGGAGCGGCTGCGCAGCGAGATCGAGCGCCGGTTCGCCGCGCCGGCGGGCCTGGTCGATGGCGTCATCCGGATCGAGCGCCCGCGCGCGCACGAGCTGGTTCCGGCGATCGTCGAGGCGTTTCCCGGGCGGATCGAATCGATGACCCTCGGGCACCCGACCCTTCTGGATGTCTTCATCCGCAAGACCGGCCACCGCTTCTGGGGCGAGTCGAAGCCATGAGACGCGCCCTGGCGGCCACCGGCGCCCTCCTGAAACGCGAAGTGGTGCGCTTCCTTCGCGAGCGCAATCGTGTCTTCGGCGCCCTCGCCCAGCCGGTGATTTTCTGGGCGCTCTTCGGGGCCGGCCTCGGCGCCTCCTTCCGTCCGTCCGGCGGCGGAGCCGGGGCCTCGTACGGGGAGTATTTCTTCCCGGGCACGATCATCCTGATACTGCTGTTCACCGCGATCTTCTCCACCATCTCCCTGATCGAGGACCGCCGCGAAGGATTCCTGCAGGGGGTCCTGGTCGCGCCGATCCCCCGCGCGAGCCTGGTCCTGGGGAAGGTCCTGGGCGGGACGGCGCTGGCGCTGGCGCAGGGAGCCCTGATCCTGCTGTGCGCGCCCCTGATCGGCATCCCCCTTTCCGCCGGCATGGTCGGGGGATCCCTCGCGGTGATGCTGTCGATCGCCTTCGGCCTGACGTCGCTGTCGTTCTGCATCGCCTGGTGCATGGACTCGACGCAGGGGTTCCACGCCATCATGACCGTGCTGCTGATGCCGCTCTGGCTGCTCTCCGGGTCGTTCTTCCCGTCCGCCGGAGCGCCTGCGTGGCTGCGGCTGCTGATGGCCGCCGATCCGCTGACTTACGGCGTCGCCCTGTTCCGCCGCATCCTCTATCCCGCGGGCGGGGCCGTCACGGCCGGCCTGCCGGGGTTGATGCCGTCGGCGGTCGCCACGATCGCCTTCGGGGCGCTGTCGTTCGGCGCCGCCCTGGCGCTCGCGTCGCGCCCGAGTCGAAAGGGCGCCTGGTGACCTTCGCGTCGCTCCCGACGCTCAACGCCGCCCTCAACGCGACGTCCGCGGTGCTCCTGGTCGCCGGCCTCCTGTTCATACGACGGCGCCGGATCGGGGCCCATCGCGCCTGCATGCTGGCGGCCTGCGCGACCTCGACCCTCTTCCTCGCGAGCTATCTGATCTACCATGCCCGGGTCGGGTCGGTCCCCTACCGCGGCTCGGGCTGGCACCGGCCGCTCTATTTCTCGATCCTGATCTCCCACACGATCCTGGCGGCCGCCATCGTCCCCCTGGCGATCGTGACGCTCCGCCGCGCCCTCGGCGGCGACTTCGCGCGTCACGCACGGCTGGCCCGCGTGACGCTGCCGATCTGGATCTATGTCTCGGTCACGGGCGTCGTCGTCTATCTGATGCTTTACCACTCTTAGGGCTCTTGCCCCGCGCCCCCGGACCTGTGCTAATCTTCGCGCTCGATATTCGCGCACAGGAGCCGAACTCATGTCGCACGCGGCCACGATGAGCCAGATCGAGGAGCATTATGAAAATCCGCTGACCCCCGGATGGGGAAAGCTGATGATGTGGATCTTCCTCTGCTCCGACGCCATGTCGTTCGTCGGCCTTCTGGCGGCCTACGGCTCGGTGCGGATGTTCGATCCGAACTGGCCCGTGCCCTCCTCGAAGCTGGACGTTCCGCTGACGGCCCTCAATACGTTCATCCTGATTTGCAGCAGCGTCACGATGGTGAAGGCGCTGGCGGCGATCAAGCGGGACGATCGGAAGGGGTTCGCGCTCTGGCTGCTCGGCACGATCGCCGGCGGCAGCACCTTCCTCGGCATCCAGGCTTTCGAGTGGACCCATCTGATCGTCCACGAGGGTCTTTCGATCCAGTCGAGCCTCTTCGGCGCCACCTTCTTCATCCTGACCGGGTTCCACGGCTGCCACGTCCTCTCCGGCGTCATCTATCTGACCTGCATCCTGATCCGAGGGCTCCGGGGTGGTTATGACGCGCGCAGCCACAGCCCGGTCGAGATCGCGGGGCTCTACTGGCACTTCGTCGATCTGATCTGGATCCTGGTCTTCACCTTCGTCTACCTGATCTGACCCGGTTCGGAGGAGACGCCCTTGTCGCACGACGCCAAAGATCACGCCGAGCCGAACTATTGGGGGGTGTGGCTCGCCCTGCTGATCCTGACGATCCTCGAACTGGGCGTCACCAGGCTGCCGGTTCCGAAATTCATCGAGATCTTCGCGCTCTGCGCCCTCGCGCTCACCAAGGCGGCGATGGTGGCCGCCTACTTCATGCATCTGAAGTTTGAGCGGGGCGCCCTGATCTTGATCGTCATGAGCCCGCTGCTGCTCTCCGCGATCCTCTACATCGGGCTGGTGCCGGACGCCATCACCCACATCCGGTGGATCCCGAACTGACCCCGGCCGATCGCTCCGGCCCTCCAGGTCCCGCCCTGGTGCTGTACGCGCGACTCCCCCGGCGCGGCGATGTCAAGACCCGGATGGTTCCCTGGATGACCGACATGGAGGCGCTCGATCTGCACCGGGCCCTCCTCGAGGACAGTCTCCATCTGCTCCGGGATGCCTCGAGCCTGTCGGGCGCCGAGCCGATCTTCGCCCCGAGCGAAACCTGGGGGCCGGAGCTCCTCGCGCGCGAGCCGACGCTGGCGCGGCTCGTGGAAGGGATTCGCCAGCTGCCGCAAAGCGGCTCCGATCTCGGAGAGCGTCTTCTCGGGACCTTCGAGGCGCTGTCGGAGAGCGGGACGCCGGCCGCCGTCATCTTCGGCAGCGACAGCCCGACGCTGCCGCCGGGGCGGTTCGTGGAGGCCTTTGCGCACCTGCGACGGGGAGACGGGATCGTGCTCGGTCCGGCCGAGGATGGCGGGTTCTACCTGATCGGGGCGCGGCGCCCGCCGCGGCGAATCTTCACCGGCGTCCGCTGGGGCGGCGCCACGGTGCTCGCCGATACGATCGAAGGGCTCAGGGGAGCGGGGATCGCGCCCGCGCTCCTCGGCCCCTGGTACGACGTCGATCGGCCCGAAGATCTTCCCAGGCTGCGCGCCGATCTGGACGCCGGCGCATCCGCGGTCAGCACCCGGGCCTGCCTCGATCGGCTCAGAGCGCGTCGCCCCTTCTCGAGGAGCGTCCCGTAGAGGGGCGCCCGTGCCCCGGGCCGGCTCCGCGCGGCCCTCTCAACCGACCTCGATCATCCCCAGACGACCCGACCAGCGGCGCGCCAGATGCTCCGTCAGGGCCGGGGCCCGCGCCCCGTTCGCGACGCGCTCGGCGGTCGCGAACGCCTCCCGCCGCGCCGCCTCGAAGATCTCATGATCGCGCAGGATGTCGCCGATGCGCAGGTCCGGGAGGCCGGACTGACGCGTCCCGAGAAACTCTCCCGGCCCGCGGATCTCCAGATCGCGGCGGGCGATCACGAACCCATCGTTCGTCTCGCACATCCCCTCCAGCCGGCGGCGCGCCTCGTCGGTCCCCTCGTTCCCCGCCATCAGGATGCAGAACGACTCATGCGCTCCCCGGCCGACCCGTCCCCGCAGCTGGTGCAGCTGCGACAGGCCGAACCGCTCCGCCTGCTCGATCACCATGACGGTGGCGTTGGGGACATCGATGCCCACCTCGATCACCGTGGTGGCGACCAGGATCGGGAGGCGCCCGGCGATGAAGGCGCTCATCACCCGCCCGCGCTCGTCCGCCTTCATCCTTCCGTGCAGGAGGCCGACGCCCAGATCGGGGAAGATGTCGCGCCGCAACCGCTCCGCCATCGCGACGGCCGCCTTGAGCGCCACTTTCTCCGACTCCTCGACCAGCGGATAGACCACGTAGGCCTGACGCCCCGCGGCGATCTGGTCCCGCAGGAACCGATACACCTTGCTCCGCGACTCCTCGCGGCGCACCACCGTCTTGATCGGGGTCCGCCCCGGCGGCATCTCGTCGATCACGGAGAGGTCGAGATCGCCGTAAAGCGTCAGGGCGAGGGTACGGGGGATCGGGGTCGCGGTCATCACCAGGACATCGGGGCGCTCCGCTTTGGCGCGCAGCCGCTTCCGCTGGCTGACGCCGAAGCGATGCTGTTCGTCGATCACCACCAGGCGCAACGAGCGGAAGGCCACCTCGTCCTCGATCACCGCATGGGTGCCGACGACGATCGGCAGGCTGCCGGCGGCCAGCGCCTTGAGGACCTGCCGCCGGGCGGCGCCCTGCACACCCGCGGTCAAGAGCGCCACGCGGTACCCCTTCCCCGCGAGCAGCCGCTGGAACGAGCGGTGGTGCTGCTCCGCCAGGATCTCGGTCGGAGCCATGAACGCCACCTGGCCCCCGTTGCCGACCACGAGAAGCGCGGCGAGCAGGGAAACCACCGTCTTCCCCGATCCGACGTCCCCCTGCAGCAGCCGGTTCATCGGCCGCGGCCCCATCAAATCGCCGGCGATCTCCTTGAGCGCGCGTCGCTGGGCCGCGGTCAGGCGGAACGGCAGGATCGACCGCATGCGGGCGCGAAGCGCATCATCGACCCGCAGCGGCCCGCCCGGCCGGCGCAGCGCTTCGAGGTCGCGCCGGGCAAGAGCGAATCCGAGCTGCAGGAAGAAGAACTCCTCGAAAATCAGACGCCGGTGCGCCGGGGTCCGCAGCGCCAGCAGGTCGCCGGGATCGGTCTCCTCCGGGGGGAAATGCGCCGCGGCGAACGCCTCGCGGCGGGCGGGCAGGCCCTGCGACTCCGCCAGCCGCGGCGGCAGAGGGTCGGGAAGGGTCTGCGGCAGCAGCCCGAGCACCGCGTGCATCAGCGAGCGTGCCGTCCTCGAGGAGAAGCCGGGGAGCCTGGGGTAGATCGGCACCACGCGCCCGGTATGAATCGTTTCTCGATCGTCGTCGCCCACCAGCTCGAACTGCGGGCTCTCGAGCACCGGCCCCCGCCGTCCGGATCGACCTTCACGAACCTCGCCATGCAGGATCAGGGCGCGTCCCGCCTGCAACCAGGTGCGCAGGTACGGCTGGTTGAAGAACAGGACCCGGATCGAGCCGCTCTGGTCCTCGACCAGGGTCTCGAGAATCGAGAACCCCCGCGTCCGGGTGCGGCGCAGGACGGCGTTGACCACGCGGGCGCGGATGGTCCCCCGGAGGCCCGGGACCAGCTCCGCGATCGGCAGGAAATGGCTTCGATCTTCGTAGCGAAACGGCAGATGGAAGAGCAGGTCCTCGACGATACGAAGACCGGAGGCGGCGAGATCGATCGCCCGCTTCGGCCCGATCCCCTTGACCTCGTTGAGCGGTGTCGTGAGCTCCAGCACCCGACCCTCGGCGGAACCGCATGGCCGGGGCCCGGCCGGGACCCGCGTCGCCGCCGCGATTATAGCCCGCGCTCCCGCGCCGGCGGCACCGGCGCGTCGACCGCAGGCTGCCCGAGGATGACCAGCGCGATCCCGGCCGCCACCAGCAGGGCCCCGGGCGCGATCGAGCGCGGCGGGATCTCCCCGAAGATCCAGAAGGCCCAGAGGCTGGCCAGGAGCGGCTCCCCGAGCACGGCCAGCTGCACCAGGTAGACGCGCAGCCGCCGGACCGCCCAGTTGAGCGCTCCGTGCCCCAGAAGCTGGGGCCCGACCGCCATCGCGACGAGCAAAGAGAAATTCCGCATCGAACCGGGTAAGAGCGGCGCTCCGAGGGCCGCCGCAAACGACAGCGCCCAGAGCGCGCCTGAAGAATTGACCAGCGTCAGGTAGGCCGCGAACGGGAGACGGCCCCGCAGCGCCCGGCCTGCCACGAGATAGGCGGCGGCGCAGACCGCGCCGCCCAGCGCCAGAAGATCTCCGGTGAGGTGCCCTCCCCCGAGCAGCCGGTCCGACCCCCCGATCAGGCAGGTCCCGACGAGCGCCAGACCGATTCCGAACGCGGATCGAGGCCCGGGTCTCTCGCCGAGAAGGAGCCACGACAGAAGGGCCGAGGCGACCGGAGCGGTCGAGACGAGCAGCGTGCTGGCGGCGACCGTCGTGTGCGCCAGCGAGGCGATCCAGAGCGCGAAGTGGAGGGCCAGGAGCAGTCCGGCGGCGAGAGCGGCCAGGACCGTGGCCGCGGAGGGCCGGGAGCGGCGAAGCGCGGGCGCCCCCCAGGGCAGGAGGAGCAGCGCCGCCGCCAGAAGGCGCCCGAGCCCGATGGTCAGCGCCGGGAGATCGCACAGTCGGGCGAGGATCGAGCCCCAGGAAATCGCCAGCACCGCCAGGAGAAGCGACAGCCAGGCCATGGTCAGAATTCGAACTGGAGGCCGAGCTGGAACCGGCGTCCGAAACGGCGCTGCGCGTCGAGCTGAAGGGGGACACCCGCGCTCGGGTTGGCCGGGTCGAAGTTCGATCGGGCCACCGGCTCGTAGGTGAAGATGCGCAGATCGTCGCTGTTGAGCAGGTTGAACACCTCGAGAAACATCGCCGCCACGCTCCGGCCCAGCACGAACGAACGACGGAGCCGCAGATTGAAATCGTACGTGGCCGCGTTGCGAAAACTGTTCCGCCGCAAGGTCTCGAAATGGCCGGTGCCGTCCGGCGCCCGCTCGACCAGGCCATAGAGCGTCCTGTACTGCTGGTACCCGACATTGTCGAGGGCGAAGAACTTCGTCACGACCGAGTAAGGAAGACCCGATGCCCACGAGGCCGACAGACCGAGCTGCCAGTCACGAGGCAGGTAGATCATCGCATTCAGCTTGACGACATGGCGCTGATCGAAGTCGAGGTAGCCGAATTCCGATTGCACCGTGGAAGGATCGTTGCCGAGCTGCGACTGAAAGTCCTCCGCCGCGCCCACGGCGCGGGACCAGGTGTAGGAGCCCTGAAGCTGCCAGCGCCGCGAGAGGCGCCGGAGCACCACGAGCTCGAGGGCCTGGTAGCGGGATTCGTTGTAGTTGCCGACCCGGAGGACCTGATTGAAGAAGAAGTTTCTCACGTAAAGGTCCGGGCGGCCGTCCGGCGCGCGCTCCCCGGCACCTGCCGACGGGTCACCCGACTCCTGCGCGAGCAGCCCGAAATCGTCGCGGGGCGTCGTCGTCCCGGGCTGGAACCGAAGCTCGTGGTTGATGTCGATGTCCTGGAGCTGGCGCCGGAACCGCCGATTGACGTAGGTCAGCGACACCGCCACCTCCGGGACGATCTCTCTCTCGAACCCGACCGTGAGCTCGTCGCTGAACGGTGTCGCGAGACTGCGGCTGACCTGGGTGGTGGAAGGCGGCGCGCGGGAGATCAACCGTCCGATCCCGGCATCCGGCGTGCCGCTGCCCGTGATGCCGCTCGGGTCGAGCGCGTAATATCCATTGACGTAATCGGGCCCCTCCTCCCCCACCACGGTGCTGAGAAACAGCCGGTCATAATACCGTCCCCAGGTGGCGAACAGCTTGGTCCGGCCGGTCGAGGCGGGGTCCCACGAGACCGAGAGACGGGGCGCCAGGTTGTTGTTGGTGATCGCGAACGGCTCCCGCTGCTGCGCCCTGATCCCGAGCCGCGCGAGCGCCTCGAAGTCGATCCCGTCCGCCGTCACGAGCGAGGGGAACAGGCCTCCCAGCAGCGAAAGCTGGAAGGGAGTCTGGAGGTGATGCCGTGTGAGTCGCGACACGGCCGCGGTGCGCAGCGGATTGATGATCGCCCAGGCGGCGTCACGATTGCTTCCGACGAAGATCGGGTCGCTGAGCACCCCGAGTCCCCGCAGACCGTCGTTGTCCCCTTCGAGAAAATCGTCCTTGCCGCCCTCGTCGCCGGCGAGCGCCATGATCCGGTTGAACATGTCGCGCTCCTGCGCCGGCTCGAAGGGCGTGTAGCCGAAGCTGTCGAGGCGCTCCCGATCGAAGCGCAGGCCGAGCCCGAGGCTCAGGTTCGGGAACGGCTTGTAGTTGTCTTGAAAATAGATCCCGGCCGACAGACCGCTGGCGCTGTTCTCGAACGCGCTTTCAGCCGGCATCAAGGTGCGGACCGTCGCCGGCCTCGGGTCGCGGCGCTGCGGGATGAACGGCGCGAGCAGGCCGCGCGATTCGCTGCGTCGATCGAAGCTCTCACGCTCGAACACCAGACCGGTCTTGATGTCGTGGCTCCCCTTGTAATCGGGGACATGAACGCTCAGGTCCTGCCGCAGGGTGAATCGGCGCCGCCGATCGAAGTAATCTTCGTAGTACGGGCCGCTTGTGATCCGGGAGCCTTGATCGATCGAGTAGGCACGGTCGCGCGGCCGCGGCGTCAGCTCGCCGTACGGGTAGTTGCCGGCCGGGAACGGGGTGTCATCGAGAACGGAATTTCCGTTCCGATCTTCGATCCCCCGGTCGAGATGTTGATCGCCGTCGATGTCCTCCCCCGGATCCAGCCGGCCGTTCTTGTTCTGATCCTCGTCGACGAAATCCAGATGGCCGTCGCAGTCGAGATCCTCCCGCAGCGCGCCCTCGCAGCCCCCTCCGAGTCCGGCCCGGCCGGGCTGCGTGAGGCGACCGTCCCGGTCGAGGTCCTCCGACCGGTCGGCCACGCCGTCGCCATTGACATCCTTCTCGAAAACGTCGAAGTGGCCGTCGTCGTCGTAGTCCTCGCCCGGGTCGCGCTCCGAGGCCGAGATGAACCCGTCGTGATTGCGATCGGCGGAGATGAACCCGTTCCGGTTGGTGTCCGGTGTCCGGGTCGGGGTGCGCTCGGGCCGCTCGTCATACCCCGACACCGACGTCTCGAGCGCCAGGAGCGGGGTCAGGATCGAGACATCCTTGAGCGTGACGACCAGCCCCCCTTGGCGCTGCGTGAACCCGCTCTCCTCGCGGACCAGGCTGTTGAGACCCTGGTTCAGGAAGGTCTGAGGATCGTAGTTCAGCGAGAGAGCGAGGCGGTGGTTCGCGCCCGCCTGCCATGTCAGCTTGACGAATTCGCGCCACTCCCGCAGACCGGTCACGAACGCGGTGCTGACCGCGTTGACCGGGTCTTCCGTGCTCACGTACTCGTGGGACGTGAAGAACCAGGCATGGTCACGGACGATCGGACCCTCGAGCGACAGAAACGGGAGGAAGTCGTTGAAGCGCAGATCCCGGAGGCCCCGCTCCCCCACCCCGCCATGCAGGCGCGGATCATCGGTTCCGGCGCCATCACCGTCCAGGAGCGAGCCGCGCCAGTAGAACTTGAAAGTTCCCTGGAACTCGTTCCCGCCCGACTTGGTCACGATGTTCGCGAAGCCGCCCTGGGCGCGGCTGAACTCGGCGGTCGCGCCGGAGGTCTTGACCTCGATCTCCTGAATCGACTCGATGTTCAGCTGCGCGCCGATCTTGCCGGTCAGTGGATCGGTGGTCGATACCCCGTCGACGAGCGTGATCAGATCGGTATCGCGGGCCCCATGGACGTTGGGGTTGCCGTCCCCGTCCACGTCGCTCACGCCGGGGGCGAGGGAGAGGAGATCCTGATAGTTGCGTCCGAGAAGCGGCAGCGCATCGATGAACTCGGCGCTGAAGCGGGTCTGGGTCGTCGTCTCCTCGAGCGTGACGATCTGGGGTCGGGCCCGCACCTCGACCCGCTGCATCACCGCCGTTTCGGGAACGAGCGTCAGGCGGATCGAGGTGATCAGTCCGGGGCGCACCTCGATGTCGGTCAGGCGCACCGCGGCGAGACCCGGAAACGAGGCGAGGAGAGCATAATCGCCCGCCGGCGGCAGGGAGAGGATCTGAAACAGCCCGGCGCCGTCGGTGATGGCGCCCCGTCCATCGATCGCCAGACCGGCGCTGCCGGCGACGATCGTGACGCCGACAAGGGGAGCGCCTCCCTGATCCGTCACCTGGCCCCGCAGCGCGCCGAGCGTCTGGGCGAGCGCCGCCCGTGCGGGAAACATCGCGCCGGCTGCGGTCAGGACCAGGATGATCAGCCGGCGCCGACCTGGCGCCATGAAATGGGATCTCCAGTGAGCGGTCTCATTCTATAGGAAAACGCCCGCCCCCCGCGCTCGCTTCAGGACGCGCGGCGCCGAGGCGCGCGGAAAAGAGCGTAGTTCCTTGACGGACAAGGGTTTATGTCTTATATTCTTGTCATTGAAACGTCATTTGAGGCCGGCTTGAAACGAACCCCTGCGACCTTGATTGCGATTCTATTGTTCGCACCGGCGATCGCGACCGGAGCGGAGGCCCGCGATCTCTCTTTGTCGTCCCTTCTTGCGACCGTGCGAGAGAGAGGTCTGGGCACCGGAATCATGGCGCAAGGACCCGGGGCGGCGCTCGCCGCGCTGGCGGGGGGCGACACTCTTCCGGTTCCCTGCGGCACTCCGATCGTTCAGGCGCTCGACCGCGCCGACACCGCGGCCGCGCCTTCGCTGCGTCAGGCCTTGACCCTTCTCGCCGGGCGTCCGGTGATCGAGGGGGAGCAGGTGGCGGCGACGCGCGATGGACATTTCGCGATTCATTATTCGGACGCGGCGGCAACCTTCGGGCTCCGGCCCGCCGACCGGGATCAGAACGGTATTCCGGATCCGATCGATCGGATCGCCGAAGCCGCCGCGGCGGGTCGCTCGCTGCTGGTGGGCCGGCTGGGCTACCCTCCGCTCTCCCCGGAGGGACAGCGCTACGACATCTACGTCCTCGACCTGGGTCATGGAGTCGAAGGCTTCACGCTGACGCCCGGGCTGAAGAGCGCCGCAGGCGGGCCGTTCAGCGTCCTCGACGGCGATCTGGCGGCCGATCGGATCATGCCGGCGACCCTGCACCAGCTGGCGCACGCGGTGTTGGGAGAGCTCGCGGCACGCGGGGAGCCCTGGTGGTCGGAGGCCAGCGCCGGTTACCTGGTGGCCGCCGGCATGGACGATTTCGGCGCGATCTCTGCGCTCCTGGCGGCACGCCAGGCTGCCCCCGGCCGGGCCCTGGCGTCCGACGATCTCCAGTTGATGCAGGGCGCGATCCTCTGGCCGCTGTTCCTGGCCGAGCGCTCGGGCGATCCCTCGATCGTGCGTCAGATCTGGACCGAGAGCGGCGCCCGGGGCCTCGACGCCCTCGCCGCAGCGGATCAGGTTCTCCGCCGCTCGCCCGGCGGGTCGCTGGCGGAGGCGTTTCGCGAGTACACCCTCTGGAATCTGTTCACCGGCGAGCGGGATGATGGGCGGCATTATCCTTCCGGACGGCTCCTGCCGGGACCTTCGGTCGCCCCGCTCGGCGCGGCGATCCCTATCAACCTCGATCCGGTGGAGCCGCTCGGCAGCGTCGCGTTCCATCTTCCCGGAGACCATGTCCGGGGGTGCCTCGATTTCGAGGTCCGGGCGGAAGGCGGAATGCCGTCGGTCGATCTCCTGATCTCCTATCGGACCGAATCCCAGGGGCCCGTGCTGGTCCAGGTTCCGCTGGGGCCCGACGGGCGGGGGCGGGCCTCGATCCCCTGGAGCGATGCCAGGGAAGCGTTCATCCTCTTCCGGAACGGCGCTCCGCCCGGCGCCGCGATCGCCCGCTTCGAGCTCCGGGGCGTGCGCGACCCCTATGCCCCCTTCGACCTCGCCTCCCTCGCGGCCGACGCGCTCGGCGGGTCGATGGTTCTGCGCTGGACCACCGCGTCCGAGACCGACATGATCGGCTGGAACGTTTACCGCGGCGATTCTCCGGCGGGGCCGTTTGTCAGGCTCAACACGGTCGCCGTTCCGGCTTTCGGAGAACGGACGGCGGAGACCGGTTACGTCTTCGTCGATGGCGGGGTGCGTCCGGGCCGGCGCTACTACTATCTCGTCGAAGGGATCACCAGCCTCGGCGGACGGCTCTAGACCTTCCCGCGAGTGCCGGCCCGGCCCGGTGGATCCGGGGCGGTCGCCCGGCCCCTCCGCTCAGCGGACCCGGCGGCCCTGCCCCTGTCGCAGAGCGACGAACCGATCGATCGGCAGCCCCGCGAACTCCTCCAGAAAGCCGTTCCGGCCCGGCCAGCGGACGGTCACCCGACCGACCGCCGTCGCCGCGCCGAGCCCGAAATGGAGACGACGGTCGCCCTGCGACAGATAGGACGACGCGGTGCGTGCCGTGCGCATCTGGCGCCGACCGCCCGCCTCGAGACGGACGACGGCTCCGACGGCGTCGCGGTTCGGCGGGGCGCCCTCGAGCGTGACGGTCAGCCAGTGGGCCCGCGGCGGCCCGGCGTTGCGCAGCAGCACGGCGGGACGATCGTTCTGCGTCAGGAGGATGTCCTCGTCCCCGTCGTCATCGAAATCGAAGGCCACCGCGCCGCGGCCGACGTAGCGCCGGCTCAGCGGGTCCCCCTGGGGCCAGGCGGCGAGCTCGAACCGGCCCTCGCCGAGGCTGCGATAAATCTGCGCGGGCTGCTCGAAGGTGATGGTGTCGCTGTAAAGAGCGATGTTATCCATGATGTGTCCGTTGGCGACGAAGAGGTCGAGCGTCCCGTCATTATCGGGGTCGAAGAAGAAGGTCCCGAAACCGAGCATCAGCAATGACGGCGCCCCGATTCCCGAGACGAAGGTGCGGTCGGAGAACAGGCCGCCGCCGTCGTTGTGATACAGCTCGTCGCTTTCTTCGGAGAGGTTCGTCACGAAAAGATCGAGGCGGCCGTCGTTGTCGTAATCGGCCATGTCGGTTCCCATGCCCGCCTGCGGGACGCCGTCCTCGGAGAGCGCGACCCCCGCCAGCGTCGCCACCTCCTCGAAACGTCCGTCCCCCCGGTTCCGCCAGAGGAAGTTCGGCGTGTCGTCGTTGGCGACGTACAGATCCTCGTCGCCATCGTCGTCGTAGTCGCCCCAGACGACGCCGAGCCCCTTCCCCGTCCGGTCGATGATGCCGGAGCGGGCGGAGACATCCTCGAACGTGCCGTCCCCGCGGTTCCGATAGAGGATGTCGGGCTGGCTGTCGAAGTTCTTCGGGTGGCAGACGGTCCGGTAGCCCGGCCGGTTTTCGCCGCAGTAGAGATTGTTCTCCAGCTTGAAGTCGACGTAATTGGCGACGTACAGATCGAGATCGCCGTCGCCATCCGCATCGGCGAACCCGGCGCTGGTGCTCCAGAGGGGCGACCCGACACCCGCGGCCGTGGTGATATCCGTAAACGTGCCGTCGCCGTTGTTGCGATAGAGCACGTTCGGTCCGTAGTAGGTCACGTACAGATCGCGGTCTCCATCGCCGTCGATGTCCGCGGCGCTGCATCCGAAGCCGTAGCGATCCGGGCCAAGGAGGCCGGCCTCGGCCGTGACCTCTCGGAACCGCCCCCCGCCGAGGTTCCGATACAGCGACGGGCGCGGCGGCGACGGCGACGTGGCTCCCGGCAGAAGGCCGCTCTGCACGAAGAAGATATCTTGAAGTCCGTCGCCGTCATAGTCGAAGACGCAGACGCCCGATCCGAGCGTCTCGAGCATGTACTTCCGCCCGCTGGCCCCGTTGACGTGACGGAACGTGAGGCCCGCCTGGGTGGTGGCATCCTCGAAGCGGACCCGGGGCGCCGGACCGGACGAAGCGAAAGGGGCGGCGGCGGAAGGCGGGCCTCCGGAGGTGGGATTCCCTCCTTCGCGCGCTCCGCAGCCGGCGTGCGTCAGGAGAATCGCAGCGGCGGAGAGCGCCGCGCTCAGGCGCGTGACGCGTCTCATCGGCGCGGCTCCGTCGCGCCCGGGACGACTTCGGTCGCGGATCCCGGCGCCTTCGCCTGCAGCTCCTGGAAGCGGCGTGTCTCGGCCTGCGATCGCTCCCTGTCGCCGCGCGCCATGTAGATGCCGGCAAGATAGTAATGCGGCTCGGCGAACTCCGGATTGGCCGCGATCGCTTTCTCGAGGACCGCGATCGCCTCGTCGAGGCGGTTGGCCAGCGCATGCACCCTCCCGAGCTCGGCGAGAGCCCGCTCGTTTCGCGGCTCGAGGGCGAGGCATCGCGTCAAGGCGGCGCGCGCATCGTCCAAGCGACCGAGCCCGGCGTAGGTCGAGCCGATGTGCAGGTACACTTGAGGGTCGGTCGGATCCTCGCGCGCGATCGCCTCGAACTCCTGAAGCGCCGTCGCATAGTCCTCGCGGTTGAACGCCTCGACCCCTTTCAGGCGGTGTCCACGCACCCGCTCTTCGATCCGGCGACGCGCCAGGGCCACCGCGTGGGCGCGACGGAACTTTTCGGCATCGTCGCTTCGTCCCTGGCGCGCCGCGATCGTCACCAAGTGGCTCAGGGCGCCGAGATGATCGGGCACCCGCCGGATCGCTTCCCGCATCTCGCCATCGGCCAGGGAGATCGATCCCTGCTGCAGAAGGGCCAGGCCGAGAACGTAGTGCGCCTCGGCATCCTCGGGGCGCTGCAGAAGGGCCTGGCGCGCCGCCGCGGCCGCCGCTTCGGCATGCCCGAGGCGGGNNNNCGAGGCGCCGCGCCTGAGAAATCTCCGTCAGGGCCTCCTCGTACCTTCCGATGTCGATCAGCACGGAGGCGAGCCCGAGATGCGCGATCGACGAGGCCGGATCGATGGCGAGCGCCGCGCGGAGACTCTCCTCGGCCTGGCGGAACCGATCGGTCCGCTCGTAGATCGCCCCCAGCGCTTCGAGGATCCGCCGGTCCCGGGGCGAGCTCTTCAGAGCGCCGGCGAGATGCGGCTCGGCCCCGCGGAGATCTCCCTTGCGGAACAGCCCGAGGCCGATCTCGGCCGAGGGCTCCGCCGGCGCCGCGGCGGGCGACTGGCGTCCGGAGCCGAGCGAAGGCGTCTCTCCTCCGGGCGCCGCCGGCGGCGACGCGGGCCCGCCGCAGCCGGCGAAAAGGCCGGCAAGGACCAGCGACAGCGCCGCGCGACGGCGCGCATCGTTTCGATCGGCTGAGCGGCCCATGGAATGATTTTATACCAGCCGGAATTTCGCTATACTGCGCCTCCCCGGAGGATTCCCTTGGAGATCCTGAAAGAAGCGATCGTCGGCGCCCTGCGCCGTCTGGTGACGGAGCGTCATGGCGCATCACCCGATCGCGTGGTGGTGGAGTATCCGCCTCAGGCGGGCATGGGCGATCTGGCCTCCCCGGTCCCGTTCGAGCTCGCCAAGCGCCTTCGCCGCGCGCCGAAATCGATCGCCCAGGAGCTGGCCGCCGCCTTCCCGCCCGTCCCCGGGGTGGACCGCGTCGAGGCCGGAGGGGCCGGGTACCTGAATTTCTTCCTCGATCGCGCCGCGGCGGCGCGGAGCCTGGCGCAGGAGATCGCCTCGCCTCCGCTGGCGGCGTCGGGCGGAACGATCATCGTCGAGCACACCAATATCAACCCGAACAAGGCGGCGCACATCGGGCACCTGCGTAACGCGGTGCTGGGAGACACTCTGGCGCGCTGTCTCCGATTTCTCGGGCATCGCGTCGAGGTGCAGAACTACATCGACGACACCGGCGTCCAGGTGGCCGACCTGGTCATCGGCTTCCGGGAGATCGAGCGCAAGAGCCTCGACGAGGTGCGGGCCCTGGGCGGCCGCTTCGATTACCACTGCTGGGATCTCTATGCCCGGGTGACCGAGATGTATGCCGCTTCCCCCGCGATGCTGGCGCTCCGGCCTGTCGTCCTGAAGCACCTCGAGGAAGGGAACCATCCCGACGCCGAGATGGCGGCGCACATCTCGCGGCGGATCGTTCATTGCCACCTCGACACCATGACGCGTCTCGGCGTCCGGTACGACCTTCTCCCCTGGGAAGGCGACATTCTCGGCAGCCGGTTCTGGGAGGCGGCATTCGAGCTCCTGAAGGAGCGCCGCGCGATCACGCTCTTGGAGAGCGGCGAACGTCAAGGCTGCTGGGTGATGGCGCTCGAGGGTCCCGGCTTCGAAAATCTGAAGGAGGGCGAGAAGATCATCGTGCGCAGCAACGGCACGGTGACCTACGTCGGCAAGGACATCGCCTATCAACTCTGGAAATTCGGCCTGCTCGCCTCCGACTTCCAGTACGACGTCTTTCGGCGTGAGGCGGACGGACACGAGGTCTGGACCAGCAGCCGCGGGGCCGGGCGCGCCGATCACCCGCGCTTCGGAGGCGCCGAACGGGTCTACAACGTGATCGACGCGCGCCAGGCGTATCTTCAGGCGATCGTCGTCGAGGGGCTCAAGGCGCTCGGATACGCCGGCCAGGCGACCCGCTCGACGCATTTTTCATACGAAATGGTGGCACTCACGCCCCGCAGCGCCCTCACCATGGGTCTCGCGCTCTCCCCCGAGGAGCGCGGTCGGCCGTACGTCGAGATGTCGGGGAGGCGCGGGCTCGGCGTGAAGGCCGACGACCTGCTCGACGCCCTCCAGCGCCAGGCGCTCCACGAGGTCGCGTCGCGCAACCCCGATCTCGATGACGCCGGACGACGCGCCATCGCCGGCGCCATCTCGATCGGCGCGCTGCGCTATTTCATGTTGAAGTACACCCGGAACAAGGTGCTGGCGTTCGATTTCGAGGAGGCCCTCTCGTTCGAAGGCGAGAGCGGCCCCTATCTGCAGTACGCCGTCGTGCGCGCCGCCGGGATCCTCGAGAAGGTGGCCGCCGCCGGCGGTCCGACCGCGGAGGAGGCGGAGCGCGCCGCGCTCGCCGGCGGATTCGATCTGCCTCCGGGAGAGGCCGCCGAGGAGCATTGGGCCTTGATGACGCAGCTCGCCCGCTTCCGGGAGTCGGTGCTGCAGGCGGTCGACGGCCTGGAGCTGTCTCAGATCGCCAAGTATTCGTTTCTCCTTGCGCAGCGCTTCAATTCCTATTACCACAGGTATCAGGTCCTCAAAGAGCCCGACCCGCACCTGAAGCTGGCCCGTCTCGTCCTGATCCGGCTGTTTCGTTCTCAAATGCAGCGCGGCCTCGACCTGATGGGGATTCCGGTCCCGCCGCGGATGTGATCGCGCATCGCACACCGCGAACGCCTGCGGCGACCGGCCTGGGCGCCCGCATCCCCTGTGCTATCATTAATGTCCGTCGATTCACCGGAGCGCAGACGCCCGCTGATGAACCTCGCCGCCCATCCGTCGGTCCCGACATCGCCTGACGCGTCATCGCCGTTGAGGCCGCCGCGCGCGGCGCTCCCGCTCATCCTGATTCTCTGGGCCACGATCGGCGCGGCGGCGGCCCAGGAGATCCTTCCTTTCAGCGAGATCAAGCCGGGGATGAAGGGAATCGGCCGGACCGTCTTCTCCGGCACCCGGATCGACGATTTCCAGGTCGAGGTGATCGGGAGGCTCGAGAATATCGCTCCGCATCGCAATCTGATCCTGGTGCGGCTCTCCGGCGGCCCGCTGGCGGAGACCGGAGTCTTGAGCGGCATGAGCGGCAGCCCGATCTACTTCGGCAACCGTCTGGCCGGCGCCATCGCCTACACCTGGGGCTTCGCTCGGGAGCCGGTCGCCGGGGTCACGCCGATTCAGGAGATGATCACCATCGAGGACAAGGAAACTCCCGCCCAGCCCGGGAAGAGCCGCGCGGCGCTGCCGTCCGGGTCGGGCGCGAGCGGGCTGCGGATCCTGGGCACGCCCGAGGCGCTCCCGGGTTACTTCGCCTCCTACCTCGAGAACCTCGTCTCCTCATCGCATGCTGATTCGCCCCTGGTGCCGCTGCGGACTCCATTGCTGTTCAGCGGCTTTCCCCCCGGCGTGGTCGATGCGCTGAGCCCCGGCCTGGTCCGAGCCGGCCTGCTTCCGGTCCAGGGGGGCGGCTCCGGCGGCAAGGCGGCTCCCGGGGCGGCTGTGGAGCCGGGGGCCGGCGTCGGCATCCAGCTGGTGCGCGGAGATGTCGAAATCGCCGCCGTCTGCACGGTGACCTACCGCGACCGGGACCGGCTGCTCGCCTGCGGCCACCCTCTTCTGAATCTCGGCCCGACCGATCTGGTGATGACCTCGGCGACGGTCAACGGGCTCTTCCCTTCCCTTCAGGAATCGTTCAAGTTCGCCGCCGCCGGCGAGGAGGTAGGTGCGTTCCGCCAGGATCGGTCGACCGGAGTCTTCGGTTACGTCGGCAAGAAGGCGAGGATGATCCCGGTGCGCCTCGAGCTGCAGGCGGCCAAGGGGCCTGCGGTCCGTTACGCCTTCGACATCGTCGAAGACCCGTTCCTGGCTCCTTACCTCCTCTATGCGGCGCTGAACGGCGTGTTGAGCAGCTCGCAGAAGGATTACGGCGCCGTTTCGCTCTCTTATAAGGACGGGTCGACGATCCGGGTGGCGGGCGAAGACGAGATCACGCTCCAGAATCTGTTCGCCGGCGATCAGGCGGCGGTCTACACCTCCGGCACGGTGGCCTTCCTGACCCAGATCCTGATGAACAACGAGTACCGCCCGGTGCACATCGACGGCATCAACCTGGTTCTCGGCTACACCGACGAGCAGCGCACGGCGCGGTTGGAGCGCGCCTGGGTGAGCAGGGACCGGGTCCACGCCGGCGATACGGTGCAGGTGTCGATGAGCCTGAAACCGTTCCGCGGACCGGAGGTGACCCGGCAGGTCGACCTCAAGATCCCGGAGGAGGCGCCGCCCGGACGTCTGCTCCTCCAGGTGGGAGACGGGCTGGCGCTGGCCCGTGCCGACGCCGACGATGACGATTTCGCTCCGAAGGATCTCCACCAGCTGATCTGGCTCATCAACCATCTGCGGAGCAACAACACGCTTTACGCCGTGCTGACGCGCGCCGACAACGGGATCCTGTATCAGGGGCAGCGTCTTCCCAATCTGCCTCCCTCCATCGCCCAGGTGATGGCACGTCCCCAGACGCGCGGGAATTATCTGCGGCTCTGGTATCGCGGAGTGGCGGAGGAATCGATCGACACCGGATACATGATGAGCGGCTACAAATTGCTCTCCCTCGACGTGGAGGAATAAGGTGCTCCGTTTCCCCGCCCGCCTCCGGTGCGCGCCGGTTCTCTCGGCCCTCCTTCTCATCCCCTCCACCCTGCTCGCCGTCACTCCGGTCCTCTGGACGACCGAGTCGTACGACGACTTCGAGAAGGGGAAGCCGGAAGGGGTGGCGGTCTCGGCGGCGGGCGAGGTGAGCCTGGCGCCCGGTCTCAAGGCGCTCAAGGTGCCGCCCCTCGAGGAATCGGCCGAGCCGTTCCTCTGGTCGGAGACGATCGACAGCAAGGGGACGGTGTTCGTCGGCGGAGGGAACGGCGGTCGCGTCTATCGGATCCCCCGGGATGCCGCGGGTTCGATTTACTACGAGACGGGCGACCTCGCGGTCCACGCCCTGGTGGTCGACCGAAGCGACGTTCTCTACGCGGCCACCTCGCCGCAAGGGAAGGTTTACCGGATCACCGGCGAGGCGAAAGGCGAGGTCTATTACCAGCCCGAAGACAGATACATCTGGGATCTCGCCGTCGGACCCAAGGGGGAGCTGTATGCGGCCACCGGCGAGCATGGCTCGATCTATCGGATCACCGGCAAGGGGAAGGCGGAGCTCGTCTTCCGGAGCGATGAGGCGCATATCGTCTCGCTGCGGGTCGACCCCTCGGGCGCCCTCTACGCGGGGAGCGACGGCAAGGGACTCATCTACAAGATCAGCCCGCAAGGCAAGGTGAGCGTTCTGTTTGACGCGCCGCTGCGCGAGATCAGCGCGCTGGCGATCGACCCGAAGGGGGTCCTCTACGCCGCCGGCATCGGCATCGAGGGGGAGCCGGCCGCGCCCGCCCCTCCGTCGCCGCCGCCCCTCCCCCCGAACCGGGTCCAGACGTCGGCGGGCGGCGCGCCGGTTCCTCCGGCGGTGACGATCCCGGGCGTCGACGGCGGCTCCAGCATCACCGTCACTGCCTCGGCCTCGGGCCCCGTCACCGGAGCGCAGGAAGGATCGGCGAAGAGCGAGGTGTACCGGATCGACCCGGACGGCGGCGCCGAGGTCTTCTGGTCATCGCCCAGCGAGGCGATCTACGCGCTGGCGATCGACCCCTCGGGACGCCCGGTCATCGGGAGCGGCGAGCCGGGACGGATCCGCGTGCTGACCGGCCCCAGGGAGAGCACCCTGCTGGCGAAGCTGGCGGAGTCGCAGGTCACTGCGCTTCTGCCCGCCGGGGGGAAATCGATGGTCCTGGCGACCAGCAACGTCGGCCGGGTCTACGCCCTCGATTCGGCCGCGGGAGACACCGGCACCTATCTCTCGGCCGTTCACGACGCACGGGCGACTTCCCGCTGGGGACGGATCGCCTGGCGCGCCAGCCTCGCGAGCGGCTCGAAGGTGGAGATCTCCACGCGATCCGGAAACAGCGGCACCCCCGATGCGACCTGGAGCGACTGGTCCTCCACCTACGCCACGCCCGACGGGAGCGCGGTCGCCACCGCACCGGCCCGCTTCCTGCAATGGCGCGCCAGGCTCAGCCGCGCCAGCGGCGGCGCCGGCCCGGTGCTGAGCGGCGTCTCGGTGGGATATGTCCAGACGAACCTGCCTCCCAGGATCAAGAGGCTGACGATCGCCCCTCCGGGGGTGGTCCGGGAGCGTCTGCCGTACGCGGTCGAGATCGACCCTCAGGATCTCGCTTTCATGGGGATCCGCAGCAGCCCCGACGCCGACGCCGCGATCACCGCTTCCGCGCCGACCAAGAGGGTCTACGTTCGCGGCATGCGGGCGATCGACTGGGAGGCCGAGGACCCGAACGGCGATGCGCTTTCGTACGACGTCCTGTTCCGGGGAGCGGGCGAATCGAGCTGGAAGCCGCTGGCGCGCGACCTCCGCGACACCTATTTCGCATTCGATTCGACGCAGCTCCCGGATGGTCTCTACCGGCTTCGGGTCGAGGCGAGCGATGCGCCTTCGAACCCCGGCGGTCAGGCGAAAAGCGATGGTCAGGTGAGCGACCCGATCCTGATCGACAATTCACCTCCCACCGTCCAGGTGACGATCCGCAAAGGCACCAAGCCTCAGACCGCGACCATCGACGCCTCGGCGAACGACGGACAGGGGCCGATCGCGCGGGCGGAATATTCGCTTGACGCCGCCCGCTTTATCCCGCTGGCGCCGGTCGACGGAGTCAGCGACTCGCGCTCCGAGTCGTACAGCCTCACTCTCGAGGGCCTGCGCCCCGGGGAGCACACGATCATCATCAAGGTGACCGACCTGCTGGGAAATGTCGGCGCGGGCAAGGCGATCTATACCTCCGAGTAGGCATCGCGATGCGAGAAGGGATCGTGGGACCCGGGGCGTGCCGAGGTCTGGCCCTCGCGGCGTTCCTCGCTCTGTCCGGCCTCCCGGGCTGCGCCCGCTCCGGCGAGGTCGTCGCCGTACGCGACTCGGCCTCCCCCGCCCCGGGCGGTCGTTTCGTCTACCCCCTGCCGATCGAACCGATCTCGCTGGATTTCGTCACCGGGACCGACCTGGCCAGCAGCTCGGTCACCCGGTTGATCGGAGACGGCCTCGTCGATCATGATGCCGCCTGGAACCCGGTCCCCCGCCTTGCGGAACGCTGGGAGTGGGAGGATGGCGGGCGGGCGCTGGTCTTCCACCTGCGTAAGGGAGTGAAGTTCCACGACGGCATCCCTCTGACGAGCGCCGACGTACTCTTCACCTACGAGCGTGCCGTCAATCCGAAGACCCGCGCGGTGGGGCGGGTCGAATCGTTCCTGCCCGTCGAGCGGGTCGACGCCCCGGACGATAGAACCGTGCGGGTGGTCTATCGGCGCCCCTTCGCGCCGGCGCTCCAGGGTTGGGAGATGCCGATCCTGCCGCGCCACCTGTATGCGGGGAAGGATCCGGAGGGGCTGAACCTGCAGCGGGCGCCCGTCGGAAGCGGGCCGTTCAAGTTCGTCTCCTGGGAATCGGGGAGGCGGATCCTGCTCGCCGCCAACACCGATTACTGGGGAGGCCGCCCGTATCTCGATCTATTTGATTTCGAGATCATTCCTTCCCAGGACACGGCCCTGCAGGCGCTGCTCGCGGGCGAGGTCGACTTCGCGCGGCTCACGCCGGTGCAGTGGCAGGCCCATGCCGGAGACGCCTCCTTCGAGCGCCGGTTCACCGGGCTGCGCTACACGCCCTTCTTCATGTACGACATCGCCTGGCGGGGGGACGGGTCCAATCCGTTCTTCACCGATCCGCGCGTCCGGCTGGCGATGACCCTGGCGCTCGATCGCGAAGGGTATGTCCGCTCGGTCCTGCGGGGGCTGGGCGAGGTTCGATCCTCCCCGTTCCGTCCGGCAGCCCTTGGGCGGGAGGGAGATCTCCCCGTCATCCCGTACGACCCGGCACGGGCCGCCGAGCTTCTCGACCAGGCCGGATGGCGAATCGATCAGGCCAGCGGACTGCGCAGGAAAAATGGATCTCCGTTCCGTTTCACCATGCTGATCTACGGCGTCAGCGAGGATCATCTGCAATTTTCGCAGGTGGCCCAGGAGGGGCTGCGCCGTCTCGGTATCACAATGGACATCACCCGTCTCGACTGGCCGACGCTCCTGACGCGACTGCGAAGCGGACGGTTCGAGGCGGCGCTGACCGGCATCGCTCCAAGTCCGGATCCGGATTCGATGTATACCCCGCTCCATTCGTCTCAGATCGACGGGGGCCAGAACTACGCCGCCTTCCGCGATTCTCAAGTTGATGCCTGGCTCGACGAAGGACGCGGCACCCTTGACCCCGCGAGGCGGAGGGAGATCTACCGCCGCATCGATGCGCTCCTCCAGACGCGGCAACCGTACACCTTTCTCTTCAGTCCGGTCGTCCAGGGCGCCGTGGCGAGACGGGTGGGGAACGTCAACGCCGGGGCCTACGGCATTCTCGACCCCTACCCCGGCCCCGCGGCATTTTTTATCCTCCCGGGCGCCGATCGATGATCATCTTTCTCGTCCGCCGCCTGGTCTCTCTCGCGCCGACGCTTCTCGGGATCACCCTCGTCGCCTTCACGATCCTGAACCTCCTCCCGGAAGACCCCGGCGCAACCTGGCGTGGCGCCGCGCCGTCGGCCGAAACGGTGCAACGCCTGCACACGGAGCTCGGCGCAGATCGTCCGACTCTCGCACGCTACGGCCTCTGGCTCGGCGCCCTCCTCCGAGGGGATCTCGGCCGCTCTCTGCGCGACGGGCGGCAGGTGACCTCGATCCTTGCCGAGGCCCTGCCCTGGTCGTTGCTGCTGAACCTGGGTGCCATCTGCCTGATCTACGGCTTCGCGATCCCGTTCGGTCTCTATTCCGCTCTCGTTCCCGGGTCGCGCGCCGATCGGATCGGGGCGGTTCTTCTGCTGGTCCTCTACGCGCTGCCTTCCTTCGCGGCGGCGCTGCTGCTCCAGGAAACATTCGCGGTACGGCTTGGACTCTTGCCGCTCCAGGGGGTCTCTCGCGGGCCTGACGGGGCGACCCCCGTCGATCTCCTGCGGCACCTCGTTCTGCCGACCGTCTGCCTCGCCCTTTCGGGATGGGCGTTCGTGGCTCGTTATGCCCGCGCCAGCTTCCGCTCGGCGATGGGGCAGGAATTTCTCCGTG
>WNFM01003327.1_pt1 | contig 35457 bp, 30 predicted proteins | sample 5400271 | NCBI WGS metagenome assembly WNFM01 (sample SAMN13153352, study PRJNA577476) | soil metagenome | isolation source: 60 cm saprolite on Douglas fir-dominated hillslope | place: USA:California | collected 2013-09-17 | reverse complement strand
ACCGGAGAGGGCGACCAGCGCGATGTAGGACTCCGGACGCTGCGGCTGCAGCTCCACCGCCTTGCGGAACTCCGTCTCCGCGGAGGCGAGGTCGTTCTTGCGCACGTAGACGTGGCCCAGGTTGTAGTGGACCTCGCCCAGGTTCGGCAGCTTCTCCAGGACCTCCTTGTACAGCGTCTCGGCGTCGTCGAGGTTGCCCGCCCGCGAGGCCTCCACCGCCTTGTTGTAGACGTCCTTCATGGTGGAGGACTCCGGAGGCAGCACGGGCACGCCCTCGTCCTTGGCCACGGGGGGTGCCGCCGCCGCCGCCTTGCCCGCCTTCATGACGATGTCGGGCAGCTCGCTGAAGCCGCCGTCGGAGAGAGCGGTGTCGAGCTGGTAGGTCTCGTAGCCCGGCTTCGAGAACACGATCCGCCAGGGACCGCCGGGCACGCCCATGCGCACGAAGCCGCCCTTCTTGTCCGTGACCTGCGACTTCGTGATCTTCTGGCGGCTCTCGCCCTTGAACTCCATGTCCAGGGTCACGCCGTCGATGCCCTTGCCCTGCTCGTCGACGACCTTGCCGCGGACGCCCGCCGTCACCCGCGTCTGTGCGTGCGCGCGCGGAGCGAGGCCGACGGCCACCAGCGCGATCCCCAGTACCGAGCCGGCCAGGAGAGAGAGCTTCATGATCCGCAGTATAGGACAGCCTTATAATAGCGGACCGCCGGAAACGCCGCGACCGGCGGCCGTCGCTTCGACCATGCTCCGCTTCGGTTCCCTCGCCCTCCTCCTCCTGATCGGCCCCGCTCGGGCCGTCGCCGCCACCCCCGCCCAGACCCCGGCCAGCCCATCGCCCGTGCAGCGCGCCGAGGAGTCCTTCGCTCGTGGAGTGGCCCTCCACCAGGCCAACGACATCCTCGGTGCCATCGAGGCCTACGAGGAGTGCCTCGCGCTCGAGCCGGACCGCATCGAGGCCCGCTCCAACCTCGGCGCCGCCTTCGTCCGTCTCGGCCGCTACGAGCCCGCGATCGAGCAGTACCGGAAGGCCCTCCAGCTCGCCCCCGGCAACGCGACCGTCGCCTTCAACCTGGCCCTCGCCCTGTACAAGGCGGCGCGCACGCCGGAAGCGGCGGAGGAGCTCCAGCGCGTCGTCGACCGCGACCGGGACAATCGCAATGCGACGCTCCTCCTGGCCGACTGCCTGCTGCAGATGGGCGAGGACCGGGACCGCCTCTTCGCCTACCTGCTGGGTACCGCGCTCGTGCAGCAGGACGAGGTCACGCGCGGCCAGGTCCTCATCGATCGGCTCTTCCAGGGGGGCGACTCCGCGGAAGGACGCCTGCTGCTGGGAGCGCAGCACCTCCGTCAACAGGACTTCCAGGCCGCCATCACCGAGCTGAAGAAGGCGATCGAGCTCAACCCCGGGCTTCCCTCGGTCCATGCCCTCTACGGCCGGGCCCTCATGGCCGCCGGCGATCGCGAAGGCGCGGGCGCCCAGTTCCGGCGGGAGGTGGAGGGCAATCCGAACGACTTCGAGTCGAACCTGTTCCTCGGCCTCCTGCGCAAGGACGAGGACCGGCTGGACGAGGCGCTGGACTACCTCACCCGCGCGGCACGCCTGCGCCCGCAGGATCCGCGCGTCCTGTATGGCCTCGGGAACCTGCATGTGGTCGCGGGCCGGATCGACGCCGCGCGCGACGTCCTGGAGACGCTCGTGAAGGCGGCGCCGGCCTACGTGCAGGGACACGTGCTTCTCGCCACCGTGTACTACCGGCAGAAGCGAAAGGACCTCGGCGACCGCGAACGCGCGATCGTGGAGACGCTCAACGCCAGTGCCCAGGCCGCACAGCCGGGGGCGAGCGACGCGCTCGGCCCCGCCTATCGCGGGACGCCCGCGGCCCCCGTCCCGGGGCCTTCGCCAAAGGAGAAGCGCAAGCGGGGCGGGACGCCGAACCCATGATCGCCGCCCTCCTGCTCGCCGCGGCGCTCGCGGCCGCGCCGCCGGCGCCGCCGCGTTCCGCCTTCGCCGACCTGGCCCGGCGCGCCGAGCGCGCGCGAGAGAAGGGTTCGCTGGACGAGGCGGCGGCACTGTATCGGCAGGCCTTGCGCCTGAAGCCCGCCTGGGTGGAGGGGCGCTGGGCCCTTGGCACCATCCTCTACGAGATGGACCAGTACGGGGAGGCGCGGGACGCCTTCGAGCCCGTGGTGACCGCGCAGCCGGGCAACGGTGCCGCCCGCGCGATGAAGGGCCTGTGCGAGTTCCAGCTCCGCGCGTACGACCTGGCCCTCGACGACCTGCAGCGCGGCCGCGCCCTCGGGCTGGGTGCGAGCGCTCAGCTCGCCTCCGTCGTGGCCTATCACGTGGGCATCCTCCTGACCCGCGCCCAGCAGTACGAGGTCGGTTTCGAGGCCCTGCGCGAGTTCGCCGCCCGCGGCGTGGACAGCCCGAACATCATCGAGGCCTTCGGCCTCTCGCTCCTGCGCCTGCCCTATCTCCCGTCGCAGGCGCCCGTCGAGAAGCGCGAGATGATCCTCCTGGCCGGCCACGCCGGCATGATGATGGCCAGCGGCCGCCGGTCCGCGGCGGGGCGCGCGAGCTTCGAGGAGCTGGCCCGCCGCTTCCCGGACGTGGCCGACGTCCATTACGCCTTCGGCACCTTCCTCGTCGCGGAGGAGCCGGACGCCGCCCTCGAGGAGTTCCAGCGCGCTCTGGGCCTCGAGCCCGGCCACGTGCCCGCGCTGCTGCAGATCGCGTTCGAGCAGATCAAGCGGGGCCGTTCGGAGGACGCGGTCGCTCCCGCGGAGAAGGCGGTGGCGCTGGCCCCCGACCTTTTCGCCGCCCACAACGCCCTGGGGCGCGCGCTGCTGGAGGCGGGTCAGGTGGAGCGGGCGGTGGCGGAGCTGGAGGCGGGCACCCGGCTCGCTCCGGACAGCCCCGACATGTACTTCGCGCTCGCCCGCGCGTACCAGCGCGCAGGCCGCGCCGACGACGCCGAGCGCGCCCGCGCCACGTTTCTCGCCCTGGACCGGGCGGCGCGCGCCGCCCGCGCTGGAGCGCAGTCGATCGGAGGCCAGGAGCCGCCGCCCCGCTAGGGCGCGAGCGTCTCAGCGGCCGCGCAGGGCGTCCATCACGCCGTTGTAGGCGGGCTTCACGCGGTAGGCCTCGTCGAAGAGGAGCGGATCGTCTGGCCCGTAGAACTGGTCGATCCACGAGTAGCGGTCGGTGAAGCCCCAGAACGTGATGGCGTGGCAGCGAGGCTCGGCGACGCAGACTGCCACCACGTCGTGGTAGACGCGCCGCTGGTCCTCGAGCCTCGTGGCCAGGGAGCCGGGCAGGCGCGCCACGCGCACGTCCATCTCGCTGATGTTCACGAGCAGCCCCAGCTCGGCCAGCCGCCGCATGTTGCTGGCGATGTCGGCCGCCTGGGGAAGGCTGGCCGCGTCGAGGTGCATCTGCAGGCCGACGCCGCCGATCGGCACGCCCTGCGTCTGCAGGTCGCGCACCAGGTTGTACACGTCGTCCGACTTGCGGCCCCGGCCCTCGGCGCCGTAGTCGTTGTAGATGAGGAGGGCGTCGGGGTCCGCCTCGTGGGCCCGCCGGAAGGCTTCCGCGATGTAGGTCGGTCCCAGCTTGCGGAGGTAGACCGTGTCCCGGAGCCCGCTGCGGTCGTCGGCGATCGCCTCGTTCACCACGTCCCAGGCCACGATGCGGCCGCGATAGCGCCCGACCGTCGTCCGGATGTGGTCCTCGAGCGCGATCCGCACCTCGGGCGGCGAGAGCGATTCCAGCCACGCCGGCGAGTCGCCGTGCCACACGAGCGCGTGGCCCTTGATGCGCAGGCCGCGCGCCTCCGCGAAGGCCACGATCTCGTCGGCGCGCCCGTAGTCGCGTTGTCCGGGTTGCCGCTCGATCTGGCCCCACTTCATCTCGAACTCCGCGGTGACGTAGTCGAACTGGTGGGCGAAGGCCGCGGCGTAGGCCGGCTCCGTGCGGAGGAGGCTCGCCTGCACGGCCGCGCCCACGAGGCGAGCGGGCGCGGCGGCGGCCGCGAGGGGCTCGACCTCGGTGGCGGCGGCGGGAGACGGCGTGAGCGGAGCGGAGGCGGGCACGGCGGCGGGCGCGGAGGGGCGAACGCCGCCGCAGGCGGGGAGCAGCACGAGGAGCAGGACGGCGGCCGCGTGATTCACGAGCTCGCTTCATTGTCCGCGCATTCGGGACCTGGGGTGAAGATGCCGAAAGCGCTTTCAGGACTTTTCCTTGACGGCCGTCGAAGGTCTGTGGTTTGTTCCCCTCCCATGTCCTCCCGAATGACGGTCGCCACCGCTGTCGCCGCCATGGTCCTGTCCGCCGCCCTCGCGGAGGCCCAAGGCGCGGGCAATCAGCCTCCCACCCTGCTCAGCGACCTCGTCGACGTGAGCCGCGACTTCCGCGATTACGCCAATGCGTACTACCTCGCCGACGCCCTCTCGAGCTTCGATCCCGCCACCGGGAACGGATCCGTGACCTGGCGGCGCCACCAGCTCGTGCCGCGGCTGGCCTTCGACAACATGAAGCCGGGGTGGCAACCCTTCGCGGGCGCCGTGTTCCCGTCCGGCGAGTACGCGACGGATCCGGAGCTGCCGTTCTCGATCCAGTTCGTCTCTCCGCGCACGGTGCGGCTGCGCCTGCGCACGACCACGACGGGCGCGCCGCGTGCGGACGCCGAGTCCCTCATGCTGGCCGGCGAGCCCGCTCGCGATCCGTCCTGGCGCCACGAAGCGATCCCCGGCGGCCACCGCTACTCGAGCGCGTTCGGGTCGGTCACCCTCCGGGAGAAGCCGTGGCACGTCGAGCTGCGCGACGCCGCCGGCCGCCTGCTCACGCAGACCCAGCACGCCTCGGACTTCGCGGACACGCTCGTCCCCGCGCTGCCCTTCTCGTTCGTCCGCCGCTCGTCGGACTACTCGCGCAGCGTGGCCGCGGTGTTCTCGCTCGCGCCCGGAGAGAAGCTCTTCGGATGCGGCGAATCCTTCACGCGCCTGGACAAGCGCGGGCAGAGGGTGGTCCTCTGGGCCAACGACGCCAACGGCGTCGAGGGCGAGCGGATGTACAAACCGATCCCGTTCCTCCTCAGCAGCCGCGGCTACGGGATGTTCGTCCACACCACCGCTCCCGCCACCTTCGACCTGGGCGTCTCCTACCAGGGCAGCAACGCGCTGATGCTCGGCGACGACGAGCTGGACCTGTTCCTGTTCCTGGGGGCGCCCAAGGACGTCCTCTCGGAGTACACGACGCTGACGGGCAAGGCGCCCATGCCGCCCCTGTGGTCGTTCGGCCTCTGGATGAGCCGCATCTCGTACTTCTCCGAGGAGGAGACGCGGGCGGTGGCGGCGAAGCTCCGCGAGAACCGGATTCCCAGCGACGTCATCCACCTCGATACGGGCTGGTTCGAGACGGACTGGCGCACGGACTACCAGTTCTCGAAGACGCGCTTCAAGGACCCCGCGCAGATGATCGCGGACCTCCGGCGCGACGGATTCCACGTGTCGCTCTGGCAGCTCCCGTACTTCGTGCCCAAGAACGCGCTCTTTCCCGAGATCGTGGCCAAGGGCCTCTTCGTGCGCGACGCCAAGGGCAACCTGCCCTACGAGGATGCCGTGCTCGACTTCTCCAATCCGGACGCGATCGCGTGGTATCGCGACAAGATCGCCGGCCTCCTCCGCCTCGGCGTGGGCGCGATCAAGGTGGACTTCGGGGAGGCGGCTCCGCTCAGCGGGTCGTACGCCTCCGGCCGCAGCGGGTTCTACGAGCACAACCTCTATCCGCTGCGCTACAACCGCGTGGTGGCGGACCTGACGCGCGAGATCACGGGGGAGAACATCATCTGGGCGCGCAGCGCGTGGGCGGGCAGCCAGCGCTATCCCATCCACTGGGGCGGCGACGCCGGCAAGTCGGACATCGGCATGGCGGCCACGCTGCGGGGCGGCCTCTCACTCGGCCTCTCCGGGTTCACGTTCTGGAGCCACGACACCGGCGGCTTCTTCGGCCCCAAGTCCGAGGACGTGTACCACCGCTGGACTCCGTTCGGCATGCTGACCTCGCACACGCGCAGCCATGGCACGCCGCCCAAGGAGCCGTGGGAGTTCAGCCCGCAGTTCCTGTCCGACTACCGCGCGGCGGCGGAGTTGAAGTACCGCCTGATGCCCTACGTCTACGCGCAGGCCCGGGACGCGAGCGCGCGGGGCCTGCCCATGGTGCGCGCGCTCTTCGTCGAGTACCCCGACGATCCAGGATCCTGGGGGGTCGAGGACGAGTACCTCTTCGGCGCCGACATCCTGGTCGCGCCCTTGCTCGAAACGGGCATGACGGGTCGCGACGTGTACTTGCCGCCGGCGCGGTGGATCGATTACCAGACCGGCCGCGCCTACTCCGGCGGCTGGCAGCGCATCGAGGCCGGGCGGCTGCCCGTCGTGATGCTCGTGCGCTCGGGCGCGGCCATCCCGCACATCGCGCTCGCGCCCTCCACCGCGCGCATGGATTGGTCCGCGCTGGAGCTGGTGGTGTTCGGCGAGGCGGCGGAGGCGCATGGGCTCGTCTGCCTGCCCGCGGACGGCGTCCTCCACCCGGTGACGGTCGCGCGCAGGGGCGGGACGCTCGCGCTGGCCGGCGACCCCCTGGCCGGCCGCGTGAAGTGGACCGTGCGCGGGCCGGGCCTGCCTGGCCGTTAGGCTTCCGGTTCTACCAGATCCGAACGCGGTCCTTGGGGCCGAGGTACAGCGCCTCCCCGGGCCTCACGTCGAACGCCGCGTACCACGGGTCGAGGTTGCGCACCGTATCCGCACGGTACTCGTCCGGCGCGTGGCCATCCTGGAGGACCTGCTGGCGCAGCGCCGGCTCCCGCATCTTGAGCCGCCAGCTCTGGGCGAAGCTCAAGAAGAACTGCTGATCGCCGGTGAGGCCGGCCACCACCGGCGCGGGCTGGCCGCCGAGGGACATCTGGTAGGCGTCGTAGGCCGCGGCCAGGCCGGCCACGTCCGCGATGTTCTCACCCAGGGTCAGCTTGCCGTTGACCGCGAGATCGGGGAACGGGCGGTAGGAGTCGTACTGCTTCACGAGCTGCGCGGAGGAGGCATCGAAGTGGGCCTTGTCCTCGTCCGTCCACCAGTTCCGGAAGCGGCCGGCGGCGTCGAACAACGCGCCCGAGTCGTCGAAGCTGTGGCTGACCTCGTGGCCGATGACGGCGCCGATCGCGCCGTAATCCATGGCCAGCGGCCGCGCGGGATCGAAGTACGGCGGCTGCAGCATGGCGGCGGGGAAGTTCATGGCGTTCATGACGGGCAGGTTCACGGCGTTGACGGTCTGAGGGGTCATGACCCATTCCGTGCGGTCGACTTGCCGGCCGAGCTTGCGGAGGTTGCGCTGGAGCTCGAACCGCTCCGCGCGCTGGTCGTTGCCGAAGGCATCTCCGCGCACGACTTCGAGGCCCGAGTAGTCCTGCCACTTGTCCGGATAGCCGACGCCGATCTTCAGCGCGGCCAGCTTCTCCTTGGCCCGGGCCTTGGTGGCCGGGGTCATCCACTCGAGGGCGTCGATGCGGCGGCCGAACGCGGCCATGATGTTGCGCACCATCGCCTCCACGCGCGCCTTGGAAGAGGGCGGGAAGTACTTCTGGACGTAGAGCTCGCCGACGGCGTCGCCCAGGGCCCCGCTCGTCGCGTCCACCGCGCGCTTCCAGCGGTCGCGCCGCTGCGGGATCCCGGCGAGCACGGTGCCGTGGAACGCGAAGCGCTCCTCGCCGAAGGCGCGCGGCAGCACGTCCGCCGAGTGCTCGAGGGCGTGGAAGGTCAGGTAATCCTTCCAGGTGTCGAGGGGCTGGCTGGCCACGAGCGCCGAGAGGCCGGTCACCGCGCTCGGCTGCCAGATCGCGAACTGCGCCTGGTCGCCCAGCCCGGCGGCGGCGAGGTACTCGCGCCAGTCGAGGCCGGGGGCGGCGCGGTCCAGCTCCGCCCGCGTCCAGTGGTTGTTGTTCTTCGTGACGTCGGACGAGTCCTCGCGGCTCCAATGCGCCTGCGCGATCTGCCGCTCCAGGTCGACGATACGCGCGGCCTTTGCCTGCGCATCGGGCACGTGCGCGAGAAGGAGCACCTTCGCGACGTGCGCCTGGTGGCGCGCGCGGATCTCGGCCATGCGCGGAGACGGGTCGACGTAGTAGGCGCGGTCGGGCATGTCGAGCCCGCCCTGCATGAGGAACGGCACGTACCGCGTGGGGTCGTCGAGGTCCTGCGCGATCCAGAGACCGAAGAGGTTGTCGGTGTAGAAGTTCGTGTTGTTGAGCGCGTCGACGTCCGCGCGCAGGGTCCCGCCCAGCACCCGCGCCAGCGCCTGGCGATCCTTGATCGCGTGGATGCGGTCGAGCGTGGGCTGGAGCGGAGCGAGCCCTTTCGCCTCGATCGCCGCCTGGTCCATGTAGCTCGCGTAATAGCGCTGGGTCAGCTCCGCCGTGCGCTGGTTCGTCCGCTCCGTGACCAGGCCCGCCACGCCGTAGGCCGCGCGGTCGGCGGGGATCTCGGTCGCCTTCAGCCACGCCCCGTTCGCATGGGCGAAGAAGTCCGCTCCGGGGGGGACGGTGCGATCGATGCCGGAGAGGTCGAGGCCCGGGGACGCGCTCGGAGTCGGGTTGGGCGCGGCGGCGAGGGCGGCCGGCACGGACAGGGCGAGGACGGTCGCAAAGGCGCGGGCGGCGAGGGGGCGGGGCAGGGCGGTCATCTTCAACTCCTTGAATCGACGCGTGGGACTTCCATTCTCCCACGGCGCCGACGCCTTCGACGTCAGTGCCGCGTGCGCACGAAATCGATGAATCCGCGGTCGACATCCACGCCGACGAGCTTCACGCGGAGCTTGTCGCCCAGGTCCGCTCCCTCCTGGCCTTGCACGAGCTTGCCCTCGACCGGCGGGCGCAGGATTCGCACCCACGTTCCCTTGTCGCTGGCCCCGGTGACGATGGCGTCGAAATGGTCGTCGATGCGATTCGAGAGCAGGCACGCTCCGGCCGACTTGCGCATCTGGCGCTCCACCTTGTTCGCCGCGTCCTCCTGCGCCGTGCAATGCGTGGCCAGCGCCGCCAGCTCGTCCCGCGTGTAGGCCGGCTGGGCGCCCGCGAGCGCGGACTTGAGCAGGCGCTGGGCGATGAGGTCCGGGTACCGGCGGTTCGGCGCCGTCGAGTGGGCGTAGTCCTTGACGGCCAGGCCGAAGTGGCCGATGGACACCTCGCCCGGCGACTCGACGACGTACTCGCCCGCGCCCATGGCCTTGACGACGTCGAGGGAGAGATCGGGGAAGCGAAGGGGGTCGGCCTTGCGCCGGAGGACCAGGAACTCCTCCAGGGCCCTCGCGTCCGGATCGGGCGGCAGCCGCTCCCCGAGATCGGCGGCGATCTTCTCGATGCGGTCCCAGCGCTCCGGCGAGCGCACGACGCGCCGCAGGCTGGGCACGCCGCGCGCGGCCAGGAAGCGCGCGGTGACGCCGTTGGCGCCGATCATGCAGTCCTCGATGAGCATGCGCGCGTTGTTGCGGCGTTCCTGGCGCAGGTCGACGACCTGGTCGTCCGCGAACACGGCCCGCGCCTCGATCGTCTCCAGGTCCAGGGCGCCGTTCTCGTGCCGCAGCCCGCGCATCCAGTCCGCCGTCCGGTCCTGCAGCCTCAGGTTCTCGCCGAGCCCGGTGACCTTCTGGATCTTGTCGGGCGCGGCCGTCCCGCCCTCGAGCCATTCGCCGACGGCGTCGTAAGCGAGCTGGGCCTTGTTGTGGACGCGGCCGCGGTAGACGTCGCCCTTCTCCACGGACCCGTCGCTCTTCACCGTCATCTCGATGACGATCGCGATGCGGTCTTCACCTTCGTTGAGCGACGTCAGGTTCGTGGACAGCTTCTCCGGCAGCATGGAGAAGATCCCGCCCGCGGTGTAGACCGACGTCGTGTTCTTCTGCGCGTGCGCGTCGATCGGGGTGCCCTTCTTGACCAGCGCATCGACATCCGCGACGGCCACGAGGAGCCGCACGCGCCCGTCGCCGAGGTCGGCGGCGACGGTGAGCTGGTCCAGGTCACGTGAGTCGTCGTTGTCGATCGAGCACCAGAGCCGGTCCCGGAGGTCGCGGATGGACGCGTCGTCGGCTTTCGCCGGCGCATCGAGCGTCGCGAGCTGCTGCTCCACGGCCGGGCCGAAGTCCGGATCGAGGCCCCTGTCGATCATCGCCTGATGGGCGATCCCGACGAGGGAATCGCGATGGCATTCGCGGTCGCGACGCTGCATGGTCATGCGAACACGTTATCACCGCCGTCACCGCCGGTCGGGTCTAATGGTGCCATGAAGGTCATTCTCTTCGGGGCCACGGGGATGGTCGGACAGGGCGCCCTGCGCGAGTGCCTGCTCGACCCCGAGGTGGAGAAGGTGCTTGCCGTCGGTCGCCGGGCCACCGGGCAAGGCCACGACAAGCTGCGCGAGATCGTCCACACGGACTTCCTGGACTTCTCCGCGATCGAGGACGAGCTCGCCGGGTACGACGCATGCCTCTACTGTCTCGGTGTGTCCTCGGCGGGAATGAGCGAGCCGGACTACCGCCGCCTCACGTACGACGTCACGATGGCGGCGGCGAGCGCGCTCGTGCGGCGAAGCCCCGCGCTCACGCTGGTCTACGTCTCCGGGGCGCACACCGACAGCACGGAGCGCGGGCGGGTAATGTGGGCGCGCGTGAAGGGCAAGACGGAGAACGCGCTCCTGCGCATGCCGTTCAAGGCCGCCTACATGTTCCGGCCCGGCTACATCCAGCCCCTCCACGGCATCGTCTCTCGCACGAAGCTGCTCCGCGTGCTGTATGCGGTGGTGGGACCGCTCTACCCCGTGTGGAAGGCGCTGTTCCCGGACTACGTGACCACCACGGAGCAGCTCGCGCGGGCGATGATCCAGGTGGCCAGGCACGGCGCTCCGAAACGCGTGCTCGAGAATCGGGACATCAACGCGCTGGCCGGAGAATCATCGTCACCGGACGCCGCGCCGCGCTAGGAGCGCGCCCAGAAAGGCCGCGGCGGCGATGTCGTAGGCCAGGCAGAAGGGCGGCCACCACGCCGGTACGCCGGGGTTCGCCACCAGGTGACCGTGGAACTGGTCGAACAGGCCGTGGCCCGCGAGAGCCGCGGCCACCAGCCACAAATTGGACTTGAACCCCGCGACGGCCACGAGCACGAAGAGGCTCATCACGATCGATTCGGTGATGAGGGCGTGAGCCGAGCCTCCCATCACCGCGAAGAGGACGTAGTACGAGGCGATCACGGCCAGGAGCGTCGGGTAGAACGCGCGGTCCCGGTCGAGGCCGGCCCCCCAGGCGAGCCCCGACACGAGAAGAGCCAGGACGATACCGACGACGTAGGCCACCGCACGCCACGGTATCGCGTGAACGGGCGGGGAGGCAATCGAGGGCGGCGGGAGACCCGTGGTGGCCCCGCGTCGTGCTTTAATCTCACTCCGCCGCGCGGTGGGCGCGCGACCCCGGAGCGTATGGGCCTCGTGAACGATATATCGGCGACGCGTACGCGCACGCGGCCCCTGCGCGCCACGCTCGATCCGGCGCGGCGACTCCTGGAACCCGCGCAGGTCATCACCAGCCCGGAGACCGGGCTCCCGTACCGCATCGAGCGGCTGCTCGGCGCCGGAGGGTTCGGCCAGGTCTACCTCGCCGAGCGGGCCCGCTTCGCGCGGCTGGTGCCACCGACCGTCTGCATCAAGGCCAGCGAGCACATCGACGCGTGGCTGCGCGAGGCCTACTTCGGGCAGCTCCTGGACGGGCACCCCCGGGCCATCCGCGTCTACGACGCCTTTCCGCTCATGCGCGAGAACGGCCGCGTCCTCTATTGCCTCGCCATCGAGTACGCGCGCCACGGGGACCTCCGGGCCTTCCTGCGGCGCACGGGCAAGGGCTGGCGCGAGACGGCCGCGCGCCGCGAGATCGCGGGCATCCTCGAGGTGCTCGGAAAGCTCCACCGCGGCCAGATGCTGCACCGGGACCTCACGCCGCTGAACGTCTTCGTGTGCGAGGGCCCGTGCCTCAAGCTCGGGGACTTCGGGATCGTCCGGCAGCAGAGCGATCGGCGCGGGATCACGGCCCGGACGCACAACGCGCTGACCGCCCCCGACGACATCCTGGCCGGGGCCGCTCCGAAGTGGCAGGCCCGCGACGACGTGTACCAGGTCGGCCAGCTCCTGGGAATGCTGCTCAAGGGCGACGCCGCGGTGCGGATCTCCACCCGGGAGATCCGCGGCCTTCCCTGCGGCGATCACTTGAAGGAGATCGTCTACCGCTGCCTGGGCGAGCGGCGCAAGCGCTACGAGAGCGCCGACGAGCTCATCGACGCGCTGCGGAATCCTCCCGCTCCGCTCAAGGTCGGGAAGCTGCGCTCGCTGAAGGGCGCGCACCTCGCGTTCACCGGGGTCCTCAGCCGGCATCGGCGCGAAGCGGCATCGGCGGCGAAGCGGGCCGGCGCCATCGTGCACGGCGCGCCCTCCGCGCGGACGACGGTCGTCGTCCGCGGTCGCCCGAACCCGCTCCAGGCGGGAGGACGGGATGGGGGCCGGAAGCTGATCGAGCTCAAGCGCCTGCGCGAGAAGGGGCACCGGATCACGCTGCTCTCGGAGACGCAGTTCTGGCGGCTGGTCGCGCGCAAGCCGCGGTGAAGGACGCTCAGTAGCGGGTGACTTGCGCCGCGACGGCCAGCCAGCGGCCTTGCCGGCGCGCCCAGACGTCCGTGTAGCGGCTGGCCCCCGGCCGCCCGTCCGCGAACTTGAACGTGGTCCGGGCGTGCACGATCGCGACGTCGCCCAGGATCCGGACGCTGACGTCGTGGCCCTCCAGCTCGGAGATCGTGGCCGGCGGCGCCGTGTGCTTCAGGAACGCGGCGCGGTCGAGCAGCGAGCCGTCGGAGCTGGAGCAGAGGAAGTCGGGGGCGAGGATCTCGCCGAAACGCCGCACGTCCGACGTCTGCACCGATCGCAGATAGTCCTGGTTCAGCTCCGTCAGGGTGTCGAGATCGGAAATCACGGGACGGGTTCGAAGGTCCCCTTCAACGGGTACCACTCCTTGTCGCTCGACGCGAAGCCCACCAGGCCGCGGTCCTTGAAGTTCAGGACCACCGTGAGCGTGTATCCCGAGCCGGACAGATAGGAGACGGCATAGACGTCGTCGGCGGCCCGGACGGCCGCGTAGCGGGGACGGTCCGGCTTCTTCGGCTTCGCCGCCTTCTTCGCCGGCTTCTTCTTCGCGGTGCGCTCGCGCGCGGCCACGCCACCAACCTCCTTGAAGGCCACGGTGCCGTTCTTGTTGAACGTGTGCTCGTACGTCTTGCCCGCCGTCGGTCCATCGGTGAACGACCAGCGATGCGTCTTTCCACGGATCGGATCGTCGTCTGGCTCCGCCATCGCTCGTTCCTCCCTCACCCTCACGATGGTAGCGCGCGGCGCGTGACGTGCGCGGAGACGCACACGTTAGGCGGGCGCGGCCTTTCGCGCCGGCCGTTTTCGGACGCGGACGGCGCGCGTCCGCGCGCCCACGACGTCCCTGGCCGCGCGCCACAGGTGCAGGACCGCGTACCCGCGCCAGGGACGCCAGGCCTCGGCGCGCGCCTCCAGCGCGCGCGTGCTGAGCGGAGCCCCACCGCCGGCGGCCATGCGCCGCAGGACGAGGTCCGCGGCCGGGAACGCGTCCGGCTCGCCGAGCGCGCGAAGCGCGACGTACTGCGCGGTCCACCCGCCCAGCCCGGGCAGCGCCTCGAGCCCGGCCGCGACGTCTTCGACCGGCGCCCCGAGATCGAGCGCGCCTTCCGCCACCGCCTGCGCGAGCGCCCGCAGCGCCCGCGCGCGCGCGCCCGTGAGGCCCAGCCCGTCGAGGTTCGCGGCCGCGAGCGCCGCCGGAGAAGGGAACAGATGGGTCAGGCCGTCCGTGCCGCCCGCGATCGGGCGGCCGACGCGCGCGACGACGCGGGCGGCGAGCGTGCGCCCAGCGGCCACGCTGACCTGCTGGCCCAGCACCGCCCGCACCGCGCACTCGAACGGGTCCCAGGCGCCGGGGATGCGCAGGCCCGGCCGCAGGTTTACGAGCGGCGCGAGCAGCGGGTCCCCGCGCAGCGCGAGCGCGATGGGCGCCGGGTCCGCGGCCAGGTCGAACGTCCGGCGCGCGGCCGCGGAGAGCTGGAACAGCGCGGCGGGGGCGGCGCCGCGCACACGCAGCTCGAGCGCGCGCTCGTGCTCCAGCGCGCGCACGCAGACGATCGCGTAGCCGCCGTCCGCACTGCGGCCACCAGCGGGTTGATTGGCTGCACTGCGGCCACCGGTGGGTTGATTGGCTGCGCTGCGGCCACCGGCGGGTTGATTGGCTGCGGCGACCGTCCGCGCATAGCCGCGCGCGTCGACGCGTTCGACGCCCGGCAGCGCGCGCGTGGCCAGGAAGTCGCGGACCTGTGCCCAGTCGTACGGCGGCCGGTAGGCGAGGCGAAGCACCACTTCGTCGCCCGCGCTATCGTCCCGACGCTGACCGCGCAGCTCGCGGGGCGCGCGCCTGTAGGTCGTGTGGAACGCGTGGTTGAAGCGCCGGACGCTGCCGAAGCCCGCGGCCAGCGCGATCTCGGTCATGGGCAGCGTCGTCTCGTCCAGCAGGCGCTTCGCGAAGTGCAGCCGGCGCGTCTGGGCGACGACGATCGGGGAGGCACCGACGTGCTGAACGAACAGGCGATGCAGGTGCCGCGGGCCGATCCCGACGCGCGCGGCGAGCGCGCCGACGGAAGACTCGTCCAGCGCGCCGTCGTGGATCAGCTGCAGCGCCCGCCGCACCACGGCCGAGGTGCCGAGCCAGGCCGGCGTGCCCGGCGCCGCCTCCGGCCGGCAGCGCAGGCACGGCCGGTAGCCGGCCTCGGCGGCGGCGGCGGCGGTCGCGTAGTAACGGATGTTCGCGGTCTTCGGGCTGGGCACCGGACAGACCGGACGGCAGTAGATGCGCGTGGAGGTCACCGCGATGAAGAACTTCCCGTCGAAGCGGGGATCGCGGCTGACGCGCGCCCGGTCGAGCGCGCGGCGGTCGAGGCCGAGGATCGCGTTCACGGCGCCAACATACGCCGGACGGCCGCGATCGACTAGCCGTTTTCGGACGGCGATCAAAGACACCCTTCACGCGCGCTCCGCGTCATGGCGCTGATTGGACGCGAAGCGGGTGAGGACCTCGTGTCTGGAGTATGCTGGGTGCGGTTGACCAGTGGGGAGCGCCGGCCCGTGAGACGTGGCGGCGGCGCGCGGCCCGCCCTCCTCGCGCTCGCGGTCGTTCTGGCCGCCGCGAGTGCGGTGTCCGCCGCCGACGTCGGCGACGGACCCTGCTTCGACTTCACCCGCAAGGTCGTCGAGCCGCTCAGGCCCGCCATCCCGCTGATCCCCGGTCGCGACAACCACGTCTTCGGCACGTCTCCCGCCGGCGTCGCTTGGGCTTCCGGCCGCGTCGTCGTGGACAAGCCGGTCGCGGCCGTGTACGCGAACCTGCTCGACCATCGCTGCGTCAAGGACATGACCAAGACGACGATCGCGACGACGGTCGTGGACCGCCCGGACTACATGGCGTTCCACCTCGTCAAGATCGTGGTCACGCTGCGCGCGCTCCTCTTGAAGATGGAGGTCCCCTGGACGGAAGCGTGGGCCTTCAGCCTGGTCGAAGGCACGGCGGAGGCGCCGCGGCGCATCGTCGCGTCGTACCAGAAAGTGGCCGGCACCGACCACATCAAGCGGCAATGCGGCTCCTACGTGCTGCAGGCGCGTGAGGACGGCACGACCGACCTCTCCCTCTACGAGGAGGTCAAGGCCGACCGGCGGAGCGCGCGCGACACGCGCGACATGCACCGCGGGATCGTGCGGAACCTCCGCATCCCGAACCGCGTGGCCGGCCCCGCCGCGCCCGGCGTCGCGCCGCACTAGCGCTCCCTCGCAACCACAACCGTGCCAGCCGCGTGATCGCGGCCGCCGCGACGTGCGTCGTGTCACGTCCCGCACGCGCGGTGTCACCGTCGTCCGTGCACTCGCTCACAGCCGCGGCGTGCGGTGATCACCGTCATCCGGATTCCGTGCCGGGAGGCTCAGAGTTCGCGCGCCCAGCGGACCTCGGCTGGGGAGGTGACGATGAGTGCTCTCGCGATCGCCATCCTGCTGGTTTCGACGGCGACGTGCTCGACCGAGTCCGACGACGTCTTCACGACGGCCTCGGCCTGCTCGATCGAGCCCGATGGGCTGTTCCCGGCGGACCCGGTCGACTCGACGGTGCCCTCCGTGGCGGCCGTGGATCCGCAGCCGCGGTCGCTCCTGCTCTCCGCGGAATCGCGCGTCCTCCGCGAAGACGCGCATGGGCAATCCGCCAGCGTCCTCGTTCGCGTCGAGGGCCGGGAGTCACCCTCCCGGTGGCGACGTTTCCGCCTGGAGTCGCCCGGCCGATCCTGGCCCTTCGCGCTGGCCGCCACCGCGGACGCGGCGACCACGTATTGGGCGCTCGCGCACGGCGGCTCGGAGCGCAACCCGCTGCTCGCCCTTCGCCGGATCGACGTCGGCATGGTGAAGATCATCCAGTTCCCGCTGCTCGCGAAGGCGATCGACACCGTCGAAGCGCGGCATCCGCGGCTCGGCCGCCGGCTTCGCTGGGCGACGCTCGCGTTTCACGCGGTCCTCGCCGTCAACAACGTGAGGATGGGCCGAACGGCCGGCGAGCTGGGCCTCGGCGCCCGACGGCTCGCGAAGCCCTAGCTCGACCGGCAGGTCAGAACGAGCTGACGACCAGGCCCGAATCGATCGCGGCGCCTTTGCCCTGGCTGTGCACGACGGTCACGTTCTTCGTCGCCGAGCAGGTGCCGCCGCGGCCGTCGTTGCCGCCGAGCGTGATCCGGTAGACGCGCCCGTCGCCTTTACCGCTGCGCTCGGCGCGCAGGCCGACCTGGTTCGAGTGGCCGGGCACGAGGCGCCCATCGGGAGCGGTGTCGCCGTCGCCCAGCCCGTTCAGCGGCTCGTCCTGCGTGACCCCGGTGACCGTCAGCGTCACCGTGTCGCCGTCCGGGTCCGTGGCGCCGGAGAGGGTCACGGTCTGGAACGCGTGGTTCGCGGGCCAGAGCGTGGTCGGGCTCGGGTGGACCGGTGTGCAATTCGGCGGCGAGTTGACGTCGACCGTCACCAGCGCCCCGCTCGCCCCGCCGTCGTCGTCCGTGACCGTGGCCACGATCGTCTTGAACCCGGCGGTGGCGTACGCGTGGGTGCCCGTGCAGTTGCCGGAGCCGGCCGCTTCCGCCACCACTCCCGGCGTGATCAGGCCGTCGCCCCAGGCGATCGAGCAGGTGTGCGTATCTCCGGTGCCCGGGTCCGTGAACGGCGCGGTCAGCGTGAACGGCGTCGCGAGCTGGACGATCCCGCCGTTCGCCGGGCTCGTGATCGAGACCGTGGGCGCGACGTTGTCGACCTTGAGCGCGAACGCGATCTGATCCTTCTTGCCCCCGGCGTCGGTGGCGGTGACGTAGACGAGCCCGCTGTTCGTGGGCCCGTCCGTCGTCGTGTAATTCCACGTCCAGGTTCCGCCGCCGCCGGGCGTGACCGTGCCCAGCGAGGAGCTGAACGTCACCGCGTCACCGTCCGTATCGTGGGACGTCCCGCCCATGACCGCGGTCTGACCCTCGTTGACCTCGACCGAGGTCGCGTTCGAGTTGACGTTCGGCTTTTCGTTGCCGTTTGGGGCCACCACGTCGATCTCCGAGATCATGCCCAGGGTCGCGTGGAAGAAGATGTGGCAGTGGAAGACCCAGCGGCCCAGGCCGCCCCCGGGGGTCACCCCGTCCATCAGGGCACGGTCTACGAGCTTCGTCCGGAACTTCAGCGTGTAGAGCGCGGGCACGTCCACGTTGTCCTTGAACTCGTGGTAGGGCCACACGTAGGGCGGCTTCGTCCCATCCGCGTCTCCGGGATCGCTGTCGGTCAGGCTGATGGGCTGGATGGAGAAACCGTGCATGTGGAAAGGATGGTGCGCCAGGCTGATGTTCGTGACCGTCAGCTCCAGCGTGTCGCCCAGCTTCGCATAGCGGTTCGATCCCCCGTGGGGGACCGCGGTGTAATCGCCCGGGAAGTCGTGCGATCCCGTGACGCCGTCCACGTTCGGCCCGTTCCGGAGCTGGATGTCCTGGGCGGCCAGCCCGATCTTGGCCGGAGTGAACGTGCTCGGGTCGAGGAGCGTGCCCGTGGGCCCGCCCACGGCGGGCACGAGGTCTCCGGTGGCCTCGCGCAACGGAGTGCCGGCGGCGATCGTGTACGGCGTGCCGACCGCTCCCACGACGTGGAAGTGCGCGACGGGGACGGTCGGGATCTTCGAGAACCCCATCCCCGTGCGCTCCATGTCTTCCGTCCAGAGCGTGAGCACGCCGGTGGCGGCGGCGGGGATCGCGGCCACGACGTCCGCGCGGTCACCCGGGTCGAGCTGGATCTCTCCGGTGCTGATCTTGGTGACGTATCCGGAGATCGTCCCTCCCTCGACGACCGCGTGGTCGAGCAGGCCTCCCTGGCCACCGATCCGGACGAGCGGGATCTGGGTGCCCGCGTTGTCGGTCAGGCGCAGGCGGAAGAAGCGGATCGTCGCCGCGTTGCCGATGCGCAGGCGGAGTCCCTGCCCGGCCATGACGTCGCGGGTCTCCGCCCCCGCCGCCAGCGCGCCGGGCGCGGAAGGCGTGCCCGCGCGGCCGCCGACGTTCTTGCCGTTCGTGAGCACGGTCTGGCCTTCGTTTTCGCGCCCGCCGCTGTTCCGCTGGATGTTCGGGATGTCTCCCTCGGCGAACGGACCTCGCGTCATGCCGTCTTCGTCGATGGGAGACGTCTCGCAGAGGCTCACGGGCGGGGTGCCCTGGTCCGGCAGCACTCCGGGTCCGATCCAGGGAGCGGTGGCGGGGTACGTCCTCGCGTCGTTGCTGCCCGGAGCCTTGCACACCGTGGTGTCGCTGAGCGCGAGGGTCAGGGTCTGGGAGGTGGAAGGGATCACGCCGGCGGCCTTGAGCGCGGCCTCATTGGGGTCGGTGACCGTGATCGGCCCGTAGAGGCCCTTGAACACCTGGTTCGTGGAGGAGTGGTGGTGCGGGTGATACCAGTAGATGCCGGGACGCGAGACGCGGAACTTGTAGAGGAACGTGCCTCCGGGCGGGACCTGGTTCTGGGTCAGGGGCGTTCCGTCACTCGCGTTCGCGAGCTCGATGCCGTGCCAGTGGATGCCGGTCTGATGGTCGAGGTGGTTCTCGAAATGGACGATGACGGTGTCTCCGACCTTCAGCTTGAACTCCGGACCCGGGACCTGGCCGTTGAACGTCTGCACCCGCGCCATCACCCCGTTGCCGATGTCGACGGTCGCCTCGTCCGCGACGATCGTCGTCTCGACGATGTTCGGGTCGGGGTTCGTATCGACGATGGCGGGCACGCTGTAGGGGCTGCCGCCCGAGGTCGCCCAGGCGAGCCGGGTCAGCCGGACCGCGACGAAGGCGAGGAGCACGGCGACGAACGCGGTGGCCACGGCCATGAGACGGCCGTATCGCAGCCAAAGGCATTGGGAGGGGACCCGTTACGGCGTAAGAACGCGCGCCGAAGACCTGCCGCTAACGACTCCTGTCAGGAGTGGTGGCACGCGTCTTCTACGCCCGTGAGAGCGCGATGTCAACCGGGCCTCCAATGCCGGGATCAGTGGGCGGGCACGTCGATCTCCACCACCGCGCGCAGGCGCGTGCCGTCGACCGCGCGGGCGATGGCGGCGATCGTGTTCCGGCCCGGGCCCAGCTCGGCGTCGGCGACGAAACGGTTCGGTCCCAGGCGTCTCACCGGCTGCGGGCGCGTGGGACTTCCGGCCGCGGCCATCGTGACCGCGATCTGCTCGATGGGACGCTCGTCTCCGACCGTGTCGAAGCAGGTCACGCCGACCTGGCTGGGGCCGGCCCGCTCGGGATCGGAAGAGAACCGCACGTATCCCTCGTTGCCGACCTCGACCGTGTACTGGGGAGCGCGTCCGGGAGCGCGCTCGACCGAGACGAACTGGGGCGGGGTCCGCGCATCGACCTCCAGGGGAACCTCGACGGAGTCCCGGTCCCGCTCGATCATCACGACGACGCGCCAGCGGCCGTCGAACGCGAGGTTCGCTCCGGACCCTTCCCAGGCGTCCCCGGGGGCGCGCTCGAGGGGAAGGGACGTGGGCACGACGCCGGGGTCGTCGAGCGGCGTGAAGCGCAGGCGCACGCGCCTCGCGGGCAACGGCGTCTTCGCGTCGTAATCCAGGACGCGGGCGACGAAGCGGTTCGGGCCGGGCTGATCGGAAGCCGTCGTGAGGCGGACGCGCACCGTCGTGCCGAAGTCGGAGCCGGACACGTCGAGCTCGGTCGGCGCCGTGAACCCCGACGCCGGCGGGGGCAGGGCCCCGAGCACGGCCGCGGCGGCGAGCGCTCCCGCCGCGAGCGCGATCTCGGCCGCCCCGATCCGGCGCAGGGGGCGCAGGCTCGTCGCGGCGGCGGGCACGCTGCGCCAGCGGTTGAGCGCGCCCAGCGCGGCGATCGCGACGAGGAGCGCGATCTTCGCCGCCACCGCGCGGCCGTATCCGGTGGCGAGGAGGTCCCGCCACGCCGACAGCCCGTCGATCGTCCGCCAGACCCCGGTCACGATCACGACCAGCAGCGCCGCCGCCGCGATCCTCGAGAAGCGACGCACCGCGGCCGCCTTCTCCGGCGACGCGTCGCCGCGGATGCCGAGGAGGAGCGCCGCCAATCCGCCGATCCAGATGCCGACGGCGGCGAAGTGCGCCCACTGCGCGCCCACGGTCGCCGCGGGCAGGCGTATCACGGCCGCGGCGTGGCCCGCCGCGGCGTGCACGGCCATGGCGGCGGCCGCGGCCAGGCCCGCCGTGGCCATCGCGACGCGACGCGTCCGTGGCCGCTCCGATCGCGCGGCGAGGAGCGCGCCGGCGGCCGCGGCGAGGACCAGGGCCCGCGTCCGCAGCGCCTTGCCGATCGCCGTGTGCAGCAGGACGGCCGCGGGAACGCCGGCGTTGCGCCTCTGCGCGACGGCGAGGAGGAAGAGACCCGCCACCGCGAGCAGCCATCCGGCGGCACCGAGCGCGGCGTCGCTGCGGGCGCCGCCGAATCGTCCGGCCGTCGCGGCGGCCGCGCCCAGCAGCATGACCAGGCCGACGAGCAGGAGCCCGCGCGCGATCACCTCGAGGGGAGAGGCGGAGGCGGACGCAGTCGCCGACGCCCAGGCCAGGGCCGTGGGCTTCATGCGGACGCCGAAGACGAACGCCCCCGCGGTCGAGTGGCCGTCGACGCTGGACAAGGTGCGCCAGGAGACCGTGTAGACGCCGCGGTCCGCGGGCCGGATGCGGACGACCAGGGAGAGGGGAGATCCGGCGACCGCCTCCGCCCGGCCGATCTGGTACGCGCGGCCGTTCGTGTCGAGCACGCGAATCTCCGACAACGACGACTCCGGCTTCTCCCAGAACGTCAGCTGCACGACCTTCGGGGTGTCGCCGAGGGTCGCTCCCGCGACGGGGCTGGAGGCCCGCAGCCCGGCGTGGGCCCAGACCTCGTCGCAAGTCGACCCGAAGACGACCGCCGCCAGCGTGAGGATGGCGCAGCGGCGCGGCACCTCAGGCGCCCGGCTTGCCTCGGCGCACCCCCAGGCCGATGGCGGCGAGGAGCGCGAGCACGGCCACGGCGAGGGCCGCCATCGCCATCCGCCCGGCCCCCGTCGCGGCGTCCAGGGCACGCTGCGCGCGCGGAGTCGCCCGGCCGATGCTCTCGGCGAGCTGTCCCGCGGACGGGTCCTTCGCGGGGAACTGCAGGTCCGACACGTCGGCGACGCAATGGAACGTCGCCTCGGAGCAGGTCGAGCGCGTGTCGATCGTCTGACCCTTGACCGTGCCCGTGACGTGGAACGTGTAGGTGCCCGCGCGCGTCGGCACGAGCCCCGCGCGGAAGCGGCCGGGCTTCGGGCCGTAGGGCAGCAGCGGGAGCGTGATCCGCTCGTCGCCGAAGGAGACTTCCACGGCCAGGGAGCCGCCCCCGAGATCGGTCACGGGCGCGCCCGCGCCGTCCGCCACGTCGACGTCGACGGAGTTTCTGTACCCGCTATACGCCGGCTCGTCGCCCCAGCCGATGGTCAGGCGGTATTGTTTGACGCTTTGCGTCTCGTGCGCGGCCACCACCCCCGAGAGCGATAGCATGAGGACGGTTGCGCCCCACCGCCTCGCGCGTCGGGTGCGTCGACAGAGAGGCATCCGTCTTCCTCCGGAGACGGAGGCGCGGCCGTGATGCGGCCGCGCCCCCGACCTTTCGTCAGAAGCCGAAGAGCTGGGTGTGGGCGACCTGGACGGCCACGGCCTCGGCCAGCCCGGCGATGGGCGGATCACCGATACCGTTGATCCGCCAGCAGTCGATCGTCAATGGGCCCGCTGTCGCCTCGATGGCGGTGAACGTCGTCGACTGCGTGGCCTCGCGGGTCTCTCCCCCGTTCGTGCCGATGCTGGAAACGCCCATGTCGAAGTAGCCCGTCTGCGTCTGGGTCACGCAATGGACCAGCCCGCTGGTGGTCGACCCCCCGGACAAGTTCACCTTGGACGTGATCGCGAACGAGCCGGCGGGGATGTTGAACGCGAGGACGCGTGTGCGGGCGGTGGTCGGGGTGGCGGTGATGGGGGTGTTGTTTCCCGAGTACTTGAAGCCGTCGTATGCATCGGACGGGCCGCGTGGCCCCGTCGCACCTTGAATGCCTTGGTTCCCCTGTGGTCCGGTGTCGCCCTGGGGGCCTTGCGGGCCGATCGGCCCCTGCGGCCCGACGGGCCCCGTCTGGCTCCAGGAGATCAGGGTCTCGCTGGGCAGACAGACCTGGGTGGCCGGGTCGATCACGCGCAACTGGCCATTCTGGCTCTTGTAACAGCCCTGGATCACGCCGCCGCTGCCGACGGACGCCTGGGTGAGTCCCGCAATGCCCGCGGCCGCCACGACAGCGGCCACGAGGACAGTTGTGCGCCTGAGCCCCATCCGCATTGGTCGAGCTCCTTCATTTGAAATGTGCCCATGACCTTCATGGGCGCGTGATGCCGGATGCGTCACGGGGGCCGGAGGGGCCCGTCTTCCGCCTCTCCGCTTCGCACCCAGGCCGGGGGGCGCGCGTCGGCGCGCGGATTCTGACTCGCGCCCGTGAACGGCGCAAGCGCGAAGGAGTCAGCGGGACCGGACGACGAGCGCGTCGGGCACCCCGTAGGCGCCCGGGACGTCCAGCGTGAACCGTCCGGCCGCGACCGAGAGCTGGGTCGAGGCCCCGCCGTCGAGCAGTAGCGCGGAGTGGAAGCCGAGCCGGACGAGCAGCTCGGCCAGCCGCCCGGCCTCGATCGGCCCGGGGCTGACGACCAGGGTCAACGTGCGCCCGTCCTCATCGAGCGCGACCCCGGAGCGGCGCGCGGCCTGAGGCTTGAGGCGGAGCGGCCGGCCCGCCTCCACCAGACGCGGCCCGACCTGGATGGCGCCCTCGATCCGCGCGTCCGGCTTGAAATCACGCGAGTGCACGATCGTCGTGCGTCCGGCGCGGACGACGAGCACGCCCCAGTCGACGCCACGCCGCAGCCGCACCGCCGTCTTGCCGCCCGCGATGCGCAGGCCGAGCGAGCGGCGATCTTCGTCGAAGAACCCGCCGTTGATCGCCGCCACCGCCGACAGGTCGTGGCGCAGGGCGGCCGCCGTCTTCGTGCGGTCCCGTCCCAGCATCACGACTTCGGGCCGGAACCGCTGGAGGTCGAACCGGATCAGGGAGACGCTGGCGCCGCCTTCGTCCACGGTCAGCGTCTCCACGCCGGGAGCCGCCGGCTGCCATGCTCCGGCCGCGGCGAGCCACATCGCGAAGACGAGTGCGGGAGCCATCGTTCGAGCCAGGATACCGCCGCCGCGCGCGGCGGGGCGGCGCGGACCCTATCGAGGATCGCGGATGAGGCGGAGGAGCGCTTCCGGGGTCAGGGGCGCGGTGGCGCCCCGGTCCACGACTTCGGGCAGGGAGTCGCCGCCCGCGCGATCGAGCACGGGGCTGCCCGGCCCCGGGCGGAGGACGCCGCTTCCGTCCGCGGCCAGCCGCGGATCCACGACCTCGTAGGTGCCGCTTGGCATCGCGCCCGGGCTCGTCTGCCAGAGGATGTTGCCGCGCCACTCGCCGTCCGCGTACGGCCCCTCGATGGTCGCCGCCTCCTTGCCCCCCTGGATGACGTTGCGAGCGAAGACGGTGTGGGTCGCGCCGAGGCCGCCAGACCGGCCGCCCATGAAGTACGGGCGCGCGTCGTCGACGAGCGTGTTGAACAGGATGACGGCGCCGTCGGGCCGGTCGTGGCTCGTCAGCTTCGCGCCGTCCGCGACCTCCCCGTCCCCGTTCCCGATCTGGATGCCGGTGGTGTTGCCTTGGAGGTAGTTCGCGAACACGCGATGGCGGTCGCCGAAGATGCGGATGCCGTCCGTGCCGCGGAAGGTGTTGCCGTACACGAGGCAGTCGTTGCCGTGGCGGAGCGTGAGCTGGGCGCCGGGCGAATCCAGGAACGTGTTGTAGCGGTACGTGTTCGCGCAGGACTTGTTCGTGATCAGCTCGTTCTCGCCCGTGCATCGGACGAACAGGTTGTGCTCGATCAGGCCGAGGCCCTTGGAGAGGCTCAGCTCGCTGTGCCCGAAGCGGATCGTCTCCGCGCCGTTCCCGCCCGCGTTCGCGAAATCGTGGAAGTAGTTGTGGTGGATCCAGACCCGCTGGGCGACCTGGCTGCCCGTCCCGCGCACGTCGATCATGTTCCCGAGCGTCTTCTTGTCGCGGAACTCGTTCCGGTCGATCTGCGCGTCGTCCCCGGCGAGGGTCAGGTAGGCCCCCGGCCCCGCGCACGCGAAGACGTTCCGCGTGAAGCGCACGTGAGTGGCGCCGGCCTCGACGGCGGTCTGGCCGGCGGCGTGGGTGAAGCGGAAGCCGTCGATCTCGACGAAGGCGGCGGGGCTCTTCACCACGAAGCCGTGCCCGCCCGCGATCTCGACCCCGCCCGTGGTCTCCGCGCGGATGTGGATCGGACGCGCGGACGTCCCGGCGCGGCTCACGGTGATCGCGGTCGCGGTGGTGTATACACCGTTGCCGACCACGATGACGTCACCGGCAGCGGCGCGGTCGATGCGCGCCTGGAGCGCGGGCAGGGAGCGGACGACGTTCGTGGCCGCGGAAGCGCCGGCCGCCCAGGTCGTGCCCATGAGGAGGACGAGGAGAGGACGTTTCACGCGCGGTCTCCCTGGCTGGCCGTAGCTTCTCACGGTGTGTCGCGCGTGGGTTCGACCCGGCGCAGGAAGGTGCGCTCCTCGCTGAGGATGAAGCGCTCCGTCTCCGCGGTGCGGAAGTTCGCGGCCCCGGCGGGGTGCGCTTTCAGCCGGGCGCGGTAGGCCTCGTAGGCGGCCAGGCTCTCGAACGAGATGAGCGCGAGCGCGATGTTGTTCGTGCCCTCGTGGGGCATGAAGTAGCCGAGCAGCTCGCCGCCGCAGGCCGGGATGAGGGTCAGCCAGTTGCGGGCGTAGGCTTCGAAAGCGTCGCGCTGGAAGGGGTCGAGCACGTAGCGGATGCAGCAGGTCACGGTCATGGCGGCCTCCAGTCGGGTGAGCGGCCCCATCACGTTAGCGGTGGCCGGCCGCTCGATGCTTCGGCCGCGGCCGAAGCATCCACGGCGCGCATCCACTAGGATCGGGTCATGTCACGGCAGCTCGTGATGTCCGACCACACGACCCTGGCCGGGATCGGCGCCCTCGTCGGAGATCCGGGACGCGCGCGCATGCTCGCGGCCCTGCTCGACGGCCGTGCGCTCACGGCCATGGAGCTGGCCGCGCACGCGGGGGTGACGCCGCAGACCGCGAGCGGGCACCTCGCGAAGCTGGTCGCGACGGGTCTGGTCGTGATGCAGCGCCAGGGCCGCCACCGCTATCACTCGCTGGCGTCATCCGAGGTCGCGGGCGTGCTCGAGAGCATGAGTGGCCTGGCCGCGTCGCTGGGCGGGGCCAACGGTGGGCGGCCCGTGCGCGTCGGGCCCCGCGACGCGGCCCTGCGTGCGGCACGGACGTGCTACGACCATCTGGCCGGCCGCCTCGCCGTCGGCCTCGCCGACACGATGTCCAGCCGGGGCTATCTCGAGATCACCCCCGACGGCGGCCTGGTGACGCGGGCGGGCGCCGCGTTCCTGCTCGACTTCGGCATCGACCTCGCGGCCGCGGCCCCGGCGCGGCGCGCCCTGTGCCGCACCTGCATGGACTGGAGCGAGCGCCGTCTGCACCTGGCGGGCGCGCTGGGCGCCGCCATCCAGCGCCGCTGCTTCGCGCTGCATTGGGTCCGGCGCATCGAGGGCACACGCGCGCTGGCCGTGACCGCGGGCGGAGAAGCCGGGTTCCGGAAGGTGTTCGGCCTCGTCACCCGTTCCGGAACGGGTGACGTCTCGGTTCGCCCCTAGACGGCGGACAGGGTCGGGGCGCGCGTGTACGATGGGCCACCGCACCGTGGCAGACGAAGAGCGGAAGGGGCCGCCGCTTCTCTTCACGTCGCTCGACTCGAGCGCGGCGGGCACACCCGACGAGCCCTTCGATCCGACGCAGAGACTCCAGGGCGCCTGGCATCTGGTCCGCTTCTTCCTCACCGTCAGCGCGATCGTCATCGGCACCTTCATGTCGTCCTGCGGCACGTTCCTCGCGGTGATCCAATTCGCGCACACGCCCCTCGGACCCAGCAGCCGCTCCGCGCCGGGCGTCATCGTCGCCCACAAGCGGTCGGGATCCGGCACGCGCGGCTTTCCCTACGTGTACGCTCCGGTCGTCCGCTTCACGGTCGACGGCCGGGAGCTCGAGATCACGAGTCGGCTCGCCACGAACAAGCCCCCTCCCGTGGGACAGCCGGTCCGCGTCCGTTTCGCCGCGGACGCCCCCGCGCGTGCGGTCCTGGTGGGGTGGGCGGAGTGGGGGCTGCCCGTAGAATGGATGGTCGTCGGCTCTTCGCTCCTCGCCGCCGGGATCGTCACCTGGCGGCGGCTGACCCGTGCAACCTTCGGCGGTCCCGCGGCGTCCTAAGGGCTGAGCGGCCGTGGCTCGTCTGCCGCGGGCAGGAGGCATGATGGAAACCTGGTGGCAGGACGTCCGATACGGGGCCCGAATGCTCGCCCGGAGCCCCGCGTTCACGACCGTGGCCGTCCTGACCCTGGCCCTGGGCATCGGGGCCAACACCGCGATCTTCAGCGTGATCAACGCCGTGCTGCTGCGGGCGCTTCCCTACGAGGAGGCGGACCGGCTCGTCTTCCTCACCGAGTGGTCGCAGCAGGTCCCGGAGATGAGCTTCTCCGTCGCGAACCTGGAGGACGTGCGCGATCAGAGCTCCGTCTTCGAGTCCCTGGTCGGCTACAACGGGACGAGCTTCATCCTCAGCCGCGAAGGGGCGGAGGCGGAGCGCCTCAGCGGACGCCAGGTCTCGTCCGGCGTGTTCCCGACGTTGCGCAAGGTCCCGGTCGTGGGACGGGCCTTCACCGCCGAGGACGACAAGCCGGGGGCGGAGCCGGTGGCCATCCTGGCCGAGGGCTACTGGGAGCGCCGGTTCGGCCGCGACCCCGGGATCGTCGGCCGGCACCTCGTCCTGAGCGGCGAGCCGTTCACCGTGATCGGCGTGATGCCGAAGACCGTCCACGGAAGCTGGAAGAACGTCGACGTCTACACGCCGCTACTGCGCCTGGAGGACAAGATCGGCGGGGAGAAGAACCGCGGCAACCATCCCGGCATCTACGTGATCGGCCGGCTCAAGCCGGGGATCAGCGTGGAGAGGGCGCGCAGCGAGGTGAAGGGGATCGCGGCCCGCCTCGCCGAGCAGCACCCCAACAGCAGCGCGCGCCAGAGCATGACCCTGGAGACGCTGCACCAGGCCTACGTGGGCGACCTGCGCCCGGCGCTGATGCTGCTCCTGGGCGCGGTGGCCTTCGTGCTCCTCATCGCCTGCGGGAACGTCGCGAACCTGCTGCTCGCGCGTGCGGCGGGCCGGCAGAAGGAGATCGCGGTGCGCCGCGCGCTGGGGGCTCCGCGGGGCCGCATCTTCCGGCAGCTCCTGACCGAGAGCGTGCTCCTCGCCGCCCTGGGCGCGATCCTCGGGATCATCCTGGCCTACTGGGGAGTCCGCGGCCTGGTCGCGTCGCTGCCCGCCAACGTGCCGCGGGCGGACGAGATCCGTGTCGATGGCCTCGTCCTCGCCTTCACGGGCGCTCTCGCCGTGCTCACCGGCCTCCTCTTCGGGATCGCGCCCGCCTGGAAGATCTCCACCGGCGGCGTGCAGGGCGCGCTGCGCGAGGAAGGCCGCGGCACCGTCGGTCCGGCCCATCACCGATTGCGCAACACGCTCGTCGTCACCGAGATCGCGCTCGCCCTCGTCCTGCTCGTGGGCGCGGGTCTCCTCGTACGCAGCTTCGTGCGCGTGCTCGCCGCCGATGCGGGGTTCCGGGCGGAGGGCGTCCTGACCGCGAGCCTGCCCCTGCCGCAGGCGCGCTTCCCCGAAGACGCGAAGCGGGCCGCGTTCGTGCGCGACGTGGTCGAGCGCGTGAAGGCCGTGCCCGGCGTCCAGTTCGCCAGCGCCGCTTTGCCGCTCCTCGGCGGCTGGCAGAGCTCGTTCACGCTGGAAGGCCGGCCGGAGCCGCCGCCCGGCCAGCTCCCCTCCGCGGACATCACCCGCGTCACGCCCGACTACTTCCGGGCCATGGGCGAGCGGGTGTTGGAAGGGCGAGTGTTCACCGACCGCGACACGGCGGAGGCGCCCGCCGTCGCCGTCGTGGACGAGACGTTCGTCCGCACGCACTACCCGGGCGAGAGCGCCCTGGGCAAGCGGATCCGCTTCGGCTCCAGCCGTGATCCCGAGGACCGAGCGAAGTGGCTCGAGATCGTCGGCGTGGTCGGCCACGTGAAGAATTACGGCGTGGACCAGGACAGCCGCGTCGAGGTGTACTTGCCCTTTTTCCAGAGCGCCGGGAGCAGCGCGACCCTGATCGTGCGCGCGGAGAAGGATCCGGCGGCCCTGTCCGCCTCCATACGCGAGGCCGTGAAGGCGGTGGACCTCGAAGTCCCCGTCTACTCCGTGCGGACGCTGGCCGAGATCGTCTCCGACAGCACGGCGGAGCGCCGATTGGCGGTCATGCTCATCACCGTGTTCGCCGCCGTCGCGCTGCTGCTGGCGGCGGTGGGGATCTACGGCGTGATGTCCTACGCGGTGGCGCAGCGCACGCAGGAGATCGGGATCCGCATGGCGCTGGGCGCGGAGCGCCGCGACATCCTGCGCATGGTGCTCCGGCACGGCGGGCTCATGGCCGTGATCGGGATCGGGCTGGGGGTCACGTTGGCCCTCGGCCTGGCCCGCCTGATCACGTCGCTGCTGTTCCAGGTCAGCGCGACCGATCCCCCGACGTTCTCGGTGGTGCCGTTGGTCCTGATCGCCGTCGCCCTGGTGGCCTGCTACATCCCGGCGCGGCGCGCCACGCGCGTCGATCCGCTCGTCGCGCTGCGGTACCAGTAGCCCCCGGCCTAGTTCTTCGGGGCGGCGCTCGCGGCCGTGTAGTCCAGCGTGACCGTTCGGAAGCCGAGCGACGGCTTCTCCAGGCAGGAGAGCGTGATCGTCTCCCTCGGCGTGGTCCAGAGGATCTCCTCGCCGCGCAGCGAGGTCTCGATCGCATTCCGGGACGACGGCTTCGCGTGCTCCTGCGTGAGCCGCTTCTCCACGTCCTCACAGGTCGCCGACGACGGCTTCAGCGCCGTGAGCTGGATGCGGTCGAGGCCGTCGGCGCCGAACCCGAAGAGGACGCGGAACGTGGCCCCGTCCGCCTCGTAGGCGGGGATCGCGACGTCGGTCGGGCCCGGCCGGGGCTGGCCGAAGTCCGCGGGCGTCGCCAGCTTCTGCGCCTCGCCCGGGAAGGCCGCCAGCAGCTCCGGCTTCTTCATGCCCCAGACCGCCGACCTCCAAGCGGGTGGCGGCGGCGGCATCGTGGTGGTGGTCGTCGTCGTGCTCGTGCTGGCGGCGGGGACGGTGCTGGGCGGGGCCTGCGTGGTGCCCTGCTCCTTCGCACGGCAGGCGCCGAGCGCGCCGGTGACGATGAGCAGGCCGAGGAGCGTGCGAGAGCGCGTGTCGAGAATCATGGCGGAGGCGAAAGTGCGCGGATCTTAGGCCCTGGGGCGCGCAGGGGTCAATCTCTTCAGCGTGTCGCCATCCGGCTCACCGCTTCGAATTGAAACAAGCCGCATTCCCCGCCGACGCCGCCGATGTCGCGCACGAACGGCAATTCTGGAAGAAGACGGTGTAGTTGAAGGAACCGGCGGGGACGTTGCCCAGCTCGGTGATCACCTCGAACGCTTCCTGGAACTTGCACGAACCGGCGCAGCCCGTGCCGTCGCAACAGCCCGGACCGTTGGAGTAGAGCGACTGGTTCAGGATGACGGCGCTGGTGTTCGCAAACACGATGCTCGTGAGGGGCCGGAACGTGTACTCTCCTCCCCCGAAACAGCGTCCAGTGGGAATACCGAACGTATTGCGCACGCCCGAGACGACGACGCCGGTTCCGCCGCGGTTGATGAGAGTCACGCGCGCCCTGACGTCATCGCTGCAGTTGATCGACGTGTCCCTCTGGGGCGAGGTCACCGAGGCCGAGAGATCGGCAAGCGTCGTCGGAGCCGGCGGCAGCGTGACCGGCGGCGGCGTGGCGGAGGGTTGCGGCGGCGTGGTCACCCGCGATCCACTGCCGCAGTCGGGCAACGCGAGGCCAACGACGACGGCCGAGGTCAGGGCCCATCGCAGCGCTCGCGGGGACGGCCGGGGACGATGCCGAAAAGCAAACATCGGTCCGATTCTATCCAAAAGCGGCAAGGCCGCGTCATCGGCGTGCGACGAAGTCATGCGGGGGTCCTGTGACGCTTTGACGACCGTCATCGCCGCACGATCCCTTCGGCCCACCGAGTGTATGAATGGGCATGGTGTTCGAGGAGCGCTCGACCGGAAGCGATCGCGCGCGGTATGTCTGGATCCTGGTCGCGCTGGGATGCGCCGCGTTCGCCCTATGGTCGCGACCCGCGATTCCGCAAAACCCCGCGTACCACCTGATGGCGGACCAGCGACCCGCACTTGGCGTCTCGAACGGGCTGAACGTCGTCTCGAACGTGCCGTTCGCCCTGGTGGGTGGGCTGGGCCTCGTCGCGACCTTGCGTCGGCGCGACGACGGTTCGCCCGTCTTCGAGGAGCCCTGGCTCCGCTGGCCGTATGCTCTCTTGTTCCTGGGGACGGCGGTGACGGCCCTCGGATCGTCGTACTACCACCTCGCGCCCGACAATGCCCGGCTGGTCTGGGATCGCCTTCCAATGACGCTCGTGTGTATGGGGCTCGTGACCGCAGTGCTTGCGGAGTGTGTCGACGTGCGCCTCGCGCGGCAGCTCTTCCTACCGCTTGTCGTGGCCGCGGCGGGCAGCGTCGGATACTGGCGCTGGACGGAGCTCCATGGCGTCGGTGACCTTCGTCCCTACGCGCTCGCGCAGTACGGATCGCTTCTCGCGATCGTCCTGCTGCTTGCGCTGTACCCCGGGCGATTCCGCGAGGCACGCTACCTGGCGGCCGGGCTTTGCGCCTACGGCGTCGCGAAGATCCTGGAGCTCGCGGATGCGCCCGTCTACGCCGCCAGTGGGCACATCGTGAGCGGACATACGCTCAAGCATCTCGTGGCCGCCGGCGGCCTCGCGATGATTGCGGCCATGATCCATAAGCGCGGGGCCGCGCCCATCGAGGCGCCGCAGCCACGCGAATGAGGCCGGCCGGCCACGTTTCGGCCCCGCGGTGCCTCCTGGCGCGTCATCCGCGGATGGAACGGTCCGTGCAGCGACACCGCGCCCATGACTCCACAGCGGTATGCGCTCGCGATGATCTTCTTCCACGCCACGGTCCTCGCGATCGCGTGGGTCGTCGTGGCTCGATGGCGGCACCCGGAGCGATGCCGGCTGGACGCCGCACGATGGCTGGGCGCTCTCTGCATCGACCTCGGGATCGCCGCCATCCTCACCTACGGCGCCTCGCTGCTGGCGACGATGGTGGCCAACGTCGGGTACCTCCGCCGGCTGTTTCTCGGTGAGATCTCCGGCCGGCTCATGGGGCAGGCCCTGTTCGGGGAGGCGATCCTCGTCGCCATTGGCCTGGCGTCACGTCATCGTCGAGCCAGCCGGCCGCTGCGCGCGGCGACGCTCGGTCTATGCTCCGCGAGCCTCCTCGTCGTCTATGTGGACGCGTATCGCATCGAACCGCGGTCGCTCCGCGTTCGCAATCACGTCGTCGACGACGCGGGGGGCGATCCGGCCGCGAGCACGATCCGCATCCTTCATCTCACCGACATCCAGACCCCGGTCATCGGCGAGCACGAGGAGCGGGCGCTCCGGAAGGGGCTCTCCTACCGTCCCGACCTCATCGTCCTGACCGGCGACTACGTCCAGGACGCGCTGGGCCGTCCCACGGAAGACGACGCTGCCCGCGACCTGCGTTCGCTGATGACGCGAATCGGCTTCGAGGCGCCCCTCGGTGTCTTCGCCACCGAGGGTGACGTGGGGCCGCCCTGCGGGGAGGTCTTTGCCGGTACGCCCGTGCGCTGTCTGGTCGACGCGAATGCGGTCGTGACTCTTCCGGATGGCGGTACGCTGGGGATCACGGGGCTCTCGCGAGACCGCGGCCGAGAACGGAGTCCGGCCTGGTTGGCCTGGCTCCTCAGCCGCGGTCCCGGCGCCGACCATCGCATCGTCATCTCCCATTCGCCCGACTTCGTGGACGCGATGCCGGTGAGCGTGGACCTCGTACTGGCCGGACACACCCATGGTGGACAGGTCGTCCTGCCCCTGTTCGGCCCTCCCAGCACGGCGTCTCGTCTGCCGCGCCGCTACGCCGGCGGCCTGCATGACTACCGAGGCACGCCGGTCCACGTCTCGCGCGGCGTCGGCATGGAGCGCGGTTTCGCGCCGCCCGTCCGGTTCCTGTGTCCTCCGGAGATCTGCGTGCTCGAGCTGCGCCTGCCCCGGAGGGCTATCAGCTCAAGCTGAACTGCAACTCTCCCAGCCCCTCCAGCGTCGAGGTGAGCCGGTCTCCGGCCTTGAGCCACACTTGCCGCTCCTTCGGGTAACCCGAGATCACGCCTTCCGGCGTGCCCGTGAAGATGATGTCGCCCGGCTTGAGCGTGAAGTAGCGAGAGATGTAGCTGACCAGGCTCGCGCAGCCGAACACCATGTCCGCGGTGTTCGACGACTGGCGCACCTCGCCGTTGACGCGGCACTCGATCTTGAGGCGATTGGGATCGGGCACCTGGTCGGCGGTGACGAGGTAGGGGCCGATGGGAGCGGAGCCATCGAGGGCCTTGCCGAGCATCCACTGGCTGGACACCCGCTGCAGGTCGCGCGCGGTGAAGTCGTTGCCCGTGCAATAGCCGAGCACGTAGGAAAGGGCGTCGTTCTCGGCGACGTTGCGCGCGGTGCGCCCCAGGACGATCACGAGCTCGACCTCGTAGTCGAACTGCTTGGCCGCCTCCTGCGAGACCTTGATGATCCCGCGATGGCTGTTGAGCGCGCTGTTGTACTTGTTGAAGAGGATCGGCTGGGTGGGCACCGGGCTGCCCGTCTCCGCCGCATGCTTCCGGTAGTTGAGCCCGACGCAGACGATCTTCTCGGGGCTGGTGACGCACGGTCCAAAGTCGGCCTTGGCCTCGTCGATGAAGAGGTCTTTCCGCGTGCTCGCCATCGCCTTCGCGAGAAGGGCTTGGAGCGGGGCGCCCCCGCCTCGTCGGATGACCTCGTCGATGGTAGTGGGAGCCTTCTCGCGGAACGCGCTCTCGGCCTTGCGCACGTCGAGCAGGCCGCGCCCGGTCTTGACGGCGAGGCTCAGTGCGCCGCCCTGGCGGATGGTGGCGAACGTCATGCCCCGCGGCATGTCGTTGTCCGCGAGTTTCCCAGGCCTCTCCGCGGTGGCGGCCCTTCCGGATGCGGCGAGGAGGCCGCCCGAGACGGCGGCGCTCGCTCCAGCCAGGAACGTCCGGCGGCTTTGGTTCATCGCGACCTCCTGTCGGTCACCTATTCTTCCCAGCGGAAGCGCGCCACCGCGAGCGCGCCGAAGAGCGCCGCGAACGCGAGCAGCACGCCGATGGTCGGCAACGTGGCCAGCAGCGAGGCCCCGCGCCAGGTCGTGGCGTCGAGGCCGTCGACGGCCCAGCGCGCCGGGATCGCGAGCGTGACTTTCTGCAGCCACGCCGGGAACAGGATCGAGGGCACCCAGGCGCCGCCGAGCATCACCATCATCAGGACGGCCAGGATGGCCACCCCGCGCGTGGCCTGCGGCGTCTTGCCCAGCGCCGCGATCAAGAGACCGAAGGTCGAGGCCATCACTGCCGTGGCCAGGCACACGCCCACGAAAGCGATCGCGCTCCCCTCGATGCGGATCCGGAACACGGCCATCCCGAACGCGAACGTCACCGCCAGGCTCATGAGGGCGATGAGGGTCCCGCTCGTCCCCTTGCCGGCGAGCAGGAGACCGCGCGAGAGAGGCGCGGCGCGCAGGCGCTTCCACAGCCCCTGCTGCCGCTCGAGCAACATCCCGATCGCGAGGTCGATGCACGCGAACAGCAGGAACTGGATGCCCATCCCCGCGAACGAGTGGGCGAAGCCGTTGTAGGGGACGCCCGTGCGCACGGTGATCGCTTCCTCCCGCGTCGTGTACGGCATGGCGAGGCCGGCGGTGGCCGGGGACGCGCCCGGTGCCGGCGAGGCCTTGTCGCGCTCGTACCAGCGGTTCACCGCGCCGAGCATCTCGGTCAGTGCTTGCCGGTCGCCCTCGGGCATGGCGCCGGGCGATTTCAACTGCTCGAGCGACTGCTGCGTGAGCCTGCGGCCCTGGGCTCCGCCGAACATCTCGGCGCTCACCGCCTGCATGACGTGTTCGGTCAGGATGCCGCGCACCATGGCCAGCTCGGCCCCGTGCGAGGGGTCGTAGAGGAGCTGGAGCTCGGGTTTGGCCGCGCCCCCGAAGAAGGCCTGGCCCGCCGCGTCCCCGAACCCGGCCGGCACCACGACCGCCACCGTCGTCTTGCCGCGCCGCACGGCCTCGCGCGACTCATCGAGGGTGCCGCCGCTCACCTCGAGCGTCTTGTCCGCGGAGAGGCCGTGCACGATCGCGTTGGAGATGACGCTCCGATCCTGGTCCACCACGCGCACGGGCACGCGCGCCTTCTCCGTGCGCTGGTTGCCCGAGAAGATGAAGCCGAAGAACGATGCGATGGCGATGGGAGCGGCGAAGCTCATGATCACCGCGCGCCGGTCGGTGAAGAACAGCAGCAGGTCCTTGCGCACCATGGCGCGCCACGCCTGGAGT
>WNFM01247176.1_pt1 | contig 35459 bp, 37 predicted proteins | sample 5400271 | NCBI WGS metagenome assembly WNFM01 (sample SAMN13153352, study PRJNA577476) | soil metagenome | isolation source: 60 cm saprolite on Douglas fir-dominated hillslope | place: USA:California | collected 2013-09-17 | reverse complement strand
CGAGGAGCTTTGCCCAAAGCCGGGGACTCTACAGTTAGGTGTTACACCGAGAGGTGCGCCTGTTCTTTCCCTGTATTAACAGGCAAATTTGTCTCTGGGAGAGTCGACGCCTTTGCCATTCCGGTCCCAAAGGCGCGAATTCTCCGCGGGAGGGAACTATGAACCGTGGCGCCATTGGGCGGCGAGCCTGCCTGCTCGCGTTGCTCGCCGCTTTCTTCGCGCCCGCCGCCGCCCGCGCCGAGGAGACGCGCGAGATACGCATCGCCCAGCAATACGGCATCCCTTTTCTTCCGCTCACCGTGATGAAGGAGCGCCGCCTGCTCGAGCAGGCGATGCGCGTGGCGGGACTACCCGAGCCGACCGTGAGCTGGGCGCAGTTCGCCAACGGCACGGTGATGAACGAGTCGCTGATCTCGGGCAACCTCGACATCGCCTCGGGAGGCATCGGGCCGCTGATCACCGCCTGGGCGAAGACGCGCGGCAATCTGCAGATAGCGGGAGTCGCGTCGCTCGGCTCGTTGCCGCTCATCCTCAACACCAGCAATCCGGCGGTGCGCACGATCGCCGACTTCACCGACAAGGACAAGATCGCCGTCCCGGCGGTCAAGGTGTCGATCCAGGCGGTGACGCTCCAGATGGCGGCCGAGCAGCTCTGGGGCGTCGGTCAGCAAGGACGCCTCGATCCGCTCACCGTCAGCATGACGCATCCCGACGCCACTATCGCGCTGCTCGGCGGCCGCTCGGAGATCACGGCGCATTTCGCCAACGCGCCGTTCCAGTACCAGCAACTGACCGATCGACGCATCCACACGGTGCTCAACAGCTACGCGGTGACCGGCGGGCCGCACACCTCCTACGTCGTGTGGAGCACCGGCAAGTTCCACGACGCCAACCCACGCTCCTATGCCGCCTTCCTCGCCGCGCTCGAGGCGGCGATGCAGTTCATCCGCGAGCAGCCGCGCGCCGCGGCGGAGATCTACATCGCCTTCGAGAAATCGACCCTCAGCACCGATTTCGTCGAGAAGATCATCGTCGATCCGGACAATTCGTTCACCACGACGCCGCAGAACATGATGAAATTCGCCCTCTTCATGGAGCGCACCGGATCGATCAAGGAGAAGCCGGCGACGTGGAAGGACCTCTTCTTCCGCGAGTTGCACGATCGTGCCGGCAGCTAAGCCTGCCGCGACGCCCTCAGCAATTATTGCACTCGGACCTGCCGGTGCGCTGCGGATTCTGCGCCGGGAAGAGCGCCGCCGTCATCAGCCCGATGCCGGTGCGGAACTCGGCGTCCCGGGCGCCGCCCGGCGCGGCGATCGTGCCCGCGGCGAGGCTCATATAATAATCGCCGCGGCACAACGCGGCGACCATCGGCACGCGCGTCGCGGCGAGGTCGCCGGCGATCGCATCGGCGGTTTCCGGCCGCGTGCACAGTGTCGGGCCGCCCGCGGTCGGCGGCGGGTTGAAGATGACGACGACGCGATAGGCGCCGTTCGGGTCGCCGCTGGTGGTGAAGTGGTCGGGCCAGAAGCTCCAGCCCTGCATCGCATCGGTCACCGTGCGGTCGAATTCCGCCTTCGGCAGGGTGGAGGGATTGCCGCGCACCAGCACCGTGATGTCGGGTCCGTTGGCGCGTGTCTCGCTGGGAAGATAAACCGCATCGTAATCGACGTTGAAGACCGGCGTGCCGCCGCATCCGGCCAGGCCGAGCAGCGCTAGAACGGCGCCCAGTCGCGCGATCGCGGTCATGACCCCACCTCGTTGTGTCGCTGTCATTATACGGCGATCGCGCCGCGCGGCAGCAGCCATTGCCCATCAACTTCCGGCGAGGGCGGCGGGCGGCAATCGCCTGCAGCGTTGTAACTTAGGGCTTGCACTGCATGTCCTTTTCGGATAATATTAGGACCATATCGGGATGTTTTGTGACTGAAATGGCACTTATATCGACCCAGCGAGACGGAGATACCAACACCCTCAAGCGGTGTATAGCACCACCGCCACACAACCGGGCACCTGTTTTTTGCCTGTTGTTTACAGGCGACGGCCCCCCTCACGTCGCCTCAATGCAGCTTGACGCGCGGCTCGTTGCGCCTGGTGATGAGATCCGCGACCGTCTCGAAGGCGACGCGCCAGAACCCTTCCAGCGCCAGGCGGTGCAGCTTGTAGAGGGAGCGGTACATCAGCCGGGCGAACAGCCCCTCGACGCGCAGGCTGCCGCCGACCAGGGCGCCCATCAGGTTGCCGATCGTCGAATAGGCGCCGAACGAGACGAGCGAGCCGAAATCGCGATAGACGAAATTCGGCAGAGGCCGGCCGGCCAGACGGGCGATCATCGAGCGGACGAGCAGCGAGGCCTCTTGATGCGCCGCCTGGGCGCGCGGCGGCACCGGCGCGCTGTCGCTCGGCAGCGTGCAGGCGGCGCAATCGCCGCAGGCGAAGATGTCGTCGTCGCGCGTCGTCTGCAGCGTCGGGCGGACGACCAGCCGGTTGATGCGGTCGCTCTCCAGCCCGTCGATCCCGGCGAGAAAGTCCGGCGCCTTGATGCCGGCCGCCCAGACGACGAGCTCGGCCGGCAAATGCTCGCCGCCGGCGAGCGTCACCCCTTCGGCGGTGATGGCGGCGACGCGCGTCTCGGTGCGGATGGCGACGTCGAGCCCGGCGAGGAGCTCCGCTGCCGCATCCGACAGCCGCTCGGGCAAAGCGGGCAGGATGCGCGGCCCGGCCTCGATGATGGTCAGCCTGATCGATTTGTCGAAATCGAGGCGGTCGAGGCCGAAGGCGGCGAGCTCGCGCATCGATTTGTGCAGCTCGGCGGCGAGCTCGACGCCGGTGGCGCCGGCGCCGACGATGACGCAATGAAGCTGGCCCGGGCGCAGCGGCGCCGTCTGCGCATTGGCCCGCAAACAGGCATTGACCATGCGGCGGTGAAAGCGCGCCGCCTGCTCCTCGGTGTCGAGGGCGATGGCGTGCTCGGCGGCGCCCGGCGTGTTGAAGTAGTTGGCGACGCTGCCGACCGCGATGATCAGCGTGTCGTATTCGATGACGTGGCGCGGCGTCACCTCGTTGCCGTCCTCGTCGAAAGTCGGCGCGACGCGACGAAGATCCGGCGCGCCCGGCGATCGAGACCGTCCATCGCGCCGATGCGATAGCGGAAATGGTGCCAGCGCGCCTGCGCCATATAGGCGACGGCTTCGGCGTAGCGGTCCATCGTGCCGGAGGCGACCTCGTGCAGCAGCGGCTTCCAGATATGGGTGCGGTCGCGATCGAGCAGGGTGATCCAGGCACGCTTGCCCTTGCCGAGCCGGCGTCCGAGCCGGGTCGCCAGCTCGAGCCCGCCGGCGCCGCCGCCGACGATGACGATGCGGTGAAGCTCGATGCCGCCGGAATCGGGTGCGCGCGGTGTCGCGCTGGTCGCTGCCGCACCGCCCGGCGCAGCGGAAGAGCCGGTCCGATCCGCGTCGTTCATGGCGGCCCCCGGTCCTGTCGGCGTCGCGGCTGCCGGATGGCGCTGCGGGCCGGCGACGGCGTAAGATCGCGCCGTGCAGGCGCCGGCGCCGATCCTCCATATCACACGAGAGCCGTCGATGAAACGAACACTCGTCCTCCTCGTCCTCGTCCTCGGCGCCGCGGCGGCCGCGGCGCAGACCACGCCACCGGCGACGATCGCGATCGAGCATCCCTTTGCCCGGGCGACCGCGGCGACGGCCAAGACCGGGGCCGCCTATCTGACGATCGTCAATACCGGGACGAGCGACGATCGGCTGATCGCCGCCGCGACCCCGGTTGCCGGCAAGGCCGAGCCGCACAGCACGATCGACGACAACGGCGTGATGAAGATGCGCCCGCTTGCCGCTATCGAGGTCAAGGCCGGCGGGCGGGCGGAGCTCAAGCCCGGCGGCATGCATCTCATGCTCGTCGGCCTCAAGGCGCCGCTCACGGAGGGACAGAAATTTCCCCTGACGCTGACCTTCGAGAAGGCGGGCGCGATCGAGACCGTCGTGACGGTCGAGAAGGCCGGCGCCATGGGCGGCCCCGACATGAAAGGCATGAACATGAAGGGTATGAAGATGTGACCATGAGGGATCAGCGCAGTGGCGCTCGGCGTTCGCCGATCATCTGGATGAGGAGCGCCCGATCGTGACGCGCGCGGTCGTCATCATTGCCGGCCTGCTCGTGGCGACCGCCGCTTCGTTCGGTCTGTGGCGCTGGCTCGAGCCGCAGGCCGCGGCGACGGTCGAGCCCGCCGCCGGCATTCCGGTCGAAGCGGCGGCGGCGGTGCGTAGCGATGTCCCCGTCTATCTGCGCGGCCTCGGCATCGTGCAGGCCTATAACACCGTGAACGTCCATAGCCGGATCGACGGCGAGATCGTCAAGGTCGCCTTCACCGAGGGACAGGACGTCAAGACCGGCGATCTTCTCGTGCAGATCGATCCCCGCCCGCTGCAGGCGCAGCTCGATCAGGCGACCGCGAAGCTGGCGCAGGACGAGGCGATGCTCGAGAACGCCAAGCTCGATCTCGCGCGCTTTCAGACCCTCGGCCAGCGCGAATTCGCCTCGCGCCAGAGCGTCGACACCCAGGCGGCGACGGTTCGCCAGCTCGAGGCGACAATCAAGGGCGACCAGGCCGTCATCGACAACGCCCGGGTTCAACTCGGCTACACGACGATCACCTCGCCGCTCGACGGCCGGACCGGCGTTCGCCTCGTCGACCAGGGCAATATCGTTCACGCCAGCGATGCGACCGGGCTGGTCGTCATCACGCAGCTGCGGCCGATCTCGCTGATCTTCACGCTGCCGGAGGACAATCTGGCGGCGATCAACCGGGCGATGGCCGACGGCCCGCTCACCGTCATCGCGCTGAGCCGCGACGAGAAGGACCAATACGGCGAGGGCACGCTGTCGCTGGTCGACAATCAGATCGATCAGGCGACCGGGACGGTCCGCCTCAAGGCGACGTTCGCGAATGCCGATCTGGCGCTCTGGCCGGGCCAATTCGTCAATGCCCGCTTGTTGCTGCGCACCGAGCGCAACGTCGTCACCGTGCCGTCCGACGCGGTGCAGCGCGGCGCCCAGGGCATGTATGCCTATGTCGTCAAGCCCGACTCCACGGTCGCCCTGCAGCCGCTCGAGGTCGGCCAGATCGCCGCCGGCATCGCGGTGATCCGCAGCGGCATCGCGGAAGGTCAGCGCGTCGTGATCGCCGGCCAGTACCGCCTGCAGCCCGGCGTCAAGGTCGAGCTGCGCGGCGGCGTCTCGCGTCAGCCGCCGATCGCCGCCGCCGGCCCGCGAAACGGCGCCGCGAACGGCCCGGCGAGCAGTCCGTGAACCTCTCCGCGCCCTTCATATCCCGGCCCATCGCCACCTCGCTGCTGATGGCGGGCATCCTGCTGATCGGCGCCGCCGCCTATCCGCTCCTGCCGGTGGCGCCGCTGCCGCAGGTCGACTTTCCGACCATCCAGGTTTCGGCGCAGCTGCCGGGCGCCAGCCCCGAGACGATGGCCTCGTCGGTGGCGACGCCGCTCGAACGGCAATTCGCCCAGATTCCCGGCGTCACCCAGATGACCTCGACGAGCGCGCTCGGCAGCATCTCGGTGATCGTGCAGTTCGATCTCGCGCGCGACATCGACGCGGCGGCCCAGGATATCCAGGCGGCGATCAATGCCGCCGGCGGCCAGCTGCCGAAGAACCTGCCGAACCCGCCGACCTATCGCAAGGTCAACCCGGCCGATTCGCCGATCCTGCTCTTCGCCGTCCATTCCGACGTGCTGCCGCTGACCGCGGTCGACGACTACGCCGAGAACATTCTCGCGCAGCAGATATCGCAGATCACCGGCGTCGCCCAAGTCTCGATCGGCGGTCAGCAGAAGCCGGCGGTGCGGGTGCAGGTCGATCCCGCCAAGCTCGCCTCGCTCGGTCTCGGCCTCGAGGATGTCGCGACTGTCATCGCCGCCGCCACGGTTGACAGCCCGACCGGCAGCATCGACGGCGTGCGGCGCAATTTCGCCATCTACGACAACGATCAGATCCTCGCGGCGGAGCCGTGGAACGACGTCGTCATCGCCTACAAGAACGGTGCCGCGGTGCGCATCCGCGACGTCGGCCAGGCGGTCGATGGGCCGGAGGATACCAGGCTCGCCGCCTGGGCCAATGATCGGCGCAGCATCCTGCTCCCGGTGTTCAAGCAGCCGGGGGCCAATGTCATCGAGACGGTGGACCGCATCAAGGCGGCGCTGCCGCGGCTGCAGGCGGCGATCCCGCCGGTCGTCAAGGTCGACATCCTGACCGATCGCACGACGACGATCCGCGCCTCGGTGAGCGACGTGCAGTTCACCCTGCTGCTCACCATCGCCCTCGTCGTCATGGTGATCTTTCTCTTCCTGCGCAATCTGTGGGCGACCATCATCCCCAGCATCACCGTGCCGCTCGCCCTGGTCGGCACCTTCGCGATGATGTACGTGCTCGGCTTCAGCATTGACAATCTCTCGCTGATGGGGCTCACCATCTCGGTCGGCTTCGTCGTCGACGACGCGATCGTCATGCTGGAGAACGTCTACCGCCACCGCGAGGCCGGGCTGGGCCGCATGGAGGCAGCGGTCAAGGGCGCCGGCGAGATCGGCTTCACCATCCTGTCGATCAGCCTGTCGCTGGTCGCCGTCTTCATTCCGCTGCTGCTGATGGGCGGCATCATCGGCCGGCTGTTCCGCGAGTTCGCCGTGACAGTCACGATGACCATCGTCATCTCGGCGATCGTGTCGCTGACCCTGACGCCGACGATGTGCTCGTTGTTCCTCAAGAGCGAGCATACGGCCCGTCACGGCCGCTTCTATGTCGCGGTCGAGCGCGGTTTCGATGCGCTGCTCGCCGGCTATCGGCGTGGGCTCGACGTCATGCTGCGCCATCAGTTTCTCACGCTCATCGTCTTCCTCGCGACGCTCGTCGCCACCGTCATTCTCTTCATCGAAATTCCCAAGGGCTTCTTTCCACAGCAGGATACCGGCCTCATCACCGGTGCGTCCGAGGCGGCCCAGGACGTCTCGTTCGCCGAGATGGCGCGTCTGCAGCAGGAGCTCGCTGCGGTGATCGCTCGGGATCCCGACGTCGCCAGCTTCGCCGATTCGATCGGCTCGACGGGGGGCGGCGCGCTCAACGCCGGCCGCTTCTTCATCAATCTGAAGCCGCGCAATCAGCGCAGCGCCTCGGCCGATCAGGTGATCAACCGATTGCGCCCGCAGCTCGCCAAGGTGGAAGGCGCCGCCCTCTTTCTCCAGGCGGCGCAGGACATCACGGTCGGCGGGCGCGTCTCGCGCACGCAATATCAATACACGCTGCAGGACGCCAATCTCGAGGAGCTGAACCTGTGGGCGCCGAAGATGCTCGACAAGCTGAAGACGCTGCCGCAGCTTCAGGACGTCGCCACGGATCTGCAGACCAGCGGCGAGACCCTGACGCTGACGATCGATCGCGACCAGGCCTCGCGCTTCGGCATCCAGCCACAGCTGATCAACAATACGCTCTATGATGCGTTCGGCCAGCGCCAGGTCGCGCAATACTTCACCCAGGTCAACAGCTACCACGTCATCCTCGAGGTGCCGCCCGAGCTGCAGGCGCGGACCGGGACGCTCGAGAAGATCTATGTCAAATCGCCAACCACCGGGCAGCAAGTGCCGATCAGCACCTTCGCCAAATACGACACGCGCTCGGTCAGCTATCTGTCGATCAGCCATCAGGGACAGTTCCCGGCGGTGACGCTGTCGTTCAATCTCAGGCCCGGCGTGTCGCTCGGCCAGGCGGTGACCGCGATCCAGCAGGCGGAAAGCCAGATCGGCAAGCCGGCGGCGTTGACCGGCAGCTTCCAAGGCAACGCCCAGGCCTTCCAATCCTCGCTGTCGAGCGAGCCCTATCTCATCGCCGCCGCGCTCGTCGTCGTCTACATCATTCTCGGCGTGCTCTACGAAAGCTACGTGCATCCGCTGACCATTCTCTCGACCCTGCCCTCGGCCGGCGTCGGCGCGCTGCTCATGCTGATGATCTTCGGCTACGACCTCTCGGTGATCGCCCTCATCGGCATCATCCTGCTGATCGGCATCGTCAAGAAGAACGGCATCATGATGGTGGATTTCGCGATCACCGCCGAACGCCAGGGCATGAAGCCGATCGAGGCGATCCGCCAGGCCTGCCTCTTGCGCTTCCGGCCGATCATGATGACGACGATGGCGGCGATGCTCGGTGGGCTGCCGCTGATGCTCGGTACGGGCACCGGCTCGGAGCTGCGCCGCCCGCTCGGCTATGCCATGGTCGGCGGGCTGGCGCTGAGCCAGGCGCTGACCCTCTTCACGACGCCCGTCGTCTATCTCTATCTCGACCGTCTCAACACCTATCTCGGCCGCCGTCGCGGCGCCGCTTCGGCAGCGCCGGAGGCGGCGCAATGACGCTGCCGACGCGCCATATCCTCGCCGGCTTCCCGCCTTCGGTCTCGCCGAGCAGCCATGCCGTCGAGAGCGACGGCTGGGTGTTTCTCACCGGCCAGTTCGGCCGCGACCTCGACGCGCCGGATGCGCCGCTGCAAGACGACATCGCGACGCAGACGCGGCGCACGCTGGAGAATCTCCGCAAGGTGCTGAACGGTCTCGGCCTCGCGCTCGAGAACGTCGTCAGCGTGCGAGTCTTCCTGACGCGCTTCCGCGAGGATTACGCGGCGATGAACGCGATCTACGCCGAGTTCTTTCCCGTCGGCGAGCGCCCGGCGCGTACCTGCGTCGGTGTCACCGACCTCGTCCCCGGCGCGCGCATCGAGATCGACTGCATCGCGCGGCGTCCCTAATGTCCGGCGGCGCGCGCCTGGGCGATCGCCGCCCACAATTTCGCCGGCGTCGCCGGCATGTCGAGCGCGGTGATGCCGAGCGGCGCCAGCGCATCGATGACGGCGTTCATCACCGCGCCGAGCGCGCCGACCGAGCCGGCCTCGCCGACGCCCTTGATGCCGAGCACGTTGGTGGTGCATGGCACGTTGTTGAAGGTGATGGTGAAATTGGGAATGTCGCCGGCGCGCGGCAGGGCATAGTCCATGAACGAGCCGGTGACGAGCTGGCCGCTGGTGGCATCGAAGACGGCTTCTTCCATCAGCGCCTGGCCGATGCCCTGGGCGATGCCGCCCTGGATCTGGCCCTCGACGATCATCGGATTGACGACGACGCCGAAATCGTCGACCACCGAATAGTTGCAGATCTCCGTCGCGCCGGTCGTCTCGTCGATCTCCAACTCGCAGACATGGCAGCCATTGGGGAAGGTGTTCTTGTTCGCCGTGCTGAGCCCGATATCGTCGAGCGTGGTCGGCATGCCGGGCGGCAGCGACCTTGCTTCGCGCGCCCGCCTGGCGAGCTCCAGTATGGCGATCGAGCGGTCGGTGCCGGCGATGGCGAAGACGCCGTCGCGGAACTCGATGTCCTGCTCGGCCGCCTCCAATATGTGCCCGGCGAGCTTGCGCCCCTTGACGATGATCTTCTCGGCGGCGTCGACCAGGGCGGTGCCGGCGAGCATCAGCGTCTTGGCGCCGCCGGTGCCGGCGCCCTGCGTCAGCGCGTCGGAATCGCCGGTGACGAAGTCGATCGCGTCGAACGGAAGTGGCCCTGGCCGGAGGGGCCGGAGCCGACCGCCATGATGACGCGCCCCGCCGGGGTGAAGCGTATGTCGGCGGCTTCCTGCGGCTGATTGGCGGTGACCTCGAGGTAATAGGACATACCGATGCCGCGCAGCTTGCCGCGCCGCTTCGCCGCCTCGCGTCGCGCCGGGAACCCTTCCCAGTCGGCCTGCTTCAACCCGAGCGCCATGGTCGCCGGGAAATCGCCGCTGTCATAGGTGACGATCATCGGCGTCTTATAAGGCATCGCCGCGGGCGGCACGAAATTGCGCCGGCGGATCTCGTCGGGGGCGAGGCCGGTCTTGCGCGCCGCCGCGTCGACCAGCCGCTCGAGGATATAGGAGGTCTCCGGCCGCCCGGCGCCGCGATAGGCATCGACCCAGACCGTGTTGGTGAAGACGGCGCGGACGTTCACATAGGCCGCCGGAATGCGATAGGCGCCGGTGAGCAGGCGGAACCCCGCCATCGTCGGAATCATCAGCGAGAAGGACGAGAGATAGGCGCCGATATTGGCATAGCTGTCGCAGCGTATGGCGAGGAACCGCGAATCCTTGTCGAGCGCCATCTCAGCATGGATGCGCGCCTCGCGGCCTTGGCTGTCGGTGAGAAAGGCCTCCTGACGCTCGCTCGTCCATTTGACCGGGCGGCCGAGCTGCTTCGCCGCGAAGGGCACCAGCGCGTTCTCCGGAAAGGCGAAGCTCTTCATCCCGAAGCTGCCGCCGACATCTTGCGTGACGACGCGGATTTTCTCCTCCGGGACGGCGAGCCCGGCGGCGAGGTTGCGCCGCATGCCGAAGACGCCCTGCGAGCCGAGATAGACGGTGTAGCGGTTGGAAGCCGCATCGTATTCGCCGACGACGCTGCGCGCCTCGATCGAGTTGACGACGACGCGGTTGATGGCGAGATCGATCTTGACGATCCGCGCCGCCTGGGCGAAGGCAGCGTCGACCGCCGCGGGATCGCCGAGGCCCCAGTCGAGCGCGATATTGTCGGGCGTGGCGTCGAACAGCACCGGCGCGCCGGGCCGCGTCGCCAGCACCGGATCGATCACCGCCGGGAGCATCTCGTACTCGACCACGATCAGCTCGGCGGCATCCTTCGCCTGCTCCAGCGTCTCGGCGACCACCATGGCGACCGGATCGCCGACATGGCGCACGCGTTCGGCGGCGAGCTGCGGCCGGCCGGGATTGACATAGTCGGAGCCGTCGCGGTTCTTGACCGGTGCGGCGCATTTGATCGGGCCGAGCCCGGCCGTGGCGACATCGTCATGCGTATAGACGGCGAGAATACCGGGCGCCTGGCGCGCCTCGGCGGCGTCGATCGCAATCAGCTTGGCATGGGCGTGCGGCGAGCGCAGGAAATAGGCATAGGCCTGTCGCTCGCGGCTGATGTCGTCGGTGAACCGGCCGGCGCCGGTGATGAAGCGCACGTCTTCCTTGCGGCGGACAGCTTGACCGATGCCGAATTGTCCCAAAATCCTCTCCTTGCCGCTATCGTTGACGAGCGATGCTATCAGAGCCGGCCGCGCCGCCGCGATGCTATTTGCGCGCTTGGCGCATGTTCGCCGCGTTCATTGAATGAAACCGCTTGCGTCCCCATCTATACTGTCTGTCGAGCTGACTACCGGTCCCGTGCTTCTAGCATGGCGCGGCTCCGGTTCCGTCCTCCGCTGCGGGAATCGATCGCCATGATGAGCAAACGCGTTGGCAAATGGGCGTGGGCGTTGTCTGGCGAGGAGCGGGTCGCCGCCGCTGTGGTCGGCGTCGCGCAGAGCGAGAAGAGCGAGATCAGCGGCAAGCTGAAGCGCAAATACGAGGCGATGCTCGAGAAGCAGCGCAAGCTGACGGCGAGCGGGGAGGGAGGGACCGCGGCATGATCGCGCATAAGTTCAAGGCCGGACAAACCGTGCAGCTGGTGCCGAGCGGCTACATCACCAACGCGCGGGGAAGCTTCACGATCGTCTGTGCCTTGCCCGAGGAGCATGGCATCTGCCAGTACCGCATCAAATCGGTCACCGATGGGCATGAGCGCGTCGTGACGGAGAACGAGCTCACCTAAGACGCCGGCGCTCGCCGCCTCGCTTCCATTCGCCTCCGCCCGGAAAACTGGCTAGACTGAAAACTGGCTAGACTGGCGGAAGCCGGCTCGTCGGCCGCCAAGACCGGGGAATGGGAGGATCGATTGGCACTGCCGAAGAAAGTGACGCTCGTCGAGGCCGGTCCGCGCGAGGGCTTCCAGTTCGAGGGCATCGGCCAGCCTGACAAGATCTCGACGGCGGATAAGATCCGCCTCGTCGACGCGCTGTCCGATACCGGCATGACGACGATCCAGTTCGCCTCGTTCGTCTCGCCCCGCCAGGTACCGCAGATGGCGGATTCCGAGGCGGTCTGCGCCGGCATCACCCAGCGGCCGGGGGTTAGCTATACCGGCATCTATCTCAACGATGTCGGGCTCAAGCGGGCGATCGCCACCGGCAAGCTGACGATCACCGGGCGCGTCTATCTCACCGCATCGGAAGCATTCGGGCTGCGCAACCAGAAGCGCAATTTCGCCGAGGATCTGGCGATGCAGCGCAAGATGGCGGCGATCTTCCGCGACAGCGGCTATCCCGTCGAGCATGGCGGGCTGATGGCCGCCTTCGGCTGCAACTACGAAGGCGACATCCCGCTCGAGCGCATCATCGAGATGACCGCGAGCCTGCGCGAGATCGCTGCCGAGTTCGGTGGCACGCTCAAGCGGCTCAGCCTTTCCGATACCATGGGCTGGGCCAATCCCGAGCTGATCCGCCGTACCGTCGGCGCCGTGCGTTCGCGCTGGCCCGAGCTCCGCATCAGCCTGCATCTACACGACACGCGCGGCCTCGGCATCGCCAATGTCTATGCCGGGATGCTCGAGGGCATCGATCATTTCGATACCGGTCTCGGCGGTCTCGGCGGCTGCCCCTTCGCCGGTCACAAAGCGGCGGCCGGCAATGTCTGCAGCGAGGAGGTCGTCTTTCTCTGTCGCGAGCTCGGCATCGAGACCGGCGTCGATCTCGACCGGCTGATCGACTGCACCCGCCTCGCCGAGACGATCGTCGGACACAAGCTGCCGAGCAAGCTGCTCAACGCCGGAACGGCGCGGCCGGCGCAAATCGTCCAGGCGGCATGATCGGCTGCCGGTTCACGTGATGCCGGCGCGAGATCCGGCGCGAGATCGATGAGCGACATCGCCGCGCGCCGCCTGGCCGGCAAGTGCGCCCTGGTGACCGGCGCCGCCTCCGGCATCGGCCGCGCCATCGCCTGTCGCTTCGCCCAGGAGGGAGCGGACATCGCCATCAACCATTGCGGCACGGCAGCCGCGGCGCTCGAGACCAAGCGCCTGGCCGAGGCCGCCGGGCAGCGTTCTGACGCGCGTCATCTCTGCGTCGAGGCCGATGTCGCCAAATCGGCCGATGTCGATCGCATGATGGCGGAAGCAATCGGCGGTCTCGGCGGTCTCGATATCCTCGTCAACAATGCGGGGATCCAGCTGCACAGTCCGAGCGACCAGCTGACCGAAGCCGATTACGACCGCGTCATGGCCGTCAATCTGAAGGGCGCGTGGCTGTGCGCGCAGGCCGCGTTGCGCCATTTCCTGGCCCGCGACGCCGCCGGAATCATCCTCAGCACGTCGAGCGTCCACCAGCTCATTCCGAAGCCCGGCTATCTCGCCTATGCGCTCAGCAAAGGGGCGATGGAGAGCATGACGCGCACGTTGGCGCTCGAATATGCCGGGCGGGGCATTCGCGTCAACGCGGTGGCGCCCGGCGCGATCCTGACGCCGATGAACGACGGCTGGGCCGGCGACCCGGCGGCGCGCGCTGCCGTCGAGAGCCATATCCCGCTGGCGCGGGCGGGCCGCTCGGAGGAGATTGCCGCCGTCTTCGCCTTCCTCGCCTCCGAGGACGCGTCCTACATCACCGGCCAGACGATCTATGCCTGCGGTGGTCTTACCCTGTTTGCCGATTTCAGCACCGATTGGGCGTCGCGAGCGCCGTGACGCGTCGCGGTCCTCGATGGGCGGATCGCGCGGCCGGCGCTAAGGTTGCGCGGCGATCCGCTGAATCGCGTGGATGACCGGGAGGGTGGCCGGCGTCGGCTCGCCCAAAGTTACCAGGTTGAGCTCCTGCATGACCCGCTCGTCGGTCGTCAATTCGACCACATTCGACGTGCCGAGGATGCCGAGCTGACCGATGCCGAGAGCGTCGGGCTCCGTCGCCACCACCTTGACGACTTGTGCGGCGAGATGGACCCAGACCATGTTGCACATCGGCGGGCGGTGATCGAGCAGCTGTGCCTCCACCGCCGTCAGCACGCCGCCTCCCTCGCGGACGGCGACGACGCGGATGGGCAACTCGGCGCCGCCGAGCTGGCGCCAGCTGGTGATCCGCCCATCGAGGATGGCGGCGATATCGGCGAGAGTGACATGGCGAACCTGGTTCTGCGGATTGACCGAGAAGGCGACGCGGACTTCACCGATGGTAAGCGAGTGCAGCCGGGAGAAATCGCGCGCCGGATATTCCTTCTTGAGCAAGGTCACCTCGTTGGCGAGGCTGGTCGAGATCATCGCCAGATTGGCCCTGTGCTCGAGCAGGGCGAGCAGGCCGAGATTGGATTTGTTGGGAATCAGCGTCAGCTTTTGCCCCGACTCCATCTCGATCGCCTTCAGATTCGGCGTGATGAGCGTTGCCGCCACCGTCGTCGAGCCCTGGATGATGATCTCGCCGGCGCGCGCCGACAGCGACGACGCGATGGCGAGCAGCGAGAGGAGAAAGGCGGCCAACGTGCCACGGAGCGCGTGCCCCCTGGCCCGATAGAGCGGCCAACCGCCGGGTCTTTCCCGCATCGTGAAGCGTCTCCTCCTGGTCGGAAGGCGTCAGTTTAGGCGTGGCGCGATGCCGGCTTCCAGGCCGTAGGTGTTACAGATATGTGACAGTCATGGGGGTTATCAGCGCTGGTTTCCCGGCCAGGGATAAGCCTTGATCGCCTTGACGAAAGCCGCCACCGCGGGCGAGAAGCGGCGGCCGGAAATCGCCACCAGCGACACCTCGCGCGTCACCTCGGGATCGACCACCGGCCGCGTCATCACGCCGGGCATGATGGGCGAGTATTCCGGCGTGAAGCAGACCCCGAGCCCGCCGGCGATCATGACCTGGATCCAGTCCTCGCGCTCGCTGCGATAGGCGCCGCGCAGCGTGGCGCCCTGCTGCCGGCAGAGCGCGCCGAGCTGATCGCGGAATTCGCAGTTGATGCGCTGGAGATAGCTCTCACCGTCCATGTCGGGGAAGCGCAGCGCGTTGCGCCGCTCGAAGCGGTGCCCGGCGGGGAAGGCGACGACGAAGCGCTCGCGATAGAGCGGCTGTACGTCGAGGCGCTCGTCGAAGGCATCCGGCTGCGCCATCACCGCGACGTCGAGCGTGCCGTCGAGCAGCATCGCGGAGAGGCGCGAGGGCACTGCCTCGCGCAAGGTCAGCTCGATGCCGGGATGGTCCTGGCGAAACTTGGTGAGGAAGCCCATGAAGCGCAGCGGCCCGATCGTGCACATGACGCCGAGATTGAGCGGCGCATTGTCGAGACGCAGGAACTCCTTCGCTTGCGTCTTGGCGGTTTCCGACACGCTGAGGATCTGCTCGAGATGCGGCTTCATCAGCCGTCCGAGATCGGAGAGATGCGTCAGGTTGCGCTCGCGCCGCAGCAGCAGGCCGCCGAGCTCTTCCTCGAGCTTCTGGATCGCCCGGGTTAGCGCCGGCTGCGTCACGTTGCAGCGCTCGGCAGCGCGGGTGAAGTTCAACGTCTCCGCTACCGCCAGGAAATAGCGGATCTGGTGCATCTCCATCGCGCATCCTTCGGACCGATAATAGGCAAGCATCGAGTTCATAGCATCCCGGCATTTCCCGTCCAGTCACCGATGCGAGAGATTTGCCCATCGCGTCCCGGTCGTCGCATCGGGTGCGTGGCTGAAGCCGAGGCCGTCCCCCCTGACGCGATTATCGGCTTCAGCCCCTCTTTTCCGCCAACCGGGAGCGTGGGCGATGTCAATATATGCGGTCAGAACGATGCCGAATCTCGCACCGGTCAAGATGCTGGTCGGCAAATCGGCCATCGTCACCGGGTCGACGAGCGGCATCGGCCTCGGCATCGCCCGCGCGCTGGCGGCCAGCGGCGCCAATGTTCTGCTCAATGGCTTCGGCGACCCGCAGGAGATCACGACGATCTGCGCCGACATCACCGCCGAGAGCGGCGTCGCCGCCCATTATGACGGTGCCGATATGAGCAAGCCGGACGCCATCGAAGACTTGGCGAGCCATGCGACGGCACTGTTCGGCAATGTCGACATCATCGTCAACAATGCCGGCATCCAGCATGTCGGCCCGATCGAGAATTTTCCGGTGGCGAAATGGGACGCCATTCTGGCGATCAATCTCAGCGCCGCCTTCCATCTGACGCGCGCCGTCTTCGCCGGCATGAAGTCGCGTCAATGGGGCCGCATCGTCAATGTCGCCTCGGCGCACGGCCTCTGACCAAGGTCATTGCGCTCGAAGGCGCCGAATTTGGTGTCACCTGCAACGCGATCTGTCCCGGTTATGTGTGGACGCCGCTCGTCGAGAAGCAGATCGAGGATCAGGCGACGGCGCACGGCATCTCGCGCGAAGAGGTCGTTCACGACGTCCTGCTCGCCCAGCAGCCCAACAAGCGCTTCGCCACGGTCGACGAGATCGGCGCGCTTGCGCTGTTCCTGTGCACCGACGCCGCCGCCTCGATCACCGGCACGGCGCTGCCGGTCGACGGCGGCTGGACTGCCCATTGAACGCCTCGCGGAGAAGAGCCATGGATAGCGGCGTGCTTTCGACTGCCAAGCCGCGCGGCGGCAAACCGGCGGACAAGGCCCTCCAGGGCGGCGGCGCGCATGGCGCCTTCACCTGGGGCGTTCTCGACCGCCTGCTCGAGGAGGAGCGGATCGCCATCGAGGGAATCAGCGCGACGAGCGCCGGCGCGATGAATGCCGCGGTGTTCACCTATGGCTATGCCCTCGGCGGCCGCGACGGCGCCAAGAAGGCGCTCGCCGGCTTTTGGCGGCGGATCAGCCAGGCCGCGGCGCAGGGTCCGTTGCAGCCGAGCTGGCTCGACAAGATGATGGGCAATCATTCGTTGCAGTTCTCGCCCGCCTTCGTGATGGCCGATCTGATGACGCGGCTGTTCTCGCCCTACGAGCTCAATCCCCTGAACCGCAATCCGCTCAAGGACGTGCTCGAGGCGAGCGTCGATTTCGAAGCGCTGCGCGAGAGCGATTGCCCGATCAAGCTCTACCTCTCGGCAACCAATGTGCGCACCGGCAAGGTCAAGGTCTTCGAGCGCCACGAGATCTGCGCTGATCGCGTGCTCGCCTCGGGCTGCCTGCCCTTCATGTTCCAAGCCGTCGAGATCGAGGGCGAGCACTATTGGGACGGCGGCTATATGGGCAATCCGGCGATCTTCCCGCTGATCTATGGCTGCGAGAGCAGCGATGTCGTCTGCCGCGCAGCGCGACCGAGATCCTCAACCGCATCAACGAGATCAGCTTCAACTCCTCGCTCATGCGCGAGATGCGGGCGATCAACTTCGTCACCAAGCTGATCGACGACGGCAGGGTCAACGGCGAGGGCCTGCGCCGGCTTCTCGTTCACAGCATCGCGGCCGACGAGGTGATGGTGAAGCTCGGCGTCTCCAGCAAGCTGAATGCCGACTGGGATTTCCTCGTCCATCTGCATGCGGCCGGGCGCAGCTACACCGAGGCGTGGATCGCGGCGAATTTCGATCGGCTGGGGCGGGAATCGACCACCGATATCCGCCAGCAATATCTGTGATCGCGGTCAAGGTCATGGACACCGCTCCGCTCGCGGCAGCACGCCGCTATGGCGCGGCGGCGCTGTTGCGCACATTCGTGATCGGGCTGACCGCCTTTCTCACCGTCGTCGATCTCTTCGCGACGCAAGCCATTCTGCCGTCGCTGGTCCGGGCCTACCGCGTCAGCCCGGCGGCGATGGGGTTCGCCGTCAACGCCAGCACGATGGGCATGGCTATCGCCGGGCTCGCGGTCGCCTTCTTCAGCCGGCGCATCAACCGCCGGCGCGGCGTCCTTCTGAGCCTGGCACTGCTCTCGATCCCGACGGCGCTGCTCGCGGTGGCGCCCGATCTCATGGTGTTCACCGCGCTGCGCATCGTCCAGGGCGTCTTCATGGCGACTGCCTTCACCTTGACGCTCGCCTATCTCGGCGAGGAATTCAGCGCCCGCGATGCCGCCGGCGCCTTCGCCGCCTATATCACCGGCAATGTCGCGAGCAATTTGTTCGGCCGCCTGATGTCGGCGGCGGTCGCCGACCATCTCGGCTTGGCGTCGAATTTCTACGTCTTCGCGCTGCTCAATCTCGCCGGTGCGCTGCTCGTCTATTTCACTCTCGGACGGGCGACGCCGATGGCGATGGCGGCGACCGGCCGCTCGCCCCTGGCGATCTGGGCGGAGCATCTGCGCAACGGACCGTTGCGCGCCAGCTTCGCGATCGGCTTCTGCATACTCTTCGCCTTCATCGGCACCTTCACCTATGTGAACTTCGTTCTGGTGCGCGCGCCCTTCGAACTCGGCATGATGAGCCTCGGCTTCGTCTATTTCGTCTTCCTGCCGTCGATCGTCACGACGCCGCTCGCGGGCGGCGCGGTGCGGCGCTGCGGCACGCGCGCCACGCTCGTCGTCTCGCTGGCGGTGGCCGGCATCGGTCTGCTCCTGCTGATCCAGCCGAACCTCTTCGCCGTCCTCGCCGGGCTGGCGTTGGTCGGCGTCGGCACCTTCTTCGCTCAGGCCACGGCGACCGGCTTCGTCGGTCGCGCGGCGACCACCGATCGCGGCTCGGCGAGCGGCATCTACCTCGCCTGCTATTTCTTCGGCGGTCTCGTCGGCAGCGCCGTGCTCGGCCAGGTCTTCGATCGCTTCGGCTGGAGCGCTTGCGTCGCCGGCATCGCGCTGTCGCTGCTCCTCGCCACCCTGCTCGCTCTTCGCCTGACGATGCCGCGTTCTACGCAACCTGCTTAGCGGCGCTCACACGCCGTCGAGGTGATAGGTCTCGTTGATCGTCCTGACGGCGAAACTCCCATCGACGAAATCGAGCTCGTTGATCGCGCAGGGCTCCTGCTTGAGCGACCAGTAGCGGGAGAGCGGCAGATCGAGCGCATGCATCAGGATCACGCGGTTGACGCTGTCATGGCCGACGAGAACGATCGTCTCGTCGCGATGCCCGGCGACGAGGTCGCGCAGCATCGAAGCGGCGCGCGCCAGCACGTCCTGCAGCGTCTCGCCGCCGGGCGGCTGCGCGAGCTGCGGGGCGCGGTACCAGGCGGCCAGCGCATCCGGCCAGCGCGCGGCGACCTCCTCCCGCGTCAGCCCCTGCCATTCGCCGTAATCGATGTCGTTGAGGCCGGGCAGGGGGCTCGCCGTCAGCCCCGATGGCGTGGCGATCGCCTGGCCGGTGATGACGCAGCGGCTCATCGGGCTGGTATGGATGGCGGCGATCCGCCACGCCGCATTGATGCGTCGGCTGGTTGCCGCGATCTGCCGATGGCCGAGCGCGGTGAGCGGCAGATCGAGCCGGCCGCGAAAGCGCTCGGGTGTGAGGCCCTCGACATGGCCGTGCCTTGTGAGAATGATCTTCGTCATCTTTGCACCCGCTTGAGCCAGGCCGTCACGTCGGCGGCCGGCGCTGCGTTGCAGCGCCTTCTTGTGCGTGACGCAAAGAGGCGGGCTTCGCCCGCCACGCCGGCGATCAGCTTCAGCCAGATCGTGTCGCGGATGAGCACGTCCGGCTCGCCGGCCCACCAGCGCTCGCTGACAATGGCGAGGCGCCACGCGGGATGGCCGGGCTCGGTGAAATGCGCCTGCAACACCTCGATACCGAAACTATAGCTCGGGCCGCTATGGTGATGCCGCTCGCGCGAGCAGGCGACCGAGCCGACCCGCCAGCTGCGCGAATCGGGACCGGCGCTGCCGTCGCGCAGCACCTGCTGAATCTGCCCGATGACGCGCGCCGTCGCGATCCCCGCCATGACGGGCGCCCCGCTCAGCCGCGCAGACGGTCGCCGCGCGGGTCGAAGAGCGGCTCGGTGGCGAGCGTTGCCGTCCGTTTGGTGCCGAGGATCTCGATCTCGAAGCCGCTATTGGCGCGCGCGATCTCCTTCGGCACATAGGCGAGCGCGACCGACTTGCCGACATGATGGGCGAAGCCGCCCGAGGTCACCCAGCCCTCGACCTTGCCGTCATGCCAGACCGGCTCGTCGCCGATGACGTCGGCATCCCCAGCGCCAGGGGGGACATCGACGACGAGGGTGACGAGGCGCCGCTTGCCGCCGCTCTCCTTCTCCTTGAGGGCGGCGTCGCGGCCGATGAAATCGCCCTTGTCGAGCGCGACGAAGCGGTCGAGCCCGGCCTCGAAGGGCCCGTAGATCGGGCGGAACTCGCGCGCCCAGGTACCCCAACTCTTCTCCAGCCTGAGCGCGTTCTGCGCCCGCGAGCCGACATGGCCGAGACCGAGCTCGGCGCCCTCGCGCAGCAGGAGCTCGTAGAGGGCAAGCTGGTAATCCGCCGTCACCCAGATCTCATAACCGAGATCCCCGGTAAAGGTCATGCGGCCGATTTTGGCCGGGATCATGCCGAGCTCCATCTCGCGGAAGGAGAGGAAGGGAAACGCCTTGCTCGAGACGTCCTGATGCGTCAAGCGCCGCAGGAGATCGCGGGCGCGTGGCCCGGCGATCGACAGTCCGACCATCTCGGGCCGCAGCGAGCGCAGCGCGACGCCGCGCTCGGGCAGCTGCGCCTCGAACCAGCGCAGATGGTATTCCTCGGCCGGCCCCGAGCCGAAGACGTAGAAGCGGTCTTCCGCCGCGCGCGCCACGGTGAAATCGCCGATCAGCTTGCCGTTCGGGTTGAGCATCGGCGTCAGCACGATGCGGCCGGGCTTCGGCATGCGGTTGGCGAGCAGCTTCGAGAGGAAGGCTTCGGCGCCGGCGCCGGTTACCGAATACTTCGCATAGCTTGAGGTCTCGATGAGGCCGACGCCGTTGCGAACCGTCGCGCATTCGGCGGCGACCGGCGCGTGCGAGTTGGAGCGCCGGAAGCTGACCTCGTCGATCGCCTCGCTGCCCTCCGGCGCGTACCACAGCGGATATTCGAGGCCGAAATTGACGCCGAACACCGCGCCCTTCGCCTTTTGGCGGTCATAGACCGGCGTCGTGCGCAGCGGTCGCGCGGCGGGCAGCTCCTCGTTGGGGAAGCGGATGCGGAAGCGGCGCGAGTAGTTCTCGCGCACCTTGGCATTGGTATAGGCCATGCCGGCCCAGTCGCCGAAGCGCGAGACGTCCATCGCCCAGACGTCGAAGCCGGGATCGCCATGCACCATCCAGTTGGAGAGGGCGAGGCCGACGCCGCCGCCCTGGCTGAATCCGGCCATCACCGCGCAGGCGCACCAATAGTTCTTGAGGCCGCGGATCGGTCCGACCAGCGGGTTGCCGTCCGGCGCGAAGGTGAAGGGGCCGTTGACCACCTTCTTGATGCCGGCGCGGCCGATCGGCGGGAAATGCTCGAAGCCGATCTCGAGCGACGGGGCGATGCGGTCGAGATCGTTCTCGAGCAGCGCATAGGTGAAGTTCCACGGCGTGTCGCGCTCCGACCACGGCCGGCAGGCCCGCTCGTACGTTCCCATCAGCATGCCGTTGCCTTCCTGGCGCATATAGATCTCGCCTTCGGGATCGACGATGTGCAGGACTTCCTTGGGCGACGCCTTGACCTCGGGAATCTCCTCGGTGATGAGGTATTGATGCTCCATGGCGAGGACGGGAAGCTCGAGCCCGACCATGCGGCCGACCTCGCGCGCCCAGAGGCCGCCGGCATTGACGACGTGCTCGGCGTGGATATTGCCCTGCTCGGTGATGACGTCCCAGGTGCCGTCTTGCCGGTGCTGCAGATCGGTGACGCGGTTGAAGCGATAGACTTCGGCGCCCTGGATGCGCGCCGCCTTGGCATAGGCTTGCGTCACACCCGAGGGATCGACATGGCCTTCCATCGGGTTGAAGAGGCCGCCGACGAAGAATTTCTTGTCCATCAGCGGGAAGAGCTTGGCCGCCTCGTCGGCCGAGACGAGCTCGGTGCCCATGCCGAGATAGCGCCCGCGCCCATGCATCAGCTTCAGCCAGTCCATGCGCTCCTGGCTCGCCGCCAGGGTGATGCCCGTGGTCATGTGAAGGCCGCAGGATTGGCCGGAGATCTCCTCGATCTCCTTGTAGAGGTTGATGGTGTATTGCTGCAGCTTGGCGACGTTGGGGTCGCCGTTGATCGTGTGCATGCCGCCGGCGGCATGCCAGGTCGAGCCCGAGGTCAGCTCGTTGCGCTCGATCAGGACGACGTCATGCCAGCCCGCCTTGGTGAGATGGTAGAGGACGCTGGCGCCGACGACGCCGCCGCCGATGACGGCGACCTGGACATGCGATTTCATGAAGAAGCGATCCCGGTGCTGGAGGTCGTGGAGAGGGGTGGACGAAGCGGGCGAGCGCCCTGGCACGCAGCAGAATATCGGGGACGGGTTGGCCCGTACATGTCTCGCTGAGGAGACGCGACGACGCCTCGGCGGTCATGTGACGGCGGGCCTCGCCTGTTAAATACAGGGAAAATACAGGTGCACGGTAGTGTGGAGGGGTATGCCATACCCGCTCCGCGGGTCTTGCGGTGTCTGTTTTGGATCGTACTCCTTGGGCTCATCACAAAAATCCGACCGAAAAGAAAACCTAATCGGATATTAAAATATCCTAAAAAGACATGCGTTGCAAGCGAAATTTATCCGGAAAGGTGCGATGATAAATTCCTTGACAGTTATATAACTATTAAGGAATATGTTTCGCATGAGCCCATTTGAAGCCATAGCCGAGCCGAACCGCCGTCGCCTGCTCGAACTCCTGCGCAGCGGGGAACGGGCAGCGGGTGATCTTGTGGAGGCTACGGGCCTTAGCCAGCCGGGGGTGTCCAAGCACCTCAAACAGCTGCGCGAGGCCGGCTTCGTCAGCGTGCGCGCGGACGGTCAAAAGCGGCTCTATCGCTTGGAAGCCGGCGAATTGGCTGGCCTCGATTCCTGGCTCCAACAGTTCCGGCAATTTTGGACGGATCGTCTCGACGCCCTCAACGAGCACTTGGAGAAGGAACAATGACGGACACGCAAAATCTTCTGCGCGGCGCGCCGAAAGGCGAAGTCACGGTGAACGATGAGCGCATGCAGGTCGTCTTTCGTCGCCGCTACGCGAAGCCCGTCGCCAAGGTGTGGGCGGCGCTGACCACCCCGGAGCGCCTGGAGGACTGGTTCGGAGCGGCGAAAATCGACCTCCGCGTCGGTGGGACGCTGCACCTGACCTTCGCGAACGGCAAATCGGTCGAGGTCAGCATTACGCGGGTCGAGGCGCCGCATGTCTTCGGCTGGTCATGGATGATCGACGGCCTGAACACGTCCGTCTTGTTCGAGCTCGCACCGGACGGCGACGGTTGCCAGCTCACGCTGACCCATAGCGGCCTCAGCGCGCGCAACGGCCGGGGCGCTGGCGTGCGCGCCGGGTGGCACGCCCATTTGGAAGGGGTGGCGGATTCGCTCGACGGGCGGACGACGCCCTGGGCCGTCAAGGAACAGCGCGAGGCCGCCGTCGCGCCGCTCTATCCGCCGCTGCCAGCTTGACTGCCAAGACAATGAAGGGATCGTCATGGGTTTCAATAAGGCATCCGCCCTGCTCGCCGCCGCCATGGCGATTTCGACTCAGGTCGCCGCGCAAGCGGCATGCGATCCCGCCGCTGGCCTGACATTCATCTGCGGATTGACCAACCCCGAGGATTTGGTCCAGGTGCCCGGCACGCCGTGGATCGTCGCCAGCGGCCTGGCGGAAGGCGAGCACACCGAGGGTCACATCTATCTGGTGAACGCGCACGACCGCACCGTCCAGGTGCTGCTCCCGGGCCACGTCGTCTATCAGCAGGACACGGAGACATTCGGCGCCTGCCCAGGCGTGCCCGACGAGACGAAATTCTCGGCGCATGGCCTCGGCCTCCGTGTCGGCTCCGCATCGGAGCACACGCTTTACGTCGTGCATCACGGCGAGCGGGAGTCGGTCGAGATCTTCAAGCTAAAGGCCGGGGCTGTGGGGCCGCCCCTGACCTGGATGGGCTGCGTCGTATATCCGGCCGGCGTCATGGGCAACGGCGTGGCGGCGCTGCCCGGCGACGCCTTCGCGGCAAGCAATTTCATGAGCACCAACGACCCGAAGGCGGCCGACAAGCTGATGGCGGGGCAGCCGGAGGGCGGCATGCTTATCTGGCGGCCCAAAACGGGGTGGGAAGACGTCCCGGAGGCGGCGACGATTTCCGCGGATAATGGGGTCGCAGCCTCGCCGGATGGCAAGCAGCTCTTCGTGGCGGGAACGGGGGACGAGACCGTGGTGCGCTTGTTGCTCGACGGCACAGCAGGGGACCGGGCTGTCATCAAGACCGGATTCCATACGGACAATCTGCGCTGGGGGTCGGATGGGTTCCTCTACGCCTCCGGAGCACGTGACGCCGTGGCAAATTTGTTCGCCTGCGCTCCCAACACACAGCAGCGGTGCACCAGCCCATTTTCCGTCGTGAGGATCGACCCCGCGACGCTTCAGACCCGGGAAGTCGTCCGTCACCTCAACCGCTCTGCGGATCGGCGACGAATACTGGTTCGGCACGCCTCACGGCGACAGGATCGCGATCGCGCCCGCCAACTAGCCGACAACGAGTGACGTCCTTTCCGGCCCCGAAGGCGTGAAAAACAATGGCGAAAATAAATCACCTCATTGGGATTAAGCTGAGGCTGCTTGACGCTCGCGTTCGAGGCGAACGGCCTCGCAATCGTAATCACGAGCGAAGGCGGTGAGTTCCTGCACCACTTTCAGCGGGACTGCACCGTTGGCGAGGCGCCGACAAAGCATTGCCCTGCGGTGAAGCTCTTGCACGCTTGAATCCAGTGATGAATGCATGGTTTTACCCGTCGGATTAAACTTCGGCGGACCGCTCTCGCCTTCTGCCGATGGTTTTAGACTATCCCCAGACGGGCGGGTGTTGTTGCGTCAAGGCTAGGACAATTCTTGGTGAATTCTTCGTTAATTCACCGGGGAAGTGGCGGCGGCCGGGGCGCCGACCGCGCCGCCGGGCACGATCTCCACGATGACGGGATGATCGGCGATGCTCACGGCGACCGAATTCGTATTCGCCGCGGCCTGCGATGCCGAAACGCCGGTCTGCGGGTCATGGATGCGGATCGTCTTTGCCGCCTCGCCGAGGGTCACGGTGACGGTGTGGGCGGCGTCGGTCTCGTTCCAGAGCGCCAACAGGAAAGCGCCGTTCGACTTGCTCATCAGCAGGGAATTGTCGTTGCCGCTGCCGCCGGACACGCCGTAGGCGAGCGACCGCGTTCGCGCGGTTCCCTTGTCGGCCATGATGGCGGTGAGATTGTGCAGGGCGGTGCCGGCGGGTTTCGGCGAGCCGTCCTGGTTCATCAGGCCGAATCTGCCGGAGCCGTCGTCGAAGAGAGCATAGAAATAGGTCTTTGGGTTGCCGTTCTTGATGCCGTCGAGCACGGCGTCAAGGGCGAACCGGGCGACGTCCGCCCGGCTGATCTTGCTGTCGTCCCAGCCGATCTCGGTCGTGATGACGGGGCGCGAACGGGCGGCCAGCTTCGCGGTGGCATTGAGGCGCTGGATGGTCTTGTCGGTCTGCTGCCGGACATTGGGATAGGTGTGGGCATTGGCGTAATCGGCGAAGGGCGACAGGTCGCCGACCTTGTCATAATTGCCGTGCCAGTTATTTGCCGCCGTCCAGCCCGAGCCGAAGCTCATGTTGATGACGGGCAGGCCCAGCGCGCGGCCGGTCGCGAAGACCTGCTGCTGGAACGTCGCCGTCCAGGCGAGGGAGTTCCCCTGAGCGATTGCATAGGCGTCGTCGTTCTCGTTGCCGCCCTCGATGAAATTCAGGATGCCTTGTTTGGCGAGCAGCGTTGCGAAGCGGAGGTTGGCCATGTCGCTTGCCGGGCTGCCCTCCGTCATATAGGCGTCGAACTTGGCGCCGGTGGCATCGGCGATCTTCTGCCAGGCGCCGTTGGCGCCGATGTCGCTCGCGTTGCCGGGACAGTCACGCAGGTTCTTGATCCCGAGATAGTTGATCGACGCCGCCGTGGTGGCGAGGTTCTGATAGCCATATTTCTTGAAGTCGATATGCGTGTTCACCCCGATGGAATTCGTGACCGTGCCGGCGCTGATCGCCATCACGACCGTCACGACCGCTGTGGCCGGCATCGTCAGACTCCTCGAACTGTCGAGCTCGAAATCAGCTCGCTGCGCCCGATCGGCACGAATTCATGTCGGCCCCGCTCGGTCAGTTGGCAAGGACACGCGATTTATCGAGCTCCGTCCCGTGCCAATTCTGTGGCGAGGGGCTATTTCTGCGGAGACGGTTAAGATGGACCGGCGGCGGTCGTGCCGCGCGGCCAGGTATCAAGGATTCGCCAGCGCCTGCATGATGCCGGAGCGAGACGATACGGCGGGAGGACAAGCGTGAAGATCACCGAGATCGCGATCACCCAGCATCGCCTGCATTTCGATCCGCCATTTCATGCCAGCTGGGACACCCAGCCGCGCACGCGCTTCGATGCGACGATCGTGCGCGTCCACACCGATGAGGGCCCGGTCGGCATCGCCTCGGGCGATCTCATGGTCGGTTTCGCCGGCCACGAGCATCTCTTCATCGGCCAGGACCCGCTCGCCATCGAGCGGCATTACCGCGTCCTCGCCAACATCAATTTTCACTATGGCCGCTGCTGGCCGCTCGATCTCGCGCTCTGGGATCTCGCCGGCAAGATCCTCGGGCAGCCCTGCTGGAAGCTGCTCGGTGGGCTCGGCGATCGCGTGCGCGCCTATGCCTCGTCGGGCACGCTGCGCGATCCGGCGCGGCTTGCCGACGCCGCCGAGCGCTACCTGGCACGGGGCTTCGCGGCGCTCAAGATCCGTTTTCACCGCGGCGACTGGCGCGCCGACATCAAGGCGCTCGAGGCGGTGCGTGGCCGCATCGGCGACCGGCTCGAGCTGATGGTCGACTGCAATCAGGGCTGGCGCATGCCGTGGGACACCGCCTCGCCTTGGTCGCTCAAGGACGCCGTCACCGTCGCCCGCGAGCTCGAGCGGCTCGGCATCTATTGGATGGAGGAGCCGCTGCATCGCGCCGATCGCGACGGCATGCGGGCGCTGCGCGAAGCGACGGGCCTGCGCATCGCCGGCGGCGAGATGACGCGCGAGCTGCACGAGTTCCGCGATCTCATATCCGGCGGCTGCCTCGATGTCGTGCAGCCCGACGCGGCGCTGGTCGGCGGCATCACCGGCCTACGCCGCGTCGCCTATATGGCGCAGGAGCACAATCTCGTCTTCACGCCGCATACTTGGACGAACGGCATGGGGGTCACCGCCAACGCGCATCTCGCCGCCGGCACGGTCGGCGCGCCCTTCCTCGAATATCCCTACGACCCGCCGGAATGGGATATCGATCGGCGTGACTACATCATGGCGGCGCCGCTCGCGGTCGATGGCGACGGCTACATCGTCCTCTCCGACGCGCCCGGCATGGGCTATGCGCTCGACGAGGAGGTGTTACGCCAGACGCGGATCGGCTGACGCGCTCCTCCACGCGCCGACCCGATGCGGCGACTCGCAATCCTCCTGCTCCGCCTGGCGATCCTGTTGCTCGTCGCCGTGCTGGCGCTGGTCCTGACCTACCGCTTCGTTCCCGTGCCGTTGACGCCGCTGATGGTGCTGCGCCAGCTCCAAGGCGAAGGGCTGGAAAAGCAATGGGTCGAGTACGATGCGATCTCGCCCAATCTGCGTCGCGCCGCGGTCGCCTCGGAGGATGCGCGGTTCTGCAACCATCATGGTTTCGACTGGACCGAGATCGATGCGGCGTGGAGCGACTTCCAATCCGGCGACCGGCTGCGCGGCGCCAGCACGATCACCCAGCAAACCGCCAAGAACCTCTTCCTGTGGCCGGGCGGCTGGCTGCGCAAGATCGTCGAGATCTATCCGACCGTGCTGCTCGAGCTCATGTGGCCCAAGCGGCGCATCCTGGAGACCTATCTCAACATCGTCGAATGGGGGCCCGGCCTCTACGGCGCCGAGGCCGCATCACGCGAATATTTCGCGCGACCGGCGCGCCTCCTCACCGCGCCCGAGGCGGCGCTGCTGGCGGCGGTGCTGCCCAATCCGCGCCGCTGGTCGCCGGCCAAGCCGACGGAGTATATCCGCTCGCGCGCCGCGACCATCCTGGCGCGGATGAACGTCGCGCCGGCGGATTGCCGCTAGCCGCATAGTGTGCGGCCGGCTTGAGAATCGTGCTGCTATTTGCCATCAAGGACGGGAACGATGATCAGGCTGGGAGGTGAGTTATGAAGGTGCGCGGCGCTTGCCTCTGCCAATCGGTGCGCTTCGAGGCAGACCTTCCGTTCGCCAAGTTCGTGAAGTGTCATTGCTCGCGCTGCCGAAAGGCTTCGGGAAGTGCGTTTGCCGCCAACGCATACGTGTTGCCGCAGGCTTTCCGCTGGACGCTGGGGCAGGATCGCGTCGTCCGCTTCGACCTTGCCGATGCCCGGAGCTTTTCGACGGCGTTCTGCCGTCAATGCGGCTCTCCGCTTCCACACGCGACGCGCAGCGGTCGCGAAGTCATCATCCCTGCGGGTTCTCTTCTCGATGATCCGGGTATGTCCCCGACAATCGAGTCCTGCTGGAGCTCGCGCGCACGTTTTCTATCCGATACCGGCAATTTGCCGACCGCCGACTAAAGCACCGGCACTAATAACCCCTCTCCCGCATCGCGGGAGAGGGTGGCGAGCGCAGCGAGCCGGGTGAGGGCTCGCGCCGTGCACACATCGATCCAGCTTGTGGCACCGACCCTCACCTGTCGCGGACTTTGTCCGCGCCACCCTCTCCCGCAATGCGGGAGAGGGGCTATTCGGATGTTATGCCACCAATGTCGGCGCGCGCGCCGGCGCGCCTTCGAGCGCACCGGACATCGTGTCGCAATACCATTCGACGAACTTGATCACGCCGACCTCGGTCTCCTGCGAGTAGGGGCCGGGCTGGTAGCCGACCGAGTTGACGCCGCGCTGGTTGCGCTCGACCAGCGCCTGATCCTGGGTGTTGGTCTCCGACCATACTTTGATGAGGTTCTGCAAATCGTAGTCGCGCCCCTCCTTGGCGTCGCGATGGACCAGCCATTTGGCGGTGACCAGCGTCTGCTCGGGGGCCAGCGGCAGCATGCGGACGGCGATCGCGTAGTCGCCGAGCACATGGTTGAAGACGCTGGGATAATGGACCCAGCGCAGCGAGCCGATATCGCCATGCGGGACGTTGCCGAGCAGCCGCGACACCGCCGGCTTGCCGTCCATGGTGATCGAGACGGCGCCGTCGGTGAAGGGCAGGCGCGAGATGCGGAAATCATCGCCATTGGCGAGCGCGCTCGGCAGGCCGGCGGCGCGGCAGCGCTCCCAATAATCGGCGATCATCGGATCGACTTCCGGATCGCGCAGATTGTAGTGATCGAGGAAGGTGCGCATCAGCTCGGGGTGACGTGCCGCGCAGTGATAGCACTCGCGCGAGTTCTCCATCACCAATTTCCAATTACCGTTCTCGACGACATGCATCTCGTGAGCGAGCCGCGCATTGGCGAGATCATGCGGCGCAAGATAGGGCTCGAGCACCGATTTATACGGCGCGAAGTCGGGCGCCTCGTCGGCGAGGCAGATATAGACCGTGCCGCCGACCGTCTCGACATGCACCGGCTTCAGCGAAATGCCGCTCGGATCGAAGCCCTCATGCATGCGTCCGGCATGGATCAGCTTGCCGGTCAGATCGTAGGTCCATTGGTGATAGGGGCAGGCGAGGTTGGCGCTCTTGCCGCGCTCCTCCTCGCAGATCTTGAAGCCGCGATGCCGGCAGGTATTGAAGAAGGCGCGCAGCGTGCCGGCGCGGTCGCGCAGCACGATGATCGAGCTGCGGCCGATCGTCAGGGTGAAGAACTGTCCCGGCCGCTCGACCTCGCATTCGAAGCCGGCGAACAGCCACTGCCGATGGAAGAACACGTCGAGGTCGATTTCGTAGAATTCGGGGTCGCGGTAGAAGCGCCCGGGCAGGGAGAACAGGCTCTGGCGGGACTGCAGCAGGCTCAACATCTCGGCGCGCGTTGACATGGTGGTTTCCTATTCGACCTCGCTGGTTGATAATTAGCAGATTGTTGCGCGGAAAGGTATCGGGGATGAGCTCAGCGCGTCTCGACGCGAAATCGATCGCCGGCAAGTCGCCCTCTGTCGAGCGCCATGTCGAGATCGTCGTCGTCGGCGCCGGTCCGGCCGGCATCGCCGCCGCGATTGCCGCCGCCGGCGCGGGCGCCGAGGTGCTGCTGATCGACGAGAATCCGGTCGCCGGCACCATGATGGGGCTCGACGTGCCGTTGCATTACGGCCAGCGGATGAGCAACGCCGTGCATAACAAGCCACGGATGCTGGAGCAGCTCGTCGCGACCAATCCGGAGCTCGGCGAGGCCTTCGAGCGCGGTGTCGAGGTCGAGCTCGGAATCCATGTCTGGGGTGCCTTCGTCAATGGAAGCAGCGTGCGCTCGCTGCCGGGGCCGGTTCTCGGCCTCGCCGACGACACGCGCTCCTGGCTGGTCGGCTTCGACCGCCTGATCGTCGCCGCCGGCGCGCGCGATCTTGCCATCGCCTTTCCCGGCTGGGAGCGGCCGGGGGTGATGGGCGCCGCCGCCGCTTATGCCCTGCTGGCGCGCTACGACGCCTTCGCCGGGCGGCGGATGGCGGTGCTGGGGTCAGGCGCGCTCGGCCTCGCGACGGCGCTCCTCGCCCTCGATCGCGGCATCGAGGTGGCGGCCATCGTCGAGGTCGCGGACGCGCCGCAGGGGTCGGCCGCCCTTGTCGAAAGACTGCGCGGGCGCGGCGTTCCCGTGCTCACCGGCCACGCGATCGCCGCGGCGACGGGTGGTGTCGACGGCGTCGCGGCGATCACTGTCGTCGCCCTCGAGGACGGGGTGACGGCCCGGCCCGGCAGCGAGCGCAAGATCGAATGCGACACGCTGTGCCTCGCCGTGGGCGCCGTGCCCAATGTCGAGCTGATGGCGGCGCTCGGCTGCAAGCTGGTGGCCAGCGGCGAGCGCGGCGGCTACGTCCCCGTGCTCGATGGCGAGATGCGCAGCTCGCTGCCCGAGATCTTTGCTGCCGGCGACTGCGCCGGGATCGGCGAGGACAAGATCCTCGATGCCGATCTCGCGCGCGCCGAAGGCCGCATCGCCGGGCATGCCGCGGCGGCGTCGCTCGGCAAGAGCGTGACGCCCGCGGCGATAACGCCGCCATCGGCGCGTGTCGCGGCGCCGTCGCCCGACGCCTATCTCTACCAGACCGCGTGGCTCAGGGCACTGATCGGCGCCGGCGGCTGGGACGTGCATGCCTGCCAATGCGAGGAGGTCAGCCGGCGCGAGATCGTCGAGGTGCAGCCGCCGCGCTATCTCAACTGGGGCTCGTCGCAGATGCGCGCCCGCGGCCTCGGCGATCTCGCCGCCGATGGCCCGCCCAACCAGGATCAGGTCAAGCGGCTGACGCGGGCGGGCATGGGGCTGTGCCAGGGCAGACGCTGCCGCGAGCAGATCGCGCTGCTCCTGGCGATGGCGGCGGATTGCCCGGTCGGCGAGATCCCGCTCGCCAGCTATCGCCCGCCGCTGCGGCCGCTGCCGCTCGCAATCCTGCGGCCGCTGGATGAGCCGGCTGCGATGCGGCAGGATTGGGAGACCTGGTTCGGCATCGCCTCGCAATGGACGCCGTTCTGGGAGATCGACGCGGAAGGCGGCGGCGAGATGTCGGGCAAGTAGATGGCGGGACCTACTCGCTCCGCGCACGGCGCCGCCGTGGTCATCATCGGCGGCGGCGTCACCGGGCTCAGCGCCGGCTGGTGGCTCGCTCGCGGCGGCACCGACGTGCTGGTCATCGACAAGGGCATCGTCGGCTGGGAGGCCTCGGGGCGCAATGGCGGCGGCGCCACCCATCATTTCAGCCCGCTCTTCGTCGAGGAGCAGCGGCTCTGGCCGCAGATGGACGAGCTGCTCGGCTACCCGACCGAGTTTCAGCCCGGCCGCATCCGCGTCGCCCTCGACGAGACGCAATTCGCGCTCTACGGCCGCGCCGTCGCCAACGCGGCGCATCATGGTTTCCGCGCCGAGACGCTCGATCGCGCCGCGCTCGCCGCGCTCGTCCCGCTGGTCGGCGACAACGCGATCGGCGGCTATCTCATGCATTTCGGCGGTCACGCCAACCCGCAGCGCACCGTCCAGGCCTATGCCTGGGCGCTGCAGGACCATGGCGGTCGCGTCCGCCAGCACACCGCGGTCACCGGCTTCACGATCGCCGGCGGTCGCGTCGTCGGGGTGCGCACCGAGGTGGGCGAATTCGGCTGCGACCGGCTGGTCATCGCCGCCGGACCGCAGACCGGGCATCTCGTCGCCGCGCTCGGCGCCACGCTGCCGCTCGCCGTCGCGCGTGCCGAGATCGGCGTCACCGAGCCCTTGCCGCTGCTGCGCTATGGCGGCGTCGACGGCAACGGTCTCTATGGCAGGCAGACGCTGCGCGGCAATCTGGTCTATGGCGGCGGTCCGCATGAATGGCTCGATGACGATGCGCCCCAGGACATGGCAAGGCCCGGCACGGCGCGGCCGAGCACAGCGACGCCGCTCTTGCGCAACATCGCCGGCCGGCTCGCCGAGCTCTTCCCCAAGGCGGCGCATGCGCGGCTCTTACGCAGCTGGGCCGGCATCGTCGAGAACACGCCCGACGGCCGGCCGGTCATCGACCGCGTTCCCGGCATCGCCAACGCCGTCGTCGCGACGCTGTCGAGCGTCGGTTTCGGCCTGTCGCCGGCGAGCGGCCGCGCGATCGCCGAGCTGGTGCTGCACGATCGCTGCAGCTTCGCCGATCTGACGCCCTTCCGCTTCGGCCGCTTCGCCGGGCTGCCGGCGGATTGGCGCGAGCAGCGCGGCTGGCTGCCGTTGCCTGCCGCGTCCTGAGTTGCGTCAGTCGGCGCCGTGCTGCGCCATCGCGGCCGCGACGCGTTTGTGCAGCTCGTCCGGCGTCAGATCTTCCTTGTGCGTCGCGATGTGCCAGATATGGCCGAAGGGATCGGCGACGGTGCCGCTGCGGTCGCCGTAGAACTGATCCTTCACCGGGCGCAGCACCGTCGCGCCGGCGGCGATGGCGAGGTCGGTGACGGCGTCGACATCCGCGACATAGAGATGGATGCTGACCGGCGAGCCGCCGAGCGAGCGCGGGCTGCGCGCGTTGATCTCGGGGTGCTCGTCGGCCAGCATGATCACCGAATCGCCGATCCTGATCTCGGCACCGAACGCCGTCTGATAGAATTCCAAGGCGCTGGCAGCGTCGCCGACGATCAAGTACGGTGTCACCGTGTGATGGCCTGGCGGAACGGGTTTCACGCGACGTGCCATGGCGTCTCTCCTCATGCCGAGCGGTTGCTGCTTACCTCGGACCGATCGCTCGGTCATATGACATTTTGCGGCCGAGCTTGCTATGATCCCGCCGGCCGCCGCCTGCCTGGAGCCAGAGGATCGCGATCATGCCCGACGACAGCCCCTCCAATTCGAAGATCATCGCCGCCTATCGCGAGCGCACCAAGCGCTCCGAGCGTCTCGCCGCCGAGGCCAACGACATCCTGCCGAGCGGCATCACCCACGACGCGCGCTATGTCAAACCCTACGGCATCTATGTCGAGCGCGCCAAGGGGCCGCGCAAGTGGGATGTCGACGGCAACGAGTATGTCGATTATTTCGGCGGCCACGGCGCCTTGCTGCTCGGCCACAACCACCCGACCGTGTTGGCGGCGATGCACGAGACGCTCGATCGCGGCACGCATTTCGGCTCCAACCATGTCGGCGAGGTGCGCTGGGGCGAGGTCGTGCGCCGCCTCATCCCGTCGGCCGAGCGCGTGCGCTTCACCTCCTCGGGCACCGAGGCGACGCTGATGGCAGTGCGGCTGGCGCGCGCCTTCACGGGCAAGAGCAAGCTCGTCCGCTTCCTGACCAATTTCCACGGCTGGCACGACCACATGACGGCGGGCCACGCCTCGCATTTCGACGGCTCGGCGACGGCCGGCGTCATCGCCGAGATCGCCGCCCACACCATCCTGCTGCCGCCCGGCGACATCGCGGCGATGCGGGCGGCGCTCGCCGGCGACGACGACATCGCCGCTGTCATCGTCGAGCCGACCGGCGCGAGCTTCGGCATGGTGCCGCTGGCGCCCGATTTCCTCGTCGCCCTGCGCGAGGCGACGGCGCAGCGCGGCATTGTCCTCATCTTCGACGAGGTGATCACCGGGTTCCGCGTCTCCAAGGGCGGCGCGCAGCTGGAATACGGCGTGACGCCGGATCTGACGGCGCTCGCCAAGATCCTCGCCGGTGGGCTGCCGGGCGGCGCCGTCGTCGGCCGCAAGGCGATCCTCGACGAGCTCGATTTCGCCGTCGCCGCCAGCAAGGGGCGCGAGAAGATCTCGCATCCCGGCACCTACAATGCCAATCCGGTCTCCGCCGCCGCCGGCAACGCGACGCTCGAGATCCTCGAAACCTCGGATGCCTGCGCCCGGGCCAACCGCTACGCCGCCGAGTTGCGCGCCGGCTTCAACGAAATCCTGGCGGAGGAGCGGGTTCCCTGGGCGGCGCATGGCACGTTCAGCGGCTTCCATGTCTTCCTCAACCCTCGGAATCGGCCGCTCGATCCGCTGAAGTTCGATCCCTTCGCGATCGACTACCGCGAGATGGTCGCGGTTCCGGGACCGCTCGCGCAGAAATTCCGCCTCGCCCTGCTGGTCAACGGCGTCGACGTCATGGGGCGGCTCGCCGGCTTCGTCTCGGCGACGCATGGGACGGACGAGATGGCGGCGACGCTCGCCGCCTTCCGCGCCGCCCTCGCCATGCTGCGCGCCGAAGGCGAGCTGCCGCGCGGCTAGAAATGTGACGGAAGAGCATAGAGGGGCCTGGACCCGCACATCGCGGGTCATCGGGGCCCGGCCCGAGGAGATCTACGCGGCCTTCATGGACCCGGCCGCGCTCGTCGCCTGGCTTCCTCCCGGCGAGATGACGGGCGAGATTCACGAGTTCGACGCGCGGGTCGGCGGCGGCTATCACATGTCGCTGTTCTATCCGCCGACCGAGCGCTCCTTCCGCGGCAAGACCGCGGCGAGGGAGGACATGCTCACCGTGCGGTTCCTGGAGCTGTCACCGCCGCGCAAGATCGTCGAAACGGCCAGCTTCCACACCGCCGATCCCGCCTTCCTCGGCGAGATGACGATCGTGGCGACGTTCGAGGCGGTGCCCGGCGGAACGGACGTCGCCCTCCTGTGCAAGAACCTGCCGCCCGGCGTGCGGGCGGCGGACAACGAGGCGGGCTCGCGATTGTCGCTGGAGCAGCTGGCCCGCCGCTTCGAATGACAGGGGGAGAATGCGCATCGCGGCGCCCTCCCGCTCGCGGCGCTGAATGAGTCCCCAACCTAGCACTACTTTGGCACTCTTGGTTCAGCGGTATCTGGACGGAGCCCTTCACAGTGAGGGCATTGTCTGGGTGGAGGTCGTGCGAAGAGTTCGAGGATGGCTTGCCTGATGGCCGGCATGCTCGGTTGTGGTGGCGGTC
>WNFM01222483.1_pt2 | contig 35513 bp, 30 predicted proteins | sample 5400271 | NCBI WGS metagenome assembly WNFM01 (sample SAMN13153352, study PRJNA577476) | soil metagenome | isolation source: 60 cm saprolite on Douglas fir-dominated hillslope | place: USA:California | collected 2013-09-17 | reverse complement strand
CAGCTTGCAATCTGTATCTATGACGACCAGGGCATCATCAGCCGAGGTTGGCGCTCATTGAAAAAACTCTATGTGCGGCATCGGTTGGCGCGGCCAATCGTCATAGCTGTCTCATTCGTTACGATTTGGGGGCCAAAGATTCTTCTACTCCCACATCGTGCGGTTCTTGACTGGCAGAACTGGAAGCGTAAGCGCGGTATGTCAGCCTGGCATGACGTAATTGACTGGGCTGGTGGCTATCCTTACGAGTTCGCCGGCAAAGATGAGGTCGTTCAGTTTTTCTCCCACCGTGGGTTTGGACTTTCAAAACTCCACGATTTCGGGAGAATCATCAAGATGCACGAATACGTCTTTACTCTTTCTGTGGACGGGCGTGGTTGAAAACATCAGGTACGTCCCGCTAATTCTGGCATCACCCTGTCCATCAGGAGCAAAAGCCCCTACTTCTCGACAATCGCCGAAATTGGGCGTCGGCCGTCATAGATAAGGCATCGGCATTTCACTTTCTCTTGTTTCCCAGTATTGAATTTCGATACTACCTGCTCTCCATGGTCGTCGCGGCCTTAGCAGGCGTTATCGCTTTGGCAGTGAGAGCGCCTCAGACCGAGGATACTCCGGCACCGCATGGCGGGGCCATGCTTCGAGACAATCCTCTATAATCAGACTTACCGTCAAGAGACCGGACCATTCCTGTGCTTTCAGCGAAGGCAGGCGGCCTTGAAGCTATCAGGATTGTTCCCCTATAAAGCCCAATGTGCGGCATTGCAGGATTCTGGCAAAACAAAGCGCTCGATGAACACCCTCTGGCGGTCCTCGAACAGATGGGTGCGGCTCTGGCCCATCGTGGCCCGGATGATTCGGGCATCTTTTATGACGAGGCGGCGGGCATGGGCCTGTCTTTCCGCCGGCTTTCCATTATTGATTTATCGCCTGAAGGCCATCAGCCCATGGCCTCTGCGTCAGGCCGCTTCATCATCATTTTCAATGGCGAGATTTACAACTTTGAAGAGATCAGAGCGGAGTTAGGAAACCGGCCCTGGAGAGGCCATTCTGATACTGAAGTAATCCTTGAGGCGATCGAGCGCTGGGGACTGGAGCCGGCGCTGAAACGCTTTGTGGGCATGTTTGCCTTCGCGCTGTGGGACCGCCAGGAACGGCGGCTTCAATTAGTCCGCGACCGGCTGGGTATCAAGCCACTGTATTACGGCCGCGCCGGGAGCAACTTTGTTTTTGGCTCGGAACTGAAAGCCATCCGCCAATTTCCCGGATTCCAGGCCGGCATCAACCGCGATGTGCTTGCGCTCTACATGCGCTTCAGCTGCGTTCCCGCTCCCTATTGCATCTACGAAGGAATTCACCAGTTGCCGCCGGGAAGCATCCTGTCACTCAACTCGGCCGAGGGTTCGCCGGCGATTACAGCGTTCTGGTCGGCTGTGGAGGTCGCCCGGCAAGGCCTCCGTTCGCGAATTGACGCGGCCGATGAAGAAGTGGTGCAGCAGCTGGAAGATAAGCTGGCCGCCGCGGTCCGCCTCCGCATGATCTCTGACGTTCCTCTCGGTGCTTTTCTCTCCGGGGGAATCGACTCCAGCACCATCGTGGCCCTCATGCAGAAGCAGAGCAGCCGTCCGGTGAAGACCTTCAGCATCGGCTTTCATGAGGACTCGCATAACGAAGCGGTTCACGCGAAACGGATTGCCGAGCACCTGGGAACGGACCACACCGAGCTTTACGTGACCCCTGAAGAGGCGCGAAACGTGATTCCCCTGCTGCCCGCGATGTACGACGAACCGTTTGCCGACTCATCACAGATTCCGACGTATGTGGTCTCCCGACTGGCGCGCGGCCAGGTAACCGTCAGCCTTTCCGGTGATGGTGGTGATGAGCTCTTCGGCGGCTATACGCGCTACTCGCGGATTCAAGCAATTTGGAATTTTGTGAACAGACTCCCCGGGCCAGTGGCTGGAAGTGCAGCGAGTCTGATCCGAACGCTCTCGCCTCGGCGCATTGACCGGCTGTTTCGCTTTTTTCCGCGCACTCCACGAGCGTTGCAGCCATCGCCGGGAAGCAGGCTCTACCGCCTGGCTGAGTACTTTCAGCTCCGCAGCCCAATCGCCATCTATCTCAACGCGCTTTCGCAATGGACCGATCCCGGTGCTGTGGTGTTGGGGGCGAACGAGCCGGCAACAATCACAGAGTTTATGGCCGAGCAAAGCTGGCTGCCGACCATACAGGAGCAGGCCATGCTCACCGATGTAGCCAACTATTTGCCGCATGACATTTTGACCAAAGTGGACCGCGCAAGCATGGCGGTCTCACTTGAGGCCCGCGTTCCGATCCTTGACCACCGGGTGGTTGAGTTCGCGTGGCGCCTGCCGTTGCGCTTCAAGATCCGCAATGGAAAACAGAAGTGGATCCTGCGGCAGGTTTTGTACCGGCATGTCCCGCCCGAGCTGGTGGAGCGGCCAAAGATGGGATTTGGGGTCCCGGTCGATCAATGGCTGCGCGGACCTCTCCGCGAGTGGGCGGAAGACCTGCTGGCGCCCGATCGTCTGAGACGCGACGGCTTCTTTTCCATCGGCCCGATCAGGGAGAAGTGGCAGGAGCACCTTTCCGGCGAGCGCAATTGGGACTATCAGTTGTGGACGGTGCTGGTTTTCCAGGACTGGTTGGCGGCGCAGCCCGCAGCCGCAGCTGCTTTCACCGAGCGGAAGCCTCTGGCCCAGGAGACCGCGGTCAAATTCCAATGAGAGTTTTGATGCTCCACAACCGGTATCTTCTTCCCGGAGGAGAGGACCAGTCCACCATTGCCGAAGCGTCACTGCTTGGCGAGCATGGCTGCCAGGTGGAGTTGCTGGAGGAGGACAATCGCCGCGTTGAGGGGTTGGGGAAAGCGCGTACAGCGATACGGACGGTGTGGTCGCTGGAATCGCACCGGCGGATTTACAAAAAACTGCAAGACGGCGGATTCGATGTCCTGCATGTGCAGAACTTTTTTCCTCTCTGGTCTCCATCCGTCTACTACGCCGCGGCGAAATGTGACGTTCCAGTTGTGCAGACGCTGAGGAACTACCGGCTGCTGTGCGTCAACGCGTATTTATTTCGCGACAACCATGTCTGCGAAGACTGCCTCGGACGGGTGATTCCCTGGTCCGGCATTCTGCACGCCTGTTACCGGGAGAGCCGCGCCGGCAGCGCAGTTCTTGCGTCAATGATCGGTCTCCATAAACTGATGGGGACATGGAAACGAGAAGTACAGACCTATATCGCCCTGACCGAGTTTGCGCGCGAGAAGTACATTGCCGGCGGCCTGCCTGCAGACAAAATCGTGGTGAAGCCCAACTTTGTGCATCCATCGCCGGAGCCAGGCGCCGGCAAAGGCGGTTATGCACTCTTCGTTGGCCGCCTGAGTGCGGAAAAAGGAATTGAAACACTTCTTGAAGCATGGAAGACAGCGGCAAACCCTTTACGCCTGAAAATTGCCGGAGACGGACCATGTACGGAAGTTGTCAGGGCGGCGTCAAAGCAGTGCGTTGCAATTGAATACCTGGGAAGGCGTTCCCCTCGCGAGGTCATGGATCTGATGCGAGAGGCGGAATTCCTCGTCTTTCCATCAGAGTGGTATGAAGGGATGCCGCGTACGGTGATCGAGTCCTTTGCGGTCGGCACACCGGTTGTGGCGTCCAATATCGGAGCGACCGCGTCCATGGTGGTTCCTGGAGAAACTGGATTTCATTTCCAGCCGGGCAATGTTGCCGACTTGAGAGAGAAGGTAGAGTGGTGCTCCCGTAATGTCGAGCAGGTACGCTGCCTGCGCACAAGTGCAAGACGGGCCTTTGAAGCTAAATATACCGGCGCCGCGAATGCCGAGATGCTTATTAATATTTATCGACGCGCGACAAAGAGGGAACCACTTGCTACTGCGAAGGAAAACAGCATAGGCTAGATCGTTTCATTGCGCTTGTCAGTGTGTTTGGGACGGGGCAACAAGGACGTAGTGAGAGCGGGAGTTGTCGAAGACCAGCATTTCCATGGTATTCTCGACCAAGCTTGGAAATCGCTCAGGGGATTGCGCCATCCGCGAAACGCGTCTATCTCTCGAAACTAAGACGACTGGCTTCTGCCATCCTTCAAATGCTATGGTGTCTTTGTTGAGCCAGCGCGGCCTTGCCGGCAGGCGCTCGATTCCAATGCGAGGGTTCGGGGATCTCAATCTGGAGACGCAAGCGTGAGTATCGTACTCATCACTGGTTCCGCGGGACTGATTGGGTCAGAAGCAGTCCGCTATTTTGCCGCCAAGGGCCTGCATGTCATAGGAATTGACAATGACATGCGCAAGTATTTCTTTGGGTCGGACGCTTCCACCGAGTGGATGCGCAAGCATCTTGAAGCCACGATCAGGGGATATCAGCACTACGCGACCGACATTCGCGATCAAGCCGCGATTTTCGAGATTTTCCGCCGCTGCGGAAGGGAGATCTCGCTTGTGATCCACGCGGCGGCCCAGCCTTCCCATGACTGGGCGGCACGAGAGCCGCTCACTGATTTTTCAGTCAATGCCACGGGGACGCTTAATTTGCTTGAGGCCACGCGGCAATTCTCTCCGGAAGCTCCTTTTATCTTTACTTCCACCAACAAGGTTTATGGCGACACTCCCAACACCCTTCCTCTGGTAGAGCGGGAGTCCAGATGGGAACTTGAGGAGGGCCACGAGTTTGCCGGGAAGGGAATTACGGAGCGGATGTCCATTGACCATTGCCTGCACAGCTTGTTTGGCTCATCGAAAGTCGCGGCTGACGTGATGGTACAGGAATATGGCCGCTATTTTGGCCTTCGGACCGTCTGCTTCAGAGCAGGCTGCCTGACCGGGGCCAACCACTCGGGCGCGCAGATGCATGGGTTTCTGGCGTATCTGATGCGGTGCAATGTAACCAATACCCCTTACAAGGTCTTTGGGTACAAGGGCAAGCAGGTCCGCGACAATCTGCACAGCTCTGATCTGATACAAGCTTTCGATCGCTTCTTTCAGGCGCCGAGATCGGGCGAGGTGTATAACATCGGCGGCAGCAGGTTTTCGAATTGCTCCATGCTGGAAGCCATCGCGATGTGCGAAGAGATTTCGGGGAGCAGGATGGATTGGGAATATGTGCCCGAAAACCGCATGGGCGATCACATGTGGTGGATCAGTGACATCAGCAAATTCCAGGCGCACTACCCAGGCTATGAGGTGAAATTCGATACCGCTGCGATTCTGCGCGAGATCCATGATCGAAACCGTGAACGCTGGAGGGGACTTTCTCGCGCTGTCCACGCATGAGTGAGGCTGGGAAAAAGAACCTGGTCGGGGTCTTGATTGATGGTGTTGATCGCACATCAGCGGTCGATAGCATTATTCGGGCGGCCCAGCAGCGCCGGAGGTACGCCGTTTCAGCCCTGGCGGTCCATGGCGTGATGGAGGGCGTGCTTGATCCGGCGCATCTTTATCGTCTCAACCATCTCGAACTTGTGGTTGCGGATGGCCAGCCTGTGCGATGGGCCCTCAACTTGATTCACTCCGCCGGACTAGGGGAGCGGGTCTACGGCCCCAATCTCACAATGGACGTGCTTGCCCGGGCCGCTCACGAACGAATACCAGTTTTCTTCTACGGCAGCACGCGCGATGTCCTGACCGTGCTTTGCGCAAACGTCGCTGTCAAATTTCCGGAACTTGTCATTGCCGGCGCGGAACCCTCAACCTTTGCGAAAATCAGTCCGGAAACTGCCGATCAGGTTGCCAGTAAGATCAAACAGTCCGGCGCGCAAATTGTCTTCGTGGGCCTGGGCTGTCCGCGACAGGAAGTTTGGGCCTATGAATTCCGCGAACGGCTGAATATGCCGATTGTGGCCGTGGGTGCAGCATTCCCATATCTGGCGGGTACATTGCGCCAGGCGCCGATGTGGATGCAAGATCGAGGCCTGGAGTGGCTGTTTCGGTTGTGCATTGAACCCCGCCGCCTGTGGCGAAGATATCTCCTGTTAAGTCCGGCTTATTTGTTTCTGGTCACGTGCCAGTTGATGGGAGTCCATTTCCCTACAGCCGGGGAGCAGCCGGCCAGTGAGACACTTTACGGCTAATGGCGGAGCCCATGAAAATAAGCGGGCGCCTGTTTTCCAAGGCACACTGATTCATGAACATCGCACTACTGATGCATGAGTTGTTAATCGAAGGAGGCGGAGAGAGGCAGTGTGTCGCCCTGGCGCGCGCATTGGCCCAGCAAGGTCATGAGGTCACGGTCTATACGTCAGCCTATGACCCATCCAATTGTTTTCCTGAGATCTGCCGGGACATCAGAGTGATAGAAGTGGGGCGCGGCCGCTGGCCCAAACTGCGCAACCCGGCATTTCTGCGAGGCTATCTTGACATGTTGCATCTCGCGCGCGTTGTGAAAGAGCGGCATGAGATCTGGAACCCTCATCATTGGCCGGCGCAATGGGCTGCCGTTTGGCTCAAACGCAAGCGCGGCGGCGCCGTGGTGTGGATGTGCAATGATGTCCCCAACCTGTTGGAGAAGTCCCGGCAAGCCAAGTCCATTGGGACGATTCGTGCGATCTTTCACCGCTTGTACTACCTTTATGATCGTGCCCAGAACCGCAAAGTGGACATGACCATGTTCCTCTCCAACTGGGCGGAGGGTGAATTCAAAGCTATCTATTCCGGGCCGACCTGCGTAGTGCGAAGCGGTGCCGACCCGGCGCGTTTCGCCCCCGGAGGTGACCGGCATAAGATTCGCAATCGATTTGGTTACGCGCCGGATGACTTCGTGCTGCTGTGGCTGGGCATTTTTATGCCTCATCGGCGCTTACAGGACGCAATTGAAGCGGTCAGCCACCTGGGTTCGCGGGCCAAGATCAGGCTGCTGCTGGCTGGCTCCGATCGCAGTTTCCCTGAGTATTTCAGCTCTCTCAAGGACCTTGCAGCCAAGCTGGGCGTCCAAGACCAGGTCACCTTCGCCGGCAAAGTGGAGGACGACGAGGTCAGAGACTTTTATTGCGCGTGTGACGCGTTTCTCTTCCCCAATGAGAACCAGACGTGGGGGTTGGCCGTACTGGAAGCAATGGCGTGCGGCGCCCCGGTATTGGTGTCAGAAGGCGCTGCCGTGCATGAGGTTCTGACAGACAAAGAGAACGCGATCTTGTTTCCTGCGCGGAAACCGGAAGTGCTGGCGCAAAAAATCTCATACCTTATGGACCAGCCGCAGGAACGCAGCCGGATAGCGCAAGCGGGCATGGCATTGGCGCGCACGAAATACAACTGGGCGGAATTTGCGCGTCAGGTGGGCGATGTCTGTCATCAGGTCCTGCGCGGCACTCTTGCTTCCTGACCCTCGTCTCCGCCACTCGGCTTCTTGCGCGCGATAACCAGAATTGCATCGTAAACGTTGATGCCAAACAAGCCCCGCAGGCTGAGGCAGAACATATAGTACAGTTCAGCTCTGACCCGGGCGAGACCGCTTCGGACATAGTAGGGATCCAGAGTGCTTGTGAGAATAGAGAAGCCGGTTGAACTCACCAGATGACGAAGCACTTTAGGAGTGAAATGAGAGAGATGTATCTCGCCGATGCTGCCATCCAGGCGAATCCGGGGCAGCCCCAGCGCTCCCCGGTCCCCCGGCTTCTTCAGGTTTCCTTTTACAAGTATTCGACGCAGCACTGCTCGGAGTGAGGCCACTTCATTGGGGACGGCAACAACCAGCACTCCGCCGGGATTAAGCAGTGAATGACAGGTCGTCAGCAACGCTTTCGGATCAGGCACGTGTTCCAGAACGTGGAAGAGGCTGATGTTGTCGAAAACTTTGCCCGTTTTGGCCAGATCGTCGACAGTGCCATGAAACAGCTCTAAGCCGTATCTCTGTCTGGCAATTTCAACCGCGGTGCTGGAAACTTCAGTCCCATATACTTCACTGTAATCTCCGCGCGCCAGTGACAGGAACTGACCAATGCCGGTTCCAACGTCGAGGAGGGAGCCGTTTTTTTTGGTGGGCCGGAGCTTGCTTAACCTGCGCTGCCAGAGCCGGTCTCTTGCAACGAGTTCATCCAGCCAGGAATCATACTTCCGTGGCCTGGAGTAGAAGCCGATCAGCTCCTGTAAGGTAGGCCTGGGATTATCGAACACGTACCCGCAACAGCGGCATTGAGCGATATTGCAATCGGCATCGAGGACGTCAAGCAGGGCGCCATTACAGAGACTGCACTGATGGAGGATTTCACTTTCCATAAGGTCGAGTTTGCGCTCAATCGCCCCGCATTCCTTATAATACAGCTTCACGTGCGACCGGGAGGCGCGTGCTCGCTCCTTCCAGGAAATTTCAATCCTGCAACAGGAATTCAAGTCTGACGTTACAATCTGAAATCAATGAAGCCAATCAGCCTCTATGAGTTCGGCAGCGGTGAAGATGTAGTGCGCCAGATTCAATCGCGCTTCGTCGACTTCTTTCGCCGCTCAGCCCCGGTTTTGGATATCGGATGCGGCCGCGGCTTGTTCCTGGAATTGCTTCAGGGCGCGGGAATCCAAGCCGTCGGAGTCGATCAATCCGAAGAATCTGTGGCTGCCTGCCGTGAACGCGGCTTTACCGTCCACTGCGAGGATGCTCGCCATTATCTGGCGCGGACTACGGGACAGTTTGGCGGAATCTTCTGCAGTCATGTCATCGAACACATGGGCTATGACGATGCCATGGAGTTCCTTGCGCTCTGCCATGGCGCGCTGCGCGAAGGCGGGGTACTGGTGGTGGTGACGCCGAACCCGGAAGACCTCACCATCATTTCAGAAATCTTCTGGCTGGACCCCACGCATGTTCGGCCATATCCCAAACTGCTGCTCCAGAGCATGCTGCAAACGAATGGGTTTAAGGTCAGGCTTGTGAAGCAGTTTCTGGGAAGCTGGCGCATGATCGGACGGCGCAATTTGCCCATGTATCTTTTGCGCCGCATGTTGCTGGGACGGCATTTTGGAAGACCCAATACACTCGTGCTGGCGGAGAAACAAGCTCAGCCGGCCGGCACCATCACTGAGAAGGTCCCTTGCCAGAACCATTCGTAGAGGCTGAAATTACTTCCGGTGTCGGTCCTCGAAAAGGACGGACCGTGGGCATAGTTGGCGTGCTCACGGTATTCGTCGCCGTGGTCGGCTACCTGCGGGAAGCCACACTGGCCGCCCGCTTCGGCATATCCACTACCATGGACGCCTACTTTGCGGCGATCTTTATCCCCAACATCCTCTATATGGTGCTGATCGCCGGGACGCTCTCAACTGTTTTCATTCCCATCCTCATGCAGGAGAAGCCGGACGAGAATCCCGGCAAGGCATCAGTGACATTCAGTGTCATCACCAATTTTGCCTTGCTGGTATTGGTGGTCATAGTGTTCTGCGGAGTGGTTGGGGCCCACAAGTGGCTACCTCTGGTGTTTCCGGGTTTCAACCCGCCCACCGCTGAATTGGCGGTGCGCCTGATTTACGTCATTTTTCCCGCTCTGCCATTTCTGGCTGTGGCGGGAATTCTTACGGCTCTGCTCAATGGATTTCACAAATTCCGGCTTGCGGCTTTAGGCCCCGCTTTTTCCAGTATTTCCGTAATCGCGGCAGCTACGTTCCTTCGCGGCGACCGAGCCATCTATGGAATTGGAATCGCCACTGCCCTCGGCTTCTTACTGCAATGCCTGGTGCTTCTGCCGGCAACAGCTTCTCTTCGAATTCGTTATCGTCCGATTTTGGATTTCCGTCATCCAGCGATCAAAAAATTGCTACGGCTCGGCATCCCCTTGTTTTTATACCTGGCGGCGGCAAATGCGTCATTGGTGCTGGAGCGCAATTTCGCGTCGCGGATCTCCGCCGGAGCTGTCTCAACCCTTACCTATGCTCTTCGGCTCTTTACGGTGCCAGCCAATTTTCTCGCCGCGCCGCTGGCAATCGTTGCCTACCCGGGCTTTGCGCGTGAGGCTCTGCTCGACCAGCGCGGCCAACTCGCCAGCCAGGCCACGCGGCTGTTTCGATTGGTAATATTCCTGTTCCTTCCAGTCACCATATGGACCGTCCTTAATGCGACGGCTGTCACCCGCATTCTCTATGAGCACGGCAGGTTCTCAGCGGCCGATTCCTGGATTACTGCTCGCATTGTGGCCATCTACAGTATGGCAATTGTCCCCAATGCTGTCGCCATTATCCTGTTGCGCTGCTTCTTTGCCATTGAGGACACAGTAACTCCTTTGCTGGTGGAGCTGGTCGACCTGGGTTTCTTCGTGGTGGCGGCCGCATTCTTCACCAGGCAATTTGGAATTGAAGGATTGGCCGCGGCCCGCACCATGACGTTCTTTCTTGTGATGGCAATTCTGGTACTTGTTCTGGGCAAAAGGCGTTTGTTGGAGTTTAGCGGCCTCGCGCAGTTTGTCTTGCGGACCGCTGCCGCCACCGCTGCCATGGGGCTCGCCAACTGGCTGATCTGGCGCCTCGTGCAGCCGCTGTTCGATTCAGGCAACACTCTGATGCGGCTGGCGCTGATCGGGCTCGAGCTCTTGTCCGGCGCCACCATTTTTCTGGGCGCCGCAACCCTGCTCAGATTGGGTGAGGCCAGGCAGATCATGAGCACAGTGCTGGATATGGTGCCAGGCAGGAGTCATCGCGGTTAGCAATAAAGTTATGGTAATGTTGAAGGACTATCAGATCGTTCAAATTTGAATGAAAACCGGTTCTTCAACTGCGTCCATTCCCAACCCGACGCCGCTTCTTTTCTTGATTACAGCGATTGCCCTCCTGGCATGGCCTGACGCCGTGGGTCTGACCACGCTGGCCGTTGCCGGAGCCATCGTGGTTCCGGCCGCTTTGCTATGGTTCACAAAAAATCCACCGGCCGCAATCATGGCGCTGCTGGCGGCTTCCGCCGCGCCGCGTTTGTTTATCGAGATCACGGGGCTTAAGGCGCGCCCGGAGCACGTCATAAGCGGGCTGATGATCTGCGCCATTCCTTTTCTCTGGAAGAGGCGGGAGCAGCCGGTCCAGTGGATATGGCCTGATTATCTGCTGCTGGCGTACGTAGGGCTCATCTTCTTCAGCTCCTTCTTCATGTCGATTGAACCCGGGCAAACTACCAAGTGGGCTGCACAGCAGGTGTTGGCGATACTTCCATACTTTTTTCTTCGCGTGCTGATTACGGACCGCGAACGCTTTCGCTGGGCCTTCCGGGCATTGCTCGCGGTGGGGGTCGCGGCCTGCGCTTACGCAATCGTTTGTTTCTACTCCTACATTTTCTTCGGTAGTTCATTTGGAGTGGAAGTAGAGCAATACGGAGACATCGCCGCTACCTACGGGCTTCAATTTGAGGCGAACATATTGGGCGCGTATAGTGGCGCGCTGGCCGTTATGATGCTGGTTATGTATCTGCAGGAGCACAGTCACAAATTTCTGGTTGGCTGCACGTTTTTCGGGTTGGTAGCTATGACGGTCAGCCTATCCCGCGCAGCACTGGGAGCCACGGTGCTTGCGTTTGGGCTAGTTGGACTTCTTGCTTTCAGGCGAGGCCTCCTAAAGCCGAGGGTCGTCTTCAACGTTGCGGCCGCGAGCCTGGGCGCGGCGTTGCTGGTGGCGCCGCTGGTTCTGCATCACTACACGGAGCGCTTCAGCACGGTCGAAATTGCAGATCCCCTTGCCGACTCAAACACGCTGACACGCGCCGTGCAGACCGTTTCCGCCCTGGATGAGATCGCCAAGCATCCAATCTTCGGCGGGGGCACGTCCAGCTTCCAACTCGCCTTTGACTGGCAAAGCCTGGGCACGGAATGGGAAGACCAGGGTTGGATAGGCAATACCGAACTGCGTGTGCTCCACGATACCGGTGCCGTAGGATTAGTTGTGCTCTTGCTCTTTCTTCTCTCGCTGGCGAATCGGGCAAAGAAAACGCTCAAACGTGAATCCAGTCCGGAACTGGTGGCGCTTCTGGCTTCCGGCGTGGTGTACTGTATTACCTTTCAGGCCACGGAGGGTACGTTGCTTGCATTCCCCTGGGTCCAACTCGGGCTGATCGGCTGCGCCGTCTCAGTCCTGGGCCGGCAGGAGGAATATGGGAACGCCCGGGCGGAAATTGTCTCCACCTAACGCATGCATTACCATCTCAGTCTGGTCCGGACTGCGGAAGCCCCTTTCTCGATGAGCATTTCATTTTGTCGAACAAACATGATGTTCCAGGAAGCGCAATAATATGACGCGAGCGGCGACGAACAATCCGATTTATGGCCGCAAACTCCGGCTCGCCATCTTTGGAGGCCGGGGAATACCTTCTACTTATAGCGGGACAGAGACTTTTTTTATAGAACTCGCTCCGCGGTTGGTGGAGCGTGGCCATGACGTGATTGTGTATTGCCGCAAATCGCTGTTCAAGGAACGTCCTCCCCTCTACCGAGGCGTGCGCCTCATTTACTTGCCCAGTATTGAAACCAAGAACTTCGGTACCTTTACGCACACGCTGGCGTGCATGATGGATGTGCTGCGCCGCAATATCGACGCCATGCTGGTCACCAACGTTGCCAATGCGTTTCATTGCGCGATTCCAAGATTACTTCGACAAAATTGCGCCATTAATGTAGACGGGATCGAATGGAAAAGGGGAAAGTGGGGCCCGCTGGGTAAGAGTTATTTCTATTGGAATGCCAGGCTGTGTGGAAGAATCCTGCCTCGTGGCATCATCACGGACGCGTACGCCATGCGCTCGCTGTATCTGGAAGAATTCAAGACGCCCTCGGCCTGCATCGCGTACGGCGGCAATATCGAAAGCTCAGAAAATCCTGAGGTAGTCCGTGAGTACGGCCTGGAGCCTGGCAATTACTATCTGATTGCCAGCCGCCTGGTGCCGGAGAACAACGCGGCGCTGATCGTAGAAGGCTTCAAGAAGGCGCCAACCAAGCGCTTGCTGGCGATCGCCGGAGATGCAAACTATCGCAGCGGGTTCATCGATGACCTGAGGGCCAATGCCGGCGATCGGGTCCGGTTCCTGGGGCACGTGAGCAATATCGAGCACGTTAAAGAGTTGCACTGCAATTCGTACGCCTACATTCATGGTCACGTGATGGGGGGAACGAATCCAGCGCTTTTGAAGGCGCTGGGTTTTGGCAACTGCATCCTGGCCCACGAAAACCCCTTCAATGCCGAGGTCCTGGGAGAATACGGATTGCTCTTCCGCGACGCCGATGATCTTGCCCAGAAGATAGACTTGATCGAAAGCAGGCCGGAACTGGCTGAAAATTATCGCCTGCGCGCCCCTGACCGGATTCGCACGGTCTACAGTTGGGACAAGATCACCGATCAATATGAGGAGTTGTTCTACCAGTTGGCAGCAGGTGAAGATCCCACGCAGGTCCACTCGAGCGTGCTCGGGCACGTAGAAAAAGAATCGACCGTACCGTGCTAACGAATTCCTTTCTTCCCATAACGCCCGGTGCAATGGCAGCATGAGACAGATCAAGGTCGCATGGGACAACTGTTTTGCCCGCCGCAATCTGACCGGGACCGGCGTTTACGCGGCCCGTCTGCTTGAGCAGCTCACGGGCCTGCCGGACCTGAAGGTTGAGGTATTCGACGGCTGGCCGGCAGGCGCGCGCGGCGGCAGCAGTGCGCGCCGCGCGCTGAATGTTGCCGGCAACCTGGTTTGGACGCATCTCCACCTGCCTCTCCGGCTCTGGAAGCACGGTTTTGATCTCCTGCACTCACCGGCTTTCGTCGCGCCGGTCAAGTCTCCCTGCCCCACGGTCATCACGATGCATGACATTACTTACCTGCTGTATCCTTCACACTTCGCACGCTGGTGGGTCCGCTACATGAAGTCTGTAGTGCCGGTCACAGTAAGATCAGCGGCTGCGATCATTTGCGGTTCAGAGCACTCCAAGTGCGATCTGATGAAGGCCTACGGCGTAGCGGCAGAAAAAGTGCATGTGGTTCCCTATGGAGTGGACCATCAGCGCTTCCGTCCGGGAGCAGTGCTGGATGCGGCATGGGCGCGCCGGGCCGGAATACGGGCGGGCTATGTATTGCATGTAGGCGAGCTCTCGCACAGAAAAAACATACCTGTGCTTCTTCAGGCGGTGGCGCATCTGCGATCATTAGGAAAATGGGCTGATAGACAACTTGTGCTGGCCGGAGCGGAAGCGTCCGGAATGTTGGGCGCGGATAAAATCCACGAAACCATTCAGCGACTCGAACTGTCAGGCAGCGTGGTATTGGCGGGACGCGTGGCAGACGAGCACTTACCCGGACTGTACGCTCAGGCAAGTTTGCTGGTCATGCCGTCGCTCTACGAAGGATTTGGGTTTCCGGTATTGGAAGCTATGGCGTCAGGCATACCGGTAGTGGCGAGCAACACCTCAAGCCTGCCGGAAGTTGCAGGTGATGCGGCGATTCTTGTTCCGCCCACGGATGTTCCGGCGTTAGCCGGTGCGATAGCGGAAGTGCTCGAGCGGCCGCGTATCGCGGAAGAACTTCGAGCCACGGGCCTGGCGCGGGCCCCGCAGTTCAACTGGCGCCGCACCGCCGAGGAAACCGTTGAAGTCTATCGCCGCATAGTGAGCTGACGCGAATGCAACCTGCTGCTCCGCACAACATCCTTGTGGTCCACAACAACAATGATCTCTATGGCGGAGACAAGGTCCTGCTGGAGTTGCTTAGCCGGCTGGACCGCACTCGCTTTATTCCTCTGGTGGTTCTTCCCACTGACACTCGCCACATCAATCGCTTTTCCCCTCAGCTCGACAAGCTTGGCATTGAGTACCGTTTTTTACCTCTCGGGATACTGAGGAGAAGATACTTCAAGCTGTGGAGACTGCCACGCTTTGCGTTCGAGGTGCTGGCGGGCGCTCGCGCGCTCCGGAGGATCATCAGGGAAAGAAACATCGCGCTCGTCCACACCAATACCAATACTATTTTCGCCAGCGCCATAGCGGCGCGGATAGCTCGCTTGCCACACATCTGGAGCGTCCACGAGTTGGTGCTGGAGCCAGCCCTGGTACGCAATGCTTTGCACTTCGTGATCCCACGTATGGCAACCAAAGTGGTCACAGTCTCCCGCGCGGTGCGGGACCACATGCTGAAAGATGCTCTGCAATTTGCCAGCCGATTTGAATTCATCCTCGGCAGTATTGACGTGCAGCCTTTCCTGAACGCGGAAGGACGTGCCCATGTCCGAAAGGAATGGGGCGTGAGCGACGATGAATTGCTGGTGGGAATGGCGTCGAGGGTCACACGCTGGAAGGGCCAGTCAGTGTTTGCGGAGATGGCGAAATTGGTCCTGCAACGCCATCCAAAGGTGAGGTTTGCCGCCGTGGGCGGCGTGTTTGACACGGAAACCATCTACATGGACAGCTTTAAGGAGCAGGTTCGCACGCTTGGAATTGATGATAAATTCATCATTCAAGACTTCCGCGATGACATGCCCAATGTTTTTGCGGCCTTTGACATTTTTGTGCTGCCTTCCACACTGCCCGAGCCGTTTGGACTAGTGGTGATTGAAGCTATGGCCTCAGGCAAGCCGGTTGTGGCAACCGCTCCCGGCGGTCCCTCAGAAACCGTGCTTGAGGGCGAGACGGGATATCTTGTAAAACCTTCTGATTCGGAAGATCTGGCGTCCGCGGTCGAAAAACTACTGGACGACCCAGCTAAGCGCGCGCGCATGGGCGAAGCTGGCAGAAAACGGGCATGTGAAGTCTTTGCTCTGCCCAGGTATGTAAGAGAATTTGAGGACCTCTATGCGCGATTAATTGCCGGCGCGAAAACGAAAAGCAGCCGTTAATTTACACGCACCGGGCCACGCGTCTCACAACGTTCGGCGGGTGAAGGCGGCGTCCCCTGAACATGGAACAAGCGTGTTCCCGGCGTTATTGTCAAAGTGGATTCCGGTAACAAACACAAGGTATATTGAATAGCTGATGGTCATATGCGGGCTCGCACCCAAAGACGAAAGGGCCCGTACCTTGGCGCTGTGGATTACGCCAGCGGCTTGAGATAGTCTCAGGACGCCACAAATTTCGTGCAGGAGTTTTTTTACATGCGCATTCTTGTTGCGGGCGGCGCCGGCTACGTAGGTTCCGCGCTGATACCGAAACTGCTGGAACGCGGTTACGACGTCGACGTGGTCGACCTTTTTTGGTTTGGGAACTCTCTTCCCGCGGAAGTCCGCATTATCCACAAGGACATTTTTGATCTTCAAGTGAAGGACCTGAAAGATTACGAGCAGGTGCTCTTCCTCGCCGGGCTCTCCAACGACCCCATGGCCGAGTTCTCGCCCAGCAAGAATTTCGTCTTCAACGCAGCCGCACCGGCCTACCTGGCTTATATCGCCAAACAGGCAAAGGTCCGCCGCTACATCTATGCCAGCTCCTGCTCGGTTTACGGCTACACGGAAAACGAATTGTTTGATGAGGACCGTCCGGTTTCCTCGTCCTACGCTTACGGAATTTCCAAATTGCAGGGCGAGCGGGCCGTGATCCAGCTCATCGACAGCGACTTTTCCGTGATCGCACTGCGAAAAGGCACTGTGTCAGGCTATAGCCCACGGATGCGCTTCGACCTGATCATCAACACCATGTTCAAATGCGCCATGCAAGACGGCGTGATCCGGGTGAACAACCCGGCAACGTGGCGCCCCATACTGAGTATCAATGATGCGTCCATGGCGTACATTCGCGCTATTGAAGCCAATGCGGCGATATCGGGGATTTTCAACATTGCGTCCGGGAACCATACCGTTGGCGAGGTTGCCGACCTGGTAAAAACCACGCTGGGAGAAGAACTGGGCCACAGCCCCACGCTCGACATCAAACACATCCAGGACATCAGGAACTACAAAGTATCGATCGAGCGCGCGAAGAATATCCTGAGTTTTCATCCTCATCACGACGTCAAGTCAGTCGTAAGGAACCTGATCGAGCACATGCCCAAGTGCAGCGATTGGGACAATCCGAATTACTACAACATCCAGGTCTTCAAGACGCTGGACGCAGGAAATGGCTCAAAACTGATGGGTTCCCCGGTAGGCGCGACACCATGAACGTGGCCGTTATTGGCGCCAGCGGCCAGCTCGGCCGCGACGTGGCCGCAGCCTTTGCCGCGGAAGGCAATGCCGTCACCAACCTGAATCACGAGCAGATTGAGATCGCGTCACAGGAGTGGGTCGGGTCCACGCTGGAAGGCATTCGTCCGGACCTCGTGGTGAACACGGCGGCATTTCATCATGTGGAAAAGTGTGAGGCCGATCCCGCATTGGCATTTGCGGTGAACGGGATCGGCGCCCGCAACGTGGCGCAGGCAACAAACGCGCTTAAAGCCACACTCATTCACATCAGTACGGATTACGTGTTCGACGGCCAGAAGGGCAGGCCGTACACCGAAGAAGACGAGGCAAACCCGCTCAACGTCTATGGAAACACCAAGCTTTCGGGCGAGCACTTTGTGCGCAGCATCAATCCCCGCCATTTCGTGGTGCGAGTTTCCGCCATTTATGGCGAGAACCCCTGTCGCGCCAAGGGCGGCCTGAATTTTGTGGAACTGATGCTGAAGCTCGCTCAGGAACGCGATGAGCTGAGGGTGGTGGATGATGAATTCGTTACGCCCACGCCAACTTCAGAGATTGCCGGCCAACTGGTGGCGTTGAGCGGAACAAGAGATTACGGTCTCTATCACGCCAGCTCGGAAGGCAGTTGCTCCTGGTTCGATTTTGCTGCCGCCATTTTCGAACTCAGCGGAACCAGCGTCCGGCTGGAGCGGGCGCGGCCAGGAGAGTTTCCCGCCAAAGTATCGCGTCCGAAGTATTCTGTTTTGGAGAACAGGGCCTTGAAGAAGAGGTCACTCAATACGTTCACGCACTGGCGTGACGGCCTTTCGCGATATCTGGCGCAACGGCAGAAGTCAGCGGTGTTGATGGCAAGGTAATTCAGCCATCCCGAACATCAAACGACGGAGCGATACCAGGGTCGCTCCATCTTGCCGATCCGGGAAATCCAGGTACAACACAACTTGCTCAAATTCCTTTAAAATGTTTCCATTCTATGGAACCAATCGATTTCCAGATGCCCGTGCGGAAATTTTTTCGCAAACGGCGCTTCAAGAATTTCGTTTCCGATTATCAAACCTGTAAAACCATTTTGGATGTTGGCGGAGAGCATTATACCTGGCCGATTATCGGGCGCACTGAGGGTATAACCATTCTAAACATCAGGTTCCCCGAGAACACAAACGGATTCAATTATGTGCAGGGTTCAGGATGTGAGATGCCCTTCCAGGACAAGTCGTTCGACCTGGCCTTCTCAAATTCGGCGATTGAGCACGTGGGCAGCGAGGAGAACCAGCATAGATTTGCGCGCGAGATGATGCGCGTGGGAAAACGGATTTACTGCCAGACACCATCGCGCCTCTTTCCCATCGATCCCCACCTTACATCGCCTTTCCTGCATTGGCTGCCGGTTGCATGGCTGACGCCCCGCTTTTTGCGCTATTTCACGCTGAATGGATGGCTCTGGAAAAGAGCGTACGAATACGACGTCACCTGGATTTCCAAGCGTAAGCTAAAAGAGATGTTCCCCGGTTGCAAGATCCGAACAGAAAGATTTCTCTTCTTGCCTAAGTCTTTCGTCGTCACCAACTGACTTTGTTTTGACAGGCTTTGTGAAATCCTTCGCCCCTATGAGCGCTCCCTGAAGTTGGCTGCCCCTCTCTGGTTTTCAGATTAGGGGTCGTTGGTTTATAGTTCAACGTATGAGAAGAGCCCGCCTCCATGCCAGGGATTGGGAAGACATGGCCTCCGCTGATCCCCTCTGGGCGATCCTGTCAGGCCCGGAGAAACGCTTCGGCAACTGGAAGCTTGAAGAATTTGTGAGCACGGGTCAGGAAGAGATTTCCAACCTGATGCAATCGGCGAGGCAGTTAGGATTGCCGCGGCAACGGCGCCTCGCCATCGATTTCGGCTGCGGGGTCGGACGGTTGACGCGCGTGTTAAGGGATCACTTTGACGAATGTTATGGAGTAGACATTGCCGGAGGTATGCTGGATAAGGCGCGCGAACTTACGCCAGAGTGTCACTTCCGCCAAGCAAGTGATCTCGGAATTTTTCCCGCCCGATATGCTGACTTTATTTACTCGTCGATGGTGCTGCAACATCAGCCCCATCGAAGACAGGTTGCCGCCCTGATCGCCGACATGGTTCGCGTGCTTGCTCCCGGTGGCCTGCTGGTATTTCAGATGCCAGTTCACCTGCCACTACGCAACCGGCTTCAACTCCGCCGACGGGCCTATCGGCTGCTGCGCGCTTTGGGAATAACACACTCTTTTGCATATAAACGCCTGCAACTAAGCCCAATTCGAATGCTGGCGCTACCAGAAAAAACCGTGGAGAACATCGTCCGTGGCGCAGGCGGAGTGGTGGTACAGGTCACACATACAAGCCAGTTCAGTCCGTTTACGAGCGGGATTTATTACTGTACTACCGCTGCACAATGATGACAGCCCGGCGTAGATTTCCAGGGGCGGTCGCGCTAGAACGGCCTTCAATGTGAATTAACCCACCTGTCTCAGCACTTCAGGCGAGAGATTGCCGCCACAGATCACTGCCACCACAGTCTTGCCGGCGTAATCACTCGCCTGCTTAAGAAACGCCGCCACCGCCACGGCTGCCGCGCCTTCGATCAGCCATCCTCTTGCCGCGCGCACTTGTCTCATAGCGCTGAGAATTTCGTCTTCCGAAACCATGACAGAGCGATCAATCACATTGCGGCAGATCTCCAAAGTCACCGAACCCTCTTCCAAACCGCCGGCGGTGCTTTCAGAGAGCGTCGGCCGTTCAGGCACATTGATGATGCGGCCTGCTTTGATTGATTCATAAAGTACGGGAGAGTTCTCCGGCCAGCAGCCGACAATTTGCGTCTGGGGCGAGACGCTTTTCATGTACGCGCCAATGCCTCCGATCAGCCCGCCTCCGCCCACGGCCACAAAAAGCGCATCAATTTGGCCGAGCTGGCGGCGCAACTCGACGGCAATGGTGCCCTGGCCGGCCATTACTTCCAGATCGTTGTAAGGAGAGATGAAGACCTTTCCCTGGCGCTCGGCAGCCGCTCGGGCAGCCAGTTCCGCTTCCAGCGGGTCGTCTCCGGCGCGTTGAATGCGCGCTCCATACTCTTCAATGCGCCTGGCTTTCGATGGCGACACATGAGAGGAGACGTAAACTTCGGCCATGATGCCAGCCCGCTGCGAGGCGGCGGCGACTCCAAGTCCATGGTTGCCGTTGGAGGCGGCGATCACGCCCCGGGACGCTTGATCACGATCGAGCGAAAGGATTTTGTTGCTGGCGCCCCGCAGCTTGAAGGAACCGGTCTGCTGCAAATTCTCCAGCTTGAAGAAAAGGCGTGCGCCAGGATCGGGCAGAAGATCGGGAACAGGTTCCACCGGCGTTTCAGTCACGAAAGGGCTAATGCGCTCCGCTGCGTCCTCAACCATTAGCGCAAGAGAGGCAGGCGAGACCGTGCCAGTTGAAGCTCGGGGATGATTGCTCATACTTGCATATTTTCACATAAGACTTAGTCGCCTCTGACCTGCAGGACGGCGGCGCCACGAACCCCATCATGCTTCAGTGCGTTCAACGCCAGGTTTGCTTCTTCGAAGGGGAAAAGCTGGACTTCGGTGCGGATGGGAATTTCGGCAGCAACACGAAGGAAATCGCGGCCGTCTTCCCGCGTGTTGTTGGCAACGCTGCGGATCGATCGTTCCTGATAAATGAGGGAATAAGGGAACGAGGGAATCGGGCTCATATGGATGCCGCCCAGCACCAGGACTCCGCCTTTCTTGAGGGCCTGAAGCGCGGGTGGGACCATTTCTCCCGCCGGAGCGAAGATGATGGATGCATCGAGTGCTTCGGGAGGCCTCTCAGTCGCGCCGCCAGCCCAGGCCGCGCCCAATTCACGCGCCAGCCGCCGGTGCTTTTCCTCCCGGGTGCAGACGAAGACACTGCTCCCCCAATGGCGCGCCACCTGAATGCACACGTGACCCGCAGCTCCAAAGCCATAGATTCCCAGATTTCCTCCGCGACGAACGCCCGACAGACGAAGGCTACGGAACCCGATGATTCCGGCGCAGAGTAACGGGGCCGCCTGCAAATCGCCAAACCCCTCCGGAATGGGATACACGAACTTCTCTGGTGCGACTGTGTACTCGGCAAAGCCTCCATCGACGGTGTAGCCGGTGAATTCCGGCGAGTCGCATAGGTTTTCCCGCCCGGAGCGGCAATATTCGCACACGCCGCAGGTGTGATGAAGCCAGGGAATGCCCACGCGCGTTCCCACTGGATACATAGTGGCCTTCGGGCCCGCGCGCTCAACCACTCCCACTATCTGGTGCCCCGGGATCACCCGTTGTTTTTTCGGCGGCAGTTCTCCTTCGCATATGTGCAAGTCCGTCCGGCAGATACCGCATGCCCTGATGCGAACCAGAACTTCACCTTCGCCCGGCACGGGCAGGGGAATCTCGCTCAGAGCCAGTGGATTGGTTTCCACCGGGCCCGGCGTTTTCAGCAGGTGGGCCTTCATGGTCTCTTTCAGCATAACGCGATCAGAGTTCGGGCGGCACGGTCATCGCGGCACGCTGGTCGCTCGGGAGAGAACCTCGATCCATGGCTAAAGTTGAAAAAAGGAGACTGGAGTTTAGGCCGCCGGCTTGGCCGGCTTGGCCAAGATGCCTTGAAGCTTGCGGTTTGCGGTGGGGAAACGGCGGCGCAGGGCAGCCACCCAACGGCGCGCCCATTCATATTCCACAGACAAGATTGACAGCCCGATGAGGAGGAAAAGAACGCCGGGAAGCACAGGCAGAAAAAGACCGGCGGTTCCCAATACCAGGAACATCCAGCCAACCGCGATCAGTGCCACACGCTTCAACATTTGATTGTTTGATGCAGGTGAGGAACATTTAGTTCCAAACCATCAGCACTTAATTTATCGGCTGCAATTGCGGCGAGATTAGATAGACGCCGCAAAATTGCGTCACGGCGGTTTGGGGAACTCACCGGGCGGCAGGCGGGACCGGATCGTGCCTGGCGGTATCGGGGCGCCGATTTGGCGGCCGCGGATCAGGCATTGAAAGAAGAGCCAGCACTGCTTCCCGATACTTCATGGATTCGGGCGTGGGATGAAAGCGGGTATTGTTTTCCTGGCGAAAAAACCTGAAGCCCTCGACCAGAAAGATCCTTCCTTTCACGTCAACATTCAGCCTGTTAATGCGCCAGACGCCCGGATTTACTTGAGTCTGGGCAATCTCGTAAATGCCGCCCTTATTGAGGTGGCCAAGTATTCCCCACCCAAAAGAGACGTCTTTTACCAGCTTGCCTTCAATCCGCACAATGCGCTCCTGCTCAGGCTCCAGCCACACGGCGCCCACCATGCCGCGATACATTTGCGTCTCGCGGTCCTTGGGAGAAAACTGCGGGTTGGGCCGAAAGGTGAACTGGAGCAAGCCGTTCTCGCGGCCGGCAAACTCGAAGATGAAAGCTTTAGGGAAGGCCTTTACCATCTTGATGCGCCGCTGCGTTTCCGATTTCTGGTCTTGCAGCTCGTTCTTTACGGCGTCGCGATCGCGCAGAAGCTTCTCCAGCCTTCGTTTCTGTTTTTCCTGCTGGTCCGGTTGCAGGGGTTCATCGTGGAGAAGAACGATCCGGTCAGCGCGGCCTTCAGCAGTCTCAATGACGGAGCGAGTCTCTGATCCCCAACTCCAGGTTAGTCTTTCCATGAACTGAAATGGTACCGGCGATTCCAGGGCCTCGGTCTCATTCTCGGCAGCGCGTTCGATCATGGCGAGGTAATCGGCGGATGGCAGCGCTTTGCGCCGGGCCTGCCCTGAGATGTCACCAATCATGGCGAGAATCAGCAGGGCGAGGAATGGCGCAACCTTGGGCATGGATCAGGGCTGTATGGCCTGTTTGACCGTAGCTTTGACCTGGATTGATTGCAGGCTCGAAGCGTCCCAGCCGCCGCCCAGGGCCTTGACCAGGCTAACCGAGGTCACCAGGCGCTGGCCCAGAATCTGGGTTGCCAGGCGTTGTGTATCCAGCAGCGTCTGCTCCGCGTTGATTACGTCGAGGTACGTGACCAGGCCACCGGTATAGCGATCATTGGCGATCTTCAACGCGCGCTGTGAGGCATCCACGGCCTGCTGCTGCGTCTCCGCGGCCTGCGCCAGCACGCTGAGCCCGGAGAGAGAATCCTCAACCTCCTGAAACGCGTTGAGCACCGTCTGCCGGTAGTTGGCGACGGACGCACCATACCCTGACCTGGCAAAATCGACCTGGGCGCGCCGGCGGCCGCCGCTGAGAACTGTTTCCGCCACATTGGCGCCCAGCGCCCAGAACCCGGTGGATGCGCTGACAATCTTCGCGATGTCGCCGCTCTCAAAACCTCCTCCGGCGGAAATATTGATTCCAGGGTAGAACGCACTTTTGGCCACGCCGATCTGGGCATTCTGTGCCGCCATCAGCCGCTCAGACTGGGCAATGTCAGGCCGGCGCTCCAGAACATCGGACGGTACTCCGATTGGGACCGCAGGAGGCGCCAGAGCCAGCGGCTTTACCGGCACGCTGAAGCTGGAAGCCGGAACCCCGACGAGTGCGGCGATGGCATGCTCAAACTGCGCTCTTTGCCGCCGGAGCAGCGTGGCCTGCGTGCGCGTTGAGTTCAGCAGAGTCTCCTGCTGGGCGACGTCGAGACCGGATGCGATCCCGCCTGCGTGGCGGTTTTGCACCAACTGGAGCGACTTGGCCTGATATTCGACGGAGGAATCCACGACCGCGATCTCAGCGTCGAGTTCGCGCAGCGTGAAGTAATCGACCGCGAGCTCGGAAGTAATCACCAGGCGGACGTTCTCCAGGCTGGCGGCGGAGGCCTGATAGCTCGCGTTCGCAGACTCAACGCTCCGCCTGATGCCGCCAAAAACGTCAGCCTCCCAGGTGAGATTGAAAGGAATGGAGAAGTCGTTTTGCGTGGTTGGCGCGGCCAGCGGTATTCCCGTTACGGTGGGTCTGCCGGCCGAGCTTTGCGCGCGTTGCGCGGAAACGCCCGCGCTCAAGTGCGGGAAGAGCCCTGACTGGGTAATTCGTGCCGAGGCACGCGCCTGCCCCAGTTGGTAGCGCGCGATCTCAATGGTCTGGTTCGCCTTGAGCGCCTGAGCTTCATACTGGTTCAGTTCGCTGTCGGCAAAAGTCGTCCACCAATCGCCTTTCGGAATGGAGTCTTTGGGCTCTGCGGCGCGCCACGGCGGCTGTTCTTTCCATGTGGGAGCAACGGCCACATCCGGCCGGTGATAGTTCGGCCCCACGGCGCATCCGCCCAGGAAAAACACTAGCGTCGCCATGGAACACAGCCGCAAAAAACTGTGCTTCACGATTGCGCTCCGCCCCCGGTCTTGACATTTACTTCCTGCCCGTCCTGCAGCGAGTCTGCCGGGTTTAAGACGATCTGGTCGTTCGGATCCAGGCCGCCAAGGATTTCAACCTTGGTTCCGAAATCGCGGCCGATGATGATGGCCTTCAAATGGACCTTGCGATCGGCGCCAACCACGGCCACGCGCGGGCCTTCAGGGCGAAACATGAGCGCGTTCACGGGAACGGACATGCGCGTGATCTGGACGGGCACGGCAAAATGCACTTCAGCGTAAGCGCCGGGCAGAAGGCGGCCATCGTGGTTCGGCACATCGATTTCCGTAAGCAGGGTGCGCGTTGCCGGATCAATGGAGTCCGCAGTGCGGACCACTTTGCCGGTAAACTTCTGTCCCGGATACTCGCGCAGCTCTATATAAGCCGGCAAGCCGGCGCGGATTGACGGGGCGTTGGTCTGGGGAACGCTGACGAAGACGCGTAGGGGATCGACCTGCGCAACGTCGAAAAGCTGTTTGCCCTGGGCTGCGCTACCGGCTGTAATCAAGGCTCCGACATCAGTATTGCGGCGCGTGATCACACCGGAAATAGGCGCGTAAATGTGCTTGAAAGACTCAAGTTGCTGCAAGCGACGGACATTCGCCTCGGCTGCGGCGTTGTTTGCAATGGCCTGAGAGTAAGCGCTGGCTTGCTGGTCGGCTTCCTGCTGTGACACTGAATCAGTTTTGCGCAGGTTGGCCCAGCGTTCCGCTGTCGATTTGGCCAGTTGCAACTGGGCCACAGTCTGCTGCTGCGCGGCCCTGGCTTGCGAGAGTTCCTGATCGATTTCAGGAGTATCGATCTCCGCCAGCAGTTCGCCTTTTTTTACCAGGCTGCCCATGTCACGGTTCCAGCGCAGGAGATATCCGTTGGTTCGAGCATAGATTGCGGACTCAACATAGGCCTGGAGCTGCGCCGGCAGCACCAACTTTCAATGCCCGGCTTGGTTACGCCCACCGTTGGCACGGCGAGCCGCTCTGTCTCTTTGGCCAGCGCGCCGCGTTCCGTGAACCGGCGCACTACTGAGAAACCGCCTGCCACCAGCAGTATCGCCAGCACGATGAGCGCCAGCCGGCCGGCCTTGGTCGCCGGTTGCGCCGGGTGTTCTGCACTCGGCGCGGGGTCCCTGGCCGGTTCTGGTTTGGGTTGTTCCGTAAGCTCTGTCATAAGTCGTTTAAGTCCTGGAGTAAGCCTCCTGCCGGGATCCAGCCTGCCGGGCAGCTTTTGCCTCTCTGCGTCCGTGGATGGTGCTGAAGATTACAGGAACAAAGAACAGGGTAGCGACGGTGGCAAAAACCAGTCCGCCGATCACTGCGCGTCCCAGCGGGGCATTCTGCTCGCCGCCCTCGCCCATTCCCAGCGCCATCGGCACCATTCCAATAATCATGGCCAGGGCCGTCATGATTACCGGCCGCATGCGCGTATAGCCCGCTTCCAGCGCCGCATCCCATGCGGTCAGTCCTTCTTGCATGCGCTCGCGCGCAAATGAGATGACCAGAATGCTATTGGCCGTCGCCACGCCCATGCACATCACCGCACCGGTGAGCGATGGCACGTTCAGGGTAGTGTGGGTGAGTAGCAGCATCCAGACAATTCCCGCCAGGGCGCCGGGGAGCGCCGTAATAATAATGAAGGGATCGAGCCAGGATTGAAAATTGACCACGATCAACAAGTAGACCAGAACAATCGACATCACCAGGCCAATGCCGAGGCCGGCAAAGGAGCTGCTCATGGTCTCTACCTGCCCGCGCATGTCGATGCGGGATCCTTTAGGCAGCTTTTTTTCAAAATCAGCTACGATCTTTCGCGTGTCTCGCGCTACCCCGCCCAGATCACGCCCCTGCACGCTGGCGTAGACGTCCATTACCGGTTGGATGTTGTAATGCGAAATTACGGCCGGAGTCACCGTGGGCGACACCGTGGCCAGGTTCGCAAGCACCTGCGGCGCAGGAGCTCCGGGAGCGGTAATGGGCGTATTCATCAAGGCTTGCAGAGAGTCCACCCGGTAATCCGGGGTTTGTACCGCGACATTATAGGTGACGCCATTTTCACGGTTCAGCCAGAACGTAGGCGCGGTCTGGAAGCTGCCGCTCAAGGAGACCAGGAGGTTCTGCGCTACGTCGCGCTGCTGCAGGCCGACCTGCTGCGCGCGGCTGCGGTCAACATTCAGCTTGAGCGCTGGAGAATTCATCAGCTGCTGCACGTGAACGTCGGCTGCGCCGGGCACATGCCTCAACTGATTGGCAAGATCCTGGGCCAACTGGTAGTTCTGCGCCTGGTTCTTGCCCACAATTTGGATATCGATAGGCGAGGGAAGGCCGAAGTTCAGGATCTGGCTGACAATATCTGCCGGCTGAAAGAAGAATTCCACGCCAGGGAATTTTTGCGGCAGTTCTTCTCGCAGCTGCTTTACGTACTCGGCCGTGGGGCGGTGCTTCTCCTGGTTCAATGAAAACAGGATTTCTGCGTCAGAGGTGCCAATGCTTCCTGCCGTGCTGTAGGTATTGTTGATCGAGCTGTAAGGTAGCCCGATGTTATCCAGCACCGTCACCAGTTCCTGCCTGGGGATACGGCTGCGCACGTAATTTTCAATTTCATCGCACAGACGCGCTGTTTCTTCAATCCTCAGGCCCGCCCGGGCGCGTACGTGCATGCGAAAAATGCCGGCATCGACGTTGGGAAAGAAATCCTGCCCCAGGATAAAGACTAATCCAACGGAAAGTACACAGAACCCGAGAAACGATGTAACGAACAGTCCCCGACGTTCCATGGCCGAGCGTAGCGCACGATGGTAGGCGTCGCGCAGCCGTTCGAAACGGCGTTCAAAGCCAATCTGAAAACGCTTGAAAGGAGCGGAAAATCCGCGTCCTACTTTGAATTTATTTTCGTGCTCGTGGCCGCGCAGCAGGTACATTACCAGCGTGGGAACCAAGGTACGTGAGAGTAGATAGGAGGCCAGCATGGCGAAGACCACGGCTTCCGCCAGCGGCACGAACAGGAACTTGGCCACGCCGGTGAGGAAGAACATGGGCACAAAAACAATGCAGATGGAAAGCGTGGAGACAAAGGCGGGTACTGCGATTTGCGACGCGCCATCCAGGATCGCCGTCTTTAGCTCTTTGCCCTGCGCCAGGTTGCGATCAATGTTTTCAATTTCGACCGTTGCATCGTCCACAAGGATGCCCACGGCCAGCGCCAGCCCTCCCAGGGTCATGATGTTGAACGTCTCGCCGAGGGCGCTCAGGGTAATGACCGAGCAAAGGATCGATAGCGGGATGGAAATCGCGATAATGAGAGTGCTGCGCCACTTTCCCAGAAAGAGCAGGATCATGGCGGCGGTGAGGCATGCCGCGGTCAGCGCCTCGCGCACCACGCCATCTATGGAAGCGCGCACGAACAGCGACTGATCAAAGAGCAGCTTCATGTCGATGTCCTGCGGCAAAGTGGCGGCCACGCGCTTCAGCGTTTCTTTGAGGTTCTTGACGATGTCCAGCGTGGAAGCGCCGCCGTTTCTCATGACTGTAATCAACGTGCCGCGGATTCCGTCCTGGCGGACCACGTTGGTCTGAGGAGAAAAGCCGTCACGGACCTGAGCGACGTCGCGAAGATAAGTGGTTGTGCCGTTCTGCGTCCTGATGGGAAGCACGTTGATTTCGGCGATCGTATCCGGGCTTCCGTTCATTGAGACGGCATATTGCAAAGAGCCGATTTTGGCCGTGCCCGAGGGCAGGATCAGGTTCTGCGCATTGATGGCATTCACCACATCCACCGGCGTCAGGCCCTTGGCTTGCATTGCCGACGTGTCAATATCTACAGCGACCACGCGCTGTTTACCGCCATACGGGAAGGGAATCGCGGCGCCGCTCACGGTTGTCATCTGCGGACGAATGAAGTTCACGGAGAGATCATTCAGCGACTGTTCCGGAAGGCTCTTGCTGCTGATGCCCACCTGCACAATCGGGACGCTGGATGCCGAGTAAACAATGATCAGCGGTGGTGTGGTCCCTAGCGGGAGCTGCCGTATCGCCGTTTGCGAGATCGCCGTCACCTGTGAGAGGGCGATTTGCAGGTTCGCTGTGGGATGAAAGAACACCTTGGTGATGGCGCGGCCGTCCATGGCCTGCGTTTCCGTGTGCTCAATGTCATTGACCGTGGTGGTCAGGCCGCGTTCCGTGTTGCCGATGATGCGGTCAGCCATCTCCTGCGCGGACAAGCCCTGGAACTGCCAGATGATGCTGATGACGGGAATATTGATTTCAGGAAAGATATCGACCGGCGTGCGGATGATGACAATGGGGCTGAGTATCAGGATCAGCAGCGCCATCACAACGAAGGTGTATGGCCGCTGTAAGGCCAGGCGAACTATCCACATCTGCTAGTCCTTGAGCAACTTTGATTGTCGTCAGCACGGCAGTGGATAAGCACTTGCCAGTATTGGCCGCCAAAAATATGGGAAAACGTCAAATTATATTATCAATGCCTAAACCCAGCGCTTAAAGATTGGCGAAGATTGTGTTAACAGTTCTTTACTGAACGCGCTTGGCACATGCGCCGAACACGCGGTTTATCAGCTCTCTCCATACACCGGGATCGCCGCGCCGTGTATCAGTTTCGTTCCCGGACTGCACAGGAACAGAATTACCTGGGCGATCTCCTCCGGTTTCGGCCATTTGGAAAAATCGGCGTTCGGCATCGCCTTGCGATTGGGCTCGGTATCGATGATGCTGGGCAGCACCGAATTTACCCGCACACCTGATCCCTTTAGATCCTGGGCCAGGCAGTCGAACAGCGCCAGAGTGGCGGCTTTTGAAGCTGCGTACGCCGCGGCGCCGGCGGCGTGATCGAGTGCCGCTTTGGACGCGATATTCACTATTGCGCCGCTCTTTTGCCGAAGCATGGCGGGAACCACAGTCCGCGCCAGGTTAAAGCCGGCGTGCAAATTAAGAGTCAGCATTAACTGGTAAGTTTTCGGGTCGGTCTCCCACAAGGGCTTCCCGCCGGCATAGCCGCCAATGGCGTTGACCAAGATATCGAGCCGGCCGTGACGCGCGGTAATGCCGTCCACCAGAGCACGGCAGGCGGCTTCGTCGGTGGCGTCAAGCGGAAGGAGTTCCAGGTGAGCGTTTGGGCCTACAGCGTCGCGCAGGGCATCGGCCTCTTCCTTCTTTATATAGGTGGCGATTACCGAGGTGCCTTCGTGCAGGAAAGCCAGGGTCACTGCGCGACCCAGGCCGCCGGTGCCTCCGGTGACAAGGACAACCTTTTCCGTAAATTTTCCGCTCACGACGCCTCCCTAAGACAGCTTACTCCGAAGAAAGGTTTTTTCTGCTTTTAAGCTTCCTGCTGCGCGCAGCATAAGGCCTTCTGAATCAATACCATTCCGGTCTTGTATTACTGTTTGCCAAGCGTTAAAATAATACTGGAATGGTATTGTATTCAGCCTTTGGCTCTGTCAGTAGAGCCGGCTGAAGCATTAAATGTTCAGACTCAATAAATTAACGGATTACGGCATTGTGCTCATGGCCCACGTGGCGCGCAGCCCGGAAGAGACGCCGCACACGGCGCGCAGCCTGGCCAAAGAGACCAAATTGCCGCTGCCTACGGTAGGCAAGCTGTTACGCCAGCTTTCGGAGCGCGGTCTTTTGAGTTCGCACCGAGGGGTGAAGGGCGGTTATAACCTGGCCCGCGAGGCCGGTTCAATCACCGTTGCCCAGATCATTCTGGCCCTGGAAGGCCCCATCGGATTCACCGAGTGCAGCGTGGTAAAAGGTCTATGCAATATGGAGCGTTCTTGCGCCATCAAGAGTAACTCGCAGATCATCGGTGACGCGCTGCGCGATGCTTTGGGGCACGTGACGCTTTCCGACTTAAACCACGAGATGGTGCACCACGAGCGCCGGCACGACCAGGAATTAGTTGCATCCATTAAACCCGCAGGCAGTATCGCGGAAGGAGTGAGATGAGTAGCACAGTCAACCAGATTAACGACCTCACACAGCAGGAATACAAATGGGGATTTGTCACGTCGGTGGACGAAGACCGGCTGCCTCCGGGGTTGAATGAAGACGTCGTTCGCGCCATCGCGATCAAAAAGGGCGAACCGGAATTCATGCTGGAGTGGCGGCTGAAGGCGTATCGCCACTGGGCCTCGCTGGAGCAGAAGCACGCCGAGCCGACCTGGGCCAACGTGAAGTATCCGCCGATCGACTATCAGGCGCTGTCGTATTATTCCGCGCCCAAGCAGAAGAAAGAGCTTAAGAGCCTGGATGAAGTTGACCCGGAAATTCTGGACACTTACGCCAAGCTGGGCATTCCGCTGCATGAACAGAAATTGCTTGCGGGCGTGGCGGTGGATGCGGTGTTTGACAGTGTCTCTGTGGCCACAACCTTCAAAGCTAAGCTGGCCGAAGCGGGCGTGATTTTCTGTTCATTCTCTGAGGCGGTGAAAAACCATCCTGAGCTGGTGAAGAAGTATCTGGGCTCGGTGGTCCCTTACTCGGATAATTTCTTCGCAACACTGAACTCTGCGGTCTTCAGCGATGGATCGTTTGTCTATGTGCCCAAGGGTGTTCGCTGCCCCATGGAGCTGTCTACATATTTCCGCATTAACGCGCAGAATACGGGACAGTTTGAGCGCACGCTGATCATCGCAGACGAAGGCGCTTCCGTCAGCTATCTGGAAGGCTGCACAGCGCCGATCCGCGATGAGAACCAGCTTCACGCCGCCGTGGTCGAGCTGATCGCTCATGACAATGCGACCATCAAATACTCGACCGTCCAGAATTGGTATCCCGGCGACAAGGAAGGCAAAGGCGGGATTTATAACTTCGTCACCAAGCGCGGCAAGGCGCTGGGCAAGAACTCCAAGATCTCATGGACGCAGGTGGAGACCGGATCGGCCATTACCTGGAAGTATCCGAGCTGCATCCTCCAGGGCGACAACTCGGTGGGCGAGTTCTACTCCGTGGCGTTGACCAACAATTATCAGCAGGCCGATACCGGCACCAAGATGATCCATATTGGTAAGAACACCAAGAGCACGGTGGTTTCGAAAGGCATCTCCGCCGGTCACGGACAGAATACCTATCGCGGCATGATCAAGATCCTTAAGGGCGCGACCGGCGCCCGCAATTACACGCAGTGCGATTCGCTCTTGATCGGCGACAAGTGCGGCGCGCACACCTTCCCGTACATCGAGGTCAAGAACGCCAGCGCGCGCATGGAGCATGAGGCGTCGACGTCAAAGATCGGCGAAGACCAGATTTTCTATCTGCAACAGCGCGGCATATCCAAGGAAGAGGCCGTCAGCATGATCATTAACGGCTTTTGCAAAGCAGTGTTCAAAGAGTTGCCGATGGAGTTTGCCGTGGAAGCGCAGAAACTGCTCAGCATCAGTCTTGAGGGGAGTGTTGGATAAACGAATGAGTCTGCTCGAAATCAAAAACCTGCATGCCAACGTGAATGGCAACGAGATACTGAAGGGAATCGATCTTACGGTAAATCCCGGAGAGGTGCATTCCATCATGGGGCCGAACGGTTCCGGAAAAAGCACGCTGGCCCAGGTGCTAGCGCGGCGTGAGAGCTATGAAGTCACCGCCGGCTCCATCACCTTTGACGGCAAAAACCTGCTGGAGATGAAGCCGGAAGACGCAGCCTGCGAAGGGCTATTCATGGCCTTTCAGTATCCGGTGGAGATTCCAGGCATCAGCAACGCGTACTTCCTGCGCGCTGCGTTGAATGCCATTCTCAAGTATCGCGGCCAGGACGAAATGGACGCCATGGACTTTCTCCCGCTGCTGAAAGAGAAGATGCGCATGCTGGAGATGGATGAGCGCTTCCTGAACCGTCCGGTGAACGAAGGCTTTTCCGGCGGCGAGAAGAAGCGCAATGAGATTGTGCAGATGGCGGTGCTGGAACCCAGGCTGGCGGTGCTGGATGAAACGGATTCGGGTCTCGATATCGACGCGCTCAAGATTGTGGCCAAGGGCGTGAACGCCATGCGCAACAAAAATCGCGCGATGGTCCTGGTCACGCACTATCAACGCCTGCTTGACTACATTGTGCCTGACTTCGTCCACGTCCTGGTGAACGGACGCATCGTGAAGTCCGGTGGGCCGGAGCTGGCGCTGGAGCTCGAACAGAAGGGCTATAGCTGGACTGAGCCGGAGTTGGCCGGCAAGCGCTAGCCGAAGACCCGGCGTGAATGAACTCTAGAGGATTTATTTATCGTGATTACAGCAACCCAGGCTCCGGAAAAATATCTGGAGATCTTCGATCAGTTCAGCAACCGCACCGCTGCGCAGCCGCGCTGGCTCCACTCTCTGCGGCAGGACGCCTTTGCCCGTTTCGCGGAGACTGGCTTTCCTACCACTCACGATGAAGACTGGCGTTTCACTAACGTCACAGCAGTCGCCAAGACGGCATTCGAGTTGGCCGGTGCTGAAGCTATGGGTGAAGAGCAACTGGAGGCGTTTGGCGCGTTGCAATTTGCTTCTCATCTGGTATTTGTCAATGGGTTGTTCTCGGAAGAGTTGTCCAATCTCTCAGCGATGCCGAAAGGCGTGACGGTCGGCAGCCTGGCAGCAGAGCTCAAGAACGATCCGTCCGGCGTTGAGCCCCATCTCGGACAGTGTCTGAATTTTCGCCGTGATCCTTTTGCCGCGCTCAATACTGCACTTTTTGAAGATGGCGTTTATGTCTATGTGCCGCGTGGCATCGTGGTCGAAGCCCCAATCTACGTGCTCTACGTTACCGTTCCCGGTGACACGCCCACAATGAACCATCCGCGCAATCTGATCGTGGTGGAGCAGAACAGCCAGGCTACAGTCGTCGAAGATTACGTTTCCCTCGGCGAGGGCGCCACGTTCTCCAACACCGCCACCGAACTTGTGGCCGGCGATAACGCCAGCGTGTCGCATTACATGATCGTGCGCGAAGGCGAACAGGCGTATAACTTTTCCACTTTGCGTATCCAGCAGGGACGCAGCGCCAACATAGCAACGCACTCCTTGCTTTTGAGTGGCGCACTGGTGCGGAACAACGTGCATCCGGTACTCGCGGGCGAAGGAAGCGAATGCCTGATCAACGGCCTGTTCATGGCCAACGGACGCGAGCACATGGACAACTACATGCTCGTAGAGCATGCCAGCCCGCATTGTGACAGCCGTCAGTTTTACAACGGCATTTTGAACGGGCAATCACATGGCGTGTTTCACGGGCGCATCATCGTGCACAAAGACGCGCAAAAGACTGACGCCAAGCAGACCAACCGCAACCTGCTGCTCTCTGACGACGCGCAGATCGATACCAAGCCGCAGCTTGAGATTTACGCCGACGACGTGAAATGCACGCATGGCGCGACTATCGGCCAGGTTGATGAGAATGCACTGTTCTATCTGCGCTCGCGCGGCCTTGCCGAAGCGGCAGCGCGGCACGTGCTGTTGCTGGCCTTTGCCAATGAGTGCCTGGACCGCATGAATTCGCCGCAGGTGCGCGGCCATCTGGAGAAGCTGGTGGTGGCAGGCTTGCCTGAAGCCGCCAGATCCCCCGGCGTGCGCTCGGCCGGACACGCGGAACGGAATTGGGAGGAAGTGGGATGAGCACAGTTGCCAAAATGCCTCGCGGAATCCACGCTCCATCAGCCTACGACGTGCGGAAGGTGCGCCAGGACTTTCCCATCCTGCATCAGACGGTGCACGGAAAGCCGCTGGTCTATCTGGATAATGCTGCCACCACGCAGAAACCCCTAGCCGTGATTGAGGCGATCGAAGATTACTACCGCCGTGATAATTCCAACATCCACCGTGGTGTACACACACTTTCTGAGCGCGCGACCGAAGCCTATGAAAAGGTCCGCGAGGCGGCACGTAAATTTCTGAACGCCGCGGACTCAAAAGAGATCATTTTCGTTCGCGGCACCACGGAGGCCATCAACCTTGTAGCGCAGACTTATGGCCGCAAGAACGTGGGCGGGGGCGATGAAGTCCTGATCACTGCCATGGAGCACCACTCCAACATTGTGCCCTGGCAGCTGCTGTGCGAAGAGAAGGGCGCTCGCCTTCGGGTCGCTCCCATCAACGATCGCGGCGAACTCTTGCTGGATGAATTCGAGAAGCTGCTGGGCCCGAAGACGAAGATTGTCGCCATCAGCCATCTTTCCAATGCTCTCGGCACCATCAACCCGGTGCGTGAGATCGTACGCATGGCGCATGCGCGGACTATTCCCGTTTTAGTCGACGGCGCGCAGGCCGCGCCGCGCATGCAGGTGGACGTGCAAGAACTCGACTGTGACTTCTACGCTCTCTCCGGCCACAAGCTGTACGGGCCCACAGGCATCGGCATTCTTTATGGCAAGACCAAGTTGCTGGAAACGATGCCGCCGTATCAAGGCGGCGGAGACATGATCGCTTCGGTCACTTTCGAAAAAACGGTTTACAACCGGCTGCCGTACAAGTTTGAAGCAGGCACGCCGAATATTGCTGACACCATCGGCCTCGGCGCCGCCTTTGAATACCTGAACAGTCTGGGGCTGGAGCAGATTGAGCAGCATGAAGCTGACCTGCTCGCCTATGCCACGAAATCCGTGGAAGCGATCCCTGGCGTGCAACTTATCGGCACGGCGAAGGAAAAAGCCGGCGTGCTCTCTTTTGTCATGGATGAAATCCATCCGCATGACATCGGTACAATCCTCGATAGCGAAGGAATCGCGGTCCGCACTGGACATCACTGTGCCCAGCCGGTAATGCAGCGCTTCAACATTCCCGCCACCGCGCGTGCGTCCTTTGGGCTCTACAACACCCGCGAAGAGGTTGACGCGCTGGTGGCCGGCATTCACAAGGTGCAAGAGGTGCTGGGTTAATGGCTGACGTTCGCGAGCTGCGCGATCTTTACCAGGAAGTGATCCTGGAGCACAGCAAGAAGCCCAAGAACTTCCGCGTTCTTGAGACTGCCAACCACCAGGCAGAGGGATTCAATCCGCTGTGCGGCGACCACTTTACCATCTACGTCGATGTGAAGGATGGCGCGATCACCGACATCGGTTTTCAGGGCAGCGGCTGCGCCATC
>WNFM01087565.1_pt1 | contig 35633 bp, 61 predicted proteins | sample 5400271 | NCBI WGS metagenome assembly WNFM01 (sample SAMN13153352, study PRJNA577476) | soil metagenome | isolation source: 60 cm saprolite on Douglas fir-dominated hillslope | place: USA:California | collected 2013-09-17 | reverse complement strand
AAAATTATATATTGACAATATAAATATATTGTCAATATAAAACATAAATAATGTTAAATAAATAAAATATGGGTATTTATGTATTTTAGTCAAGAAAAAAAAGTAGAAAAAAGTGATATGAGAAAAAGAATGGAAGAGTTAAATATAGATGAAAACTATATTGCACACCATATAATGCTTCCAAGTAATATAGTGCGTAGGATTATAGATAACGATGCTATTATATCTAACATCTACATGATTAAAATTTTAAAATTATTGAAAATGGAACATAAGGATTAATTTTAGTCAATAGAAAATAAACGATTGACGATTATTATTTTTTGTGATATTAATGATGCAGAAAAATGGTTGAGTCTGTTTTTGGATAATTTACTGAATTCGACCGTATAGCATAGGGCTATACGGCCGTTTAATAATCGATGTAAAGCAGCTTTACATGAGAGCATTATGGATATTCAAGAAATATATGATCGGTTGAAAGGGTTCGATTCAAAAAAAGAAATACTAGATCTTTGGTTAGAAGTTTTATATTTGAAAAAAATTTTGAGTACGGTTTTAGGTTGCTTAGACAATAAAGAATTTAAGGAATCATTTTTTAAAGAATGTAAAGATTTGGCTTTTAAAGAAGTGACAGATAAATTTCCAGATTTAGGAATCACATTAAAAGAAGATTCAAAATGAAAAAACAAATATGCACTGACTGCATAAAAGAAAGTGAATCTAAGCAAAACCAGCAGGGAGCTTTAATCAGTATTTGTAATGAATGCACTCTTAAAGATATTGCGGAATATTTAGAAGAGCAAAGGCGCTATAAAATTTTATCAGAAGAGATAAATAAAACATCAGAAAAAATAAATGAGGCTGTTTCAAATATTAGAAAAAATCATTATCAAATCATTGATGATTGGTGTAAAGCATATCTAGCACACCTATATAAATCTGGAATGGAAATTAATCCAGGATGCTTTGTTTTGAATGAACAAAATATTTTTGAAAATAATCAAATGACATATAAATATTGGTTTTCTTTAAAAGATAAAGATTATCAATTAAATGAGAAATTTTAGGTATAAAATGGGATGGGTAAATATTAAAGAGCGATTACCAGTAAAAATGGGTGATTATAATGTGATTAAATTTATAGAAGGGACATCTCTTCCATTTTTTACATCTATTGTTCCAAGTAAATCTATTCAATATATGCAATACAAAGAAAGCATGAGATTTAAAGAAAATTTTAATGATACATGTATTTTTATTAAATATAAAGCCTTCTTTTCAAGAGACGGTTTAGAACAAGACATCAATTCGATTTTATATTGGTATGAACTTGATCCCATACCCGCTGATGAAGATATTCCTAATGATTATAAGAGCGAATAATGCAAAATCAAGAATGTGAAAGATGTAAATTATGGGATAAAGCAGCAAAAGAAGCGGGCTATTCTTCTGGGATATGCGAAGACTGTTTTAATAGAGATTGTGTTGCAGTAAATCTATTTTTTGATCCTAACAGTACATGGACTAAAAATGTTTAAAAAACTATTTAATTGGCTTTTCAATATCAAAGAAAAGCAACAAAAACAAGCTTATGAAGAATTTATTCGTATCGAATTCAGAAAACCACCCAAGAGAGGTCAATAATGATTAAATCGCTCGTGTCACTTATGTTCGTTACATCGTCACTTTTAGCTTCAGACGGCGTTGTGAACGTGAATAAACAGACTGGAACATACACTGTTGGTACTGAAAAGAAAGTATCTGCGCCTATGATTAATTATCCTATGCCTAATCCAAAAGGCATGAATGGAATAATACCAAGAGATTTTTAATGGGAAAAATATCATGCGAATGTGGATATATTCATTCAAATACTTGTGGGTATGATGGAGATTTATTTAAAGAAGGCGAATGGGATATACAAGATGAAATTATTAGAAATAATCTTAGTCCCATTAATATTTTTGAATGTTGTAATTGTGGTAATTTAATGATTGACGATCCGAAAGATTCAACATTAATGATAACATATATACCTAAAAATTCTAAATATAATAAAATCTTACATAATAAAATACCTTATTAAAACTTAATGAAAAATATGATTGAATTAACAGAAGAGGAAAGGGAATTTCTTGAGAGAACATGTAAAAGAGCTTTAAATTTTTCTACAATGGGACTAAATAATTATTTTGTTTCTAAAAATGAAAAAAATGGAAAGAAACTGGAAATTTTAATTCAAAAACTTGGAAAGAAAAATAATGAAATCTAAATTATTAAAATTTCACGATGCAATTATTGATTTATCAAGGATACAACACATTTTCTTTTTTAAAGATCCTATAGACAAAAATTTTGTTTTGGTTTTTCATTTTTATGATTCATTTGCAAGATCTACTACACGTAAATTTGATACAGAAAAAGACGTAATGTTGATTTTAGATAAATGCTATGAAATAATGAAATCCTGATAGATTCTTTAAAAAAAAGGTTTAAAATGAGTGAATGGTGGCAAACAGAAGAAGGTAAAAAAGATCTTTTAGATCTATTGAATAAGCGTTATTATTTTCATAAGGACGGATCTATAACAGAAAGAAATGATTCTATAAAAGAATTAAAATCTAATAATGATAATAACTGGATAAGATGTCAAGATGAGTTGCCAAAAGAAGAGGGTGAATACTTAACATATGTAGTGGATAATGGTTGTTCTTATCTTATGAAAATCCAAAGATTTTACACAAAACCTATAAAGTTAGCAGGAATGTATAAGGACTGTTTCACTCATTGGCAGTTTACAGCATGGGACGATAATATAGTGACGCATTGGATGCCACTTCCGCCATCACCAGAGGAATATAATGAATGAAAATTGATTTATTTATAAGTGTATTAGCAATTATTTTAAATGCTTTTTCAGATTTTTATCCAGAATATAGTATTTATATTAAAAGTATTTTAGGTGTAATTTTAGGATATTTTTTTGCAAAAGCTCAATTTGTATATTTGTATAGGGAATTATTAATTAAATATCAAAAAGTATTGAATGGAATTCACGATGACTGAATGGATAAGTGTTGACGATAGATTGCCTGAAGAAGGACAAAGAGTACTTACGTTTAATCCTACAGCAAGTGAATATTGTCAGGTAGATATTGATTATAGATTTGACTTAGATTTTTGGGAAAGTGATGGCATTGTTTCAAGTATCACTCATTGGATGCCACTTCCAAGTAATCCAGTATCATTTTCGTGATGTTACGAAAAAGGTCACTCTATCTCTTTAAATTCGCCACACCAAGTTTTTTTACCCACTTCGGGAAATAAAGTGGTTGCATCATTTTCTTGCATTGAAATGATATGGGGAGGAAATCTATGGCATGCCCCCCAATTTTCTGAATAATCGTATTTTTTAAAAAATCGACATTTCTCACAATTCATTTCATTCATTTTGGAATACCAGAAATTGGAACAGAAACGTCTGCCGTAGGTGATTGAGTTTCGTCCACAACATCAGAAGCCGTACCTTGAGTATGAATCAAATTAATGGAATAAGTACAAGAAGAAGCGCAAGAAACCAAAAACAATAATAAAAATAAATTTTTCATTAATTTTCCTTTGCATTAAATTTTACTTGAATTCACAATTTCTTTATGACATAAAAAAGAAAAAATACACAAGGTTATAAAATGCCATTCAGATCTAGGGCTCAACAAAAATTCCTTTTCGCGAGACATCCCGATGTTGCCGAAGAATTTGCCGAACATACACCGAAAGAGGCATATAAAAACCTCCCCGAACATGTTTCAAAAGACAAAAATGGCCTAAAAGCCTATACAAAAAAGCATAGGAGATCTCGCGATGGAGAAAAAAAAATATAGTGATTCTGATATGAAACCAGATAAAACATGTCATTATAAAAATGAAGACATGGGAACAGAAGCAAAAAAAGCTAAATGCCCTGGACAAATGTATGTTCCAGAAAAAACACATAACGAAAGTGATTTCGCAGGAGAAGAAAGATGATAGAAAAATTATTTTCAGCCTTTGGCATTCATAAGATCGGACTGATTACAGGTATGGCTTCCCAGATTGTCCGTACTTTCGATCAAGAATTTAAAGAAGATGGTGATGCAAAAAATGCAGCTATCGATGCAATCGTTGAAATGCTTCAAAAGCATAAAGATCAACAGGAAGTAATTATTAAAAAACCAACCAGTTGTTCCGCAACACCTGTCGAACCTGTAGTTTGATAAATTTTTGATTAAGATAAGCTTGTAGGTAGCTTAAAAAGCGTAAATCTAGCCTGAAACTCTTAATTAGTAGCCAGACTTGTCTTTGGCATGTCTGGCTTTTCCTTTTTGAGCCATACTTTCCATTTTTTTCTTTCCGTATTTATGCATACCTATTGAAGCAGCAACTGCATCGGGATTATCTACGTTGCCATTACGAGCAATTTTATTTGCTAATTTTTTAAATCTTTGACCCGAACCTAATTTTGGTAATTTTGCCATAAAAACTCCTTGAAATATTTTTCTTTGCTTTTATCTTATAAAAAGATTATTAGTAAAGAAAGAAGTGGCTGAGGCTATTTCTTAATATTTTAAACTTTAACTCTGAGGGGTTATCATGCCAACACCAACAGTAATCAATAAATATCGTTATTCAGATGTCATCAATCGAAGACAATGGGATAATAGATACTATTTTGACAATTTCATTGTAAACCCAGTAACTTCAGCAGTTGGTGGTGGCGCAGCTACAGGTGTAGCAGGCGACAATAACGTGCTTTACACTCAAAATGAAGCCTATGAATGGAATGTGATTGGTACGCAAACAATTCTAGCTCCAAAATTAGATACATTTGGGTTGAATCTGGTACAAGACAACACAGCAGGTGATGGTATTGAACTATGTGCTGGTCAAACAGCACTATCTCCCCTTGCATTTACTGTTAATCAAGATCCAGCTTTCTTTTTTCAATGTGAGTTCAAGGTACAAGACGTTTCTGGTGCAAACCCATTAATTATTGGTTTTAGAAAGGCTCAAGCATTTGATGCAACACTTTCAAACTATACTGATTTTGCAGCGATAGGAATCGTTGGAACGGCTGCTAAGATTCAAACAGAAACGCAACTTGCTTCTGGTGGTGTCATTACAACAGACACAACACAGACGGCAACAGATGGTGCTATCTTAGTATTAAGAATTAATGTAGATTCAACTGGTGTGGTGACATATCAATTGAATGGCTCAACTCCTACAGTAGTGGCTGCATTTACTTTTGCGGTAAACACTATTGTTATTCCATTCATTAGATTTGTTGAAGCAGCGGACATAACAACGCAAGCTTCAATAAATTATTTTGAGTGTGGTTTCCAGTCCTAGTCCTTGTCCTTTTTTTTCATATTGTTCCTTTTTTTCTGGTTGGGGGAGATAGTGCAAACTATCTCCCTTTTTTATTTCATTGATTTTAAACGAAATGTTTGACAGGTTAAGGAGATATGAAAGAAAAAATACGGACAGAAAAGCAGCAAAAAAAGAGAAAACGAATTTTCGAGGTCACTTGTTGACTAGTACTTTGACCACAAACTGAAAATCGTTTTCTCCGAAAAATAAAAATTTCGATTACGTCTTATTTAAAAATATCGTCTATAATTTTTTGATCTTGAAAATGAAATATTTTTATAAGATTTAATGCTGTTTATCTACACATAAACAACAAAGGACACTGGAATCAAATCAAAGTTTTCATATTCCTCAAGAATATATCAATGTCAATGATTTGACACAATGAAAAATTTAAAATTTTGAAGCCAGTCTCCAAAAAGGAGATGAAAAATGGTAATGGTATTATTTGAAGATATTCAACAAGGTAAGAATGTTAATAAATTGCACTCTAAAAGAAAAAGTGATAGGATAGTCACAGAAAATATAAAGCCAGAGCTTGGAGGCTCTGGCTTTAAAAAACAACGAGATTCGGGCGAATCTGATTATAGTGAAGACACGATCAATCCTACTATAGCAGATTCATCGAATTTCCGCAACAAGGAAATAGGTGATTTTGTGTCAAACTCCAGATTTATAAAATTTATTCCCTCAGAAACATCAGATTGGCTCCAAGAAAAATATCCCAATGCTTTTCTTTTGCTATGTTTAATTGCAAAAAGAGCTAGGAGATATAAAGGTCACGTTGATGGACTTGAAATTGGCATGGCTTTAATAGGTGATTATAGAAAAGCAGGAATAGAAACAGAGAAAAAATATAGGGTTGCAAAAGATGTACTTTTAAGGATTGGGGCGATCGAAATTATTGAAACTGCAAGAAATCGCAAAAAAAGGGCGACCGAAAGGGCGACCAATGGAACACTCGTAAAGATATTAAAATCAGATGTTTGGGATGTTAATTTAGAAGTTGATGGCGACATTCAGGGCGACCGAAGGGCGACCGAAGGGCGACCGAAGGGCGATGAACAAGAAGGTAAAGAAAGAAAGAAAGAAGAAGAAGATCATCATCCCCTTACCCCTTCTTCTTTTTTTGATGAATTGATTGATGATTCTTTTTCAAAGAAAGAAGAAAAAATACATGTGCATAGGGAATGTTATTTAACCCAAGAAGAGCTAAATGAGTGTATAAAAATAAGAGGATCTAGGCAGATAGTGGAAGAAATTATAACAGACGTCTTAGATTGGCCTAAAAGAAAATATGAAATTAAAAATTGGTCAGACACTATTAAAACATGGATACTTAAAAATAAAGTCATAAAAAACATTGAAGAAAATGAATTATTAGGTAACAAAATCGAAGAAATGTACGGTCAAAGTGAAGGATGGAGAGCTTCAGTTTTTAGATGCGGTATAAAAAATGATAGAGGAATACTTTTTGAGTGTTTAGGTGGATATTCAGAGTCTATTCTCATATCATTTTCTGACGGGAAATTTAAAGAAAAATGTATGGAAAAAATTAAGGAAAAAAATATGAAACAGAAAGGAGGTAAAAATGCCTAATCCATTTGATATTTACATGATGTTTATGATTGCTCTGACGGCTATATTTTATTTTTGGGATAGGCATTATGCATTCGCATTTTGGCATTTCACAATACTTTGCTGTCTGGTATATTTGGAAATTTGGAAAAGATTAAACCCTAAAAAATGAAAGGATAAAAATGAATCAAAAATTATCAAAATTAGAAAATAATATTGTCGGATTGCATCAGGATGTAGAAAGATTAAGAAGTTCAGGAACTTTTTCATTGCCATTTCTACGCATGTTTGAAGAACTGCTTGAAATTATCAATACCATTAGAATTGAAAATTGCTTTGTCGATAAAAAAGAAGGTGAAAAAGAAAAAACATTTAATATTGTAATTCCTTGTGAAAGTGAAAGTATAGATAAAGTTATAAAAAAACTAAATGAATCTGGAATAAATTATTATATTTTTGAACAAATAGGTGATTTAATAACTCATTATTGAACACCGAATCTAAAAAGTAATTTATTTCGTGGTTTAGGTTGGCAAGGAATGCCCATATCACGGAATGCTTGCCATTGGTCAAAAGGGCCGTTCTGGTGAATTGAAATCTTTTCTTGAGCAAAGTATTCATTTACCGTCATTGCGAAAGTGCAGACGTGTGGATAGTTTTTCTGCACGTCTTTTTTGCTTTCATCGATCAGCATGTTTTGGCATTCGAGACCGAAAGTGGCAACTTCACGGCTGAAGAAAATTTTTTCTTTGACCATCAGTTCGCGTAGAAGGGGAATTCCACGCTCTTGCCATTTGATGTCTTCGCGGCATTTTGTAAATCCTGAAACGACATCGGTAAACGATTCGCTCTCGTCCCAAACGATGTTTCGTATTTTCTTTCCGCAATAATCCTGCAATTCTTTGACTTTTGAGCCTAATTTTGGGTAAATTTCAGAAAATGAAATATTCCAAACCGAATTGAAAATTATCGAATCCATCACAAACATAGCTTTTTTAGGTATTAAAACGGCCAAGGTGGCGATAAAATAATTTTGGTGAATCGAAATGGCTAAAACTGGAACGCGCGAACTGAAGTCAAATAAACGGCATTTTTGATCGATTTCATCTTTTTCTAGAAATTTAGCATCTGGAAGTACACGATCAGAACTGACATAACAGAGTTCAGCCATATATTCGCGCAACCAAACATCTTCTTTGTTGGCTTTAATTAATTCTATTTTTTTGTTATCGAGCCAATGCCTAAGATGCGGCAGACTAGTGTTGTCGTAACTACTATAATGAAACACATGACCGCGCGGATGAGATCGAATTCTTTCATACCATTCCTCATAATGATTTCGTTTTTTTGGGGGTGTTCCCATCATAACGCAAATTGAGTTTTCTTTGGCAGCTAAGTTTGCGTCCATTGCTTCGATGTATTCGGGCGAACAATCTTGGATTTCGTCAATGATAATTGCATCTGGTTGAGTGCCTCTCCCACGCGCTTCTGTCCAAGTTCCGACGAGTTTAATAAAAGACCCATTACAGAAGCGCACAATGTGTCTGGAATCGTCCACTTTTTCGACATATTTTTCAAACATGGAATCATCTTTTTGATCGCAGGTTTGCAGCCTACGTTCCTCCCACACCACTTCGATCCCTTGAGCAATAGTGGGATAGCAAAGATAGACAACACGGTTCGGTTTTTCATTTGCTGTTCGCCACGCAATATCGATAGCCGTTGTGGTTTTTGCTCCTTTTCTTCCCGCACGATAAAAAACATATTGACATCGCTCGTCGAAGACAGCATGGAGCACAGTTTTTTGACCAGGGTGTCTGTCTCTGCATTCACTCCAATCCGAGAAAAAATTTTTGGAGACGACTGGAATATTATCTGTCGATTTTTCTTTATTATGTTCAACTTTTTTTCCTGATTTGAATGGGGTTTGTTTTTGCCATACCATTATTTGTTTGCCTTTTATTTCTAACAATGATTATTTTCTGATTGTAATTTTTCTATAAGTTTATCTACTTCTGGGTTTAATTTAATTTTTAAAAAACGAATTTCTTTTGTAAAATTTTCATTTTCTTTTTTTAGTTTTTCAAATTTTATATTTTGCTCAGCTAATAAAATCTTCATTGTAGATTCTGTATGTGTTAATTTTTCTTTACATTTTTCATGATCTTTCTTTTCAGATTCAAATTGATTTTTAATACATTGTAATTCATATTTTAAATCAATATTACGTCCGCTTTCTATAATTTCTTCTTGATCTTTTTTCACCATGCGAAGTGTAGAATTTTCACATCCTATGACAACAGACTTGTAGCCTTTCCTTTCAAAAAAACTAAGGAAGTCAAAAGTTTCTTCTATAGTCAAATCCCCATAAATTTCTACTGAATAATCATTAACTTCAATTGAATATCTTTCACTCATTATTAATCTTCCTCTTGTTTTTTATATTTATTGTTAACCACATTAAAACCTATATAATTTACAACTAAGTACATTATATGATCTATTAAATTATGCAGATGATCGCTCCATGAGATAGTTTCTCCTGAAATAATTTCATAGCACTCTACAGAGAAACAGATACAGCTCATAATTGTAAAGAACCAAAGGGAAAATATTTTTATTGCTTTGATTTCCATAGGTACAATCCATAAATTCCCATGATAGCATATAAACCGAAGACTGATGCTTCAACATAATCATCTTGTAAAAAATGGCATATTGAAAAATAACCATCAACAATAACCCATAAATAAAATCCGAATCTTATTTTTTTAACCACTAAATAGTCGCCTAATAATACTAAAAAAACAAAAATCCATTTCATTTATTCCTCAACTTTTTCATAAGTTTTTTGAAAAATAGAATTTTTACAACAATACTTTTCACCCTCAATACCTGTTATTATCCAATCTCCAGGATTAACGATCATACTGCCTTCAAGAGTTTTTATAATTGCATGTGAAGCAATAGTAATAAAAAGATCTTCATAACAATTTTTGACACCCTCAATTTCCATACATGGAAACCATTGTTCTGCCTCTACAATTAAAGGTTTTTTTTTGAATTTCATAAAACTCCTTGACTTAAAAATTGTTATATCACTCTAATGCAAAGTAAACCACAGGAAAAAAATGGATATCATTATTATCGGGTTTATTATCTCTACTGCTCTTGTTGCTATCAATCTGGCATCGAATTTGATTTTGATGACCAGAATGGCAAGATTAGAAGTTTCTCATAAAAAATTCGATGAAAAATTGATAAAATTAGAATATAAGACCGCACACGCCGAAGATCGCTTACGCCGACTTGAGCTAGCTAGTGAAAATAATGAAGCTGCTACACCGATAAAACCGAACAATTGGGATAGCCTAAAACTTATTTTCAAAAAGCCAGTGAGAGTCGATAGAGATGAGTCAAATTGAATTATCAAAATATTTTCTATCTAAAAAAATCCCATATGTAAAACCGCTTTACAACATAAATCTCAAAAAAGACAGTGAAATTTTAGATTGGTTTAGAGAGGCTTCGTATGGATTGTCTGAATATTTTAGACCATTGTTTAGAGAACAAAAGTCTAATATGGCTTTTTTTATTGGTGCTGGTGTTAATCCTCAATGGGCTTCTCCCTACACTCAAATTTATGCAAACACTTCTGATTTTTCTACTTCTAACGATCACATCTTTATCAATGATCTGTATCGCCTCACAATGGATCAAGTCAGCTTGGTTGTGTCTCACGAGTTAATCCCTGATGTGCTTCCAAATACCGAAGATTACGGCGATAAGGTGGCATGTAACGTCACAAAAGACTGGCTTGAGTCGATGAATTACACGCTTGGAACTGAGGAATGGCGTTTCAAGTGGGAAGTGCAGAAAAAGATGTTTGGAGAGTCTTTTGCTATTGTGATGTGGAATCCACAAAAAGGCGATATTCATCCATTGGCTAAAAAATATATCGATGAAGATATTGACATGGTGGATGAAAATGGCAGCCCTATGTCTGGAACTGGTGATATTCCTATCAAAATCAGAAAAAATATGAGGATAGGCGATATTGAATTTATCAACCCACTGCCTTGGGACGTTATTATTGACCCTCAAGTCAATACTGCTGATAGCAATTGGTTTTGGTGGGTGGAATACAAAGACGTAGATTATCTAAAAAAGAAATATCCAAAGCTAACATGGGATACCAAGACTGACAAAGGCCCTGATACTCAATATGACGTTTTCACAAACACGGAAAAAGAAAACCCTAATAAAAGAAAAATTTTCTATCTTTATCACCGAAGTCATGAGTTTATGCCAGAAGGCCGTTTTATGGTCGTATCTGACGAGCATGTTATGGTGAATGAACCTCTCAAAATGCCAACTCTTATTAATAATCAAGATTTGCCCCTAGTACATTTCAAGGATTTAGATCTTGGCATGGGTAACAGGGGAAATCCTATTCTTTTCAGAAATTGTAAAAATTTGAGTGATGCTAATAATCATATTGCCAATCAAATTTACAATAATCTGGAGATGGAAAGTCCTAAAATGTTTGTCCACGAAAATAGTGGTGTTGATGCTCAAAGAATGCCAAATGGAACAACAGCTATTGAATGGCATGGAAATATCAAACCATCCATCGAGACACCTCAAACAAACACCTCTTCAATTTTCAATTTTCAGCAAAATATTCAAAAAGCAATGGATCAGGTCGCTCTACAGAATCCATTAATCAAGGGAGAAACACCGAATGCTCAACTCGATAGCTTCGTGGCTTTACAATATTTTGAAGATTTACGAAATCAATTGGCAAGCCCGAATATCAAGGGGCATATCCGCGGAATGGAGCAACTTTATAGACTAATGATTACTGTTGCCAGAGATAGGTATCGCCCAGACGATGGAAGGCTTATTAAGATTTTAGGTAAGCACAACACTTATCAATTGAAATATTTTGATCCAATCAATTTACAGAAAAGCTATGACGTTCATATCACCACAACAGGAAATTTAGCTAACTCAAAAGCTGGCAGAACACAGATGATTCTTTCGATTAAGAGAGAGTTTCCTTCTATACTCACAGATGAAGTTTTTGTAGATATGCTTGGTCTTTCTCATAGTAAGAAATTTATGAATGCTATTACGTCTGCTGTTTCATCTGCCGAAGCTGAAAATCAAAGTATGATGGAGGGGACACCAGTTCTTTCTCCTGAGAGATATGAAGATTTAATTGCTCATTGGGATACTCATAGAATTCCAATGCAGACGTTGGATTTTAAACATTCTTCTCCTGAAAATCAAGAGCTTTTCATAGGTCACATAGCAGCTACAGAAAAACTCATGTTTGAGCAAGCTGCTGAAAATCCAATCTTCGGAGAAAGACTAGGGCAACTTAGACAGTTCCCTATGTTTTATACTCCAAAACCAGTCAACGAACCAATTCCTCAACCCGAAGAAATGGGTGAAGGATTTGAGCCGATTCCACCAGAAATCTCGCAAAATGAACCTACCAATCAAGAAATGATAGCGTAGACAACTCATATCGATTCCACCGAATTTTTCATGTAAAGCGGTTTTACATGGAAATTTGTTAAACCTTTCATCCCACAAGGAATTGGTTATGGATCATGCTTACGCATCATCGACAGTTGAGATGGACGACACAGGATTTGATTCTTTACAAAATCAAATTTTAAACAGTAAATCTCATAAACCTGAAGATACAGATATTAGGAGCAAGGCTTCTGAAGCAACTAAACCCGAAAAAGACCGAAGATTGTCATCTGCCTCTAAAAAGTTTGTTTTTAGAAAAGGCGATCAGTCTATGGAATTGGACGATGATTATGAGCTAGAGATTATGGCAGATAAGCGTCCCACAAAGATGACGCTTAGAGAACTTAAAGAAAGAGCTGCTGGTGATGTTGCTATTAAAAATAGAATGCACTCGCTAGCTGAAGAGAAAAAACGTGTACAAGCTACGTTTAAAACATTTGCTGAAATGGCAAAAACTGATCCATTAGCTGCACTTGAGTTTATTTCAGGTAAAGCCAATGAATCGGACAGTGAGTTTGAATATACAAAATATATTGAAAAACTTGCAGATCAAGCGGAAAAACTCGGACAGATGGACGAGAAAGAACGCAAGGCATGGGAGCTAGAAAAAAAGCTCAACAAGGCTGAACAGAATTTATCCGAAAGGGAGCGAACGGAAGCAATTGTCGAACGCAAGCAAGAGCTACTCGCTGATTACCCTGAGGTTGGGAATGAACAGTTCAATAGCATGGTTGATGCCGTTTTGTCTAACGAAGAATTGTTAGAAGGAGTTGAAGATGAAGATGGTGTCATGGATAGAGTGGAGGAATTGATTCAAGAAACACTAACTCAACGAGATATTATGAGCGTGATTCAAGATATCAATCCAGACTATTTAGATGACAATGAGCTTATCTTTTCTCTTTCAGATCAACTTAGACAGAATCCAGATCTTGATGAAGATGATGTAAGGGATATTGTTAGCGATATTATTGCCCCTAAGCGAAAAGCCGTAAGTAAAGCCACTGTATCTGATAGAGAGCGCGATGTGCGTATTCTGTCAAATAAAGCAAGGCAGTCTACTTCACAGTCTAGCTTAAGAACGCAAAGTGCCGATCCTTACGAACTTCTTAAAGAACAACTAATAGAACGAAAACAAGAAATAAGTAAAACCCCACTTTATAAGAGGTAATTAAATGTCATCAGTTATTAAACAATTTAGTTTGACAGACTTGTCAAACCTTTACCGTATAGCCTACGGTGATTTTGAGTTAGATGCAGCAGGATGGGATCATTCTGAACTTATTGGACTTATCCAAAAATCTTCCAAGTTTGTTGGAAATCGACTAGAAATGGCTCAATTAGTAGATTGGGGCGGTGGTCAATCATCAGGTGCGCTTCCAAGTTCATCTACTGCCTATATTAATCGACCATTCATATTTGCAAAATCAGTTTACGCTACTAGCGTGATTGATTCGCAATCTATGAAGGCAGCCCGAAGAGCAGGGAGCAATTTGGGTGCATTTGTGGATGCAACCGAACTTTCAATTTTGACAATGAAAAGAGCCTTTGCTGACCAAGTAGCGCGCCAATTTTTTGGTGATGGTACTGGTGTTCTTGGCGTTATTAATACAGTGACAGCGATTGGCCCAGGTCAATATCAGTTGTTAATCACTAACGCATCATGGTTGCAGGCTCCTTGGATGTTGAATGACTTGCTAAATATTGCTACAGGCACAGACATGTTCCTCGTAACAAATATTGATCTTCCAGGTCAAATCATCACAGTTAGCCGTCAAACTGGTGTTCAAGTTCCTAATGCTGGTGATTCTATCTACAAGCAAAAATCTCGAAATAATGAGATGTTTGGATTGAAAGGTGTTGTTGATACAGTTTCAGGAAGCTTATACGGTGTTCCAGTCGGTTATAGATGGGGAGCGCAAAGACTCGATGCAGTAGGACAAACTCTTTCTGTTAAGTTGATGAGACAGTTAGACCAAAATATGCGTTTCTGGGCGCGTGGTGATCTTCCTACAGACTATATCATGTCTGCGACACAGCTTAGACTTTTTGAAGATGGTGAGGATGCTAAGTCTATCATCTACATTCAGCCAGAAGTTAGCCCTGAGAGACAGGCTGGAAGTCAGGTAGCTGCCGTTAAGATTAACGGACGTACCGTACGACTACACTGGAGCCCATATTGCCAGGAAGATCGTATGTACGGTATAAACAGGAACAAGGTACATATGTACATTCGACCTGATACAGCAGAAGGAAACGACCCAGGTGGTTTTATTGAGAACGGAGATTCAATATTCTTCCCTCTACAGGTATCTGGAACTCCTTTAGACTCATATGGAATGTTCTATGCGACATATGCAGAATTTTATATTAATCCGACATTTACTGGTGTCATTTTTAACCTAGCAACGTCATAAGGAGGGTTTTATGTCTAGACAAACGTTTCCTACGTTTTTCGACCAGCCCGGCTGTATCATGCACAACTTTGCAATCGACGGCTCTGCCGTCGGTGCAAGTGCTGGCACTGCTGGTCTTGATGGAAGGGGTAAATTTTTATGCGACATTAGTAAATCTTCTAATGTCGTAACCATTGACTGGCAGGTTTCTTTTGGAGACATTCCTTATGTCTTCCTTCAGCCTGCTGTAGGTCAAAATAACACATTAGTTGAGATCATAAGTTCTACTGTCAGCCGTCTTGTCTTTCAGACGGTACAAGCAGCGGATGGATCAACACCAGTGACGGATGCTGATCTTTACGTGCATGTTGATGGCTATAACACTACTAGCTATGTAAGCTAAAAGGAGGCGATTTCTTATGTCGAATACAGGCAATAGTATAAAAAATGAAGCGATACGAGAAATCGCTGGATCTGCCATTACAACATCATATCAAGTACTCGGAAGTGTCTTTTTAAGAGACATCTTCCGATCTACAATCACTAACGCCTCAAATGGAGATATTTATCTATCCACTGATGGAGTCACGGATATGATAAAAATGTCAGCTATTTCTGCTCGTATACGAGATGATAAAACAAATGACATGTTTTTAAAAAAAGGCACACAGATTTGGGTTCGTTATGATATGGCTCCAGGATCTCCAAATGGGTGGGTAACATGGGAGAATGAATACGTATGAGCGGAATATCACTTACACAAACTAATGGAGGCATTGTGCCAGTAAATCCAGATATTGAATTTATTCAAGGTAATGATTCGGTTCCTGTTGGCCCGAATCCCACAACACATATTGTGCTTTTACTGGGAGACAATACTCAAGGAATCGACCTTTCAGGTAATGCAGGTTCGTACACTGAAACAATCACAGCTTTAGACGCAACTACAGCTCAAAAGGGTGTTGTTTTGCTTGCAAGTAATGCAGAAACAATTGCTGGAACTGTTACTACAAAGGCTACAACTCCCGATGACATTAAAGCTAAGTTAGGAGCGCAAACACTTCATGGTTTGCCCTATGGAAATGCAACAACTGGTGCTATTCAATGGCTAGCCGAAGCAACTAATGGTCAACTACCAATTGGCAGCACAGGTAATGCTCCTGTTTTAGCTAATATCACTAGTTCTGATGGTTCTGTAAAAGTTACAAATGGGCCTGGCACTATCGATCTTACTGCCAATGGAAATTGGTCAGAACAGGCAGTTAATTTTAATGCCGTTGTGGAACATAGCTATTTCGTAACAAGCACGGTAACTGTAACTCTACCTGCTTCTGGAGGTTTAGTTTTAGGCAATTCTGTTACTGTTTTTGCTGACACTACTGATGTGGTCACTATACAGGCTGGAGTTGGAGAGTTTATTCAATACGGAGAAAACACTTCTGTATCTGGCGGAGTTCTAGCTAGCACTACGCAGGGATCTGCCGTTCAATTAGTCTATCGTCCTACTGATTCTACATGGCATACATTAAGTTCCGAAGGAACATGGGGGTTAACATGACAACAAAAGCTTGCAATTCTTTAAATATTGGACAGCAGGGAGTTGTTTATTTTGATGGAGTATCTCAATTTTCTGGACTTGACGGTTCAACTATTGGGAATTTGATGACAAGTAATGGGCCTGGTGTGGCTCCTAGTTTTCAGGCTCCTGGAGCTGGTGGATTACAAATAATAAAAAGCTCTAATATTGATATGACTGCTCTCGGAGCAGTTACGCTTTTCACTCCAGCATCAGATTTTATAATCTTTGGAATCACAGCATATCTAGTTGCGTTAACAGGTGTAAGTTCTGGCCCTATAGCAAGTTTTGGATGGACTGGCCCTGGATATGCAGATATTACAAATGGTTATAGTGCTTTTCCTACTCTAGCCTCTGGTAATTATTTCAATAACATGTCTTTTAATTCAAATGAAGTAGCTTTTCTGCCAGCAGGAACGCCGTTCAAAATCAACATAACAACTGCCGAAATTACAGCATCAGTAAATATGCAGCGGATGGATATTTTCGGATACAATGTATAATTAAAAAAGGAGATTCAACTATGGGAGTCGTAACGCCCAATATTTCCATTTATATTCCAGCAGCAGGGGAGACGAATTATGACTCTTCGTTTGCAGCGGGTATGATTAATATTGACCAACATGACCATTCAGGGCCACCAAACAAGGGCGTTCCTATCGCGTCTTCTGGTATATCTGATGGTGCTGTTACTTATAATAAGCTGAATGCAAACGTTGCTGATAATACGACAGGGATAGGCACTAGCGGAGTGTTGTTGAATCAACTCGTTATTTTAGGTCTTTTAAAGAATATTTATCAGATTGTTACCTCTACTGGTTTTATTGCTAAAAATGGATCTTTGGCTACTGCTAGAACTTTAACTTCAAGCAATACCAATAGAATTACTATTACAAATGGAGACGGAGCTTCAGGTAATCCATTATTTAATTTACCTGATATTCCTCAGCTTTTAGGTGTCAATGGACAAGCAGGAACGTTCAGTTTACAGGCTGGTGGTGTTACGCAAGCAAATGTTCTTAGTGCGCTTCTTGATCTTTCTCCTAATAATATAGCTATTCATAACGGTTCTTTTATGACTGGAGGATTAGCCCCTTCTGCTACGACTAATGTCACAGGATTCACTGTAGCAAATGGTGAAACTTATTTAGCACTGACTTCTATTTTTTCAGGTGGCACGGGAAATTCTAATATTTCGATAATGGCTTTAGGTACTTCTGCAAATGATTCATCTCAAAATGTTTTTTCTTCTCCAAATCCCACTTTGGCGTTATCTGGAAATCAAGTGCAAATTACAAATAATCAAGTGGGATCATTAGATTTTACAGTCTCATGGTTAAGATTGTCTTAAGGAGGTTTTTATGATTAACCCAGGTACTGCAATGATTATTGCTCAAGCCGTAGCTGCTGCTGCAAAGGGTGGTGGGGAAGCTCTTTCTAATAGAGCGCAAAGAAAAATGGCAAAAAGAAGATCTAAAGAAACTAAAAGAGAGACTCACGCAGGACTGTTGCATGATGTTTTGCAGAGAGGATCTGAACTTGAAGGTCAGAGGCTCGAAGGAAGAAAATCACTCGGAAAAGCAAAGATTAAAAATCACTTTGATACCGCTGAAATTGTTAGAGGAGCCTTAAAAATATGATGGAAAATAAATCATCACCAAAATCTTCTTATGGATCAGCAGGAGATTGGTCTAATGTCATCCAAGGGATTAGTCAAGGTGCTGGATCTGCTATGCAGGCCTCTTCTGCAAGCAACGCTAGTAAAAAAGACATTAAAGAGGCTAAAAGGCGCACTCTCGCAAATATTTTAAATCAAGCTATGAAAAGAGATAGAAACCTTTTTAGAGCTAAGCAAGAACATGCAGATGAAATGAAAGATTATCAAAATCAAGCATTGATGCAGATGGCAAAAAGTTTCGCACAAGGCTTATAAAAGGGGTTTAAAATGAAAACAAAAATGTTTGGTTATAGATCAAGAAAACATTCTGATTCGGAAAGGACTCCTGGAGAGCCTTGGAACGATTCTGATTACGACAGAGGGGATGAAAATGAAGAATCTTCTAGATATGTAAAGGGAAAGGATTTTCCTCAAAAAGAAGGTCGTCATGAGGTCGCTAAAGATAATCCTTCAAATTACGAAGGGATGGAACATATCAAATATAAAAATCCTGGCTATTCACGACATAATATACGCATACCTCAAGACGAGCCTCACATGAAGAGTCATGTTTCTAGGGAAGAAGAGCATGAAATGGAAGATAATTATCATATGGGAGTTCCTAATCAGACTAAATACGAACTTGAAGCGAAAATTAAACGCGCTAGAATGAAAATGGATGCTCCTGACCAAGAAGACCCTGATGAATTAAGAGGAAATATGGTTCACAACGTTCCTTACGAGGGTGATGAAGATACTTCTGGAGAGGAAGAAATGGGGCCAAATGATATGCAGTCTGGCATGTCTAAAGAAAGACGTAAAAAAATGATTGTAGCTGTTACTAAAAGAAAAATGCAGAGAAGGAAATAACCTATGAATGGTCAAGGGCCTGGTTCTATAGTTTACATGGATGGAACTCGTTCTTTAGACGAGATTGCTGCCAATGCTAGACAACTTGCCTATCAAGAAAATTATTCATATACAGAAGGATGGGACGATAACACTCTAGCAACCATTGCAAATCTGGGTCTGAATCAGATCTACGATAAGATTTGTGAAATTGACAACGTGGCAAATATTGAAGAATATCAGCAGACTGTTATGGCTGGAGTTCAAAATTATCCTATACCTCAATTAGTAAAAACTAAAGTCCAAATCATGAACGTACGTTATTTGTACGGCCCTGAAACTTGGCAATTCGTCACTCTAGAACAGGGCATGATTCAGGATCGTTTTAGTTATCCTACGAACATTCCCACAACCTACTGCATTAGAAATGGTGAAATTTTACTTTCTCCTACTCCTAATATTACTAGGGAAAATGCTCTGATTATAAATTATCAAAAAAGGATGCGTAAACTTGATTATAGAAGAGGTAAAGTCACTAATATTATCAGCCCCTACGGTAATATCACGAATATTAGCAATACTAATCCTTGCCAGATTACTACGCAAAATCCTCATGGAATGTCTACTGGAATGAAAGCAGGTCTTTCAGGCGTTTTTGAGCCTGATTTTTTAATTGACACTTCTTTTATCATTACTGTGACAGGATCTAATACATTTACAATTCCTGTTGATACTACCTTATCGAATGTTTTTTCTGGAATTGCCTTATGGTATCAAAATCCTGTGTTATTTCAGCTTAATTTTACTGTAACTTCTCAAAAAGATTCTAATTTACAGGCTAATGCAAATAGTTTACTAGATAAAATTAATTGGATATGTTTTACGGATAGAAACGGCGTTAGCGTTATTGATGCAATTCCTATTGCTTCTTATAATATGACAACGTTCATCATTACTTGTGATTCAAATTATGTTATACCTTATGAATCTTGGTTAAATTTTATAGGGTTAATTAACAATCAGGATACTTTTTATGTTATTAATGGTGATTATTCTAGCACTCATTCTCAATTGGATCGAACTACAGAAGATTTATTGATCGAATATTGTGTTTTACGATTGCTAAGATTACAGTCTGCTGCTGAGCCTACAGAAAATCAATTAGCAGCAGAAGATGCCGTGTTGAGAAGGATTGCAATCTCTTACAGAAGGTATCGTCCTAGCATTGTACCAATTATTTGGCAGCAACGTCTGGGTAGGTCTGCAAATACATATGGTGGCAGAGGCTATTATTAAGGGATTATATGTCAAATAATCATGTAATTACACGAGAAATAGGAAATCTGAAGGGATTTTCTACAGCTTCGCTATTTTTAAATCCCCCCAATGTTGCCGAGCTGTCTGTAAATACTCAAAAAGCTCCTGATGGTACTACTCAAATTAGAAGAGGATACCAGTGTCAAATAAGTCAAATTGGAGGCATGGGTTTAGGTACATTTGATAGTTCACAATTTGATGATGTTTTGACTGTATGTATAGGTTTAGATGGTTTTTTATATAATAAATTAACTAAACAAATATTTTTTTATTACAATGGACGCATAACTGGAAATATTTCAAATATCACCAATCCAAGTGCTGACTTAACAAATATTGTCGATGTAGGTCATGGACTTCAAACTGGAGCTGTTATCATCATTAGAAATGTTAACGGTGCAACTCAATTAAATAATAAAACATTTACTATCACTGTTGTAGATGCAAATAATTTTATATTGAATGGGGTTTTATTTAGTACTCTTTCTGCTTATGTCTCTGGTGGATATTGGTCTATTGCTTTTGCCGATCAGAGATACTTAAATTTTACAATTTTTACTGACCCTAGATATTTAACGACAAACCCAGGTTGGAGCATTCAGGCTTGGAGTATTACGCCGTGGGGGTCACCTTCTGGTGAAAGTATTACTTGCAATATTACTGTCAATCGAGCAGCTCAAATTAATGGTAATCAATCCAATGTCAATACTTTTAATGTTCAATTTGGTCATGAATTAGTTGCCACAGACATTATTCAATTTTCTTCGACTAATGGTATGTTTAATCAAAGAAATGTTTTGTCTGTTACGCCTACTTCCATCACTTTCGATGGGTATCCTGTTTCAGTTGCAAATGGCGTTTATGTGTCTCAATTTTTTGATATTCCTTTCAGAAAGGGTTTTGATGTCATTTCCCCTTATTTAATCTCTACTTTTATCGCGACCATTACAAATCCGACTACAGGAATCGAAGGCTTGCAGATTGCTATAAATGGAGATGATGATTTAGCTGCTGCATTTTTACAGATTATTGAACCCACGATTATCGATAGCAATAGCGTCTTTCAGATTGATTACTGGTATTGGCAAAAAGTTAATTCTACGGTTAGCCCTCCTTTGCCTGGGTCTGTAAATGTTTTATGGCAAAATTCAAAAAATTTTGAAAATGCCTCTATGGCTGCTTTTGAGGATATTATATTTATAGCAAATGGCTTTGATTTCCCTCAAAAATATGATGGGCAGACCATTTATAGATCTGGTATGCCAATAGGCGAGCGTCCTAGTGCTTCTGATAATACGTCAGCGGTGGCTAAACCATTTAGCTCTGGGGATATGTATCAGTACGCTATTACTTATGAGCAAATTGATAATCGAGGCAATATTGTAGAGGGGGAAATTTCAGAAATATGGAATCATACAGTAGGAACGACATTTTCTGCTATCGATGTTACTGTAACAAATCTTGAAACGACTCCGCAGAACAATTGGAATACAAATGGGGCGATTGCTGTAGGGGGTACTTCAACTTCTTACGGCCCTGATGTTAATGGATTTTATTATGATTTGGTGAGCCTAAATCCTGCATTCACTTTACAGATAGGTGATTCCGCTTTTTATGGTGATTTAAAAGCTGCTGTTATGGCAATTCCGCAGATTAATGTTGTGACTTTAGAAGTTTTTGCAGGTCATGCAGTATTGCCAGGGCAAACCGTTTACTTTCTTGATTCTACTAATCATGAAATTCAGAGAGTTGTGTCAGAAGTCTCACCCACGTCTATTACGATTGAGGGAGAACCTGTTACGGTTGATCCAACCATTGACCCTGCTCATGCCAATATTTTAGTTTATTTAGTAAGTACTGTTTTTGGAGATGTTGCTATCATAAATGGCAATCAGAATCAGGTAAATGTTATAAATGTTAACACTGGTCATACCATTTTATTAAATGATTTAGTTGAATTTAAAGATCAATCAGGAAGAGTTCAGAGAAGGAATATAACAGCGGTTTCTGGGGCAACTGTTACTGTTAGCGGTATTCCTGTCAATGTTGTAGATGGTTTTCTTATTTATTCATTGAATCAAAGAAGTAATGCCGTCAATTTTCAACGATTAAATTCTAATCCAGCCGTGCTTGCTACAAATGGAATCATTTCTAATAATCTTCGCATTAATATTTATCGAACAAAACAGGGTGATATTTTCAATGTTAATGGAGATCTTTATTTAGTAGCTTCAATTCCCAATGATTCTATTGGATCGGCTACTCAAGTTTATACAGATGAGATCGCTGATGTAGAGCTTGGGCGTGTGTTTGCTAATCCTCTTTTTGTTCCAAACCCTCCTCCTGTTGCAAAATATGTGAGATGTTTTGGCAACCAAATGTTTTATGCAGGTGGTTCGAATGCAAATGACGAAAATTCAGACAAAGTATTTTTCTCTAATGGAAATTTCCCTGAAGCGGTTCCACTTGCAGGTAGTAACGATTTTAACGTGCCAAATACGGATGACGATATTACAGGAATTGGTGTTTCAGGCACTACTTTAGTGGTTACTAAAAATAATTCTCTTTGGGCTGCAACTGGAAACTTCTTATCGGGTCAAATAGAGGTTGTTCAAATAGCGGAGGGCTCAAATATTGGATGTGCAGCTCATGCTTCGATTGCTTCTGTTGGGTCATTGATGTATTTTCTACATACCAATGGTGTGTATGCGATCACGGAAAACCAACTCTACCCCACTGACAAGGATGGAAATCCATTGCCTTTGTCATTCCCTATAGATAAATTGTTCCGAGAAACTAATTTCTTGCCTCAAACAAGATACGTCTTTAAACGTGCTATAGCTGTAAATTATACTAAGGACAATCAGTATCTTTTGTTCTTACCTTGTGAGGATTCTCAATCTACAATAAGAACTGCAAACGGATACTCAATCACTCTCTGCTATGATTATCAGGGCAAAAACTGGTACGAGTGGAATAATATGAATTGTGCCGGTGGTATGGTTGTGGTTGATGATGACTTTTATTTTCAGGAGAGACGATATAGCGGAATTAACGGTAATACAGCCAATCTTTATAAGCAGCATCGTTTTTATAGGCTTGTAGATCATGCAGATCATGCAGGCGCGCAATTTGCAGCGTGGAAGTCATCTTGGACAGATCTTGGACAGCCTGAAGTTAGGAAAAAGTTTTGCCGTTGTGTTCTGCTTATGGATAGACTATCAGAATTGCAGCAATATAATAATCCTCTATTGAATTTTTCTACTTATTTGAATAGGATTCAAAATCTCCAAAACACTATAGTACAGGTCACTCAAGTGGATAATACTAGAAACTCATCTTGGTCTTATTCTGGATGGGGATGGAATTTTTGGTCGGGTTATCAAGATTCATTCATATCAATTAATTTAAAACAGGGAACTGTTGCTAAGTCTATTCAAATAGGATTTACATTGCAGGGAATTAATATGGATATAAGATTTGCGGGTTTTCAATTAGAAGCAATACCAGAAAACAGGAAGTCTATTTTAAGATGATAATAAGAAATCCGCCTAAGTTAACAAATAGATCCAGTGTTGTTAATTATGTAGAGGTTAGTTTATGGAGTTGGTTAAGAGATTTAACGGTTGGTTTGTTTAAAATATCTTTTAAGGAAAATTTTCAATCCTTTACTGTCGAAGTAGCGATTTTGGCTATGACTGAGATTTCAATTTCCAATCAATTTGCAAAGTCATTGCCTGGTGTAATTCCAAGCGGTAGAATTATTATTAGACAGAAAGGGGATGCGGTTATCTTGGATGGTGATACACCGTGGACTGAAAATGCAGTTTATCTTAAAAATCCATCAGCAAATAATGCAATAATAACAGTAATGTTTTTTAGATAGGTAGGTAGCTATGTTTGGACATCATGCAAGACGAAGACAAAAAAAAAGATTAAAAGAAAGTCAATTAGAATTGGATGAATCAAAAAAAAGATTCGAGGATGAAAATCCAGAAAGATTAAAGCAGGAAGATCTTTATAATAAACAAAAACTTGAAGAAAATATTGCTTCGGCAGGTGCAGAGAGGCAAAAGGCACGTGGTAGGGGTCGTGAATATGCTCAGGAAGTGATGGGCAGAAAAATCGAAGGTTTAGATCCTAATCAACGTAGAGCCATGCAATATGAAGCTAATCGAGGAATAAATAGAGCTGCTGAAACCGCCAATAGAGAGCTTTTAGGGAATCAAGCCAAAAGAGGAATACTTGGAAGAGGTGGTGTAGGATACGCCCAGCAAAGGGAGTTGCAAAGATTAGCTTCTGAAGCTAGAGGAGGAGTGCATAGAGATCTGGACAAATTAAATGCCGATATGACGGAAAAAAGACGCGCTCAACAATTTGGAATCGAAAGTGGAGAAGCAGCCCAACATCAACTTGATCGACAAATAGCTCAAGATGAGATTAATCTTGAAAAAGAAAGAAAAAGACAGAGAAATTTTGAAGATCGTTTTTACCAACAATTTAGCAGGATTTAATCATGAACTCATCTGGACAAATGGGAAGCATTTTAAGTCGCTTACAGGGCTTAAAAAATGTATCTGGAAGAAAGATAATGCCTGGGCAAGAATTATTTCAAGATCCTCAGTTTGAAGAAGAGGAACTTAAAGGTACATCACAGCCAGAACCGCCTATGTTGCCAGAGTTTAATAATTTTATTGCTCCTAGAAATGAGCCTGAACCTGATAGAGGTGGTGAATTAACTTCTCAAAGTTATGATGTTCGAGCAAATACTGTAGAGCCTGTTCAGGATGCTCAAACAGAAATTCCTACAAAATTTGATAATTGGTGGAACGAAGTTAAAAAACCTTATACTCCTCATTTTATTCCTAATGAAGAACCTTCAGAAATTTCTCAAAAAGAACCTGGGTTTTGGAGTAAACTAGGAACTTGGTTAAAAAATGAATCAGTAAAACCTTATCATGGAGTGAGTTTAGGTAATGAAGTAGAAAAAGCTAAAAATGCTTTTAAAGAAGATTATCAATTTAATGTTAATCCAGAAACTTATAATCAAATTCCTAATTTACAAAAACCCGCTGAAGTTACGCCAAAAGAAGAAAATCAAGCTATAAAAGAAAAAATGGAATCCGCTCAAGAAAATCCATCTTCAACTGTAGTATATGGTGCAACTGATGAAGTTGCTAATCAGCCAAATTTAAAGGCTAAATTTAAAGAATATACAGGAATGAATTTTGACGATCAAATAAAAAAGAATACAAAGGAATATGAAAAAGTATTAAGCGATCTACAAGATAATAATAATCAAGAAATGAATGGTTATACTGAACAAGAAAAAAGAATTAACGAAAGAATCCTTTCTAATCAAGCTAACGATACAGATAAATTTTTTATTGGATTAGCTTTACTTATGCCATTAGTTATGGGAGCTGCTTTTGGGAAAGAAGTTGGATTAGGAGTGCTAGGAGGCGCAGCAAAAGGAGTTTCAGATGTTTATGGAAACAGGCAAAAAGATACAATGGAAAATGAAAAATTATTAGCTGATTTAGCCAATAAAAAATCTGAAAATCTAGAGAGAAAATCGAATATTGAATTAAAAAAATTATCAATACCTCAAGAAGTTAGAAAGAATCTTCCTAAAGACGAAAAAGAATATTTAATCGGTAAAAAAGAAGTTTCATGGTTAGATCCTGAAACAGGAAAAGAAAAAAATGGTGTTCAAATCAAGCCAAATCTAATAGCTTATCCCGAATATGTGGCAGATAAAGAAGAATTAAAAGAAATGAGAGCAGAAGCAAAAGAAATTACTAAAGCTATAACTCCTATGAAAGAAATTAATAAATTAACGGATGATATTATAGAAATTTCTTCTCAGTTAGATGATAAAGACAAATCTTTTATTCAAGATGCTTTCGCAAATTATTTAGCTGGAAAAGAAGGCGGTATTGCCACTAAAATAGGAAAGCCTGTAGAATTTCAAGGAAGAAAAGTCAATTCATATGTAGTTTTGGAACATAAAATAAAATTATTAGTAGATGCCTATAGACAAGCAAAAGGTATGAGAGCTTTGACGGAATCTGTTAAGGATCACATAGAAGGATTATTCAGAAATCCTGCCTCTTCTTTTCAAAGTTATAATGATACTATCGATCAAATGCTTTTCACTCGTGATCTTGCACAAGATAGGCTTTTAAATACCGTAGATAGCAATGGTTTTGCTAGAGAATTTGTCATAGAAGATCTTCAACCGCAAGTTAGAAAAACATTCAATAAATTGAATTATAAAGAAGGTGAGAAAGAATCTTCAGAACTATTAAAGGGCATATAATGAATGAAAAAAGAGAAAAATTAAGAAATGGTGAAATTGTTGAACTGAAACCAGGACTTCACGGACGATTAAATAAAGAAAATCGTACTTTAGAACTTGATTCAGGAAAGATTTTACCAATTTCTGAATCGGATCAGAGAGATTTTTTTCCTGAAAATGAAAATGCCCTTGATGTTATTAGAAGAACTGAAAAATTGGGAAAAACAGTTAAAGATTATCCATTAGGTGGGGAATTTCTATTTCAGTTAGGACAATCATCTGGAATAGGAGGTATAAAAGATACAATTAATTATTTTACAAAATCTGGGGACGATTATTTAAAAGACAGAGAAGCAGAAAAAAGAATTTCTGGAAGAATTTCAAAAGAATCGCCTTGGACTTCGGGAGCGGCTACTGTTGCTTCTTTTATACCTGATATTTATGCTACAAAAGGTATGAGTGCATTAAAAGCAGCTCCTTTACTTAGTGCTGTTTCCGCAGGTTCAAGAGTTTTTACTGAACCGACACAAGTTGCGGAAGAAGCATTATTATCTGCTGCTGGTGGTAAATTAATAGATGCTGGAGGAAATTTTCTTTCTAAAATAGCCAAAAGACGAGGTGAATCTCGTGCTATGATAGGGAAACAAGTTGCCACTCAAGAAACAAATATTTTAGGAAAGCAAGCTCAAGAGCAAGCAAATTTATTAAAAAAAGAACAATTTAATGCTTTATCCAATCAAATAGAAAATGAAAATGCTGCTCGTTTACACCAATATAATTTAGATTTAAATGCACGGAATAATAAAATTATCCAAGATAAAAACGATTTTATTCAAAAAAAAGCTTTAAGAGATTCCGAAATTATTAGATTAAAAAATGAAGCCTCAATTGCTAAAGCTCAAAATAGAGCAGATCAATCAGTTTTAGATAGAGAATATCATCTCGCATTGGAAGCTGCAAAAAAAGAAGAAAGATTAGCTAATGAAAAATTCAAACTAGATCAATTGGCATATAATGAAGATCTAAAAAAACTTCCCGAAATTCAACGTCAAGCTCAATCTGCTTATAGTGAAGGCGTTGTTAAAAATGTCCAGAAAATTTCAGATTCTTTCCCCAAAAATTCAAGAATTTATTCCGATTCTTTTGGAACTCCAGAATTTATAGAGGAATCTATTAAAAAAAGTGGTTTAGCTGGTAGTGTTGAAGGTAATAGAGCGCAAAAAATTATTCAGTCCATATTTAAAGAAGGAGAAATTCTTAGCTCAAATGATCTCGCAAACAGATATAAGGCTTTAGAGAGTGCAATTCAGAGATCTTCACCAGAAATTAAAAATGTTTTAATTGAATATAAAAATTATTTGGGTAACAGACTTCCTTCTATTTTAGCTGATAGTATGGCTTATAATAAAATTATGGGAAATTCTGCCTTAAAAAATCGAATTCAAGAAAAATTAGATAAAATTATAAGAAGTTTAGGAATTTCTAAAACTGGTCTGGGATCTGAAAGTTATGTTTTAGCTAGAGCCAAATCTAATTTGGAAAATACTCTTAGAAATATCAATTCTCAAGATTTTATTAGAAAATGGGAGAACGGTGAGATAAGACAACAGCTTTTGAAAGGGTCTTTGGGCGTTGACGATTTTATGCCAGGATTTCAGCCTAAGATCAGCAGAGGAGCAAAAATAGCAGAAAAATTTAATACTAGAATTGAGGGAATTCCAGAAGAATTTTTGATAGACCCCTCAAAAAGAGAATATAATCGTTTCATGGATCTTTTTCAGCCAGAAATTGATAATATTTTAGAGTCATCTGGAGTTAAATTAATTGGCACTGAAATTGATGCTGCAAAAAAATTAGGCAATAAAGTTAAAGGCACTTATGGAATGGCAGAACCTGTTCCATCTCCTCAACTTCCAGTATCAAATCAACCAGTAAATTTTCCTAATCAACCAAATAAATTGCCAGAAATAGGTCAGCCTCAAATTCCTGCTCAAATAGTTCCTCCTCAAATCCCACAAGATGTGTTAAAGCCTAATTTTTTATCAAAACCAACAACTCCTATCAATCAACCCTTTTTCCCTCAATCTGAGCCGAATTTGACGCCTGCAAATGGATTTGCTGAGAAAACAGGCGATTTATTGGAAAAAGATTTGTTTAGTGGTAAGGGAGTTGTAAATAATCCAATAGCAAAATTAGCAGGATTAAAATATGTTTTAGGAAAAGCCACTTTGCCAGCAGAATTGGCGTATGCTGGTATGAAGGGGTTAACTTCACCAACAGCGGGTGGTGAGCTAGCTAGAATGACTTTTAAACAGGGTGGTATTCAAGCGATAGATTCATGGGCTAGAAAATATCCATCTTATCATGATGGAATTCTTGAGAGTCCTCAAGAACGCCGATCATTAACAAAAGAAATCGAGGACGCTCAAGACATCCCAATAGAACAAAAAGCCATTATCCAATCCAAAGTGAATAGAGGTAAAGCATTATCACAGACACTATGATAGTAGTCATAAAAACAAATAAAAGAAAAATAACTAATTTTCCAGCTAATGCAATATAATCTAACATTTTAAATCCTTATTTTTTTAAAAATAGCTCGCAAAGTGCAGCAATAATACATACCGTAAAAAAAACCATTAATAATCTATTAAATAATATTTTCATCTTCGTCTTCTTCAATATAATTTTCTTTAATCCACCATAATGCCATGCTAACAGCATCTAAAATGTGTTCCATGAACTTTTCAGATTTTACTTGTTTTTCGTAATGCCAATTTTCAGCATTTCCCAAAAATTGTTGAGTGTTAAAATGGGTGATATCCTTTTTTCGATTCCTATTCCATTCGTTTGGGCGAAACAAATAGGCTTTTTCTATGCCTAATAGAGCTACAGCACCCCCTGAAATGTGTGCAATAGAAGCAACTGTTCCACCGCTCCAATTTTTATTAAACATTATAGGGGGGGACTCTATGATGACATTTTCAGTATCTTGATAGCACTCTTTTTTTGATTCTTCATTTATCATATCAAGCATATTTAGAATTGCATCTGTTCCAGTATATTTTTGAGGGTTGGTCAGTGTTTGACAGTGCGATACGGAAAAAGCTTTGGGGTCTTTTAAAAGCATTTCTGTATTATACGTAACAATTCCCATGCCTGTATTTCTTAAAGAGGGGTCAACACCTAAGATTCTAATTTTTTCCATTTTTCACCTTTATTCTGATAAATTTTATTAAAAGCGACAATATTGTCTTTTTCTTGATATTCTCCCAAAAAATCAGGCATATTTTTTTCAATCCAGCTATGAATCCAGTCGATTCGTTTAGTCTTTTTGGCTTTTGGATCACTCGCTAAATAATCTAAACTATCTTTTAAAAAAGCTGTTAAAACCCATCTCAAAACTTCTTTATCATTTATTTCTTGCAGACTGGGATATATTTCTTTAATCATTCAGAGCCTCTTCTGTGGCATAATAGTAAATGCAAGTAGGTTTAAAACTAAGCCCATGCTCTGTCTCGGCTGTATTTTTTTTTGTGTACCTCAAAATGTCATAGACAACGACGATTTTTTCTCCCTTGGCTAATTCGTCTTCTAGCTCTACTTGAGGGGTTTCGCCTTTTGCAAAATCTCCCGCAAGGAAGATAGGAATTAATTCTTTACTTTGAAATTTTAGAAGCATTTTTCCTGTCTGATTATGTCCATTTTTTCCTTTTTCTGATTCATTTTTTACAACGGTTTCCACTTTTTCATCTGTTTCTATCGTGCGAATTCCAAGTAAAAATTCTTTATGTTCTTCAGGATCTATGACACACGTAACCGAATATCTCGGAATAGTAGGAGAATTAGGATAACGAAAAGGATTTACTAAATTACAAAATTTCACTTCTAGAATAGGTGTGCGACAACCAGAACTGATCGTTGTGATTAGTGGTTGTCCCGCTTGAGGATTTTTATAGACTTTTTTTACTGCCATTTTGATTTTTCCTTGTGATTTTTTTTACCTCACAATAGAAAAATTATTTCGGTAATTTCGATATTGCTCGGTATACGGTTTTTATATATAAATTCTAATTTTTAAATTGATAATTTAATTGAGATTATTTTTCAAACTAAAAATTCTTCTAAATTCCAAGGGCATTTTTCTGGAAAAATTTCTTCTTCAATTCCAGTTTCTCTGGAAGCTTTAATGCGTGCAATTTCATATGCATCTATAAAAATTTCATCTAACTTTGATTTTAGACTCGGATTTTTTTTTATAATTTTAATAGCTTGAATTTTTGATTCTTTGATTGAACTTCTCCATGATTTACCATCTCTTTCAGATTGATATTTTACTTTCAACATATGCATAAGCGCATTTCTTATATGACTTTCAAGTGAACTGCATACTGATTTTCCCATGTCTTCAATCTCATCTTGTAAATTTATAATGTCCAATTTTTGAAACTCTCCTATTTTAATAAATTCTGCCTGTTTTAATGCCCAACCAAAATAATCATTTTCGTAGTCGCATTCATTCATATTTTTTTCCTTTTTTTTGTTGTATAGATTTTTTTTGATCTATAGTAGGATATTCAGTATTGCAAGGCTCACCAAGAGTGTGATAATAAATATCTTTTTCTAAATCTGATTGTTCTTTTTTTAGAATTTCGACATTTTCGTAAAGTCTCAAAAAATATTCGCTGAAGTCAATTCCCAAAGTTATGCAGTCATCTTCAATTTTTGCCTGTATTTGTTTAGGAATTTGTATAGTAATTCCAATTAAATCTTGCACGATTTTACCTCTAAAATTTTTTATTTGATTTTTTATACTACAATTATTGCACAGTCTAAGTCCGTCGCTAATCGGAAAAGCTGGCATAAAATTATTTCCGCAGTGTTGGCATGGAGTAGGTGGCATTTTAATTCCTTGTTAATTTTTTTAAGCAGTGAATTTTTATCTTCTCATAATCTTTTAAAAGTTCTCCAGTTAATTCCTTTTTTGACATTAATTCTGTCATTTCATTTAAAACTAAATGAATCATTTCACATAAAACTTCCTCTCTTAAATGTTTTACTATTCTAGGAATACCAGGCTCAATAATTTCTAAAAAAAGTTTTTCTAGTTCACTCATTTTCTTCCTCTTTTTTTTCTTCGATGTTATCATACATGAGATCAGTGATCTCTTTGTGAGTATTTTCAAAATCATCATTTAGCATGTGCGTTAAAATGCCAAGACATTCGTGATAATCTGGAACTAAAAAACTCAACTGAATTCTGGCTTCGTGGATCAGCAAAAAAGCTAGAGTTTGCTCCTGTAGTCCATTTTTTTCGTATTCGCTTAAAAATGAACCTACAAGCATGTCTAGTTGATTTCCAAAATCCGTCATAGCTTTGCTCAATATTTTACAGTCGTCGCAACTCATAATTTATTCCTCTTTGTTTTCAATCCATTTTATAACTTTTTCAATACTTCCAAAACATTCTGACGGACAGTGCCAATATAAAAAATAAATGTAATCGCTTATCTTTTTTTTATTTTCTGAGTCAGCTCTTCCAAAAGTATTAAATAAATCATTTGAAAATAGTGATGTCAAAAATCCGCCCATTTTTTTGTGATTGTCAACATATTCAACAATTGATTTTTTTATGATAGGATTAAATGTTTCTAGCATGACTAAAGCGTCCTCATCATCATTAAAATGACTCATGGTAAAATTCCTTTATTTTAAATTTCCTTTTAATAGATTCCAAAAGCTGTAAGCCGTGCTATATCCAGAATAAGTGACATTTCTAATTTCAATTGTTTTATTTAAAAATATTTGAATTCTGAAAACTCTATTTGGTTTTTTAAATAATTTTATAGACAATAGATTTTCGCCATTCTTAAAATCCAAACAATCCATCTCTTCACACTCTAAATCTGCTGGAAGTGGTTCTGAAAAGAATTTTTTAGTTTCTTTTCCAAATATTGATACCGCACTTCCTTGGTCTGGATTTTTCGAAATATCTGGTTCTTCTTTTTTCAAATATTTCCTTTTTTCTGTTACTGGCCGTTTTTCAGTGACAATATTTTCATTTTCATTTTCTTTTTTCTTAGGGGGTCTTCCCCTTGGTTTTATAAGATTGCCAGGAATCACCTTTCTGTACGCCATAAAATTCCTTTTTTGAATTTTTTCAATGTGTTTATTTTTTTTTCAATTTTCATTTTTTAAAATCTCAAACGTTTTTATATCATTGCATTTGATAAAGTGCAAGAAATTAGTGTATATTTTTTTTGTTGACTATTAATTTTTAATTTTTTATATTGAATCTGTAATATTCCTTAGTTTGTCGGTGAGCTTGAAGCTCACCGAATTTTAAAATTTATTTTTCTAGATAGTACTCACCGAATTCTTTAGAAATTTTTGTTAATTGTTCTGCTAAGTTTTTGTTATATGACCTATCCCAAAAACCCGACCCATGCCCATTTCTTGTTAGCCAAAAATCATGTCCGCATTGTGGTAAGTCTAAATCTTTGATTAAGTTCCAACTTTTATTCATAAATTTTAAACAGTCTTCAATGGCGTGAAATTTATCGCTAGAAGTTATCTCCGATATTTCTTCAGTCCAAGCAGCGCATTCAACGTACGCCTCATGAAATAAATGAAATTGTGGAGTAAAATAAAAATCATCCATTTTTCACCCCTGTTTTCCAGTATTCAATCGCCTCTAACAGTACATAATCCATATAGAGCAATTTTCTTGTGTCATACTGATCTATCAAAAATATTAAGCTATTATAAAATTTTTTTCTATTAATAGATTGTACATATTTATATTTATTTTTGCTTTTTATTTTGTAAATTAATGTTTTTATTTTATGTCTAGCACAAAAAAAATTACGCTCATAATCAAACATATTTTATTTCCTTTTTTTTAATTTTATTCCATTGATAATAAAAATTCAGAAATTTCATTTTTTCTATTCCTTTCTTGAATTTCATATGAATATGTAAATGAAAATTGTACATATTCTTGAACATAGTAATTTCCAAAACAGTCATATTTATCAACTAAACAAAATATTTCATTTGAACGCCAAGCCCATATTTTTTGATCAATTATTTCTTTAAGACTAATTTCTGCATAATGTTTTAAATCATTTATTTTAAATTCATAACTATTTTTTTCCATTTTAAAAATCATTTCGCTTGTAAAATAATTGCATATTTCATTTAAACAATCTGTTAAGCTCATTAGTTCATTTAAATAATTTTTATTGTTTTTTAAGAATTCATTGCCTATTTTTTTTCTAACTTCCAAATCAAGTTCCATTTTTTTCCTTTTGTTTTTTTTCTGTTTAATTGCAGACTTTAGACCATAAATTGAATTTTATGGGCTATATCTGTCTTTAAGCAAGCGAACGCCGTGGTGCGCCTTTAATTGCTAGTGAGCCGTGTTTGTAACGTATTTCATCCAAGCTTTGTGATCGTCTGTTGCCGTAACTTTTAAATTGTTCGCTACGATAATACCATGCCTCTTTTTTTGCAGCCCAAAAAAAACCAATAGATTTTAATGTACTTTTATGATCTTTTGTCTGTCCCGTAATCCACAGCCAATTTCCACAAATTTCAATTATCAATCCGTCAAGTGATAAAATTGCGTTCAATTTTTCCCGCATCAAAAGATCATTTTTAAATAGTTCGTCAATTTCCGTTATACTTTTGCCTGCTTTTTGATAGATTCCAGTTAAAACAGATTCATACTGTCGGTTAACTTCCTTCATTGTTTCAACGCACCCCCCCCTGTCAGGGTGATGCGTTTTTGCAAGCTCTTTGTATTTTGCTTTGATCAAATTTTCTTCAGTTAAGCCTTCAAAATATTTCATATTTTTAATTCCTTAAAACAATCAAATTTGAAGACTCAACATAATCAAATTGTAAAAATGAATTTTCAACAGGGAAACACTCAGGAAATAAAGAATAAGATAAAAAACCATTTTCACATTTTTCACAGTTATAAATACAGCCTATGTTTTTTAAAGAAAATTGTTTGTATTTTTCTTTTTCCAGTTTGATTTTTTCAATTAAATTTTTTATAGCTTCGCAATTATCTTTTCCAATTGCAGAAATAAGAAAACCCTCAGTTTTTCTGCATCGATTTTTAATTCCAATTCCTTTAATTTCAGCTATTCTTAAAATTATTTTTCCCATTCTTTAATTTCCTTAGTTTGTTTAAAATTTATTTATTGTTTATTCTGTAATTTATAAAAAATAACATTGTGCTTATGTCAACATGTAGCGCTTGCCAAAAAGCACGCGTAAATTTGTCAGGGGCTCTTTTCGTGTTTATTTTTTTAATTTTCATAGTGTAGTTTCCTTAGTTAAATTTCATGGCTGCCCTTTAACTTTCGCTAAAGGGCAAATTGAAACTTAAATATTTTCAAGTAAATCTTCAAGGCTACGTGCAATTTCTGCTAACGCTGTTATATATCCCCAATAATATTGATAATCTTGCAATTTTTCTTGTTGAAAAGACTTATTCATTTCAATTTCAATCGCTTGATATTCGATCCAAATAGCTTCTATATTTTTTTTGATTTGATTAATCATTACTTTTACCTTTTTTGATTTTAAATTTTATCATTGCCCTTTAAATTTTATTAAAGAGCAATGGGAAATTTAAAATTTATCCCAGTCTAAATTATATTTATTTACAAAATCGTTCCATTCTTTGGGACTTTCACCGTTTTCTAAACATTCAATAATTCCTTCGGCAAAGTCAGTGTCATATTTTGACCACAATTCAAAATACTCTATAATCGCATCTATTGATGGTAAGTCACTCAAAAGCTCTTCCAATTCAAAATTTAAGTTTGAAACTATCCTTCTAAGATATTCAATCGCATTTTCTGTATTTTTTTGCATTTTATCTATTAACTCCTGGTTTTGTTGTTTAAAGCTAAATTATATCATAAGCACTGTATATAATGCAACAGATAAAAATAAATAAATTAAGATTTATTTTATCTTAAT
>WNFM01269823.1_pt1 | contig 35645 bp, 32 predicted proteins | sample 5400271 | NCBI WGS metagenome assembly WNFM01 (sample SAMN13153352, study PRJNA577476) | soil metagenome | isolation source: 60 cm saprolite on Douglas fir-dominated hillslope | place: USA:California | collected 2013-09-17 | reverse complement strand
TGAGAGTTGCCGGCAGCGAAACGCTCGTGTCGACCACGATGAAGGGCATGACGGCGAGCAGCCTACGCACTGTGCCTGTCGTCGCCGAAGTTACTTGTCTGCGATTGCGGTCTGGACCTGCTCGTCGGTCAACGCAACGTTGCGCTCGTCGAGCTCGCGAAGCTCTGCTCCGAGGTCGTAGTTGCCTCGCAGCGAGGCAAGCAGGGCGCCCTGCGGGATTCGGTAGGACCCGCCCGGAAGCTCCAGATAGGGGATCGATTCGGCATCGATCCATCGCCGGACGGTCCGCTCGTTGACGCTGAGCAGCGCTGCAGCTTCGCTCACCGTGAGCAGTTGGGGCCTGGCGGCAGTGGTGGCCATCGTTCCTTTCAAGCTTGCTTGTGCTAAGCCCTGACAATGTAGGGCATATCGGACGGAAAATCAATTTCCGGGCAAACACGGGTAATCCGGACTAAGCCGGGCGTGGTATGGAGGGAGTCGTCCCTTGCGCTTCGCCGCGAAGCTCAAAGAGCGATAGACGAGGCGCTCGAAAGCTCCACCGATAGTCGCTGGGTATGGCTGGCCGAGGTTCCACGTGACAGCCGGCCGTACCCCTCGTTCCGCTTCTACATGTAGGCAGACACGGCGCTCTTGCGCCACTTAAGTGGCGATCGTTTAGATGTGATGGCCGCACTCGAGCACCTGCCCGTCGAATGCCGGAGCTCCCGGACTGCAGACCCAAACATGTCCGGCCGCTTGCTCATATTTGAGCATCTGTGCCCTCGCCTGTCCCCGAGCGCAACCGCAATGTCTACTTCGTCGGCGCCGGGCTCTCGTGTGCGCTGGGGATGCCGAACACGGCGGCGCTGATCACCGATGTCAAGCGGGAGTTGGGCTGGGATACCTGGCGCCACAGCGCCGGTCTTGACGACGACCTAATCGCCGCCTTCGAGGCCTTCTATCCCGACGGCGGTGACAACCGGCTTCACCCCCGACGCCGTCGATTTCTTCTCGGTCTTGCATAGCTATGTCGAGTTCTGTGCCGGCTTCCCCGGCAGCCTGCCCGAAACCGCCGACTTCTTTCGCCGCCTCAAGTTCGGGATCGCCAACCTGCTGATCAAGCGGCTGAAGGAGGCCGATCCGCGCCTGGAAGCGGGCTCGGAGTATCTCGATGAGGTGGTGCAGCCTGGCAACATCGTCGTCACCTCCAACTGGGACTTCGGGATCGAGCACTATGCGCGCTTGCACGGAGTACCCGTGCGCTGGCGCGGGCGTGGTACCCGGACCGGAGAGCTGATCGTCCTGAAGCTGCACGGCGCGATCGACTGGACGCTGGGCTCAGAAGCGCAGATCCCGCGCTTCGGGGCGCTCGAATTCTCGCCGCTTAACGAGCAGGCCTTTGGGCCCGGCTATCGGGTCTCGCTGCCGAGTGGCAAAGAGCGCGAGCGAAGCGTCCTGCGAATGAAAGCGCTCGAGGAGTGGGGGTCGGCATGGAGGCGGGTATCGAGCCGCACCCGAGAGCCCTACATCATCACGATGGCGCGCGGCAAGACGGGCGACCTCGGCCCGCTGCGAGAGATCTGGCGCGACGCCTACGAGGCGTTGAGCCGAGCCCAGCGCCTGGAGATCGTCGGCTACTCGCTGCCCGACGACGACATCGAGATCCGCACCATGCTGCGGGCGGCGGTTCGGCGCGGCGAGGGCCCCGAGGAGATCGTCGTGCGCAACCCGGCGCCCGACGTCCACGCCCGCTTCCGGCGTTTCCTGCGGCGCGAGGTCCAGTCGAACTACCTTCCGGTCGACGCGGTTTGACGGAAGTTATGCTGAGGAAGCCGACATCTTTAACCGGCCGGTGACCGCCATTTCCGCCAACTAGGGGCCACGCTCATGTACCGGCCGAACAAGACGAGCCGTGCCGCCGTCTAGGGAGACCGGAACCACATGTCGCCCACCGGGAAGAGCTGTCTGAAACCGGGAAACCCATCGCCCGAACCCGGCGAGCCCGTTCTCAATCGCTCGGGGGCAAGGGCCGTTGACTAGGCTGCCTCTGCCCGGTCGGCTAAGCAGGCAATCGCTTCCGGGAGCGTGCGACAGATCGCCGCTCCCCGGCGACCCCGCTGAGCGCGTTTCAGATGCTCACTGGTTTCCTTCTCGCCGACGACGATGTCGGCGTAGGCGGCCGCGCACGAGAGGAATTGGATGTCGTTGAAGTGGTTGGCCTCCCACTTGGCCTCGGCATTTCTGACCCGGTCGTAGACGGTGCGGTGAAAGGTGCCGAGCGACGGCATCCCGTTCACCCCCTCGTCAAGCTTCTCCCCCAGCCAGACCTTGATCTCCGCCTCGGAGATATCGCTCCACCGAGCGGCGGCCAAGACCTCCTCAGCGAGATCGTGGACCAGCCGGGCGGCCGCGTAATGCTGCGCTTTGCTTGCGCTGACTCCGTCTTTTCGGAGCAGCAGCGCGAACCGACGCTGCTCTTGGGCCCAGGCTTCGGCCTTTTCCAATCCTTCGGGGTTCGGGATCTTCTCGTCCTCGACTGCGACCTGGTAGATCGCGAAGACCTCGCTGATCCGCTGGCCGAGCGCGGCGATCGGATCGCGGGGCGGAGGTGGAGCCAGGGGGGTCTCACCGATGAAGAGCACGCCCGGAGCGAGCGTGAAGACGTTGGGTGCCACGGGCTCCTCTCCTGCGAACAGGGCCCGCAGCTCCATCCTTCTGACGTGGACCGGGTTGCACATCTGCCAGCCACGCGACAGCTGCAGCATGGTAAGGCCGAGGTTGCGGCGAAACGCGCCGTCGGCGGGGGTCATCTCGCTGAGGTTCGCCGAGGAGATCGGCAAGATCACCTCTCCGGCTCGAGCCATTCCGATCAGCTCCACGGCGGCATCGCGTTCGCGGTCGAGCACCTTCTCCGGCGCCCAGAGCTGGCGGGCGAGGGTGATCCAGTGACACTGGTCGAGATACAAAACCGGATGATTGGGGACCAGCGGAGCGCTTGACCCGAGCGGTTCGATCCCGGCGCTGACCCGGGTGCCGTTCTCGTGGACGAACTCGACCACGTTGCGCCGAGGGTCGAATTCGGCGAACTCGAAGGCAACCTTCCCGGGCAGAGCGAAGGGCAGCGCCTTGTGGATTTGAGTGCCGTCTGGGGCGGGGATCAGCGCCTCGGAGCGCTTGAAGTCGATTTTGAAGGTCGCCGCAGGCACGGAGCCAGGATCGCACTCCGCGCGGAGCCTGCACCTGCGGACAGTGTCTCCTGACGCCGTCGAGTCCGCCCAACTGCATTCCCCGTCACGATCATCGGTATGCAGATGGCTCTTCGCGCCCGCCACCACGACCACGACTATGTCGAGACCCACGGCGGCTGGCCCCTCTACACCTATCTGCGGAGCGCCGGCTCCAGGGCGGAGTTCCGGGTCGGCGCAATCGAGCGCTCCTGGGCCGCCTACCGCCACGCCGCGCGTTCCACGCCGTCGGCCGAGCTGGGTGGTCTCGGCCTGATCGTCCTCCAGCGCGCGCTGCTCGGCGCCGAGGATATCGGCCGCCTTCTGTACGCCTTCGCCAGCGAGGAGCCCTGGGTCGCCCTGCGCCATGCCAAGGTCGACGCCCTGAACGAGACCTTTACGGCCGCCGCCGAGGACGGTGAGACCTTCTTGCGGCGGCTTGGCCTGATCGACCCCACGGCCCTTGCCGGTCTGGGCCTCCCGAAGGCTGCCCATGCCGCAGCGCTGCGGCTGCGGGAGATAACCGCGCGCGAATGGTCGGCACAGCTGGTCCGAAGCGCCGGTCTCTGGTTGGCCCACTGGCCCCTCGCCCGGGCGACGATGCACGGCTTTCCGATCATCGCTGGCGATCTGATCGTCGGGCCTCCGGGAGCCGGCGAGCTCGGCGACGATCTCCGGGCTCCCGGCGTTCGCCCCTTTGCCGTCGCTTTGATCTCGACCGTCACGGGTCATCACGTGGAAACCGAACGGCACATCGTCCACCTCGATCGTCGGGCCGTGTGCGAAGTCCGGGAGCTCGGCCGCGCCGCCGCCGAGCTCTGTGGCCAGCTCGCCGCGCTGAAGGCCCAGGCAATCTCGATTGGCGAGGGCGGCGCCCTGCCAGTCGATTTCGCATCAAGGCTGACCGAGAGCGAACGCCACGAGCTTGACCGGGAGTCGCGTCGTCGTGCAGAGAGCGCCGGCCCGTGACCGATGCGCCGCACTTCATACAGAGCCCCGAGGCGGCGCGGTGCGTAGCCTTGCCCTCAAGGGCCTTCTTCGGCTCCTGGCGCGATCAGACCTTGCCCGCACGCCGCGCGGCTTTGGCCGAATCCGAGCGCTACTTCGAACAGGTCGCGGAGGACACCGACTCGACCCTTCGCGACATGTCCCTGGCCGCTCTGATCGCCGACGCGGTGCAGCCGCTGGAGGACCTCGCCCACCTCGGACGGGCCTGGGATGAACCCTTCGGCGGCCTCGCCAACTACCTTCGCGCGACCGCCTACTCCCACCGTACGGCAACCAATTTCTGGGGCTCGATCGCCAAGTGGGACGACGAGCGGATCAAGGTATTCGCCGGTCTCTACGGCCGCAACCCCGAGACCGGCGAACCGGCTTCGATGATTCCCCCCGAGATCGAGACTCAGCTGAGTGCGGAGCAGCGAGCGGTGATCGCCGTCGCCGAGGAGGCGACCGTCCGGCGCCTGCGGATCCTCCTGCCCAGTCTCGGCCAGGACTGGCGGCAGTTCTCTCCGTACTTCAATGCCTTCAAGCACGGCGGCCTCATCGTCAACCGCGATGACATCCGCTGGGTGGCCGACGACGTCGAGGAGGTCACCGACGAGACGCCGACGCACGACCCGTCGCTGGCGATCTGGCATCTGCACCAGAACGAGGTGGTCGGCAAAGGCGACTTCAACCTCACGCGCCTACAGGTCGCTTACACCGCCGCACGCAGCGGCCGGCTGGCGCTGGACCTGCTCGAATGCTTCATCGAGAGCCGCGGCGGGATCTTCGAGGCAGTCGACTTCGCCCCCGACGGCTCGGTGGAGCGAATGCGAGAGCTGACTCTGCCGTGGACCGTCTGGCTTGCAGAGGGAGACCTGAGCGCGGATCAGTGGCAGATCCTCGGACGGGGTCCGAGGATCATGTGGGAAGAGGAGCACCCCTCGCCTGGTCCCCAGGCCTCTTAAGCCCTTTAGAAATGCGTGGTCGCTGTCTTCACCGGCTCACCTCTCAGATTCTTGCGGTGCAACCACTTCCTCACTTTCCGGCGCGGCGCGCTACATTCGATGGCGTGACCCAGAGGCACGAGGAAATCGCACAGTTCATACAGAACAGCCCCACCCTCCGTCCCCTGCTCCTGTCCCGACAGTTGGCCCCGCCCTTCCGCGAGCCCTACCCGAGTGCGGAGCAGATCGCCGGCGAGCTGCTGGCCGACTCCGAGTTTCAGGCCTTGCGGCTGGCTACCTGGCTGCGCTCGCCCGACGGCAAATTGATCGCCGACGCGATGGCCCTCGTGATCTCTCCCGCCTACCGGCCCGAGTTCGAACTTGCGGTGCAAGCAATGCAGCTCGCCGCCGCGACGCAGTACGAGCAGGGTGGTTCACAGCGAACGGCTGGCGCCCTCGCACTCGCAGTCGTTTCGATCTTCGGCGTCACCGTCCTCGCGCCGGCATTGCGGCGGGGGCCGCACTTCCCGCGCCATCCTGATCTTCTCGTCTGAGACCTCGGGACACGCCGTCGACTGCCCGACCCATCGGTCTGAGGCAGCCCGCGCGTCGGTGCAATGACGACAATCAGATTCGAGCCTAGAAAGTGGCTCGGGGCCCCTCCTTGCGAGCCAGAATGCACCCGAAACCACGGGGATCAGCGGGAATCTTGCCTCCTTCGGCGGAGCTTGCTACGCTGACGTAGCGAGCGCGATTCCGCATTCCAGAGCGGTTTGCCAGCGCCCAACACGCAGGAATCTCACTCTCCGACCGACGACTGAAAATCGTGGTGTCGTGGGTTCGATTCCCACCCTCGCCATTTTCTGCCCGGGACGCCGTTTGGGGCGGGCTAGGGAGGTGGAGCGCTTGCCAGCTGCTCGACGATCTTGTCGAGTTCCGCGTCCTTTTCGTCGATCAGCTGCTTGGCGGCGTCGGGCAGGCGCACTGTCAGCGTCTCCTTGCTGGCGTCGTCCATCGCGATCGATTCCGCAAGCTTCGCCTGGAGGCGGAAGTAACGGGGGCCGCGGCCGAGCTGCTCCGGCTTGGGGATGTCAGCGCCGGGAGTGTGGTTGAGCAGCATGTGCGCCCAGTAGTCGGCGCCGTCGGAGGCCCCGCCGAGCATCGCGCCGAGGATCGGCGGCTCGTCCGCGTTGCCGGCGACCCAGCCGAGCTTGCCCCACTTGCTGACTTCGCCCTGGCTGAAACCGGTCTCGAATTCACCGGTCCCGATCGAGACCGCGAAGAGGTCGTGCGGCTCCAGCTCCGCCGGCGGGTCGCTCTGGCGTCCCAGCGCTTCGGCGATTGCGGCGATCACCGGGTTGGCCGCGAACACGCCACCGTCGACCAGGGCCCGGTCTTCGATGCCATGCGAGGGGAAGTAGGTCGGCGCCGCGGCGGTGGAGAGGGCCGCCTCGGCGATCGCGAAGTCGCGCTCCTCCGGGTTTTCGATCGCTCGCCAGCGCTTGAAGAAGTAGGGCTCGCTCCTGTTCATGTCGTAGGACGTCACCAGCAGGTCGCGGACGGCTTCGGAGACTTTGCTCTGGCCAAGTCGCCTCTTGACCGCTTCGCGTAGCGGCACGGACGAGTACTTCGGCCCGATGAACCCCCAGAGCGTGGACAACTTCCGCGACAGGTCGCGATGGAAGATCTTCGGGCCGTCCTCCGTATAGAACGAAGCCAGGTCACTTGCCGACACTTCCTCTGGGGCGGTGAGGGCGAGTGCGATAAGGCCGCCGGTGGAGGTACCGGCGAAGAGATGGAAGTAGTCCGTAATTCGAACCTTACGTCCCAGTTTCTTACCGAGCCGATTCTCGATCTCGTCTATGACCAAGACGGAGATCAGGCCCCGTATGCCGCCGCCGTCGACGGAGAGGATTCGGAACGGTTTGGCGCCGGGAGGGTCCACGGTTGGACTCATCGCGTGACCGTAACGGTCGAGCTCCGAAAAATCAAAGAAATTGAATCGGTAGGTGCGGAGTCACTTCGCCTGGGTGACCGCGATCCCGACGGACACGGTCGAGTTCGACGTGCACTCGGGATCGCCGAACACCTTGACGGAGACGGTCTGGGCGACGCCGGGGCTGGTGAGGCCGATCGGGCCGGTGGCGCCGGTGACCGGGATCAGCCCGGTCGGGCGCTCGGCGGTGGGGGCGAAGGCGCGAGGGGTCAGCGTCCCTTCGGCGACGTCCCACTCGCTGCCGTTGACGAACGGGACGACGGTCGGGTCGCAGCTTTCGGTGCCGATGCGGCCGAGGTTTTCGCCCTTGGCTTCGACGCTGAGGAAGGCGACGGTGCCGGCCGCGGGGGTGAAGGTGGTGGCGCCGGAGAGCGGGACGTCGACCGCGGGGACGCCGTTCGCGGAGACCGGCCCGCCGGTCGCGGTGGCGATCAGGTTGGTGCCGGGCGCCAGTTTGGTGAAGTCGACGGCGCCGCTCTTGATCTTCGCCGCCGTCACCGCGTTGCCACGGATTTTGGAGTTGGTGACCGCGTTCCGCTTGATCTTGCCGGCCGTGACCGCGTTCGCCTTCAGGCCCTTGGAGCCGATCTTCCCCGCCGCCCAGACCACCCCGCCGCTGAGCGCCAGGAACAGCGCCAGCGTCGCGACGACGTTCGCATAGGTCAGCCGTTGCCTCATCGCACGCATCCCGTACCTCCTAACGATTTCGTTCGCTCGAAGCCGCCTCTCTCAACTTACAGGCGGTCGAGCTCGGCGAGGAGCTCGGCGACGCGACGCTCGATCTCGTCGCGGGTGCGGCGGACCTCCTCGAGCGGCCGACCCTTGGGGTCCGGCAGGTCCCAGTCGAGGTAGCGCTTGCCGGGGACGTAGGGGCACTCGTCACCGCAGCCCATCGTCACCACCACGTCGGCCCACTCGGCGTCCTTCCGGCTGAGCGCGTGGGGGATCCGGTCGCCGAGGTCGATCCCCAGCTCCGCCATCGCCTCGACGACCTCGGGGTGCACGCGGTCCCCGGGCGTCGTCCCCGCCGAGCGCGCCTCGTGCCTGCCGCCGGCACTCCGCTCGAACAGCGCCTCGCTCATCTGCGACCGCCCGGCGTTGTGCAGGCAAACGAACAGCGCCCGCATCAGACGTCAGCCTCCGAGGTCGATGGGCTGATTTCGGGAGATGCCGGCCCGCTTTCGTCCCGTCGGCCGCGGACCGCCTGGTAGGCGAGGGCGCCGACGGCGGCGCCGAGCACCGGGGCGGCTATGTAGATCCAGAGGTCGTGGAAGGTGCCGGAGACGAGGGCGGGGCCGATCGAGCGGGCGGGGTTCATCGAGGCGCCGGTGATCGGGCCGCCGAAGAGGGCGTCAAGGCCGATCACGCCGCCGATCGCGATCGCGGCGCCGGCCCCGACGGCCCGGGTGTCGGTGGCCACGGCCATGATCGTGAACATCAGGAAGGCGGTGAGGATCGCCTCGTAGGCGAAGGCGCTGCCGGCGCCGACCGTCGGCAGCGTCGTCCCCAGCGCCGCCGGCTCGCTCGGCCAGATCGCCAGCAGCAGCGCCGCCGCCGCGATCGCGCCAAGCAGCTGGGCGCCGATGTAGGAGGCGGCCTCGCGGGCCGGCAGGTGCCGGGTGAGGGTGAAGGCGAGCGTGACCGCCGGGTTGAGGTGGGCGCCGGAGAGGTGGCCGGTCGCGTAGACCATCGCCATGATCACCAGGCCGAAGACGAACGCGATGCCGACGGCGCCCAGGGTGCCGGGATGCTCGGCCTCGGTGACGATCGCGCCGCAGCCCGCGAAGACAAGCGTGAAGGCGCCGATCCCCTCGGCGGCGGCGCGACGGGCCAGGTCGGGACGCCCCATCAGGAGAAGACCTCGCGCACGGAGTCCAGGGCCCCCGGGACCAGGCTGAAGTAGCTGTAGGTGCCGCGGGCCTCGCGCCGGATCAGCCCAGCCTCGACCAGCTGCTTGAGGTGGTGGCTGACGGTCCCCTGCGAGAGGTCGAGCAGCGGCTGCACCTCGCAGACGCAGACCGGCTCGCCACCGGCGCGCAGCAGCAGGTTGACGATGCGCAGCCGGTGCCGGTCGGCAAGCGCCTTCAGCACCGCCTCCATCTCCGCGGCCCCCTCCTCCGACAGCGAGGCGCCGGCCAGCGGCGTGCAGCACTCGATCACCGGGAGGTCCGTCACGGGCCGCAGCCTAGATCATTCATCGATGAAGTTCAATGAATCGAGCCATACAGCCGACGTCTATCCTTCGGCCCGAGCGATGAGGCTCGCTTCATAACCGCGGCTCCGGGCCGCTGATGGCCTCTACCAACGTCCACCGACGCTGATAGGAGGCACGCCCAAGATGCAACTGCCGCGACTCGACCGACGGGAGCTGGCGGCGATCTATGCGGGCGGGGTGGTGGGAGCGCTGGCGCGGGTCGGGCTGGCGCGGGCGGCCCCGCACGGCGTCGACGCCTGGCCCTGGGCGACCTTCGCCGCCAACATGGCCGGGGCGCTGCTGCTCGGCTACTTCGTCACCCGGCTGCAGGAGCGGCTGCCGCCGTCGAGCTACCGGCGGCCGTTCCTCGGCACCGGCCTCTGCGGGGCGCTGACCACCTTCTCCACCCTGCAGCTGGAGCTGTTCGACATGCTCGACGCCGGCCACCTCGGGCTCGCCGGCGCCTACGCCTCGGCGACCCTGGCCGGCGGCTTCGCCTGCGTCCACCTGGCAACGGCCGCGGTGCGGCGGACGAGGCTGGTCCGGTGAGCGCCGGCGCCTGGATCGCGGTCGCGCTGCTCGGCGGCGCCGCGGCGCTGGCCCGGTTCCTGCTCGACGCGGCGATCTCCGAGCGGTCGCGGGCCCCCTTCCCGGCGGGCACCCTGGCGGTCAACCTCAGCGGCGCTGTGGCCCTCGGCCTCCTCGCCGGCGCCGCGCTGCACGGCGCCGCGCTGCACGGCGCCGCGCTGACGGTCGTCGCCGGCGGCGGCCTCGGCTCCTACACGACCTTCTCGACCTGGATGTTCGAGTCCCAGCGGCTCGGCGAGGCAGGCGACGCGCGCTCGCTCTGGCTCAACCTCGGCCTCTCGCTCCTCGCCGGGCTGGGGGCGCTGGCGCTCGGCCGCTGGCTCGGGGGCGTCCTGTGAGCGCGGCGACGGGGGGCGACGCGCTCAAGCTCAGCTTCTATTTCGGCGAGCACGATCGCCACAAAGGCCGCTTCCTCTCCGAGGCCGTCCTCGACCTCTTCGAGCGCCGCGAGCTGGCGGCCGGAGTCCTGTTGCGCGGGGCGGAGGGCTTCGGGGCCCGGCGGTTCCTGCAGGCCGACCGCCTGCTCTCGCTCTCCGAGGACCTGCCGCTTCTCGCCACCGCGGTCGACCGCCGCGAGCGGATCGAGCCGGTCGCGGCGGAGGTGGCCGAGATCGCCTCCGGTGGGTTGCTGACCCTGGAGCGGGCGCGCTTTGCCGGTGCCGCCCACGGGCCGCTGGACGAGCCCCACGACGAGGTGAAGCTGACCGTCTACGCGGGACGGCGGGCCCGGCGCTCCGGCGCTCCGGCGCACGTCGCCGTGGTCGCGGCGCTGCACCGTCACGGGGTCGCCGGCGCGACCGCGCTGGTCGGCGTCGACGGGGCCGCGAGCGGTCGTCGCCTTCGTGCCCGCTTCTTCTCCTTCAACGGCTGGGTGCCGACGATCGTCGTCGCGGTTGGCGAGCGCGCAAGGATCGCCACCGCGCTGGCCGAGCTGGAGAGCGAAGACGAGCCGCCGCTGGCCACCCTCGAGGCCGTCCGGGTCTGCCGGCGCGACGGCGCCGAGCTGGCGGGCCCCCCGCCGATGCCCAACGGCGACGCCACCGGCCGCGGGCCCTGGACCAAGCTCGGCGTCTACTGCTCGGAGGGGTCCGAGCACGGCGGCCGCTCCCTCTATATAGAGCTGGTCCGCCGCCTGCGGGCCGAGGGGGCCGCGGGCGCGACGGCGCTGCGCGGGGTCTGGGGCTACCACGGCGACCACGCTCCCCATGGCGACCGCCTGCTGGCCCTGCGCCGCCGCGTCCCGATCGCGATCACCGTCGTCGACACTCCGGAACGCAGCCGGCGCTGGTACGAGATCGCGGCGGAGCTAACCGGAGAAACGGGGCTGGTCACCGCCGAGACGGTTCCGGTGGCACGGGTCTGCTGACGCGCGCCGCGTTTTTCATCTCAGGGATGGAAAACGCGGCGCTCGTCGGACTGAGGTGCGGAGCCGAGCCGTCCGCTTTCGTCTCTAACTTGAGTCACGAGATGGCTGAGCAGACGGCGATCCCGACCCCACCCGAAAGAGTGGCGCTGCGCGACCTGGAGGACGGCCAGCGCCTGCGTGGCGTCTACGCGGTGCGCGAGCGCGAGCTGCGCCGCAAGCGCAACGGCGAGCCCTGGCTGCGGCTGTCGGTCGGCGACGCCAGCGGCACGGCCGAGGCGGTCTCCTGGGAGGACGCGGAGGCGCGCTACGCGGCCTCGGCCCCCGGCATCCCCGTCTTCGTCACCGGCGTCTTCGAGATCAGCGAGCGCTGGGGGTCGAAGATCAAGGTCGCCGAGTTGCGCGAGGCGGAGCTGGGCGAGTACGAGCCGGAGGAACTGGCGGCCGAGTCCGAGGTCTCGCTGGAGCTGCTGGAGGCTGATCTGCGCTCGTTGCTGGCGACGGTCCAGGACCCGCAGTTGCGCCTGCTGCTCGACTCCTTCTTCGCCGAGGGCGCCGAGACCTGGGCCCGCTTCCGCGACGCGCCGGCGGCGAAGGTCTACCACCAGGCCTACCGCCACGGGCTGCTCGAGCACACGCTCTCTGTCGCGCAGGCGGTCAGCGCCGCCGCCAACTTCTTCCCCGGGATCGACCGCGATATCGCCGTCACCGGCGCCCTCCTGCACGACATCGGCAAGACAGAGGCCTATAACGACGATCCGCTGGCGATCGACCTCACCGACGCCGGCCGCCTGCAGGGCGAGATCCCGCTCGGCTACTACCTGGTCCGTCGCCAGATCGAGGAGATCCCCGGCTTCGACCCCGCGCTCTGCCAGGCCGTCCTCCACATCATCCTCAGCCACCACGGCTCGCTCGAGCACGGCTCCCCGGTCGTCCCCGCCACCCGCGAGGCGGTCCTCGTCCACATGATCGACAACCTCGGCGGCCGCCTCGGCAGCTTCGACCGCCTCGAGCGCCAGCTCCCCGCCGGCGAGTCCTGGTCGGGCTTCGACCGGGCGCTCTCCGGCTCGGCCTACTTCGGCCAAAGAGCCGCCTGACTTTCAGTCAATCCGTCTGCCTGACGAGGTCCAGGCGTCGTCAGGCAAGGACGGAGGAAGCCTGAATAGCAGCGCTATTCAGGCGACTGAGGACGCCGCATGGCGACGATCTGGGGCCGTCAGGCAGACGGGATTTAGAACTTCACGGTGCAGCGTTGAATCCGGTGCACGTCACCGTGGGCGTGCTGGATGCAGCGGACGAGGCGCTTCGGGTTGCCGTTTCGCTTCGCCGTGTGGAAGGAGCGGCGGATCTGGCGCTGGACTTCGCGGTCGACGTTCTCGAACGTCTTGCCGATGTCGTTGAGCCCGGCACCCCCGAAGGACTTTTCGAGGCTGCTGTTGGTCGTCTTGATCGCGTCGCTGGTCGTCTTCAGGACCGGCTTGACGATGAAGAAGTAGGCGGCGGCGAGGATTCCAACCGCGACGATTAGCCGGATGATGCCGGAGGTAAGGGTCCCGAAGAGGTTGCGCAAGATGTCCACGGCGTTAACCGCACACTATCCTGCGAAACGTGGCAAAGGACACCGAGAAGCTGATTCGCCAGCTCTCGCTGATCTCGTTCCTGATGGCCCAGGGCAGGCCGGTTTCCGCGCTCGAGATCAAGCGAGAGGTGGAGGGGTACAGCGACATGAACGACGACGCGTTCGCGCGGCGCTTCTACGCGGACCGGGCGGAGCTGGAGAGCCTTGGCATCCAGCTCGGGGTCGAGAAGCCGGGCGAGGGCTTCTTCGAGGCGGAGCTGTACTCGCTGCCGCCGGAGAACTTCTACCTCGACGCGATCAAATTCACCGACGAGGAGCTGGCGGCGCTGAGCACGGCACTGCTGCTGCTGACCGACGGCGGCTTCGCCTACGCCGAGCCGCTGCGCTTGGCCCTGCAGCAGGTCGCCTGGGGCCACCCGAACCCGCTGTCGGACGCCGAGCGCGCCCCGGTCGAGATGGCGATGACCGCCTCCGCCGGCGGCCGCGACCTCTCCCAGCGCCTCTCCAAGATCGAGACGGCGATCAGCCGCCGCAAGACGATCGAGTTCACCTACTACACGATGGAGCGGGGGGAGACCGAGAAGCGCAAGGTCGATCCCTACCACCTCGTCTTCCGCGGCGGCCAGTTCTACCTGATCGGCCATTCGCACGAGCGCGACGCGGTGCGGGTCTTCCGCCTCTCGCGGATCCAGGGCAAGGTCGGCTACGCCTCCAAGGCCGAGCACGACTTCTCCCCGCCCGAGGACTTCGACCGCCGCGACTACGGCAGTCGTGCCGACTGGCAGCTGGGGGAGACCAGGGGGAAGGCGAAGATCTTCATCCGCGAGCGGATCGCCTGGCTGATCGAGCGCGACTTCGGCAGCTACGGCGAGCTGCGGCCGGCGAAGAAGTCCGACGGCGCCCCCGGCAAGGGCCAGATCTTCGAAACCAGCTACGCCTCGGTCCGCGAGCTGATCGCCTGGGTGCTGCGCTGGCGCCAGAACGCGCAGGTGCTGGCGCCCGAGGGCCTGCGCGAGGAGGCCGAGAGCCGCCTCGCCCTGCTCCGCGATCGCCACGAGAACGGCTTCGAGCCGGCCGAGATCGTCGAGCGGCCGCTGCGCGACCCGCCCCGCCGCGCCCGCGCCAACGGCCGCGGCGAGGCGGCGATCCGGCCCGAGCGCTTCGCCCGCCTCGTCACCCTCGCGGGGATGCTGATCGAAGCGGCGAAAAAGGGCGAGCGGCTGCAGATCGCCGAGCTGCGCCAGCGCCTCGAACTGACCGGCGAGGAGCTGCGCGAGGACGTCGAGCTGCTCAACGTCGTCAACTTCGGCGGTGGGACCTACGTCCTCTACGCGGAAATCCTCGGCGAGGAGATCGAGGTCGACTCCGAGCCCTACGGCGACAACTTCGCCCGCCCGGCGCGGCTGCTGCCACTGGAGGCGAAGGCGCTGGTCGCCGCGATCGACCTCTTCGGCGACCACCTGCCGCAGACCGACCTGCAGAAGGCGCGCAAGAAGATCGTCGACGCGCTCGGCCACGACCCCTCCGAGGAGGGGCTGGAGATCGCCTCCGCCGGCGGCGGCGACGCCGAGGTGGCGCGCAAGGTCAACGACGCGATCGCCGGCCGCAAGGTGCTGGAGCTGAGCTACTACAAGGAGAACGAGGACCAGTTCACCGACCGCTCGGTCGAGCCCTACCGGCTCGAGAACGGGCGCGAGGGCTGGTACGTCGAGTGCTACGACCTGACCAAAGAGGGGGTGCGCCACTTCAAGCTCGACCGGGTCAAGGAGGCGACGCTCTCCGATCGCACCTACGAGCCGCGCCCGGAGGTCGAGGAGCTGGCCGGGGTCGAGGGCTGGATGACCCACGGCGAGGTGCCGACCGCCCAGGTCGCCCGCGTCTGGGTCTCGCCGGAGCGGGCCCGCTGGCTGCGCGAGGAGCGGACCGTGGTCGAGGAGCTGGCCGACGGCGCCGTCGTGGTCGAGCTTCCCTACGCCGGCAAGTCCTGGCTGGTGCGGGAGATCCTGCGCGGCGCCGGCGACCTGGTCGTGCTCGAGCCCGAGGACGCCCGCGAGGCGATCGCCAAGGAGATCGCCGCGGCGACCAGCTGAGCCACATGTCCGCGGGGGGACGAGCGATGCGTTTGTCATCCCACAGACGCAAGACGCAGCGCTCGTCGCGATGAGCGAAGCGCCAGGCCACCCCGAGGTTCTGCGGATCGTCGCTCCCAACCCGGGGCCGATGACGTTGGAAGGGACGAACACCTACCTCTACGGCGCGGATCCCTGCGTCGTCATCGACCCGGGGTCCGGCGAGGAAGGGCACCTCGAAGCGATCCTCGCGGCGGCGGCCGAGCGGGGCGGCGTCGGGCTCGTCCTGCTCACCCACTCCCACGGCGACCATGCCGCGGGCGCCGACCGGCTCGATGCCGAGGTCGTGCTCCCCAGCGGTGGCGAGGCCCACGCCGGCCTGCGCGTCCTCGCCACCCCCGGCCACGCGGCCGACCACGTCTGCTTCCTCAGCGAGGACGGCGTCTGCTTCAGCGGCGACCTCGTGCTCGGCCTGGGCTCGACGATCGTGCCGCCTGGCGGCGGCTCCCTCGCCGCCTACATGGATTCGCTGCGCCTGCTCCAAGCCGAGCAGATCGAGCTGATCGCCCCCGGCCACGGCCCCTGGGTCACCGACCCCGCCGCCAAGCTCGCCGAATACGTCGAGCACCGCGAGATGCGCGAGCGCCGCCTGCTCGCCGCCCTCGACCGCGGTGAGCGCTCCCGCGCCGCCCTCCTAGCCGAGGCCTGGGACGACGTCCCGGTCGAGCTGCTGCCGATGGCGGCGATGGCGATGGAGGCCCACCTCGAAAAGCTCGGGGGAGAGGGGCGGCTTCCTGGTCGGCTGGCCAACTGATAGACCATCGCTATGAGGCGCCTGAGCAAAGACAGGGCGGCCCGGGTGGGGTTGGTCGCGGGGGCCGCGGGGACCGGGCTCGCCGCGGCGGCGACCGCGGCGGCGTGGCACTGGCTGGCGCGGAGGCCGCTGCCGAAGCAGCGCGGCACGATCGAGCTGGAGGGGCTGGAGGGCAGGGTGCGGGTGCGGCGCGACCGCTGGGGCGTTCCCCATATCGAGGCCGACGAGGGCCACGACCTCTACTTCGCCCAGGGCTTCGTCCACGGCCAGGACCGGCTCTGGCAGATGGACTTCTATCGCCGCGTGGTCGAGGGCCGGGTCTCCGAGATGGCGGGGGAGGAGGGGCTGCCGGTCGACCGCCTGATGCGCACGCTCGGCATCCGCCGCGTCGCCGAGCGGGAGGAGGCGGCGCTCGACCCGGAGCTGCGCGGCCTGCTGGAGCGCTTCTGCGAGGGCGTCAACGCCTCCGCCTCCGCCTCCGCGGCCACGGCGCTGCCGTTCGAGATGCAGCTGCTGCGCCTGGACTTCGAGCCCTGGCGCCCCGTCGACATCCTCAGCCTCGGCAAGCTGCTCGCCTTCGGCTTCTCGACCAACTGGGAGCGGGAGCTGCTGCGGGCCGACATGGTGCGCGCGCTGGGGCCGGAGCTGACCGCGCGGCTCGAGCCCACCTATCCCGCCGGCAACCCGATCGTCACCCAGGAAGCGTGGACTGGCGACGGCCTCGCGATCGTCGAGCAGATCGACGCGGTGCGGCGCTCGATCGGGCTGGCCGCCGAGGCCAGCGGCTCCAACAACTGGGCCGTCAGCGGCGCCCTCAGCGCCGGCGGCGCGCCGCTGATCGCCGGCGATCCCCACATCCCGCCCAGCATGCCGGGCATCTGGTACCAGGTCGGGCTGCGCCACCGCGAGCGCTGCGTTCGCGGCGCCTCGCTGCCAGGCATGCCAGGCGTCTGCATGGGCCAGAACAACGACGTCTGCTGGACGTTCACCAACGTCATGGCCGACGTCCAGGACCTCTTCGTCGAGCGGATCGAGGGCGAGAGCTACCTCTTCGAGGGGGAGTGGCGGCCGCTGGAGACGGTGCGCGAGGAGATCGTCGTCAAGGGACGCTCGGAGCCGGTCGTCCTCGACGTGCGGGCCACTCACCACGGCCCGATCGTCAACGAGGCGCTGGGCGCCGACGACGCAGAGCCACTGGCGCTGAGCTGGCTTCCCCTGCGCGAACAGACCGCCTTCGCGGGCATGTTCGAGCTGCCGGGGATCGGCTCCGGGCCGGAGCTGGTGCGCAAGCTCGGGGATTACACGGCCCCCGCCTCGAACCTGATCTGGGCCGACCGCCACGGCTCGATCGGCTACAAGCTGGTCGGCCGCCTGCCGCTGCGCCGCGGCGACTGCCCGGACCTGCCGAAGCCGGGCTGGACGGGCGAGTTCGAGTGGGAGGGGACGGTCCCCTACGAGGAGCTGCCCGAGGTCGTCGACCCCGAGAGCGGCTACCTGGTCACCGCCAACAACCGCATCGTCGGCGACGATTACCCGCACCACATCACCAGCGATTGGCTGGACGGCTTCCGTGCCAAGCGGATCGAGCAGCTGATCGGCGAGAGCGAGGACCACGACCTCGAGAGCTTCGAGGCGATGCAGTCCGACGACCTCTCGCTGCCGGGGATCGAGGCGGCGCGGCGGCTGGGACGGCTCACCCCGCCCGGCCAGCGCGAGCTGAGCGCGGTCGAGCGGCTGCGCAGCTGGGACGGCCGGCTCGACCCGGAGACGATCGCCGGCACGATCTACCAGGCCTTCCTGCTGCGCCTGGCGCGGGAGGTGGCACGGGCCGCGATCGGCGACCGCGACCTCAGCGAGCGCTGGCTCGACCGCGCCGACAACGGCTTCCTGCCCCACGTCACCTCGCCCTGGCGCTGGCACTCGCACCTGATGGCGCTCTGGGAGGAGGGCGATGAGGAGCTGATCGGCCGCCCCTGGGAGGAGCTGGTGCTGGAGGCGCTGGCCGGCGCCCTCGACGACCTCGAAGAGCGCTTCGGCCCCGACCCCGAGGGCTGGCGCTGGGGCCGCGTCCACGAGATGGAGTTCTCGCACCCCCTCGGCGAAGCCAACCCGCTGCTGCGCCGGCTGCTCAACCGTCGCCTGCGCGCCGGCGGCGCCCAGGAGACCGTGAGCCAGATCGCCTACGACCCCAGCGACCCCTACAAGGCCGTCTGGGCGCCGAGCTGGCGCATGGTCGCCGACCCGACCGACCCCGACGGCTCGCGTTGGCAGATGTTCACCGGCCAGTCCGGCCACCCCGCCAGCCCCCACTACGACGACCTCCAGGCCGACTGGCTCGAGGGCCGCACCCAGCCGATGTCCGGCGAGGGGCCGTGGCGGGAGCTGGAGCTAGTCCCCGAGGTCTGAGGTCATCACAAATATGTTATAATCACCGAGTGACTCCTGGTGAATTGATCCGAGAGACGCGAATGCGCCATGGCCTCAGCCAGCGACGCCTGGCTCGTCGGGTGGGCACGCATCAGTCGGCCATCAGCAGGCTCGAAGCGGACAAGAACTCGCCAAGTATCGAGACCCTGGAATTGGTTCTCCAGGCGATGGGGGAGCGTCTTCAGCTCACGTCTGAGCCGCTCGAACGGGACTACGACCCGGTCCATCGCCGCGCCACCGCGGTCCGCCCGCCCGCCGAGCGGCTCGCTCTCGGCATCTCCTGGAATCGCTTGGCGGGGCGCCTGGCTGCAGCCGGGCGGCGAGCGCGTGCCTGACTCCGAGCCCCCCCTGGACGCAGAGCGGATCCTCCGCACCCTTGCCGAGCACGAGGTGGACTACGTGCTCATCGGGGGGCTCGCGGTGCAGACCCATGGCCACGTGCGGACGACGAACGACGCCGATCTGATCCCGGCCCCGGATCCCGCCAACCTCGAGCGGCTGGCCGCGGCGTTGCGCGCGCTCGACGCCCGAGTGCTCAACGCCGGGCATGAGGCCACGCCTGTGGATGCTGGAATGCTGCCAAGGGCCACGATCTGGCAGTTCGCCACCAAAGACGGAGGAATCGACGTCATGCATGAGGTCCCGGGTGGAGGCCCCTACTCGACGCTGAGCAAGCGCGCCGTGCACGTCCGCCTCGGCGACATCGACGTGCCGGTGGTCGATCTCGACGACCTGATCCGGATGAAGTTGGCCCGTGGGCGCCCGGTTGACATCGCCGATGTCGCGGCTTTGACGGATCCCGACGCCGAGTCCGAGGATCGAAGCTAGTCCCCGGCGCCCAGTAGGGGGTCGCCGGCGCTGGCCACCGCCGTGACCAGCGCGACGATCTCGGCCGGGGCCTTCTCCGGGGAGCCGGAGTCGAAGGGCGGGTCCGGGTCGTACTCGATGCCCAGCTGGACCGCCTGGGCGATCTCCGGCCCGGCCTCGCGGGCGACCAGGTGCAGGGCCATGTCGATCCCCGCCGTGACGCCGGCGGCGGTGACGATCTTGCCGTCCTCGACGAAGCGGCCGCCCACCGGGTCGGCACCGAACTGCCGCAGCGACTCGAGCAGGAGCCAGTTCGAGGTGGCCCGCTTTCCCTCCAGCAGCCCGGCGGCGCCCAGCACCAGCGATCCGGTGCAGACCGAGGTCGTCCATTTGGTGGCACCGTCGACCTCGCGCAGCCATTGCAGCAGCTCCTCGTCGTGCATCAGCGGGCGGCTGCCGATGCCGCCGGGGACGAGGACGAGGTCCGGAGAGGTCACCTGATCCAGGGAGTAGTCGGCGATCAGCCCGAGTGAGCCGTCTTCGGTCCGTGTATCGCCCTTCTCCTTGGCGACGAAGCGCACGTCCCAGCCCGGCACGTTGCGCATCACTTCGTAGGGCCCGACCGCGTCGAGCGCGGCCAGCTTGTCGAATATGAGGATCGCTATTTCCATGAGGTGGATCTTCGCCGCCGCGTCGCGGGCTTTCCAGGGGCAGGATTGCCAATGTTCGCTAGATTCTTGCCATGCACCGTATGGTCGCGCTCTGCCTCGAAGGGGTCGTCGCCTTCGACCTGACCGCTCCCGCGCAGGCCTTCACCGTGGCGGCGCGGGCTGACGGGACCCCGCTGTACGAGTTCTCGACCTGTTCGGTCGGCGGCGGCGAGGTGCGGACGACGACGGGGTTCGGACTGCGGCCGCGGGCCGGCCTCGAGGCGCTGCGGCTCGCCGACACTGTGGTCGTCCCCGGCTACTTCGCGATCTTCGAGCCGCCGCCTCCGGACGCGACGGACGCGCTCCGACGAGCAGCGGCCCGCGGCGCTCGCGTGCTCTCCGTCTGCACCGGCGCCTTCGCCCTCGCCCACGCGGGGCTGCTCGACGGTAGGCGGGCGGCGACCCATTGGGCCTGGGCGGGCGAGCTGGCCCGGCGCTTCCCCGCGGTCGAGGTCGATCCCGACGCCCTCTACGTCGACGAGGACCGGGTGATGACCTCGGCCGGGCTCAGCGCCGGCATCGACCTCAGCCTGCACGTCATCCGCAAGGACTTTGGCGTCGCCGCCGGCGAGCGGGTCGCCCGTCACATGGTCGCCGCGCCCCACCGCGAGGGCGGCCAGGCGCAGTTCGCCAAGCGGACGCCGGTCGACGCGGGCGGCTCGCTGGAGGCGACCCGTCGCTGGGCCGCCGAGCGACTCGACGAGCCTCTCGACGTCGCCGCGATGTCCCGTCACGCCGGGGCCAGCCCCCGCACCTTCGCCCGCCGCTTCCGCGAGGAGACCGGGACGACGCCGCTGCAGTGGCTGCTCTCCCAGCGGGTGCTGGAGGCGCGGCGGCTGCTGGAGGAGTCCGACCTGCCGGTCGAGACGGTCGCCTGGCGCTGCGGCTTCGGCACCGCGGCCTCGCTGCGTGACCACTTCCGCCGGATGACGGCGACGACGCCGACGGCGTACCGGCGGGCCTTCAAGAGCCCCGCTTGACGTGGGGGGCCCAGAACGGGATATTGAGAGTTCGTGTGTCGGCGCTGTCGGCCCGATCCGGCGGGCGCCTCGTCCTGGAAGGAGCAACCTTGAGAGTCAAGCGTCTCGTCAGCCTCGCGCTCGCAACGTGTGCAGTACTGGGAGTTCTCGCCCTGCCCGCCATCGGGGCTGTCAAGCTGCCGATTCAGACGGCGGCGGACAAGTCGTTCATATTCGCCAAGCACACCTGTTCGCACGACAGCAATTGCGTCAAGTACGGCGTCACGAATTGCCGGCGAATCAGCCTGCACGTCGTCTTCTGCCGCATCTTCGACGAACGCAGTACCGAAGCTCAGGGCCGCTACGACTGCCAGAAACTGGTTCGCGTGGCACTCGATCCGATCACCTACCGGGTTCTGGTCACCGGCCAGGGCTCCTGGCAGTGCCAATAGCCGCTTGACGTTCGCAAGGTCGTGAAACCAGCGCGGCCGGCCCGGGGGGACGCCCATTGGGGCGCCCCCGGATGCGAGCCGGGCGGGGGCAGATGAGCCGCCGCGACCAGATCGTGCTCAGCGACGCCGAGCTGCTGGAGCTGCTCGAGTCCGAGCGGGTCGCTGTCGTCTCCAGCCTCGGGCCGCGGGGCTGGCCGCACTCGATGCCGCTGTGGTTCGTGCCGCGCCAGGGCGAGGTCTGGATCTGGACCTACGCGAAGTCGCAGAAGGTGCGCAACCTCGAACGCGACCCGAGGGCGACGGTCCTGGTCGAGACCGGGCACGAGTACGGCGAGCTGCGCGGGGCGATGATCGAGGCCGAAGCCGAGATCCACCGCGACTTCGAGACCGTGGTCGGCTTCGCCGAGGAGCTGACGCTGCGCTACGCCGTCGGCATCTCCTCGGTCGAGGGCGACGCCAAGGCGGCCCTGGAAGCGCAGGCGCCGAAGCGCGTCGCGATCCACTTCAGGCCGTTGCGCACCGCCACCTGGGACCATCGCAAGCTGGGCGGGACTTACTGAGCTGACGTCGAAGCATCGCTACAAGTCGTTCCGCCCCGTGTTGCAGGGTGACGCGATCGCTACCTTTCCGGACTCGATGAAACGACGCATCCCAGCCGCCCTGCTCCTCGCCTGCCTCGCCGTGGCCCTCTTCGCCGGCGTGCAATCGGGGTCCGCGAAGCCGCCGATCCCCGCCCCGCGGGGTTTCTTCGGCATCGGGCCGCAGACGACGCTGACCGACGAAGACGCCGCCTACATGAAGGCCGGCGGGATCGAAAGCGTGCGCTGGCCGCTCACCTGGGGGGCCATTCAGCCGACCGCCAGGGGCGGCTACAACTGGGAAGGCCCGCCACGGGCTCCAGGTCCTGCCGTTCGTCTACAGCACGCCGAGGTGGGTCGCCCGCAAGTACACGACGCTGCCGATCGACAACGTCAGGGCGCGGAACGCGTGGACGGCCTTCCTGCAGGCGGCGGTGAAGCGCTACGGCCCCGGTGGCGAATTCTGGGCCCAGCACGCGCCGGGCGTCGTCAAGTACGAACCGGCGATCCCCACGCCGCTGCCGATTCGCAGCTGGCAGTTCTGGAACGAGGCCAACTTCTTCTACTTCGCCTACCCGGCCTCGCCGCAGCGCTACGCGAAGCTGCTGCAGATCTCCAGCCCGGCGATCAAAGGGGTCGACCCCGGCGCCAAAGTCATCCTCACCGGCCTCTTCGGCAACCCGACCGCACAGGGCGCCCGCGGCATGCCGGCGGCCAAGTTCCTCGAAATCCTCTACCGGACGCCGGGGATCAAGAGCAGCTTCGACGGCATCGCGCTGCACCCCTACGCGGTCGATTCGGAAACGCTCGAAGAACTGGTCGAAGCGCTGCACGAAGTCACCGTCGAAAACCACGACCGGGTCCCCCTCTACATCACCGAGATGGGCTGGGGCTCCCAGAACGACTTCAACCAGGTCGCCTTCGAGCAGGGGATCCAGGGCCAGGTGAAGGAGCTCCGCGCCGCCTACGGCTACCTGTTGGAAAACCGCAACCGCCTCGACCTCAAGCAGGTCTACTGGTTCTCCTGGAAAGACCTCGCCGGCACCTGCAACTTCTGCGACTCCGTCGGCCTCTTCCGCGCCGGCAAGCGCTTCCACCCGAAGCCCGCCTGGCACGCCTTCGTCGCCCTGACGGGTGGGCGGGCACGGCCGTAGTTCACCTTAAGAGTGTCCGCTGTACGAGCGGGCCTCCCAAGCGGTATCCGCCGACCGCAAGCACTCCATTTGCTCGGTGATGGCGAAGTGTCGTAGCGGCGGAAGCTCATCTCCCGCGACTGCGAGCGCGGCGGCGAAGGCGGGTCCGGCGTCGAGCTCCGATATAGCCATGTTGGCCTTCGGACGCCGTACCCCGAGGCCGCTGCCCAGGCACTTCGCGACCGCCTCGCGGCGCACCCAGGCCGCGTGGAAGGCAGCGGGCCTGGCGTCCGGCGCTGCGGCACGAACGGTGGCGGCCGTGGCGTCGTCGAGGGCGTGGGGGGCGAGCGCGAGGACGTCCCGACGAGAGTCGATCCACTCGACATCGACGCCGACTTCCCGTTCCCGCGCCACCGCCACGAGGGCCAGATCGCCGGAATGGCTGAGGTTGAAACGCAACGCCGCGGCGGGTCCGGTGAGCATCGGCTTGCCGTGGCTGGCGAGCCGGAGCGCGATCTCCGCCGGGCTCTCCTCGAGGTAGTGAGCGAGTACGCCGCGCAGTGCCCAGCGCGCCGCCACCCAGCGCCGCGCCGCTCCCGGGCGCCTCAGCCGCAGCGCTCGCTCTCGCTCCTCACCGGGAAGGTGGTCGCGGGGCGGCCAGCCGGGCCCATCGAGCGTCGCCTGCCAGACGTGGATCTCGTTTTCGGGTATCGCCAGGGAGCGGTTGGGGCGCGCTTCGGTCACGACCGGGTTCATGGCGTCGCCGTCGTCCCGGTCGCGGTGAGGGCCTCCTCGATGCATTGCTCGAGGCAATCGGCGAGGAGCCGTGCGCCGCCCTCGCGCAGCATCTCCACATGCCCGACCGGAAGCGGGCGGCGGTCGACCCCTCCGGCCGCGCGCACCTCCCAGGCTGCGTATGCCGGCTTGTCCGCGAACTCGGGCGAGGTCACCAGCACGACGCGGCCCGGCCACGGCTTGGCCCTGTACGTCGCGCGGGCTTTCCGCGCCGCCCCGACCACATGTCGCTCGGTTCGCTGGCGGGCGCCAGGCAGGGGACGCCCCAGGCCTCTTTCCATTGCGTCGATGGCTCGCGCGCGCCCCTCGTCTATGAGCCCGCGGAGGCGCCGGGAGGCGCGGACGTGGGAGCGGGCGACTCCCATCGACGCTTGCCGAGCCAGTAGGCCGGCGCGGTGGCGGGCCGGCAGCGGCTCTATCGCGGCGGGAAGGAACGATGGCGACAGGCCCTCGTTCACGCCCGCGAGCCAGGCCCAGGCCAGCAAGGCCTCGCCATCTCCGCCGAGCGGCTCGGGGAAGACATCCTGTAGATCTGGTCGTTGGCGCCATGCGCCCAGCAGGTACCGGTTCACCCTGCCCTCGCCGATTGGTTCGATCAGGCGCTCCCGAAATGTGCTCCAGCCGGCTGGGGAGAGCGGGTCGATGGGCTCTTCGCCCAGCTCTTGCCAGGTCGACGCCATCGCCCAGTCCCAGGAGAACCAGCCTGGGGGCCGGCAGCCGTCGGTTGGGCTGGGGATCAGGAGCTGCGAAACCAGGTGGTCGTGGACGCCGTGATCCCACGCCCAGGCGGCGAATGGAGGACCGTCGGCGCCGAGCGGGTCGGGCCAGGCCGCACGGAGGTCAGGTCGCCACATGTGCAGCTCGTACAGGTAGCGCGAGACGCCGGGACCGACCGGCGCGCGGAGCCAGGCGGCGAGGTCCGATGCTCCGCCTGGAGCGTCGAGGTCGGGCACGTTCTCGCCGCCCTGGCGCGCCCTTACCCAGGCCGACTCCATCATCGCGTCGTAAGGAATGCCGGGCGCCAGCTCATAGGGGCCGCCTGGAGGCGGGTCGGAGTCGATCGCCAACAGCAGAGGCACCTCCTCGCCATCGCCGTGAAGCTGCTGTGCCATCTCGTAAGCAACGGTGGCGCCGTTGCAGCGCCCGGCCAGCAGGAAAGGACCGCGCGGCTGCACGGAGCGGACCTTCTCCAGATAGCGGCGAGCCATCGCCTCGATGCCGTTGTCGAGCGGGTGGCGACCATCGAGCCCGCTCGGCTGCAGGGCATAGAGCGGCTGCTCGGCCGAGAGCTGGCGGGCGAGCGGTCCGAAGCCAACGATGTTCCCGTCGCCAGCGCCGACGACGAACAGGGGCGGGCGAGTTCCACGTGGCTTCAGCGCGACGAGGTTGTCCCACCGAGAGACCGCAGCGTCGGGAGCGAGCCTGGCGGCGAGCGCACGTGGCGTCGATGCTTCGAAGATGGTCGAGAGCGGCAGGCGCCGGCCCCCGATTCGTTCCAGCTTGGCGAACAGCTCGACGGCCAGCAGCGAGTGACCGCCGAGGGCGAAGAAGTCGTCTTCGGCGCCGACCGGCCGAATACAAAGCCCCTCCTCGAACGCCTTTACCCCCCGGCGCTCGGCGCGGCCGCGGGGGCGCCGGATGGCCGCCGCGATCGCCAGGTGCTCGTGGGTGGGGGTGGGCAGACGGTCGCGGTCGAGCTTGCCGTTGGGGGTGAGCGGGAGCCGTGGGAGCGTCACCCAGGCGGACGGCACCATCGCCGCTGGCAGGCGTGCCTCTGCATGCGCTCGCAGGGCTATGGCGTCCGGGGTCTGCGAACCCGCCGCGGAGACGACATAGGCTACGAGCGAGAGGCCGCCTGCGCCACGCTCGCTGGCGATAACGGCCGCGTCGGCGATGGCGGGGTGGGCGCGCAGAGCCATCTCCACCTCGGCTGGCTCGACCCGGACCCCTCGCACCTTGACCTGGCGATCGAGCCGGCCGAGGAACTCGAAGGTTCCGTCGTGGCGGCGGCGAACGCGGTCGCCGCTGCGATAGCGGCGCCCCCCCGGACGCTCCGGGTCGGGCCGGAAACGGTCGGCGGTCAGCACAGGATCGCCGCGGTAGCCGCGCGCGACGCCGTCGCCGCCGATCCACAGCTCGCCGGCCACCCCCGCCGGCGCCCTTCTCCCGCCGGCGTCCAGGACATCGCAGGTCGTGCCCTGAATCGGGCGGCCGAGCGGGATCGGCCCGCTGACCGGGTCGCCGGGTCGGAGCTCGTGGGTGAGGGCGAAGGTCGTCGTCTCGGTCGGCCCGTAGCCGTTGGTAAGGCGGGCGTCCGGCGGCAGCGCCCCGAGCGCGCGCGCGACGTGTGGCGGCGAGAGGACGTCCCCGCCCGCGAGGAGATGGCGCACCCGGCCGAGGCAATCGGGTCGGCGGTCGACCAGCTCATGGAAGAGGCCGGCGGTGAGCCACAGCGTCGTCACCCCGTGCGCCTCGATAGCCGCGGCGATCGTGTCGGGAGAGGGGTGCTCTCCGAGCGTGACGATCGTGCCGCCGTTGGCGAGCGGTCCCCACATCTCCAGCGTGGCTGCGTCGAAGGCGGGCGAGGCAGCGTGCAGCATCGTCGTGCCGGCGCCGAGCTCGGCAAAGCCCGGGTCGTCGACGAGGCGGACGACGTTGCGGTGGGTCACCTCGACTCCCTTGGGCTCCCCGGTCGAGCCGGAGGTGTAGATCACGTAGGCGAGATCGTCGGGCTCGGCGAGCGGTGCCTCGATCGGCTTCCCGGTGGCGGCCTCCGAGATGTCCAGCACCTCGGCCCCCAGAGCCGGCTCGAGGCCGAGCGCCGGGTCGGTGAGGAGGAGGCCGGCGCCGGCGTCGGCAAGGGCCCGGGCGATTCGCGCGGGGGGGTGGGTGGGGTCGAGCGGCACGTAGGTGGCGCCAACGGCGAGCACGCCGAGGTTGGCGACGATCGAGCTCGCCGAACGGGGCAGGAGCACCCCGACCAGGTCGCCGCGGCCGACGCCGCGGGCGCGCAGCGTTCCGGCCACCGCGCGAGCATCGCGGCTCAGCTCACCGTAGGTGAGGCGTCGCGTCCCGTCGATTACAGCGACCGCGCCCGGGTCGCGCCGCGCCCGAGCCTCGACCAGCTTGGGCACGCTCGCGCCGCGGTCGTACTCGTCGAAGTTGACGCTCCAGGCCTCCAGTTCGCGCCGCTCGCCGGCGCTGAGCAGGTCGAGCTCGGAGAGGCGCGCGTCGGGTTGTGCGGCGAACTGCTCGAGCAGGCGCAGGTGGTGGCCGGCGAAGCGGTCGGCGGTGGCGTCGTCGAAGAGGTCGGAGTGCTCCCAGACGAAGGTGACCCCACCGTCGCCGTCGTCGACGCCGACGACGTTGAGATCGGCCTTGGCGGTGCCGTTGGGGATCACCTGGACCAGCCGCGTCTGCAGTCCGGCCCAGCGCTCGGCGCCTCGGGGGGCGTCGTGGAAAGAGAAGAGCGCTTGGATCAGCGGTGAGCGCCTGGGGTCGCGGGGCGGCCGCAGCGCCTCGACCACGGCGTCGAACGGCGCGTCGGCATTGCCATAGGCACTCAGGGCCGTCCTGCGCACCCTTCCCAGCAGCTCCCGAACGGTGGGGTCGCCGCCCAGGTCGCAGCGCATCGCGACCGTGTTGACGATCATGCCGATCAGCCGTTCCGAGTTGTGGTCGCGCCGGTTGGCAAGGCCGGAGCCGACCTGGAGGTCGTCCCTACCGCTGTAGCGTTGGAGCTGGAGGAGGAAGGCGGCGAAGGTGGCCATGAAGAGGGTGGCGCCACCGGCGTTGGCAAGGTCGCGCAGGCGGCCCGCGAGGTCCGGACCGAGCCGGCGGCGGACCGACCCACCGAGGAACGACTCCTGCGTTGGCCGCGGCCGGTCGACCGGAAGGTCGAGGAGGGGAGGGTCCCTGTCCAGCACCTTGGCCCAGTGGAGGATCTGTCGCCGCATCTCGTCGCTCTGGTTGGCGGCCCGCTCCCATCTCGCGTAGTCCTGGAGCTGCACCGCCAGCGGCTGAAGGGCCGGCGGCCTGCCCTCGACCTGGGCCGAGTACAGCTCCGCCAGCTCCCCGGCCAGCACCGCGAAGGACCACCCGTCATGGATCAGGTGGTGCTCGACGTGGATCAGCGCCCAGGAGCGCTCCCCGAGGCGGGCGAGGGTCCAGCGCGCCAGCGGCGGCCGGGCGGGGTCGATCTGGGTCCGTACGCGCTGGCGGGCGAGCCGCGCCCAGGCGGCATGCCCCTCTCCGCGCAGGTCGAGCGTCTCGAGGGAGGGCGGGCAATCCCGTCGGATGACCTGTACGGGGGCGCCGTCGCGGTCCTCGAAGCCGGTGCGGAGCGCCTCGTGTCGCCGGACGATGGCGGCGAGCGAGGGGGCCAGGGCGGCTTCGTCGAGCTGTCCCTCAAAGCGGAATATCGCGGCGAACTGGTAGGCGATGGACTCCGGGTGCGTGCGCCCGAACAGCCAGCCTCGCCGCTGTGCCGCGGTCAGGGGCGCCGTCGCCTCACGGCGACCCGGACGCAGCGGCGGAAGGGCGGGCGCGCGTCCGGGGTCGCGCTCGAGCCAAGCGGCAAGGGCCGCCGCCGTTGGCGCCTCGAAGACGGCACCGATGCCGACCTCGGCACCCAGTCGGTCGCGCAGAAGGCCGACCAGGCGGATCGCCAGCAGCGAGCTGCCGCCGAGCTCGAAGAAGTCCTCTCCCGGCCCGACGGAATCGAGCTCGAGCACCTCGGCCATCAGCCGCGCGATCGGCTCAGCCCGCGCCTCCATCGGCGCTTGGGGCGCTTTGCGCCGCTCGGGCGCGGGGAGAGCAGCGCGGTCGACCTTTCCGCGCCCGTTCAGGGGGAGCGCGTCGAGGATCGCGATCGGGTCGGGGACCATGAACGCCGGTAGGCGGGCCTCGAGGTGGGTGCGCAGGTCCTCCGGCGCCGGCGTGGAGCCCGGCCGCCGGGCAACGTAGCCGACTAGGCGCTTATGCCCTGGCACGTCCTCGCGGGTGACCACTGCGGCCTCGCGTACGTCTGGATGGCCGACCAGCGCCCGCTCGACTTCTCCGGGCTCGACTCTGTGTCCGGAGATCTTCACCTGGTCGTCGACACGGCCGAGGAACACCAGCTCGCCGTCGGATCGCATCCGTGCCAGGTCGCCGCTGCGATACATCGTGCCCCCCTCGAACGGGTCCTCGCGGAAGCGCTCCGCCGTCCGCTCGGGATCGCTGCGATAACCGCGCGCCACTCCCTCTCCGCCGATCCACAGCTCGCCGGCCTCTCCCCGCGGAGTGGGTCGGCCCGCGTCGTCGAGCAGGTGCAGGCGATATCCCGGCAGCGGTCGCCCGATCGGCACCGTCTCTCCGCCAGGGGCGGAGAACTCGAAGGCGGAGGCCATGATCGTCGCCTCGGTCGGGCCATAGCCGTTGATCAGTCGCACCGACGGGTGGGTCGAGCACAGCTCGGTCGCCACCGCCGGCGAGAGCACGTCGCCGATGGCGACGACGATCCGCAGGCCCCCCAGGTCGGGCAGGGCAGCCCTGGTCAGCTCGTGCACGAGGCCGGTGGAGATGGCTAGGAAGGTGATGTCGCGAGCGGAGATCAGCCGACCCAACTCGCGCGGGTCCGGCCGCCCGCGAGGGGCGATCACCAAGCGGGCGCCGTTGAGCAGGGCGCCCCAGACCTCCAGCGCCGAGACGTCGAACTCGAGCGGGACGACGTGGAGGACGACGTCGTCGCACCGCGGGACCACGGCGGCGGCGGAGCGAAGCAGATGGACCAGGCTGCGGTGCGTGACCTCGACGCCCTTGGGATCACCGGTCGAGCCCGAGGTGAAGAGCACGTAGGCGAGGCGATCTCCGCCGGGCGCCGCGGCTTCTTCGTCGCCGTCGCCGGAGAGGGCCAGCGCTTTGGCGTCGACGAGGTCTAGCATCCGGCGGCGGCGATCGGCTGGGTAGTCGGGTGAAACCGGGACGTAGGCGCCGCCCGCTCGCGCCACGCCCAAGAATGCGGCCACGGCCTGCCATGAGCGAGGCAGGCATATCCCCACCGGCTCTTCGTCTCCGATCCCGGCGGCCCTCAGTCCGGCGGCGATGCCAGCGCCTGCCGCGTGGAGTTCCGCGTAGGTCAGCCGCCGCTCGCCGTCCTCGATCGCCACCTCGTACGGGCGCTCGACGGCGCGCTCGGCCACCAGCTCGTCGAGTGAGCGGTCGCGCTCGGCTATCCGAGCGACCCCCGATCGATTCCCATGCGGTGCTTGGCGTTGGATCGCCATGTGGTTGCCGTGCTTCAAATTGGGACGGATTGGAGGGAGGATGCCATGGTCCGGTAGCGTCCCGCGCCGTTGTGAACCGCACCCTGATCACGGGCGGCGCCGGATTCGTCGGCTCGAACCTGGCGGTTGCCCTCGCCAAGCGCCATCCCGACTGGGAGATCGTGGCGCTGGACAACCTCTACCGGCGGGGGTCGGAACTGAACCTGCCGCGCCTGCAGGAGGCGGGGGTCCAGTTCGTCCGCGGCGACGTGCGCGAGCCCGAAGAATTGGCGCGGCTGCCTCGGATCTCCGCCCTGATCGAGTGCTCGGCGGAGCCCTCGGTGATGAGCGGCGTCGACGGCGACACCGGCTACCTCGTCCACACCAACCTCACCGGCGCCTACAACTGCCTCGAGCTGGCCCGCCGGGACGGCGCCTTCGTCGTCTTCCTCTCGACCAGCCGCGTCTACCCGGTGCAGCCGCAGGTCGAGCTGAGGCTGGACGAGGCGGAGACCCGCTTCGAGATCGCCGCCGAGCAGGCGGTCCCCGGCGTCTCGCCCGCGGGCATCTCCGAGCGGTTTCCGCTCGACGGCGCCCGCACCCTCTACGGCGCCACCAAGCTCGCCGCCGAGCTGCTGATCGAGGAGTACCGGTCGGGGCTGGGCGTGCCGGCGGTGATCGACCGCTGCGGCGTCGTCGCCGGCCCCTGGCAGATGGGCAAGGTGGACCAGGGCGTCTTCACCCACTGGATGCTCGCCCACCACTTCGGCAACCCGCTCAGCTACATCGGCTTCGGCGGCAGCGGCAAGCAGGCGCGGGACCTGCTCCATATCGAGGACCTGGTCGACCTGGTCGAGCGCCAGCTGCTCGATTCCGAGGCCTGGGACGGTCGCACCGTCAACGTCGGCGGCGGCCGCGATTGCAGCCTCTCGCTGCTGGAGACGACCGAGATCTGCCGGCGCCTGACCGGCAACGAGGTGCCGATCGAGCCGGTCGAGCAGACGCGCGCCGGCGACGTCCCGATATACCTTTCCGACTGCGCGAGAATCTTCGGCCTGGACGAGTGGCGCCCGCGCCGCGGCGCCGAGCAGGTGCTCGCCGACATCCAAAAGTGGATCGCGGCGGACGAGGAGCGGATCGCCCAGGCACTCAACATCGACGCCCCCGCGGGGGGAAGGGAGTAGGCGCGAATGCCGGTTGCGATCATCACGGGGGCCGGAGGCCTGATCGGCTCCGAGGCGGTCGAGCACTTCGTCGGCGAGGGCTTCGACGTCGTCGGCATCGAGAACGACATGCGGGCGCGCTTCTTCGGCCCGGAGTCCTCGACCTCGCACGTGACCGAGCGGCTGGTTGCCGCGCATCCCGAGTTCCGCTGGGAGAACGCCGACATCCGCGACGCCGACACGGTCGAGCGGGTCTTCCGCGAGCACTCCGGCCAGATCGAGCTGGTCGTCCACACCGCCGCCCAGCCCTCCCACGACTGGGCCGCCAGCGATCCCCAGACGGACTTCGGCGTCAACGCCAACGGCACCCTCAACCTGCTCGAGGCCGCTCGCGCTCACTGCCCCGAGGCCCCCTTCGTCTTCTGCTCGACCAACAAGGTCTATGGGGACACGCCGAACCGGCTGCCGCTGGAAGAGCTGGAGAAGCGCCTGGAGCTGCCGGGGTCCCACCCCTACCACAGGGGCATCGACACCTCGATGTCGATCGACTCCTCCACCCACTCGCTCTTCGGCGTCTCCAAGGCGGCCGCCGACCTGCTGGTGCAGGAGTACGGCCGCTACTTCGAGATGCCCACCGTCGCCTTCCGCGGCGGTTGCCTGACCGGGCCCCAGCACGCCGGCGCCAAGCTGCACGGCTTCCTCGCCTACCTGATGAAGTGCACCGTCACCGGCACCCCGTACACGGTCTTCGGCTACGCCGGCAAGCAGGTCCGCGACAACATCCACAGCGCCGACCTGATCGCCGCCTTCGCCGCCTTCCACAGGGCGCCGCGCGCCGCCGCCGTCTACAACATCGGCGGCGGGCGCTTCAGCAACTGCTCGATGCTGGAGGCGATCGAGGCCTGCGAGCGGATCGCCGGCCGCGAGCTGAGCTGGGAGATGGGGGAGGAGCCGCGGATCGGCGACCACCGCTGGTGGATCTCCGACCTGGCGCCCTTCGAAGCCGACTACCCCGGCTGGGAGCTGCGCTACGGCGTCGAGGACATCCTGCGCGAGATGTACGAGCAGAACCTCGAGCGCTGGACCGTGAGCGCGGCATGAAGCTCTCGGTGGTGATGCCGGCCCAGAACGAGGAGGGTTCGGTGGGCGGAACCGTCGAAGGGATCGTCGCCGCGCTGGAGCGGGAGCAGATCGACTACGAGGTCGTCGTCGTCGACGACGGCAGCGTGGACGGGACCGCGGCTGCCGTCGAAGCGATCTCGGAGTCCAATCCTCGCGTTCGCTGCCATCCCTCCCACTACGAAAAGGGCTTCGGCATGGCGATCCGGGCGGGTCTCGACGTCTTCCATGGCGACGCGGTCGCGATCGTCATGGCCGACGCCTCCGACGACCCGGAGGACCTCGTCAAGTACCACCGGGTGCTGGAGGAGGGCTGGGACTGCGCCTTCGGCTCGCGCTTCGTCCCGGGCGCCCAGGTCCACGACTACCCCCGCCTGAAGCTGACCATCAACCGACTCGCCAACTGGTTCATCCGCGTCCTCTTCCGCCACCACTACAACGACACCACCAATGCTTTCAAGGCCTACCGGCGCGAGGTGATCGAAACGATCTCCCCGCTGCTCTCCAAGCACTTCAACCTCACCGTCGAGATGCCGCTGAAGGCGATCGTTCGCGGCCACTCCTACGAGGTGATCCCCACCTCCTGGACCAACCGGACCAGCGGCGTGCCGAAGCTGGCGATGAAAGAGATGGGCAGCCGCTACCTCTTCATCGTCCTCTACGTCTGGCTGGAGAACGCGCTCAGCCGCGGCGACTACCAAGTGCGGAAACCGAAGGACCGGGACGTGGCGGAGAGCCAGGGCTAGGCCTCGCTCGACCAAGACGCGAATCTAGAAACCGAGTCATTCCCAGATAGATAAGCTCGTATACTTCTCGTCTTGGGGCAGGATCTAGCGGAGTTCTCGGGATGGTTGCAGGCCCGGCGTCCGGAGATCGAGGAGATGGCGCTCGCGCGCGTCTACGGAGTCTCGGACCCAGCTTCCGGAGAGGATCCGACGTACGTTGCCGGATTGCGTGCGGCTGTCTCGGCCGCGCTCGACTACGGTCTCGCCGGCATCGAGCATGGAGAGGGGCGCGCGGGCCCCGCCCCGGCGGTCCTGCTTGCCCAGGCGCGCCACGCAGCCCGCAGCGGCGTCAGCCTCGACACCGTCCTGCGCCGCTACATCGCGGGTTGCGCGCTGCTCGGCGATTTCGTCATCCAGGCATTCGATGGCGGTGTCGCTCTACAAGGGGTTGACCTCAGGCGGATCTGGAGAACGGAGGCGACCCTGCTGGACCGTCTCGTCGCTGCTGTCGCCGCCGAGTACAGGCATGAGGTCGAAACGCGCCTGCACAACGCCGAGGACCGCCGCACGGAGCGTGTGAAGATGCTCCTTACCGGACATCTTCTGGAGCCTGACGAGCTTCGCTACGAGTTTGACGTTTGGCACATCGGTGCAATCGCCTATGGCCCCGGTGCACAGGTGGTGATCCGAGACCTCGCCACCAAGCTCGACCGTCGACTCCTCTTGGTGCGTCCCGGCGGCGGCGCGATTTGGGCCTGGCTTGGCGGACGGCGCAAGGTCACAGCGAAGGAAGCCGAACATCTCGCTCCGATGCCGTGGCCCTCGGGACTTTCCCTTGCCCTCGGAGAGCCGGAGCGGGGACTCGCCGGTTGGCGCTTGACCCATCGTCAGGCGAGGGCGGCCGCCCCACTCGCGTTGCGCCCCTTACAGCGAATGGTCCGTTATGCAGACGTCGCCCTGCTCGCCGCTGCGCTCCACGACGATGTCTTCGCCAGTTCGCTGCAGCGGCTGTACCTCGACCCGCTCGCGCACGAGCGCGATGGCGGAGCGGCCCTGCGGCAGACACTGCGTGCCTACTTCGCGGCGGGGCGTAACGTCTCCTCCACCGCTGCCATGTTGGGGGTGAGCAGGCAGACAGTCAGCAGCCGCCTTCGCACGATCGAGGATCGGATTGGCCGTTCGATTGGCGCCTGCGCATCAGAGATGGATACAGCGCTGCGCATGCAAGATCTGGGCTATCTCAGTGTCCCGGTCGCTGCCTCGGCTATCGAGTAACAACGCCTCCCCCGCCATCGAACACCTTACGTCTGTCAACTGCGCTGAGCACATTGACAAGGTGCCTGCTCCCGCTGCCTGAGAGACTCGCCCGAATATCCAGTCAAGCAAGCCGGGAGGGCGAAGTGGCAGGGATTGGTCGGGTTGCGAGTCGTGTGCCATGGTCGTCTCGAGGTTCCCTCGAGGCACGGGGCCCCATTTGGTTTCGAGCAGTTGTCTCTTCTCTTCTCGCGTCTTTCGCCCTAGCGGCAGCCTTTGCGCCCAAGGCTGGGGCCGTCACCCCCGCCGACTTCTATGGGATGGACACCTTCGGGCAGATCACCAGCGATGGAGAAGCAGCCGAACTTCAGCGGCTCGGCGTCCACAACGTTCGCATCAACGTGGGCTGGAGAGAGTTCCAGCAATCCAACTGCAACGACCAGGAAATTACCTCGGGGCTCAACTTCGCCCCGTTCGACGCAAAGATCCTCCGTGCCGCCGAACACAACATCACGATCGTCGCCGACATCTACGGATCCCGCGTACCGGGAGGATGCGAAAACGGCACCGATGTCCATCAGTTCCCGAAATCTGGGACCCAGTTATACAAAGACTTCACCTTCGCCGAAAGCGGAGGCTATAAAGGCGGCTTCGTCTGGCAGGTCGTGCAGCGCTACGGCGTCAACGGCAGCTTCTGGTACGAACACCCGGGCGTCACCCCCCACCCGATCAAGGACTGGGAGGTCTGGAACGAGACGAACCTCTCCGAAAATAACCCCGAAGGCAAAGTCCAGCCCCAGCTGTACGCGAAGCTGCTGATCGACACCTCCAAAGCTATCCGTGGTGCACAGTCGGCCTTGGTAGGGCAATCGGCCTACAATGTCGGCACTAGGGTACTCTTCGGTGGCTTGTGGGGTGATTCTAAATACGCGAATGGCGTATCAGTATCATGGACGCTCGGCAAATACCTAGAAGAAATCTACTCTCACCCGGTAGGCTATACGGCGGAAGAAGCCCACAATTCTTTCGACGGGCTCTCCTACCACCCCTACGCGCTCCACGGTACGGCTGCAGACGTTCAAGGCGCGGTTAGCGCCGCCCGCACCACGCTCAACAATGATGGTGACGCTGGCAAGACGCTTTGGCTTACCGAGCTCGGATGGCCGGTCGGCTTCAACCAAATCTCACCCTCTCACAACGCGCAGGAACAGAGCGAATTACTCTCGTCTGCGTTAAGTTGGATCTACGCGAACCAGGCTTCCTTGAAGGCTGAATATGCAGCTACCTTCGTCTACCAGGATCACGCGAACCCGTGTACAAGTGTGAACTGCTGGGCCGAATACGCGGGTATCAAGGATCAAAGCGGCGCCAATCGGCCCGCCTGGTGTGCGATAGCGAACTTGATCGGGTCAGGTGCCTGCTTAGCTTCTAACCTATTTGCGGTAGCCATGAACCACACCGGAGAACACCACACCGGGATTCACGTCCTCAATGGCGCGACGGAATATCAGACCTGGCTGACCCAAAGGGAAACCCCGCTC
>WNFM01122055.1_pt1 | contig 35661 bp, 24 predicted proteins | sample 5400271 | NCBI WGS metagenome assembly WNFM01 (sample SAMN13153352, study PRJNA577476) | soil metagenome | isolation source: 60 cm saprolite on Douglas fir-dominated hillslope | place: USA:California | collected 2013-09-17 | reverse complement strand
TGGAGCTCGTGGACGCGCTCGTCTCCGAGCCGGCGCTTCGCGGCTACCACCTCCTGCCCGCCGTGCGCGGCGACCTCCTGGCCAAGCTCGGCCGCCGGGCGGAGGCCGGGACGGAATTCGAGCGCGCCGCCGCCCTTACTCGCAACGCCCGGGAGCGCGAGCTGCTGCTCGGGCGGGCGGCGGCCGCGAAAGGACATCGATGACGGGCCCGACGACCCTCGCTACGCCGGATCCGGCGGGGGCGCGGTGCGCTGCGCCAGGCTGAATCGCCATCTCTGATAGGCATAGAACACCCCCACCAGGATGGCGGCCGCGACCACGCCGATGAAGACGGCGAGCAGGGTGCGATGCGGGCCCAGGAGCCAGCGCACGAGCAAGGTGACGCCCACGCCGGCGAGGATGTTGTTGATGAAGGCCACCATGGTCGCGGTGGTGGTGAGAAGTCCGATGTTCGGTCCGAGCTGCAGGGCCGGCGACGAAGGCGCCTCCGGCCAGCGGCCGCGCTCGGCGGCGAAGTACTCGGCGGCCTCGGGGGTCAGGGTCCGGTAATAACCGCGGATATGCGCGATCCCCGTCAGGTAGCGTTGATGCTCCAGGGTGACGTCCACGAGCCGTACCACCGTGAAGAGGCCGAGCAGGAACAGCGCGGGCAGGACCGAACCGATGAAGGGCGCGAACGCCTCGCGGGACTGGGATGCGAACCCCATCGCGACGAGCGTGCTCGACAGGGAGAGGATGTAGATCGACGCTCGCGCCGCCGATTCGCTCACCGTCGCGCTCGCCGCCGTCTGGAGCACGAAGTGCTCGGTGGTCAGCGCCGACAGGAACGCCGAACGCCTTTCTTTCTCGTCCATGCCGCTCTCCCTTCGCGCATCCGACTCACGTGATGCTGGCCTCCCCACCCTGACGCGGCCCGACCGGATGCTCAGGTCGGCGGGCGCGCCAGCCAGGCGTCGATGGCCGGCAAGACCTGGCCGCGGACCCGAATGCGATCCCTGATGCTGGCGGCCGCCGTGTCCGTGTCGCGGCGCGACGTCTCTTCCAGGTTCGCCGCGGCGTAGGCCTTCAGCTTGTCGATCATCGCCGGGTCCGCCGACCGCGTGGCCAGGGTCGCGTAGTAGCGGCTGCGGGAGCTGGCGTCGACCCTCTGCTCCACCGCCGCCATGTGGGCGATGGCGAAGTCGAAGGCCAGGTCGGGATGCTCCTCGGCCACGCCCGCGATCATCCCCGCGCTGGTCGTCGCCCCGGGCTCGGGCGTCAGGGCAAGGTCGAGGGCGCGACGGGCCAGCGCCTGATCCTCGGTCGAGGCCAGCAGGAAGTAGAGATGGTCCTTCACGAGCGGCGTCTTCTCGGCCCGCGCGGCCTCGTGCAGCTCGTCCCAGGTCGCGGCGTCGGCGTGCGCCGCCACCACGCCCAGGATGCTCTTGCGGAGGGGGCCGGGCATCGCCGTCGGATCGGCGGCGCGCGCGGCGTAGCGGCGTCGCGCCTCCTCGATCACAGCGGGGTCATCCAGGCCACCCAGGGTGTCGATCAACGTGTTGCGCAGGATCGCGATCGTCGGCGGCTCGTCCGGGCGCGGATTCCATCCGACGCCGGCGAAGACGGGCGCCAGACGCGCGGTGGCGAACTTCCGGAAGGCCGCGCGCCGGGCCGGATCGCCGCGATGGTAGTCGTCGACGCCGGCGAAGACGGCCGCGATCTCGCCCCAGATCTGGGGGTCGGCATCCGGAGCCGCGGCCTGGGCCAGCGTGAGCACGTCCGAGCCCGGCTGCCGGCCCGCGCGGCCGAGCGCCCAGCTGTCGATCAGGATGCCCAGTTGATCGATGGGGGAGATCGCGGAAAAGCGCGCGGCGATGCGCGCGAACTGCGGAGCCGTGTAGAGCGTGCGGTAGTAGCCGCTCTGGCCGGCGTTGACGACGACCGCGTCGCACCCAGGCACGCGAACGGCCGCCTGGCCTCCCACCACCACCGTCCGCACCGGCTCTCCCCCGCCCACCGACTTCAGGATCACGGGCACTTGCCAGGCCAGCGGCTTCTTGTCCGGCTGGTCCCGGCTCAGCTCGCCCTGGGTGAGGCTCACCTGGCTGGACCCTCCGCGGCAGGCCACCTCGCCGACGGTGATGAGCGGCACCCCTGGCTGCAGCGTGAACTCGTGCGCGATCTCGGTGATGGGCCTGCCCACGCCGGCCTCGATATCGCGCCAGAGGTCGTCGGAGACGGTGTTGCCGTAGGCGTGACGCTGGATGTAGCGCCGCACGCCCGCGCGCCAGGCCTCCGCGCCCACGTAACCCTCCAGCATGCGGATCACGGCCTCGCCCTTCTCGTAGGTGATCGCGTCGAAGGCCTGACTGGCCTGCTCCACCGTCTCGACGTGCTGGACGACCGGGTGCGTGGTCGCGAGGGCGTCCCGTTCCAGGGCGGTGTCACGGTCCTTCACCGCGCCGAGGGCGGTGTTCCATTCCGGATGCAGCTTCTCCGTGGTGCGCCCGGCCATCCACGACGCGAATCCCTCGTTGAGCCAGAGGTCGTCCCACCAGGCCATGGTGACGAGGTCGCCGAACCACTGGTGCGAGATCTCGTGCGCCGCCGTTTCGAAGATGCCCTGCCGGTCCGCCTCCGTCGAGATCGAGGGATCGATCAGCAGGGCGTGTTCGAAGGTGAAGATCGCGCCCCAGTTCTCCATGGCCCCGAAGAACTGGCTGCGGCCGGGAGCCGCGATGTTGTCGAGCTTGGGCAGCGGATAGGCGGTGGCGAAGTAGTCGTTGTACTCGCGCAGGACGGTGGCGGACGACGCCAGCGCGAAGGCCGCCTGGTCCGTGGCGCCCTTCTTCGTGACCACCCCGATCTCGGTCTCCCCGGCGCGCGTGGTGGCGCGATCGAACTCGCCCACGGCCAGGAAGAGAAGATAGGTGGACATCGGGGGCGAGGGCGCGAAGCGCACCCGCGAGCGCCCGTGACCCGGATCCGTGCGCGCCACGGGCATGTTGCTCACCGCCATCTGGCCGGCGGGCACGGTGACCTCGAGGGCGAACGTCGTCCGGTAGGCCGGCTCGTCCCACGACGGGATGAAGCGGCGCGCGTCGGAGTTCTCGAACTGGGTGTAGAGCGCGCGCTTGCGGCCTTCCGGCGAGTCGTAGTCGAGAGCGAACAGGCCGACGGCCTGGGTGCCGATCTTGCCCGCGTAGTCGATGGCCAAGAGGTACGCACCCGGCTTGATGGGCTCCTCGAAGGTGAAGGTCGCGCTCTGGGCGGCGGCGTCGATCGCGATCCGGGGCGCCCCGAACATCCGCTCGCGCGGTCCACCGGAGAGTCTCACCTCGGCGAAGGTGAGGTCGATCGCGCTGAGGGTGATGCTGGGGGTCGCCTCGAGCACCTCGATCGAGATCGCCACCTTGCCTTCGAAGGTCAGCGCCTGCGCGTCCGGAGTCACCGCGACGTCGTAGTGCGTCGGCCGGACGCTGCGCGGCAGCTGCGTCGGCACCTGGACGGCGGGGGTGGATGGCGGGTCACCGGGTGGGGCCGCCGCCGTCGGCAGGACGACGAGGACAGCGAGCGCAATGACGTTGGCGGACAGGGGAAGGTGATTCATGGGTTTCCTCAAAATATACCCGGGGCAGGCGAGGTGCGTGCCGTCACGATCCCGTCCGCGAGGACGTGAAGAAAAGTTGCGTTTGGCTTAGGCTGATGTGGTGACCAGCCTTTCCCTCCGATCCGACGACGAAAAGGAGCCGGCGCGACGCCGCGGCCGGGGCGTCCTCCTCTTCCTCCTCTTCCTCCTGATCCTCGCCCTGGCGGGGTTGGGACTGCTGGCCTACCGCATCCTTCTGCGGGCGGAGGCGGTCGAGCGACAGCTCGCCGCCGTCTCCGCCAAGGCCGACGAGGCGGCCGCTCTCGCCCGGCAGGCGACGGAACGGTCGAGCACCGCCGAGGCGGCGGCGCGCGCGGCCGCGGAAGGCCGGCAGCTCGCGGAAACGCAGACCGCGGGCGCGCGCCAGGAGGCGGATGCCGCGCGCCAGGAGGCCACCAGCGCGAAGGAGACCGCGGCCCAGGCCCAGGCCGAGGCGGCCGCGATCCGCAAGAAGGCGGAGGCCGAGGTGAACCGGCTGGAAGCGGCTCTCGGCCAGGTCGCGGAGACACGGCGGACGGCCCTGGGCCTCGTCATGAACCTCGGCAGCGACCACCTGAAGTTCGAGTTCGACAAGGCGGATCTGAGGCCCGAGGATCGAGAGCTGCTCAGCCGGATCGCCGGGATCATCCTGACCTCGCACGATTACACGATCTCGGTGAACGGCCATACCGACGACGTCGGTTCCGACGCCTACAACCAGGCCCTGTCCGAGCGCCGCGCCCAGGCCGTGCGCGACTACCTGGCGAAGGCGGGGCTGCCCGCGCAGATCCTGACCGTCCAGGGCCACGGGAAATCCCTGCCTCTCGTACGCGGAACCTCGGAGGCCGCCCGGGCCAAGAACCGCCGTGTCGAGCTCGGCCTCGTCAACACCCAGATACGCTACGGGCGCTGACGCGCTCCCGCTGACTCCTTGGTCGGTTCGATGCCCGCCAGCAGGCGCTGGAGCGTCTCGGGGACGACGGGCTTCACGAGATGGACGGTGAAACCGGCCTCCTTTGCCCGCCGCCGGTCGTCGGCCTGGCCGTACCCGGTCAGGGCGACGAGCACGATGTCCTGCCCTCCCTCACGCGCGCGAATCCGCTTCGCGACCTCGTAGCCGCTGAGTCCGGGAAGGCCGATGTCGAGGAGGACGACGTGCGGAGCCTTGTGGGACACGAGGTCCAGGGCGGTCGCCCCGTCCGTCGCCGTCATCACGTCGTGGCCCCAGAGGCGGAGCAGCATGGCCAGGCTCTCGACCGAGTCCTCGCTGTCGTCCACGACCAGGACCCGGAGCCGCGGACCGGCGGCCGGCTTCGGCGGGACGTCGGCGACCGGGGAGGGCTCGGCGGCATGGATCTCGGTCAGCGGAAGTCGGACGATGAATTCGCTGCCGTGGCCCGGGCCTGGACTGCGCGCCGCGACCGTTCCGCCGTGGAGCGCGACCAGGCGCTGAACCATCGTGAGCCCGATGCCCAGGCCACCCTCCGACCGGTCGAGGCCGCGCTGACCCTGGATGAAGAGGTCGAAGACGTGCGGCACGAGCTCCGCGCTCATTCCGATCCCGTCGTCGCGCACGCTCAGCACCGCCTCGTCGCCTTCGCGCGTGAGGCGCACCCATATGTGGCCGCCCTGCGGCGTGAACTTGGCCGCATTGCTCAGGAGATTCAGGATGACCTGGGTGAGGCGGGTGGAATCGCCGTCCAAACGCATGGGGTCGCGGCCGACGTCCACCTCGACCGCGTGGTGCCGCTGCTCGAGGAGAGGAAGCGTGGCCTCGACCGCCCGGGAGACCACGGCCGCGAAGTCGATCACGTCGCGGTGCAGGTTGATCTTCCCGCGGGTGATCCGGCTGACGTCGAGCAGGTCGTCCACGAGCCGACTGAGGTGGCCCACCTGGCGTTCGATCACCTCGCGCGCCCAGAGGATGGTCGGATCCGACACCTCGCGGGCCGCCATCACGGCCACGGCGTTGCGGATGGGGGCGAGCGGATTGCGCAGCTCGTGGCCGAGCATGGCGAGGAACTCGTTGATCTGCTGGCCCTCCTGCTCGAGCGTCTCCATGCGCTTGCTCTCGGTGAGGTCGCGCGTGATCTTGGCGAACCCGCGCAGAGCGCCGGTCGGGTCGTGCATGGCCGTGATGACCACGTTGGCCCAGAAGCGGGACCCGTCCTTGCGGATGCGCCACCCCTCGTCCTCGAACCGGCCGGACCCGCGGGCCATCTCCAGCTCGTGGTCCGGCCAACCCGCGGCCACCTGCTCGGGCGGGTAGAACACGGAGAAATGCCGTCCGAGGATCTCCTCGCGCCGGTAGCCCTTGATCCTCTCCGCGCCCGCGTTCCAGCTGGCCACGTGACCGGTGGCGTCGAGCATGAAGATCCCGTAGTCGAGCACGGCTTCGACCATGAGCCGGAACTGGTCCTGGCTATCCTGCGTGTAGCCACGCGTATCCGTATCGCGTCGGCGCACGGCGGCCGTCTTCCTGGGCATTGAACCTAGATCCTATATTGCCAAGGAATGACGGCCCGCGGGGCGCTCAAGGCTCGAACCTCCCTCTCGCGGTCCGCCGGACGCACTAGTCTCGACCCGCTTCCCCTTCCGGCGTGCCCCTATTGCATTCCCATATGAGACGGTCCACTCTCTATGGGAAGACCATAGGAGGCGGGAATGGAGGACAAGCTCGAGGTCCAGCAGGGGACGCTGGCCCTGATGGTGCTGAAGACGCTCGAGACGATGGGGCCGCTGCACGGGTACGGCGTGGCGCGCCGCATCGAGCAGACGAGCGGCGGCCTCCTCACCATCAACTACGGCACCCTCTACCCGGCGCTGCTGAAGCTGGAGCAGGAGGGCTACGTCACTTCGGAATGGGGACGGTCGGAGAACAAGCGGCGCGCGAAGTTCTACCGGCTGACCCGGGCCGGCCGGGCGCAGGTGGAGAAGGAGGCGCGCGCCTGGCAGCAGACGGCGGCCATGCTCGCGCGCTTCTTCGCGGCCAGGGCCTCGTCATGAGGCGGCTGCGAGCGCTGTGGGTGCGTGCCACCTCCCTCTTCGGCCGCGCCCGCCGGGAGCGCGAGCTCGACGAGGAGCTGGCCAGCCATCTGGAGATGCACGTCGAGGACAACGTACGGGCGGGGATGAGCCCGGAAGAGGCCCGGCGCTCCGCCCTCGTGAAGCTGGGCGGCCTCGAGCAGGCCAAGGAGCTCTACCGCGACCGGCGCGGCCTGCCCCTGGTCGACATGATCGTCCAGGACGGCCGTCTCGCCCTGCGCATGATGCGGCGGAGCCCGGGCCTCACCGCGGCCGCGCTGGTGGTGCTGGCCCTGGGCATCGGGGCCAACACCGTCATGTTCAGCGTGGTGAACACCGTCCTCCTGCGGCCGCTCCCCTATCCGGATCCCGCTCGCCTGCAGCTCGTGCAGACCGTCGACGAGAGTCACCGGCCCTCCGGCACGGCTCCGCCCGATTACTACGTGTACCGGTCCGGCAATCGCGCGTTCGAGTCCTTCTCGTCGTTCTATTCCCGGCCCTTCGACGTCACGGGCGACGGCGAGCCGGAAAGGATCCGGGTCTTGATCGTGTCGTCGGACTTCCTTTCCACGCTGCGGACCGCGCCCGCGCGCGGCCGCGACCTCCAGAAGGCCGACGAGCAATGGGGCGATCACCGCGTCACCGTTCTCACGGACGCGTTCTGGCGGCGGCGCTTCGCCGCCGATCCGGCCATCCTCGGACGGCAGATCGTGCTGGGCGCGGAGCCGTACCTCGTGGTCGGGATCCTCCCGCCCGGGTTCTCCTTCGTCGGCCTCGACGCGCAGGCGCTCGTGCCCATGTCGTTCGCGCCCGGCGACAACATGAACACCCACAATAACGCCTTCCTCACGATGGTCGGACGGCTGGCCGCGGAGGCGACGCCGGCCCGTGCCACCGCCGACCTCAACCGTCTCTCGCAACAGATCATCGCCGAGCATCCCGAGAACCGCGGGACGCAGCTGGACGTACGGTCGCTCCAGGCCGCGCTCGTCGAGGAGGTGAGGCGCGCCCTCCTGGTGCTGTTCGCGGCCGTGATCTTCGTGCTCCTCATCGCCTGCGCGGACCTGGCCAACCTGTTGATGGCGCGCGCGGCCGCGCGGCGGCGCGAGATCGCGGTGCGCATCGCCATCGGCGCCAGCCGGCGGCGCGTGCTCGGGCAGCTCTTGACGGAGAGCGTGGTGCTCGCCCTCTGCGGCAGCGCTCTCGCCCTCCTTCTGGCCTGGCTGTCGGTGGGGACGCTCAATTCCCTCAGCCAGACGGTCCTGCCGCGCACCGGGGACATCCGCATCGACGGAATGGTCCTGGGCTATACGGCCCTCGTCGCGGTCATGGCGGGCCTCGTGTTCGGCCTGGCGCCCGCCTGGCGGAGCGTCGACGTCGACCCCGGCGAGGCTCTTCAGGAGGGAGCGCGCACGGGGGGAGACGCGCGCGGGCACCGTGTGCGATCCGCCCTCGTGGTGGCGGAGATCGCGATGTCGCTCGTCCTCCTCGTCGGCGCGGGGCTGATGGTCAAGAGCATGCACAGCCTCACCCGCGTCGACGCCGGATTCGACCCGCACGACGTTCTGACCGTCCAGGTCAGCGTCCCTCGGCGCAAGTACATCGACGAGCCGTTGGAGCGCCGATTCTCGCCGTTGGCCTACGGCAAGTCCGTCCGTTTCTATGCCGCCGTCCTGGAGCAGGTCCGCGCGCTGGGGGGCGTGCGCGCGGTGGGCGCGATCAACGGCCTGCCGCTCATGGGAGAGGTCTGGGGCAAGTCCGTCACGTTCTACGACCGCCCGCTGCCGGCCACCCTCCGGGAGCTGCCCCCGATCCAGTACCGGGTCGTGGCCGGGGACTATTTCCGGGCCCTGGCCGTGCCGATCCTCTCCGGCCGCGCTTTCGCGGATGCCGATACGGAGGATGGCGCGAAGGTGGCGATCGTCAATCGGGAGATGGTCCGCCGCTACTGGAACGGTCAGGATCCGATCGGCAAGGTCCTCTCCGTCAATCCTCCCCTCGCGCTCGTCCCCCGAGGCACGGTGCCGGGCGATTACAAGCCGACGCTGTTCACGGTGGTCGGGGTGGCGGCGGACGTGCGCTACGCCTCGCTGCGCACGCCGCCCTTGCCCGTGGTGTACGTGCCGTTCGCCCAGGGGTCGGAGGGGACCACCACGATGTACCTGGTGGTGCGTGCGGAGAAGGACCCGCTCGGCCTCGCGGCCGGCATCCGCGATCGGATTCGCCAGGTGGATCCCGACGTCCCCGCGTCCAGCATCCGAACCATGCAGGACCGGCTCTCCGCGTCGCTCGCGCAGCCGCGGCTGCAGGCCGTCGTCCTCGGCACTTTCGCCGGCCTGGCCCTCTTGCTCGCGGGCGTCGGGATCTACGGCGTCATGTCCTACGCCGCGCGCCAGCGCACTCGCGAGATCGGGATCCGCATGGCGATCGGCGCCAGCTCGCGCGCGATCCTGACCCTTCTCCTCGGCCGCGGCTTCCTCCTCGTCGCCGCCGGCCTCACGGCCGGACTGCTGGGGGCAATCGCCCTCACGCGCGCCCTCCGGACGTTGCTCTTCGGGGTGAGCACGAGCGACCCGCTCGTCTTCGCGGGGGTCACGGCGGTGCTGGCCACGGTGGCGATGGTGGCGGCCTGGCTCCCGGCCCGGCGCGCCACGCGCCTCGAGCCGGTGGTCGCGCTTCGGGAGGAGTAAAGGTATAGTCCCCCCCTCCCCATGACGCCTGAGCACGGGCAGTCCCGATCGAGCGGGCATCCTACGCCCGTCGCGCTGGCGGCGATCGGCCTCGCCGTGGTCGTCGTGCTGATCGGCGCGCCCCTGCTGGGCTGGCCACGTGTCGTGCGTCTCCCGGCCGTCCTGGTGCCGGCCCTCGCCCTGGCCCTCCTGGTGCCGCCCCTGTCGTACTGGCGGCAGTCCCCCCTTCCCACCGTGGACTGGCAGCCCTCTCGCCGCCTCGTGTGGTCGATGGCGCTCGTGGTCGGGCTGCTGCTCTTCTGGTACGTGTGGACCCGGTTTCGATCCGGGGAGATCAACGCCATCGATTTCACCGTCTACTACGATCGCCCGTGCTTCCAGACCGTCCGTGGTCGGCCGTTGTTCGTCGAGACCTCGGACACGGCTGCCCTCTCCAATCGGAGCGAGCTCGCGGACCATGCCTACTGGGGGATGCTGATCGCCTGTGCTCCGTATGCTCTCTACCCGAGCCCGCTCTGGCTTCATGCGCTCTCCGTCATCGCCATCGTCGCGGGCAGCCTGCACGTGCTTCGCATCTCGCAGCGGCTCGGAGCCGGCGGAGCCCTGGCCAGCGCCACGGCACTGGCCTTCGTGCTCAACGACAACACGGCGCGAACGATGAACTACGGCTTCCATCCCGAGGTGCTCTACGCCTGGTTCATCCCCTGGATGATCGACGCGGGGCTGCGCGGCGCGCGGGCCTCCTTCCTGGCCGCGATGCTGGCGAGCGTGCTGGTGAAGGAGGACGCATGCCTGCCCCTGTTCGCGGCCTCCGTCGCGCTGGCCTTCAACTCCTTTCGCACCATGACGCGGACGAACCGCTTCCTGTTCCTCGTTCTCCCGACGATCGTGGCGCTGGCCAGCCTCGGCCTCTACTACGGGTACGTGGTCCCCATGCTGAGCGGCGAGAGCCGACCGACGTACGCGCACTTCTGGGCGAACTACGGGGACACGCCGATGGCGGCGCTCCTCGGCATGGTGACCCATCCCTGGCGGGTCCTGAAGAGCGCGATGACCTCAGGCGTGTTCAAGACCGTCCAGCCCCACTTGTTCCTCCCGCTCGTGGGTTGGCGATGGGCGATCGGCACCCTTCCCATCGTCGCGTTGTACGGAGCTTCGGCCAACGAGCAGGTGCGGGCGTTCGCGATCTACTACTCCATCGTGTTCGTCCCGTTCTTCGTCCTGGCCGCGTCCGCGGGGGCATTGGCCCTGGCTCGACGCTTCGTGACGAACCCGGGGCACGCCCAACTGGCGGCGGCGGTCGCCGTCCTGCTCGGGCCCTTGCTCGTGGGCAGCGGACATCGCGGCTACAGCCTGCGCCCCTGGAAGACCGAGATCGCCGCCGTTCCGCGTGCGGTGACCCAGCTCGCGGACGAGCCCAGGGTCCTGGTCCAAAGCGGCCTGTTCCCCCACGCCGGTTACGACGAGCGTCTCCAGCTGCTCACGCCGGAGACGCTCGCCGATCCCCGCAACGCCGGCGCCGTGCTTCTCCTCGCCCGCCGCATCGGCGCCTATCCCTTGTTCGGCAAGGAGGTGGACCGGCTGAGCGCGCTTCCCGCGGTGCGGGACCTCCCCGGCGGGCTCACGGCCGTCCGCCTCACGCCGGAGGTCACGGCGCGCCCGCGCCACCTCCGGCCCGGGCGGGAGGGGGGCCGGGGTGGAGCCTGTCGCCTGGAGCCGGAGTGTGATGAGCCACGTGACCGACGCGGCCAGGGTTGGCGGCGGTCCAACCCCTGATGATCTTCTGAAGGTGGAACGGGCGGAGCCGTGGGCTAGCGGGAGCGCGACCTTGATTCGCACGGACACGTCCACGGCGCGAGGACCTCGGTTACCTTGGACATGGAGGCCACTCCCAGGAGGCGCCACTTGTCCATCCACGACCTCTGGTACAAGAACGCGGTCATCTATTGCCTCGACGTCGAGAAATACATGGACGCGGACGGGGACGGCGTTGGGGACTTCGAGGGGCTGAGCCGCCGCCTCGATTACCTGGCCGGCCTCGGAGTGACCTGCGTCTGGCTCCAGCCCTTCTACCCCTCTCCGAATCGCGACAACGGCTACGACGTTACCGACTTCTACGGCATCCACCCCAAGCACGGCTCGCCCGGCGAGTTCGTGGAGTTCATGAATCACGCCCAGTCGCTCGGCATCCGCGTGATCATCGACCTCGTGGTGAACCACACGTCGAAGGACCATCCCTGGTTCCAGTCCGCCCGGCGCAGTCCGCGTTCCCGGTACCGGGACTGGTACGTGTGGTCCGACACGCGGCCCAAGGACTACGACAAAGGCATGGTCTTTCCGGGCGTCCAGAAGACGACCTGGACGCGGGACGAGCGGGCCCGGAAGTTCTACTTCCATCGGTTCTACGACCATCAGCCCGACCTCAACACGGACAATCCGGCGGTGCGCGAGGAGATCCAGCGCATCATGGGTTTCTGGCTCGAGCTGGGCGTGTCCGGCTTCCGGATGGACGCGGTCCCGTTCCTCATCGAGAAGAAGGGGGCGGGAGTGGAGCACGAGCAGGATTTCGAGCTGCTGCACGAGATGCGCGGCTTCCTGCAATGGCGGTGCCGTGACGCGGTCCTCCTCGCCGAGGCCAACGTTCCCGCAACGACTACTTCGGCGAGTTGGGGGACCGGCTGCAGCTCATGCTGAACTTCCCGGTGAACCAGCGGCTCTTCTATGCCCTGGCCGCCGCCGACAGCCGCCCCCTCGCCTGGGCCCTCGCCGAGACTTCCAAGCGCCCGCACTCCGCGCAATGGGTTCACTTCCTGCGCAGCCACGACGAGCTGGATCTGGGGCGTCTGACCGACGACCAGCGAGCCAAGGTCTTCGCCGCCTTCGGGCCTCGGCCGACGGACCAGCTCTACGACCGCGGCATCCGGCGCCGGCTGGCGCCGATGCTCGGCAACGATCGGCGGCGGCTCGAGCTGGCGTTCAGCCTTCTCTACTCCCTGCCCGGCACTCCGATGATGCAGTACGGGGACGAGATCGGGATCGGTGACGACCTCCGCCTGCCCGAGCGCGAGTGCGCCCGTACCCCGATGCAGTGGACGAGCGACAAGCACGGTGGGTTCTCCAAGGGGCGACGCGTGGTGCGCCCGGTGATCAACGACGCCACGTACGGCTACAAGCACGTGAACGTGGCCGATCAGGCCCGGGATCCCGGATCGCTCCTCAACTGGACGGCGCGCATGATTCGCGGCCGGCGCGAGTGCCCCGAGTTCGCCTGGGGCCAGTTCACGATCCTCAAGACCAAGCAGCCGGCGGTGCTCGCGATCCGCTACGACTGGCGCGGCACCTCGCTCGTGACCTTCCACAACTTCAGCGATTCGCCGCAGAAGGTCACGGTCGACCTCGACTGTCCGCGGGGCGAGATGATCGCCGACGTATTCGGCAAGGAGCGGCTGCAGGCCCGCAAGGGATGCGAGCACGAGCTGACCATTGACCCCCTGCGGTTCCGGTGGTTTCGCGTGGGCGCGGCCGACAACGCGATCGAGCGGGAGTCGCTCTGAGGCCCGTTCCCCTTAGGCCTCCACGAGACGTTTCCGCCCCGAGCTACACTCCGTCACACACAGGAGGTGCTCGTGCGATTTCAATCTGGATATCTGACGCTCATCACGGCGAGTGCGGTGATGGTCTTGAGCCAGCCCGTAGGGGCAGGCCAGGTTGCCTATGAAGGCTTCGGCCCCAGCTTTCCCATCTATGCGAACGACGGGACCGGTTTCGGCGGCCCCTGGACTCAGGGGGGCTTCAACGCTTTTGCCTCGGGCTACACGCCTCTCGAAAGCTCGCTGTGCTCGGCCAAGATCAAGACCAGCGGTGGCAGCGTATCGGGGACGGCTTTTTCCGCCATCAACGGGGCCATACGAAACCTGGCCTTCCCGCTGGGACAGAACAACACCACGGTCTACGTCAGCTTCCTTCTGCAACCGCAAGGGACGCTGCATGGCGGCCTCTTTCGCGGCTTCTTCGGGCTGACCCTGAACGGCAGCCTCGGGAACGACCTCTTCGTGGGCAAACCCGGGGCCGGAGCCGACGATGAGTATGTCCTCGAGGCCCGGGGCGGCTCTTTCCAGGTCCCCTCGGGGACCTCCGCGGTCGTCGGACGCACCGCGTTACTGGTCGTGAGAGCGGACTTCCGGCCCGGGAAGGACGTATTCACGCTGTATGTCGACCCGAAACCGAGCGACCCTGAACCCTCGAGCGGCGCGGTGGAAGCCGATCTGGATCTCGGAGTGGTATCCAGGATCGGCATCTATTCCACGGGTGCCTTTGCCATCGATGAAGTCAGGATCGGGACGACCTTCTCCGCGGTGGTGCCGACCAGCCCCCACGCGCCACACGGCGAGTCTCATGCCTGCGAGCACGACGACGATCAGCGCAGTGACAACCACGACCGTTAGGCGGGGCGCGGCGTGACTCAGAGGTCGACCGCGACCACCTCGTGATCACGCACCGCGGGCACGACAACGGTGACCGCGCCTCCCGTCTCTTCCGCTTTCGGCTGCGTCTCCGCGACGAGCAGCCGGACGCCACGGGCCCGCGCGCCCGCGGGCAGGCGGACGGTCACGGTCATCGGCCCCACGGCCACGAATTCGCGCACGGGCCCCTTCATGGCCATGGCGTTGGTGAGGTTCACGAGGTGCACGGTCAGCGAGTCCTTCTGCCGCCAGGCCGTCACGTCGAACAGCCCGGGCCCGGTCACCGTCACGGGTGGGGCTTCGTTGGCCGCCCACTGCACGGCGTTCGCGAGGAGGCGGCCGTGGTCAGGAGCAAGGACCTCCCAGAACGTCCGGTCCAGGTCGCCGGGAAAGTAGACGATGCGGCTCGTCCCCTGCTCGCGCAGGTAGACCTGCCGCTCGGCGGTTTTCTCCACGCGCGGGAAGACGTGCTCCATGGGCAGGTCCGGATACGACGGGATGAGCGTGACGGGCGACGGAAACTCGCCGCGCGGGCGCACGCGCACCCGCTGCACGGAATTGATGATGCGCGGCGCGTCCTGGAGGCCGCGGAGGAGCGGATGCGTTCTTCGGGCCTCCGCGTCGAGGGCGAGGTAGGAGTTCTGCATCCGCCGGTCCACCTGCCCGTCGAACGAGACGCCGAGCACGTCGCGTAGCCCGAAGTCCTTACGGGGGGCACCTGCCTCGTCGTAGAGCGAGGTCTCGAAGGTGGCGAGCAGGCTCCCTCCGCGGTCGACGTACGTGGCCAGGCTCCGGCACTGCGCGTCGGACAGGGCGGCCAGGTTGGGGAGGACGAGGAGCTTGTAGCGATCCACGTCCGCACCATCGAGCCGCGTGTCGTTCACCATCTCGAAAGGGACGCGGGCTTCGACCAGGGCGTGGTACATGCCCTTGAGGTGGTCATCGACCCGCGCTTCGGCGGCGTCCTTGCCGTAGAAGTCGCGAGTCTGCTCGGAATAGACGACGGCGACCCGGGCCAGCGGCGCTTGGTTGCGGAGGTAGCGCTCGTTCTTGTGGTGCCAGGAGTACAGGTCCTCGACGGTGGCCAGCCACCGGTGGTCGTAGAGCACACCCGAGAACTTCGTGAACCAGGGCCGGAAGCCGTTGGCGATGCCGTCGAGGGCCCAGAGGCGGATCTCCGGCCCCGACTGCACCGAGTCCTTCCAGCGGTAGGGCTCTTCGACCCCGACGCTGAAGAGGCCGGCCAGCGGCTTGTCGCCCATCACGGCGCGGTACTGCTTGGCCGAGCGGCCGAAATCCCAGGGCACGGTCAGCCCGCGGCGCGCCTGATGGTCCACGGCCAGGAAGGGCGCGTGGGCGGCGCTGTCGAGGCCGGGCGGGCCGTTGGGGATGAAGCGCGCGCCGGGACGGACGCTGCTGATGGCCGCGTCCCACACGTCCCACAGGTCGCGGAGGCGCTGCCGCCGCCAGAGAATGTGGTCGCGCCGCGCCGGATCGTCGGGACTCGGCCCGGGCAGCTCCTTGCCCGCCGCCGCCTTGAAGAGGGCCCGGCAGTTCTCGCAGTAGCACATGCCGGAGCCCGCCCACCGATTGGCGAAGATCCCCTGCACGTCGTAGAGGGTCGCGATCTCGCGCACGATCTCGGTCACGTTCTCGAAGTTGCGCGGGCCCAGCGCGCACGTGACCCACATGTCCGGGTTGGCCCAATGCCGGCGGGGCTGGCCCTTGTCGTCCACGGCGATCCAGTCCGGATGGGCCGCGCGCGCGTCGTCGTAGACGGCATGCGGATCCACGCGGGCGAGGACGAGGAGTCCTCGTTGCCGGCAGGCGCTGGCCAGCTCGCCGAACGGGTCCATGCCCTCCTTCATCCAGGCGCTGGGGCGATGGAATGGAACCTTGGTCGGATAGAACGCGACCACGCCGCCCGCGCTGAGCGTCACCGCATCGCAGTGCGTGCGCACGAAGTAGTCCAGCCAGAACTGCGGGTCGTAGCGGCCGGGGTCGTTCTCCACGAACGCGAGCTGTCCCCACCGCATCGCGCGATCGAAGGGATTGGCACCGGCGGCCACGTCCGCAGACGCCGACCGCGCGGAGAACAGGGCCGCCGCGCCGGCGGCGGTGGCCGCCGCCTCCAGGAACTCCCGCCGGCCCATCTGCCCATCCCCGGCCGTCAAGGTTCGCTCACGGCGCGGACGACGATGGCCTCGCCGCGTAGGCGTCGAGGAACTCGTAGCGCGCCCGGCCGGGCTCGGGAACGGCCTTGCTGACCGCGTCGAGCTGCATCACCTGGCGCGTCTTGCCGAACTCGGGCCACTGCGGGAGGCCGGGACCGTTCGGGTTGCCCGTCTTCACGAAGTTCGCGAAGTAGGCGGCCATCGTCCGCGCCGTGTCCCGATCCGCCGGCTGCCAGTCCGCCTTCTTCGAATCGAGCGTGTTGAAGGCGTATTCGAGGTCGGAGGCGTGCGCGGCGCCGAAGCGGTTCGATCCGTTCGCCTCGGGCAGGGCGCGATCGAAACGGTAGCGGTAGACGGGCGCGGTCCTCGCCTGCACGTCGATCCATTTCCACGTCGAGTAGGCGATGAAGAGGTCGCTGGCGAGGTCGGCGGCGGACTGAAGCGCTCCGGCGTCGCTGGACGCGGGATAGACACCGGCCGCGGCGTCGGCCTGGTCCTGGAACTGCTCCTTGAGCTTGTCGGGGAACGTCGCCACCGTCGGCTTCTTGGCATCCATGGCCACTGCCATGCCCATCTCCGCGGAGGTCCAGCCGGCCAGGAGAGGGATCCTGGACTGCTGGCCCGCGGCGTAGATCGCGGACACCTTCTCGGGCAGGAAATAGCCGTCCACGCCCGGGCTGTAGCCCCATCCCCCCGTCTTCATGACCGCGGCCAACAGCTCTTCGGCCGGCTTCGCGCGGAGCTCGGCCAGCGAGCCGGCGCCGACCGACGTCGCGAACCTGACGCCGTCCTCCTCCTTCTCGGAGACGGTCTTCTCGGACATGTTTCGCGACGGGCTGGCGAAGAAGGCGCCGCTCTGACCGATCGCCTTGTGGACGAGGTGCCGGGTGAGCGGGGAGGCCATGAGCGCGCTCACGGACATCGATCCCGCGGACTCGCCGTTGATGGTCACGTTGGACGGATCGCCCCCGAAACCGGCGACGTTCCGTCGCACCCATTCCAGGGCGGCCGCCTGGTCGAGCATTCCGTAGTTGCCCGATCCGTGGCCGCCGGACTCCCGGGTCAGCTCCGGATGGGCCAGGAAGCCGAACACACCGAGGCGGTAGTTGGGCTCGACCACGACGATGCCCTGCCGCGCGAACCACTCGCCGTCCGTGCGCGGCTCGGAACCGGAGCCGGCCGCGAATCCCCCCCCGTGGAACACGACGAGGACCGGCTGCCTGGCCTTGGGCGACCGGGCCGTGGTCCACACGTTCAGGTAGAGGCAGTCCTCTCCCATCTGCGCGTCGCGCGTGCGCAGCGGTCCCCACATCGGCCCCTGCATGCAGCGCGTGCCCCAGTCGCCCTTGCGCACGCCTGTCCAGGGCCGGAGAGGTTGCGGAGCCTTCCACCGCAGGGCGCCGACGGGAGGCGCCGCGAAAGGGACTCCCTTGAAGAGGCGGACGGAACGCTCCGTCCCCGCCGTCCCTTCGAGGATGCCGCCCTCGACCTTGACCGTGTCCGCGGCCCGGGCCATCGGGGCCAGGACCATGATGACGGCGACGATGAGCAACCTGCTGCGATCCATCAGTCCTCCTGGACGACGAGCCCCACGTCCGACGTCAGCGCGAGGCCTCGTCGGGGATGGCCAGCGCGATGATGTTCGGCCCCGCGGCCACGGCGACGTACTGCTTTCCGTCGAACATGTAGGTCATGGGCGAGGCCTTCCAGGTCTGATTCGTCTGGAAGGTCCAGAGACGTTTGCCGGATTCCGCGTCGACCGCCATGAGGCCGCCGCCGTCCTCACCGACGAAGACGAGGCCGGTGGCGGTCGACAAGGTTCCGCCCCAGGAATTCGCGGGGCCGGTCTGCGCCAGCTCCCATGTGACTTGTCCCGTCCGGATGTCGATCGCGCGCAGGATCCGCTGCGGCTTGGGATCCGGCGCCGTGCGCTGGGTCCCGCCCAGATAGGTCCGCCCGCTCTCCCACTCCCCCTGGTCGCTCTTGGTGTACACGCTGCACTTCTCGACCGTCTGCAGGTAATAGAGGCCGGTGGCGGGGTTGAAGGAGGGCGCGTACCAGTTGGTCGCGCCGTCCTGCGAGGGACACACCTTCGTCCCCGCCGCCGTCGGCTCCTGACCCGGAATCTTCACGGGACGGCCGTCGGCGCCGATACCGGAGGCCCAGGTGAGGTTCCGGATGAACGGCTTGGCCAGGAGCAGCGCGCCGTCGCGGCGATCGAACACGTAGAAGAACCCGTTGCGGTTCGCGTGCAGCATCAGCGGGCGCGGCTGGCCCTGCCACTGCGCGTCCACGAGCACCGAGGTCTGGGTGGCGTCCCAGTCCCAAAGGTCGTGCGGAGTGAACTGGTAGTGCCACACGCGCTTCCCCGTCTTGCGGTCGAGGGCGAGGATGCAGCTCGCGTAGAGGTTGTCGCCCTGGCGATCGTCTCCGTTGTATTCCTTGGTGGGATTGCCGGTGGGCCAATAGACGAGGTCGAGCGCGGGGTCATAGCTGCCCGTGAACCAGGTCGGCGCCCCGCCATGCGCGACGTCCTTGCCCTGCCACGTCTCCGATCCGGCCTCGCCGGGCCTGGGCACGGTCCAGAACCGCCACACCTCCTTGCCCGTGGCCTGCTCGTAGGCGGCGACGAAGCCGTTCGCGCCGTGCTCGCCGCCGGACACGCCCGAGATGACGAGGTCGCCGGCCGGCAGCGGCGCCGATGACGCCGCATAGTTCTGGTGCCAGTCCGCCATCTCCGTCTCCCACCGCAGCTCGCCGGTGTAGCGGTCGAGGGCGATGAGGTGCGCGTGATCCGTGACCATGAAGACGCGATCGCCCGCGACTCCCGCGCCGCGGTTGGCGTTGCCGCCGGAGACGCCCTTGGTGGGGGCCCGCTTGTAGTGCCAGATCGGCCGGCCCGTGCCCGCGTCCAGGGCGAAGCACTGATTCGGAGCCGTGACGTACATGACTCCGCCGACCACCACCGGAGTCACCTGCAGGAGGCCCGCATCGGGAATCGAGAACAGCCATCGGGAGGCCAGGCGCGTGACCGTCGTCTTGTCGATCTGGGTCAGCGTGGTATACCGGTTGCCGCCGGGATCGCCGTTATAGGTGGGCCACCCGGCCTCGGAGGTGACCGCTCGAAACACGTCTCCCGCGCGCCGCAGCAGGTGCAGCCGCTTGTCGTCGGTCAAGAGCTGGAGATCGTCGAGGCCTTCTCCGAGGACCTGCCCCTCGAGCGTGCCGCCATCGGTCGTCCGGACGCTCTTGCGCTCGACCTTTGGGGCCTCCCGCTGCAGCGCGCGCAGGAACTTCCGCAGGCCCGCCATCTCCGCCTCGGGAACGAGCCTGCCCGGCATGCCCTTCAGCGGACGCCCGTCGTGGATCAGCGTCGTGAGATCCGCATCACTGAGGGCGGAGAGACGCACGTCGATCGCCGGTCCTTTTTCGCCGCCCTCGCCATCGCCACCATGGCAAAGGGCGCAGCGTTGCTCGAAGGTCTTGCGCCCCGATTCGAGGCTCTGCGCGGACGCGCCTTCGGCGCCGGCCAGGAAACCCGCGACGAGCACGGCCAGGGCGGCGAAGCGCATCGGCACGCGCTAGAGTCTACCGTCGGCTCATGCCGGAGGGATACCGATGAACCGTCGAACTTTCCTCAAGGCGCTCGGCGCCGTCCAGGCCGCCGCCGTGCTGCGTCCGCCGGATCTCGCCGCCGATCTGCCCAGGGCGAAGATCACGCGCGTGCGGATCTACCGGCCGCCGGATCTCAACCCCCTCTTCAACCAGAGCAACATGCTGGTCACGGTCGAGACCGACATCGGCCTCACCGGCCTCGGCGAGGGCGGGGCCAAGGACACGCTCGAGCAATGTGCGGGGACGCTGATCGGCAAGAACCCGTTCCGGATCGAATCGATCTGGCAGGAGGCGTACATCGCCTGGTTCTATCCGCCCGGCCGTGAGAAAGCCCACGCACTGGGCGCGCTGGACCTGGCCCTGTGGGACATCAAGGGCAAGGCGCTCAACGTCCCCGTGCACGAGCTGCTCGGGGGCGCCGCGCGCGACTACTGCGAGTGCTACCTCACGGGCGGCGCTCCCCCGGGGACGTCCGCGAAGCTGAGCCTCCGCGAGCGCGCGCGCGCGACCATCGAGGCCGGCTATCGCGCCTACCGGATGGGCGCCGGGGACGTTCCCATCGGGGACGTCTTCGACACGCGCGCGATCGTGCGGCGCATCGAGCAGGAGTGCCGGGAGGCGCGCGAGGGCGTCGGACCCGACGGCAACTGGTGCATCGACTTCCACCAGCGCTTCGACCTGGGCGACGCCATGCGTTGCTGCAAGGCGATCGAGCCCTACGACCCGTTCTTCGTCGAGGATCCCGTGCGCGACGAGCATGCCCTGGCCGACATCCCCAAGCTGCGGCAGATGACGACGGTCCCGCTCACGCACGGCGAGGAGTGGGGTCTGCGCTGGGACTTCAACCGGCTGGTCGAGAACCACGACGTCGACTTCATCCGGTCGACGCTGCCCAACGTCGGCGGGATCACCGAGATGATGAAGGTCGCCGCCCTCTGTGAGACGCACGCGGTCGGCATCATCCCGCACTTCACGGGCCCCGTCGCCACCGCCGCCCTCGTGCACTGCCTCTCGACGTTCTCCGGGCGGGTGATGCTCGAGCACTACCCGGGCGGGCCACCGGTCGACTACCTGCCGGAATGGCTGGACTTCAAGAGCGGCAAGGCGTACACCAACCAGCGGCCCGGCCTGGGCGTCACCGCGGACATGAAGCGGCTGACCCAGATCGGAGAAGTCACCGAGCCCGGACGCCGGAACGTCCTCCGGCGGCCGGACGGCTCGCTGACCCACTGGTGAGAGGAGGCATCACGATGGACCGCCGTCAAGCCGTCCGTGCGCTCTCCGTCGGGGGCGTGTCGCTCTTCGCGGGTCGAGATGCGGTCGCGGCCGCAATGGCACCGCAAGCCGCAAGCACGCCCACCCCGGGTCTGAGGGGTACCGCTCCCGTCAAGATCCGCGACATCAAGACGATCCTCACCGCGCCGAACCGGATCCGTCTCGTGGTGGTCAAGATCGAGACCACCGAGCCGGGGCTCGTCGGCTGGGGATGCGCGACGTTCACCCAGCGCGCGCTGGTCGTGGAGACCGCGATCGAGAAGTACCTCAAGCCGTTCCTGATCGGGCGCAACGTGGACGAGATCGAGGACATCTGGCAGTCCAGCTACGTGAGCTCCTACTGGCGGAACGGCCCCGTCCTGTTCAACGCGATGAGCGGCGTCGACATCGCGCTCTGGGACATCAAGGGCAAGCGGGCGGGCATGCCGCTCTACCAGCTCCTGGGCGGCAAGGTCCGGCAGGGCGCCGACTGTTACTTTCATGCGAGCGGGAGCAGCTTCGAGGAAGTGGAGACGAGCGCACGCGCGGCGATGGAGAACGGATTCCGCCACGTCCGCATCCAGGTGACCACGCCAGGGTATGCCGGGTACGGGGCGCGCACCGGGACGGCGCCGGCCGCGGGTCCAGGGATGGGTGGCGTCACGGGCGCCCCCTCCGATGCGGTGGGCCCGACCAATCCCCAGGCCATCTGGGAGCCGGCGCCGTACGTGCGGATGGTGCCGAAGCTCTTCGAGCACATGCGCACCAAGCTCGGCGACGAGGTCGAGCTGTTGCATGACGTGCACGAGCGAGTGACCTTGAACCAGGCGATCAACCTATGCAAGTCGCTGGAGCCCTACCGGCTGTTCTTCCTGGAGGACCCGCTCCCGCCCGAGGACAACGACCACTTCCGGCTCCTGCGCCAGCAGACGAGCATTCCCATCGCGATGGGCGAGCTGTTCAACACGCAGCACGAGTACGTGCCGCTGATCAAGGATCGGCTGATCGACTTCATCCGCATCCACATCTCGCAGATCGGCGGCCTGAGCCCCGCGCGCAAGGTCCAGGCGCTGTGCGAATACTTCGGCGTCCGCACCGCCTGGCACGGCCCGGGCGACGCCTCGCCTTTGGCGCACGCCGCCCAGCTCGCCCTGGAGCTGTCCGGCTACAACTTCGGCGTCCACGAGGGCGGCGGCTTTCCCAAGGAGACGCAGGACGTGTTCATGGGCTGCCCCGAGGTCAAGAACGGCTACATGCTCGCGAGCGAAAAGCCGGGGCTGGGCATCGATTTCGACGAGAAGCTGGCGGCGAAGTTCCCCATCCCGGCCGGACCGCCGAACTTCGACTATTCGTGGGGCACGACGCGACGAAAGGACGGTACGGTGATCCGACCCTGAGCGGTTCGGCTCCATCAGCATCGACGCGGTCAGGACGTGAGAGCGATGCGAATATTCGCCGTGGCGACCGATTCGCATGGATCGCATCGCCCGGTCTTGTCGCGTACGCTGAGGCTGGTTCGCTGGCTCTGGAATCCTGGTGCTCCCACTTCAACGCTGTAGGTTCCGCTGTGCCCGAACACGTCACACCGACCCTCGTAGCAGGCGAGCTCACAAACGCTCGGGTCGGAGCCAGGCCGGCAGAACGAGCCCAGCACGGGTCCGGATACCCGAACGAACGCTCCCGGAACCGTGTTGCCGGCGCCGTCGATGACGACAATGGTGGCAGCCCTCGGCATGACGCAGGTGACGTATGGGCGCTGGCCGCAGCAGCCGTCGCAACCGAGCGCCGCTCCGACGAGAACCAGCCGGCGGATCGCGGATGGCACCGAGTGCCTCATATCAGTGCTCCTCTTCGAGCGCTACGACCGTGCGGAAGATAGATCGATCGAAGGGCCGCCGAAAAGACGGTTGTGACGGTATCAGCAGGTGTCCGTCTGATGGGAGGGTACGAATGCGTTCCGGCTTGAATCGCAGGGACGTCCTGAAGGCAATCGGGACCTCAGCCGTCGCTGGGTCGCTGCCTCCGCTTCGTTTCGCGGAGGCCGCGACTCCGTTCGCGCGGATGCCGCCCGAAGGCAAGGACACGCCGAAGATCTGCCTCGGCTTCTCCGGTCCGGTGGACGAAGTCGGGATGCGGCACCTGAAGCAGATCGGCGTCGACCACGTGCTCATGGGCGGACCGAAGATCCCGTGGAGCGAGGCCGACGTCCGCGCGCATATCGATCAGTTCAAGGCCGGCGGCCTGACCTTGTACAACATGATGATCTCGGGATTCGACGACGTCATCTGGGGACGACCCGGAGCCGACGCCCAGATCGCGGACGTGATCACCTCGATCCGCGCCGCCGGCAAGGCCGGACTACCGATCGTCGAGTACAACTTCTACGCGAACCGGCTAATGGAAGGCTACAAGGAGGAGACGGGCCGCGCCGGCGCGGGATACACGGCGTACGACTACGAGCTGTCGAAGAACCTGCCCCCCAAGGAGGGCGTGGGAACGCACACGCGCGCTCAGCAGCTCGAGCGCGCGCGGCGCTTCCTGAAGGCGGTGGTGCCGGAGGCGGAAAAGGCGAACGTCCGCCTCGCCCTCCATCCGAACGATCCGCCGGTGCCGATGAGCCGTGGCTCGGAGCAGCTCATGGCCACCGTCGCGCACTGGAAGGAGTATCTTGGTCTCGTCGAGAGTCCCTGCAACGGCATGACGTTCGACTGCGGGGTCACGCGCGAGATGGGCGAGGACCCGGTGGCGGTCGTGGTCCGGACGCCGTACGTGGACTACACCGAGGTCTTCCTCGACGACGGCCAGGTGGATCTGTTCGGCGTGATGAGGGAGCTCGTGCGCCAGCGCTACCCGCGCGCGATCTATCCCGAGCATCCACGGGCGCTCGACGTCGATCGCGAGCGCGGGTCCCGAACGAGCCAGTATCCGGGCGGAGGCGGCTTCACCGCCGAGACCTACAACGTCGCCTACGCGAGGGCCATGCTGCAGGCGGCGTTGACGCTCTGAAGATGACGAGCCGTGCGGGCAAGTTCTTGCGTCTTCTTCTCATCGGCGCGGGCGCTCTGGGCCTGGGCATCGTCATCCTGGTCTTTGCCGAGTTCTCGTCTCCGCAGCTCGGCCGCGCACTGCTCGATCGGGCCGGTGCGGCCACCGGAGTGCGACTCGAGGCCGCCGAGTTCCACCTCTCCGTCCTTCGGGGCCTTTCTCTCGGCCGCGTACGGGCGGTGGGGACATACCCCGGCGGCCGCTACGACCTCACCGTCGACAAGATCGTCTTCCAGCACCGCCTCCTGCCGCTCCTCACCGGGCAGCTCGCCGTGGACCGCATCCGGCTCGAACGGCCGCGTGCCGTGCTGATCGAGGCCGAGCGTGCCACGCCCGCCACGGGAGCGGCGGCCGCCGGCATGGCCGCGGCGGTGCCGATCGCTCTCCACGTGGTGGAGGCGGTGATCGACGACGGAAGGGTCGAGCTGCAGGCGCGGGGCCGCGCGCCGATCACGGTGAGCGGCCTCGACGTGCGCCTCCGCGATCTCGCGCTGGGCGCAGGGGACGGCAGCGCGCTCGGGCGGCTCTCCGCGAGCGGCGCACTCAAGGCCCAGGAGATCGCGCTGCCGGTCACGCGGGCGCGCGAGGCGGAGGGAACCCTGCGCCTCGCCGCCGGCCATCTCGATGTCGACGGCCTGCGCTTCCGGACCGACGAAGGGCGCTTCCAGACGCGCTTGAGCGCGAACCTGACCCGCCTGCCCTTCTCCTACACGCTGGCCGTCGAGGGACGGCCGCTCGACATCAATGCGCTGGCCGGAGCCACCGGCAAAGGGGGCAGCTTCGGCCCCGGCGGGCACGCTGCCCTCCACGCCGTTGCTCGCGGCCATCGAGCGCGCCCTCGGCCGCACCGGCCTGTCCGGCGTCCGCTACCAGGCCAGCGAGACGCCGTTCCGCGTCGAGCACGGGCGCGTCATCGTCGACCGCTTCCGGCTCGACAGCGACGCGATGGGCCTGGAGGCTTCGGGGTGGAGCAGCCTGGAGGGACCGCTCGAGCTGAGCGTGGCCGTCCGCACTCCGCGCCCGGAGGTCCGGATCCCCGAGCTGCCGCCGGCCGTGCTCGACGCCCTCGTGGACTCGGAGGGCTGGGTCCGCATACCGCTGCGGGTCACGGGGACGCGCGGCGCCCCCCACGTCTCACCCGACGTCGCGGCGCTCCTGGCCGACGCCCGCCGCGAAGGTGGCAAGGCCCTGGCCACGCGGGCCGCGGAGAAGCTCAAGGGACTCCTCCACTGAGACGTTACCGGCGCCACATCCCGAGGACGATGGTGATCAGGACGGTCTTGAGGAGCCAATCTCCGGAATGGATGGCGGCCAGCATCACGGGTACGCCCTCCCAGATGATGGCGCCGGTCCACATCACGAGGGAGAACCCGACCCACAGCAGGACGGCCAGCGCCGCCGCCCCCTTCCCGTCGCGGATTCCCAGGCGCGCGACCAGCAGCGCGAGCACATAGGTGACGACGAGCGTCCGTGCGACTTCGGCCAGCACCTTCCACGGCGCTGGCTTCATCATGGCCGCCACGACTTCGGGGGCGCGGGGGTGCAGGTCCACGATCTGCTGCGCGAAAAGCCGGTAGTAGAACGAGCTCAGGATGAAAGCCGCCACCGCTGCCACCAGCACGGCCAGATGGTTCATTCGCGGCATCTCCGGAGTCCCCCTCTTCGTGGCAGCGGGCAACGAGGCACAGGCGTGCCGATCACGCGATCCTAGCGCCGAACGGCCTGGTCGATCAGAACAGGACCTCGAAACGCTCCATCTCCGTCAAGGAGACGCCGAGGCCGGGGAAATCCGAGCACTCCTTCCAGGGCCGGTCCTTGCCGACGGCATGCACGAACAGGCCTTCCTGCAGAGGCGCCACCAGGCGCGATCATCCCCCGGCGATCGCACCCAATATCACCAGGGGCTCCGATCCCCGCGCCACCGCGTCCGGAAGGGGGGCGTCCGTAGGTTCGTGGGACAGGTCCTCCGCGCAGGCGAAAAACCGCACGAACGGCCGCCGCTTCCGGGTGGTGTGGTCCCGGATCGTGCCCTTGAGCCCCGGATACTTCGCTTCCAGGGCGTCGAGCACGGAGTCGATCGTCACCGGGGGCGTGACGTCCAGCGCCACTTCGGCGTCGGCCCCGGTGAGCCGTCGCAGCGGCGCCGGGATCTGAATGCGGACGCTCATTTGAGCGTCTGCACCTCGACGGAGAGGACGGGGGGAAGATCGCGCACGATCGGCGCCCAATGGTCTCCGCCATCCGGAGAGCAGTACACCTGCCCGCCCGTCGTCCCGAAGTACACGCCGCACGAGTCGAGGGAGTCGATGGCCATGGCGTCGCGCAGCACGTTCACGTAGCAGTCCTTCTGGGGCAGGCCGTCGGTCAGGGCCTCCCACTCGTTCCCACCCTTGCGGCTGCGGTAGACGCGCAGCTTGCCGTCGGGCGGGTAGTGCTCGCCGTCGCTCTTGATGGGCACGACGTAGACCGTCTCCGGCTCGTGCGCGTGGACGTCGATCACGAAGCCGAAGTCGGTAGGCAGGTTTCCGCTGACCTCGGTCCAGTTCTCTCCGGCGTCGTCGCTGCGGAGGACGTCCCAGTGCTTCTGCATGAAGAGGACGTCCGGCCGCGAGCGGTGCAGCGCGATGCGGTGGACGCAGTGCCCGACCTCCGCCGCGGGGTCGGGGATGTACTGCGAGTGGAGGCCGCGGTTAATGGGTTTCCAGGACTGGCCGCCGTCATCCGAGCGGAAGGCGCCCGCGGACGATATGGCGACGAAGATGCGCTTGTCGTTCTTCGGGTCGAGCAGGATCGTGTGCAGGCACATCCCGCCCGCGCCCGGCTGCCACTTGGGGCCGGTGCCGTGGCCGCGCAGGCCGGCCAGCTCGCGCCAGTTCTGCCCGCCGTCGGTGGAGCGGAAGATGGCGGCATCTTCGATCCCGGCGTAGACGGTGTTCGGATCGCCGAGCGACGGCTCGAGGTGCCAGACCCGCTTGAACTCCCACGGCCGCTGCGTGCCGTCGTAGTGCTGGTGGGTGGTGAGCGGCGCCGCCGCCGTGTCGTAGGCGAACTTGTTGCTCTCGCCCTTGGGCGATCCGTCCGGTGCGGTCGTGGGCTCGCCTTTGGGCGTGCCCGGCTGGTGCCACGTCTTCCCGCCGTCGTCCGAGCGCTGGATGATCTGCCCGAACCAGCCGCTGGTCTGCGAGGCGTAAATCCGGTCCGGGTCGACGGGCGATCCCTTGAGGTGGTAGATCTCCCAGCCCGCGAAGTGAGGGCCTTGCACGTCCCACTTCTGCCGCTTCTCGTCCGAGGTCAGGATGAAAGCGCCCTTCCGGGTGCCGGCCAGGACTCGTACTCCACTCATGCGCAGCTCACCTTTCTGGCGCGCGGCCACGCGCGTCGCCTCGCTCGTTCCAGCTGTCCGATCTTCCGTCGGCCCAGTCCACTTTCTACGTCGTCCCGACGGAATTGTTCCGCCCTCAAGTGAGAAAGCCGGCAGCGCGGGGATCGCGCTGCCGGCTCGAATGGCTTCCGGGGAGGACCAGACCTACGCGATCTCCGCCCCCTCCTTGATGTGCTCCGGCTCCACCAGGTACTCGGCCACGTACTCGCCTTCCAGGCCCCCGGCCGGCCGCTCGATGACCTCGTCCGGGATCTTGATCCGGCGGTAGAACTCCATGCCCGTCCCCGCCGGGATCAAGCGGCCCATGATCACGTTCTCCTTCAGGCCGCGCAGGTAGTCGACTTTGCCCGAGATCGCGGCCTCGGTGAGGACGCGCGTCGTCTCCTGGAACGAGGCGGCGGAGATGAACGAGTCGGTGGACAGCGAGGCCTTGGTGATCCCCAGCAGCAGGGGCCGACCGGAGGCCGGCTTCTTGCCGCCGTCGGTCAGGGTGTTGTTCTGGGCCATGAAGCGGAACTTGTCCACCACCTCGTCGATGAGGAACTCGCTGTCCCCCACGTCCTCCACCTTCACCCAGCGCATCATCTGCCGGACGATCACCTCGATGTGCTTGTCGTTGATGTTCACGCCCTGCAGGCGGTAGACCTCCTGGATCTCGTCCACCAGGTACCGCTGGAGCTCTTTCTCCCCACGGACACGAAGGATGTCGTGCGGATCGATGGGGCCGTCCATCAGCGGCTCGCCCGCCTTGACCCGTTCCGCCTCTTGCACGTTGATGTGCGCGCCGCGCGGGAGCTGGTACTCGCGCTGGTCGTTGTCGTCGCCGGTCACGAAGATCTTCCGGTGCTGCTTGGCGATGTCGCCGTACTTCACCGCTCCGTCGATCTCGGTGATGACGGCCGGCTCCTTCGGACGCCGGGCCTCGAACAGCTCCACCACGCGCGGGAGACCGCCCGTGATGTCCTTGGTCCTGGCCTCCGCGCGCGGGATCTTGGCCAGGATGTCGCCCGGGGCCACGGTGGCCCCGTCCTCGACCATGAGGTGGGCTCCCGACGGCAGGAGGTACTTGCGCTGGCTCTTCCCCTTGTCGTCGCGGATCTCGATGCGCGGCTGCTTCTTCTCGTCCGAGGTCTCCATGATGACCGACGCCGACATCCCGGTGTTCTCGTCCACCTGCTCGTGCAGGGTCTGGCCCTCGACCACGTCGCGGAAGCTGACCTGGCCGCCCTCCTCGGTGAGGATCGTGAACGAGTAGGGATCCCACTCCACGAGGAGCTGTCCCTGCTTGACGTCCTGCCCGTCCTTGACCTTGAGCTGGGCGCCGTAGACCACGGCGTGGCGCTCCCGCTCGCGTCCCTTCTGGTCCTGGATGATGAGCGCCCCCGACCGGTTCATGACGACGAGGTCGCCCTTCTTGCTCTTGACGGTGTTGACGTTGTGGAACTTCACGCGGCCGGAGTTCTTGGCCTCCAGCGTGGTCTGCTCCGTGCGGTGGGACGCGGTGCCGCCGATGTGGAACGTCCGCATGGTGAGCTGCGTGCCCGGCTCGCCGATGGACTGGGCGGCGATGACGCCCACCGCCATGCCCATCTCCACCAGCTTGCCGGTGGCGAGGTCGCGGCCGTAGCACAGGGCGCACACCCCGCGCTTGGCCTCGCAGGTGAGCACGCTGCGGATGCGCACCTTCTCGATGCCGCTGGCCTGGATGGCCCCGGCCGTCTCCTCGGTGATCTCGTCGTTGATGCGCACGATGACGCTGCCGCCGAACGGGTCCTTGATGTTCTCCAGGGAGACCCGGCCGACGATGCGGTCGCGCAGGGCCTCGATGACCTCGCCGGACTCGATGATGGGACGGATGTCGATCCCGTCCACGGTGGTGCAGTCGTGCTCGGAGATGATCACGTCCTGGCTCACGTCCACCAGCCGCCGCGTGAGGTAACCCGAGTCCGCCGTCTTCAGCGCGGTGTCGGCCAGACCCTTGCGCGCGCCGTGTGTGGAGATGAAGTACTGCAGCACGGTGAGGCCTTCGCGGAAGTTCGAGGTGATCGGGTTCTCGATGATCTCGCCCGACGGGCGCGCCATGAGGCCGCGCATGCCGGCCAGCTGGCGGATCTGCTGCTTGGACCCTCGGGCTCCGGAGTCCGCCATGATGTAGATCGGGTTGAACTCCTTGCCCTCCTGGTCCGTCTTCTCCATCTCCTTGAACATCGCGTCCGCGACTTTCTCGGTGACGTTGGACCAGATGGCGATGACCTTGTTGTAACGCTCGCCGTTGGTGATGGCGCCGTCGAGGTACTGCTTCTCGACGTCCAGCACCTCCTTGTGCGCGCCCGTCACCATCTTCTGCTTCTCCTCGGGGATGACCAGGTCGTCGATGCCGATGGAGATGCCGGCGCGGGTGGCGTAGGTGAAGCCCAGGTCCTTGATGACGTCGAGCATGTCGACCGTCTTCTCCAGGCCCCAGCGCAGGTAGCAGTACTGCACGAGGTTCTGCAGGCCCTTCTTGCGCAGGATGCCGTTGACGTAGGGCACTCCCTGCGGCAGGTGGTCGTTCAGGACCACGCGTCCCACCGTGGTGTTGATGATCTGGTTCTTGACGTTCTGGACTTCGGTGTGGATCACGTCCTGGTCGTCGTAGACGGTGGTGAGGTCGATCAGCTCGCCCGTGTACATGAGGCGCACCGGGGTCAGCGTCTCGACTTCACCGTGCTCCAGGGCCAGGATCACGTCGTTCATGCTCGCGAACGCGCGCCCTTCGCCCTTGGTGCCCCTCTTCTCCTTGGTGAGGTAGTAGCAGCCGAGCACGATGTCCTGCGAGGGCACCGCGATGGGCTGCCCCGACGCCGGGGACAGGATGTTGTTGGACGACAGCATCAGCACCGAGGCCTCGATCTGCGCCTCCGGGCTCAGCGGCACGTGCACGGCCATCTGGTCCCCGTCGAAGTCGGCGTTGAAGGCCGTGCAGACGAGGGGATGGATCTTGATGGCCTTGCCCTCGACCAGGATGGGCTCGAAGGCCTGGATGCCCAGGCGGTGCAGCGTGGGGGCGCGGTTCAGGAGCACGGGGTGCTCGCGGATGACGTCTTCCAGGAAGTCCCAAACCTCCGGGCGCTGCTGCTCCACCATCTCCTTGGCCGCCTTGATGGTGGTGACGAGCCCCTCTTTCTCCAGCTTCGAGTAGATGAAGGGCTTGAACAGCTCCAGGGCCATCTTCTTGGGCAGGCCGCACTGGTGGAGCTTGAGCTCGGGGCCGACCACGATGACGGAGCGGCCCGAGTAGTCCACGCGCTTGCCGAGCAGGTTCTGGCGGAACCGGCCCTGCTTGCCCTTGAGGGTGTCGGAGAGCGACTTCAGCGGACGGTTGTTGGCCCCGCGCAGCACGCGGCCGCGGCGGCCGTTGTCGAAGAGCGCGTCCACCGCCTCCTGCAGCATGCGCTTCTCGTTGCGCACGATGACGTCGGGCGCGCGCAGCTCGATGAGCTTCTTCAGGCGGTTGTTGCGGTTGATGACGCGCCGGTACAGGTCGTTGAGGTCCGAGGTCGCGAAGCGGCCGCCGTCCAGGGGGACGAGGGGACGCAGCTCCGGCGGGATGACCGGGATGACGTCCAGGATCATCCACTCCGGCTTGTTGCCGGACTTGCGGAAGGCCTCCACGACCTTGAGGCGCTTGGCGTACTTGATCTTCTTCTGGACGGAGGTCTCGGTGCGCATCTTGTCGCGCAGCTCGACCGCGTCCTTGTCCACGTCCACCCGGCGCAGGAGCTCCTTGATCGCTTCCGCACCCATGGCGGCGCGCAGCTTGGGGAACTTCTCGCGGAGCTGCCGGTAACGCTCGTCCGTCACCAGCTCCTGGCGCTTGACCTCCGGGCAGTCGCCGGGGTCCACCACCACGTAGGACTCGAAGTAGAGGATGCGCTCCAGGTCGCGCAGCGAGATGTCGAGGAGGTGCCCGATGCGGCTGGGCAGCCCCTTGAAGAACCACACGTGGCTGACCGGGCAGGCCAGCTCGATGTGGCCCATGCGCTCGCGGCGCACCTTGGACTGGGTGACCTCGACTCCGCACTTGTCGCAGATCACGCCCCGGTGCTTCATGCGCTTGTACTTGCCGCAGAGGCACTCCCAGTCCGTGATCGGCCCGAAGATCTTCGCGCAGAAGAGGCCGTCCCTCTCCGGCTTGAAGGTGCGGTAGTTGATCGTCTCCGGCTTGGTCACCTCGCCGTGGGACCAGCTGCGGATCTTCTCCGGGCTGGCCAGGCGGATCTTGATCGAGTCGAAGTCAATGACCACGCGGCCCTGATCGACGTTGGGCCGCATCGGCATCATGAGACTCATTAGAGATTCCTGTCCTTCCCTTAGTGCTTGGTCTTGATCAGCTCAACGTCCAGACACAGGCTCTGCAGCTCCCGGATCAGGACGTTGAAGGATTCCGGCAGGCCGGGGGTGAAGACGGTGTCACCCTTCACGATGGCCTCGTAGATCTTGGCCCGGCCGTAGACGTCGTCGGACTTCGCGGTCAGGAGCTCCTGGAGGATGTGGGCCGCGCCGTACGCCTCCAGCGCCCACACTTCCATCTCCCCGAACCGCTGTCCGCCAAATTGCGCCTTGCCGCCCAGCGGCTGCTGGGTGATGAGGCTGTAGGGACCGATCGACCGAGCATGGATCTTGTCGTCGACGAGATGGCTCAGCTTGAGCATGTAGATGTAGCCGACGGTCACCTTCTGCTCGAAGGGCTCGCCGGTCATCCCGTCGATGAGGGTGATCTTGCCGCTGACCAGCGTGTTGGGGCGCAGCGGGTTGCGCTCCTCCTCGTTCGTGTTGGCCTGCGCCAGGTACGTCTTGATCTCCTCCTCCTTGGCGCCGTCGAAGACGGGCGACGCGAAGTGGAGGCCGAGGACCTTGGCCGCCCAGCCCAGGTGCGTCTCCAGGATCTGGCCGACGTTCATGCGGCTGGGAACGCCGAGGGGGTTGAGCACGATCTCCACCGGCGTCCCGTCCGGGAGGTACGGCATGTCCTCGTCGGGCAGGATGCGCGCGATGACGCCCTTGTTGCCGTGCCGGCCGGCCATCTTGTCGCCCACGGAGAGCTTCCTCTTCATGGCCACGAAGACCTTGACCAGCTTGATGACGCCGGGGGGCAGCTCGTCGCCCCGCTTGAGGCGGCTCTCCTTCTCCGCGAACAGGGCCTTGAGCACCTCGATCTGGCGCTCCGTCTTGTCCACGACCTCGGCCAGCTCGCCGTCCACGTCCTCGTCGTCCGCGCCCTTGACCCGCAGCTTCAGGATGTCGCTGTGGCGCAGCTTCTGCAGGGCCTCTCGCGTGAGCTCCTGGCCCTTCTTGATCGTCTTCTCGCCCCGGATGTTGACGAGGTCCGCGGTGGACGTCTTGCCCGTGAGGAGGTCCTCGATCCGCTTGTCGCGCTCGTCCTGGAGGATGCGGATCTCGTCCTTGAGGTTCTTCTCCATCATGAAGAGCTCGGCGTCTTCGATCTGCCGGGCCCGCTCGTCCTTCTCCACGCCCTTGCGCGAGAAGATCTTCACGTCCACGACGATGCCCTCGATCCCGGGCGGGCAGACGAGGGACGCGTCACGGACGTCGCCCGCCTTCTCGCCGAAGATCGCGCGGAGGAGCTTCTCCTCCGGGGTGAGCTGGGTCTCGCCCTTGGGCGTGACCTTGCCCACCAGGATGTCGCCCGGCTTGACCGAAGCGCCGATGCGGATGATCCCGCTCTCGTCGAGGTTGTTGAGGAGCGACTCCGAGACGTTCGGGATGTCGCGCGTCACTTCCTCGGGTCCGAGCTTGGTGTCGCGGGCCTCGATCTCGAACTCCTCGATGTGGATCGACGTGTACATGTCGTCCTTCACGAGGCGCTCGCTGACCAGGATCGCGTCTTCGAAGTTGTATCCGCGCCAGGGCATGAAGGCCACGAGCACGTTGCGGCCGAGGGCGAGCTCGCCCATGTCCGTGCAGGGGCCGTCGGCCATGATCTGGCCCTTGGCCACGTGCTGTCCGACCTTGACGATCGGCTTCTGGTTGATGCTCGTGTTCTGGTTGGAGCACTTGAACTTCGTCAGGTTGTAGATGTCGGCGCCGATCTCCTTGCCCTTGTCGGGGCCGTCCTGGGCCTCGACGCGGATGATGACGCGGCGGCTGTCCACGGAGTCCACCACGCCCGCGCGCCGGCAGACGGTGGCCGCGCCCGAGTCCTTGACCGTGATGTGCTCCATGCCCGTGCCCACCAGCGGCGCTTCCGAGCGCAGCAGGGGTACGGCCTGGCGCTGCATGTTGGAGCCCATGAGCGCGCGGTTGGCGTCGTCGTTCTCCAGGAACGGGATGAGCGACGCGGCCACGGACACCAGCTGCTTGGGGCTCACGTCGACGTAGTCGACTTCCTCGCGCTTGGCCAGGATGAAGTTGCCCTTGTTGCGCGCGGAGACCCGCTCCTCCTGGATGGTCCCGTCCTCGGCGAGCTTGATGTTGGCCTGGGCGATCGTGTACTTGTCCTCTTCCCAGGCCGAAAGGTAGAAGCAGAAGGGCTCGGCCTCGGCCGGCTTCTTCTTGCGGCCCTTGATGGCCGCCTGCTCCCGCTCGAACTCGTCCTTCTCGACGATGTCGCCGACCTTGTAGTTCGTCTCGCCCTGCTCGAGCACCTGGTAGTACTCGAGCACGCGCCCGCTCTTCACCTTGCGGTACGGGCTCTCGATGAACCCGAACTCGTTGATGCGGGCGAAGCAGCTCAGCGACGAGATGAGGCCGATGTTCGGGCCTTCCGGGGTCTCGATGCGTCGCGGCCCTCGAACCCGGCGGGCTCACGGCTGAGGCCGCCCGGTCCGAGGGCGCTGAGCCGCCGCTTGTGGGTGATCTCCGAGAGCGGGTTGGTCTGGTCCATGAACTGGCTGAGCTGCGAGGACCCGAAGAACTCGCGGATGGAGGCCATGACGGGCTTGGCGTTGATGAGGTCGTGGGGCATGGCCGTGGCCATTTCCTGGTAGACGCTCATCTTTTCCTTGATCGCGCGCTCCATGCGCACGAGCCCGATGCGGAACTGGTTCTCGAGCAGCTCGCCCACGGACCGGACACGGCGGTTGCCGAGATGGTCGATGTCGTCCACCTCCGCCGGGTTGCGGCGGAGCTTGAGCAGGAACGCGATGACGGCGGTGATGTCCTCGAGGTGCAGGATCTTCTCGCCGAGCTGGCTGCTCAGGCCGAGCTTGGTGTTGAGCTTGAGCCGGCCCACGCGCGAGAAGTCGTACTTCTGGGGGTTCAGGAACATCCCCTCGAAGAGGTTGCGCGAGGAGTCCAGGGTCGGCGGGTCGCCCGGGCGCATGCGCCGGTAGATCTCGATGAGCGCCTCTTCCGGGGTCTTGATGGCGTCCTTCTTGACCGTGGCCGACATCATCGCGCCCGTCTCGTCGCGCTCGGGGAAGAACACCTCGAACGCGCCGACCTGGGCACTCGGGTCCAGGATCACGGAGATGACGCGCGGGTTGAGGGGCTCGTTGGCCTCCAGGATGACCTCACCCGTGCGCGGGTCCACGATGTCGGAGATGGTGTAGGCGCCCTCGAGGTCGGCTTCCGTGATCTCGATCTCCTCCACCCCCGCGCTGCGGAGCTGCTGCAGCACGGCGGAGGTGATCTTCTTGCCCGCGTGCAGGAGCTCCTCGCGCTTGCCCGCCGCATCCTTCGGCCCGTAGATGCTGCGGCTGAGCTTGAGGCCCTGCAGGTTGTCGGAGAAGTGCCAGAAGAGCTTGCCCTCGTGAACGGTGACCTTGTCCCAGGTGTAGAAGGTCTTCAGGATCTCCGCGTCCGTCTTGAGCCCCATGGCGCGCAGGAAGACGGTGGCCAGGAACTTCCGCTTGCGGTCGATGCGCACGTGCAGGAGGTTCTTGGAGTCGTACTCGAACTCCACCCAGCTCCCGCGGTAGGGGATGATCTGGGCCGCGAAGAGCCCCTTCTCCGGCTGGGAGAAGAACACGCCGGGCGAGCGGTGGAGCTGGGAGACGATGACGCGCTCCGTGCCGTTGATGATGAAGGTCCCGTTGTCGGTCATGAGCGGGATGTCGCCGAAGTAGACCTCCTGCTCCTTGATGTCGCGGATGGTGCGGGCCTGGGTGTCCGGGTCCTTGTCCCAGACCACGAGGCGGATGGTGACCTTCAGCGGCACCGCGAAGGTCATGCCCCGCTCCTGGCACTCGTCGACGTCGTACTTGAGCTTGAGTCCGACGGGCTCGTCGCAGGTGTCGCAGGTGACGGGGCGGTTCTCGTTCAGGTGCCCGCACTTCGGGCAGTGGATCTCGCGGTCGCCGCGGGGGTCCATGATGATGGTGGCCGCGCAGAACGTGCAGGGCCGGCCCAGCTTGTCCAGGCCCACCAGGCGTCCGCACTTGCATTCCCAGTTGCCGATCGAGTA
>WNFM01020711.1_pt1 | contig 35674 bp, 34 predicted proteins | sample 5400271 | NCBI WGS metagenome assembly WNFM01 (sample SAMN13153352, study PRJNA577476) | soil metagenome | isolation source: 60 cm saprolite on Douglas fir-dominated hillslope | place: USA:California | collected 2013-09-17 | reverse complement strand
CAGGCTCGGCGACGAGGTGGTCAGATATGTCGGCCACGCACCCGACGACGACGTGGCGCTGCTGGTGGTCTACCGCGACGGTGCCGTGCCTTACTAACGGGCGAGCTTGCTGTAGAGGAGTCCTTAGGCCCGCGAGCGTCGGCGTGAAAGAAGCTCAGCCCTCGGGCCTGAAGGTATAAGTCTCGCCATGATCCAGATAGTAAAACTGGGTCGCCGCCGACGACTTTGCGGCGGCCTTCTTGAAGTCGTCCAGCCCCGACATAAACACCGAGAAGTCGTTGTAGTGGATGGGGATGGCGGTACGAGGCCTCGTGATCTCCACGGCCCGGACGGCTTGCTCGCCCGTCATGGTGACCAGGGTGATGAGAAAAGTTGTGCCGCCCGCGTGAATCAGGCCGAGGTCGATATCCGAGTAGAAACGAGGAATGTCCTTCAGCCGGTCGTTCAGCATCGTGTCCCCGGTAATATAGACACGGTATAGATGCTGGTCGCCGCGGCTGAACTCCAACATGTGCCCATTGACCGGCATCAGCAGCGCGGCTATAGCGTCGTCGGTGGCATGCTTGGCCGGCATGGCCGTGATCTGCAGACGGGCCTCACCCTTCTCCACCAGCTGGGACTCCCAGGTGTCGAGCGGGTAACCATGAGGGAAGCCAATCGGCCGAAGCTTGCCCACGGCATCGGCGGTGGAGATGATCGGCAGATCCTTGTCCAACTCCCGCGCCGCGACGTCATCGAAGTGATCGCCGTGATAATGCGACAGTATGACCAGCGCCGGGCCCACATGCCGTGACCCAGGTCGACATGGTCCCCCTTGTGCAAGAACGCCGGATCGGTCAGAATCGTAATGCCGCCAAAGCGAATCACCGTTGTGGCATTACCGATGAAGTAGACCTCACCCTGCGAGAAGTCGGCCGTCTCGCCTTCCGGAAATCGCAATACAGCCATCGCGCACGCCCCTGTTCAGTATGCGGACGAATTCCGCAACGGCCCGGCGATACGTCGTCTACCTCCAGCCGAGCCCACTGCTCACGCCGGTGATGAAGAGGGTCTTCGCGGTTCCGGTCATGACGTGGTACCGGATGCGCCCTGCTCGGACGGCGGGCCGCGGTGACCGGCCTCGCCCGGGCACGCAAGTCTCGCCGGTGCTCACGCGGCGGGCCTGAGAATGACCTTGGTATACCCGTCGATGCGCTTGTCGAACTTTTCGTACGCCTCGGGCGCCTGGCCGAGTGGCAGCTCGTGGGAGACCACGAGGCTCGGTTCCGCTCGGCCCTCGATGATCATGTCGCGCAGCTGCCGGTTGTATCGCTTGACGTTGGCCTGCCCGGTCCCCACGCGCAGCCCCTTCTCGAACAGCCTGCCGATGGCGACCAGCAGCATTCCCCGCTTCGCCGCCTCGTTCACCGCACCCGGGTCATTGGGCACGTAAAGACCTGGCACGCCCAGCATGCCGGTCGCCCGCACGGTCTCGACCAGCGAGTTCAGAACCGAAGCCGGCTCCTCGGTTTGGCCGGCCTGCGCCTTGGCCTGGTAGCCGACCGCGTCCACGCCCTTGTCGGCGCCTTCCCCGCCGGTCTGCTCCTTAATCTGGTCAACCGGGTCGGCCTGGCTGAAGTCGATGGGGAGGGCCCCGATCTCGCGGGCCCTCTGCAGCCGCTCGGGCACCCGGTCCACCACGAACACCTTGGACGCTCCGCGGATCAGCGCCGAATATGCCGCCATCAAGCCGACCGGCCCCGCGCCGTACACGGCGACGCTCTCGCCCGTGGAGACCTGGGCGAGCTCGCAGCCGTGGTAGCCGGTCGGGAAGATGTCGGCCAGCAGGACGAAATCAGCCTCGTGCTCCTCCCCTGGCGGCAGCTTGAGGCAGTTGAAGTCGGCGTACGGCACCCGCAGGTACTCGGCCTGCCCGCCCTTGTACGGGCCCATGGCCACGTAGCCGTACGCCCCACCCGCGAACCCCGGGTTGACGGTTAGGCAGAAGGCGGTGTTGCCAGCCACGCAGTTCTTGCAGAACCCGCAGGCCACGTTGAACGGCATCACCACCCGGTCGCCCTGCGTGAGGCTGGTGACGCCCGAGCCGGTCTCCGCCACGGTGCCGAGATTCTCGTGCCCGAAGACCATGCCCGGCCGGGCCGCCGTGCGGCCCTCGTACATGTGCAGATCGGAACCGCAGATAGCGGTGGATGTGATCTTGACGATCACATCGTTGGGATGCTCGACTCTCGGGTCCTCGACGTTGTCGACCGCGACCTGGAACGGCCCCCGATACACCACAGCGCGCATGATGCTTGCACCTCCTTGCCCCCGTTAAGCGCGCGCCGTACCCGGTGCCGCCACTGCTCAAACGGGCCCCGCCACGTCTTGCCGAGGATGTTGCGGCCGGGGTCACGCGGGGACGTTACGGTTACTGGCTCGCCGACGCCGGGTGAAGCGAGCCGGGCAGGCTACTTGCGGTGCCGGGTCCACCGGGGCCCGATGGACGCCCAGGCCGCCTCCCAGGCCGCCAGCCGACGGCGATTCAGCAGCCGCCGGACAGCCCAGGCCAGGCTCAGCAGGACGACCGCCAGGGCCACCGGAGCCAGCACCTCCGCGCCGACCACTCGCCTGGCCAGCTCATAACCACGCAGCGGAGGCCCGGTGGCCCGGCCCGAGCCGTTCACCCAGACCTGCACCGTCTGGCCCGCCCGGCTGCCCACCCGAGCCGGGACCTCGCCAAACCGGTGCTGCCCGCGGGGCCCGAGCCATTCGGCTGGCACCGGAACGGTGCTCTGCCACGACAGCCGGAACTCGTAACTGGGCATTCCGGGCGCAGCATGCAGCAGGACCGCGGGAGTCTGGTGCCACGACTGCTGAGCACGCTGCTCGCGCACGCCTCCCTGATACACCCACCGGCCGGCGCCGGTCCAGGCCAGCGGCGCGCCGATCAGGAACGCCGCGAGCAGCCCGGCACTGACCCAGGCCTCGATCCGGTCAGTGCGGCGCCGCAGCGGGTTGCGGCCCAGCCCCATCCGCCGGGCGAGCCGGGCTGGTCGGCCCGTCCTCGCGAGCCACCTGATCTTCGCGAGCCGCCCGTTGCGCACCGCTTTCTTTCTCCTCCACTTACCAGGCCCCACTCTCGACATTGTTACTCCGGCCGCACAGCGCCCGGCGTCCGGGGGGTATCGAGCAGCTCATGAATCTGTGAGCGATGTCGAGTTCACGGCCGCGAGTGAGCGGGACAGTTAATCGCGGGACTGAGTAGCGAGCTCGGGACGGTTGGGGCCGGGGTCGCGTGTCGGGCCTGCTATGACTGATCACGATGAGTAGCCGGCCGCGGCCGCTCAGGTCGAGATCACCGCGGCGCCGTTGACCCGGTCGGCGGCCAGGTCCGCCAGAGCCTGGTCTGCCTGGTCGAAGGGGTACGGGGTCACCGTGACCCGCAGCCGGAGCCGCTCCGCCAGGCGGAGGAACTCCTCGGCGTCGCCCCGGGTATTGGAGGTGACGCTGCGCAGCGTGCGCTCCTGGAAGAGGTGAGCCTGGTAATTCAGGGCCGGGATGTCGGTCAGGTAGATCCCGGCGACCGCCAGCGTCCCGCCGCGGTCCAGGGCGGCGAGGCCCGGCGGGACCAAGGTCCCGACCGGCGCGAACAGGATCGCCGAGTCGAGCGGTTCCGGCGACGGGTCAAAGGAGTCCTGCGCGGACGCGGCACCCAGCCCGAGGGCCAGCTCGCGCGCGCTCTCGGCGCGGGTGAATACGTGCACGGCGGCGCCCTCGGCGATCGCGATCTGCGCGACGAGATGCGCCGAGCCGCCGAATCCCCAGATCCCCAGCCTGCCGCCCGGAGGCAGCTCGGCCCTGCGCAGCGCCCGGTACCCGATGATGCCCGCGCACAGCAGCGGCGCCAGCTCGGCATCACTGAAGCCCTGCGGCAGGTGATGGACGTAGGCATCGGCCGCCACGAGGTAATCCGCGTATCCGCCCTGGATGTCCCAGCCGGTATAGACCGAGCGCGGGCAGAGGTTCTCCAGCCCGCGGCGGCAGTACCGGCACGAGCCGTCCGTGCCCGCGAGCCAGGCAGCTCCCACCCGGTCCCCGGTGCCGAACCTGACGACCCCCGGCCCTACCGCGACGACCTCCCCCACGACCTCATGACCGGGCGTGACGTCCGGCGCCTTGGGCTCGAGGTCGCCCTCGGCCAGGTGCAGGTCGGTACGGCACACGCCGCAACGCAGAACCCGGATCAGCAGCTCACCCGGCCCGGGCTCGGGTTCAGGCCGCTCGGCGAGCCGCAGCGGGCCGCTCGCCATCGGCGCGGGCTTATGCACCACCCATGCCCTCATGGGACCCACGCTACGTCGGCCCGGGCCCGGCTGGCCGGCTGGCCGGCTGCCTCGGGCCGTTACATGCGCGGCAAGCCACGCCGGCGCGTGGGCCTGAACAGTCGCTGCCGTGGTCTGCGCGGGCGGGCCGGAGCGGCGGACCGGCGGCGGCTGTAGTCGGTGGTTAGTCCTGGCGGGTCAGCATGAATACCGGGATCTGCCGTCTGGTCTTGGCCTGGTAAACGCCGACGGATGAGGATCACGGTGGCGTCCGCGAACGGCCCGCCGACGCGTCCGGAGTTGGCCCGGAACTCCTCGATGATCTGAGCATCGAAGTCGCAGGCCTCGCCCGCGGCCGGGTTCGCCATGGTCTCACTCGCTGTCGTACTCGTCGTGGCGACGAATCCAGGTCTGGAAGTTCTGGAACGCCTCGCCCTCGTCGCGTCCCTTCGGCACCCGGTCCAGGACCGGGTAGTAGGGCATCAGGAACTCGACCCCGCGGCCGGCGGTGGCGTAGGTCTGGTAGACGGTGCCGTCCTGGAGGGTGAACACGCTCACCGCCGGTGACTCCGACAGGTACCCGGCGACGTCGGTCCCGGTCGCGGCCGCGTTCACGGCCACGATCGGCGGCAGGCTGCCGGTGTCGGCCGGCAAGAAGCCGGCCACCTGGTCGGGGGTGTAGGAGGCGCCGAAGTCGAAGTTGAATTCGGTGCCCGCCGCCGAGACCCAGGGGATGCTCCAGCCCATCCTGTTCTGGTAGGCCCGGAGCCGGTCCAGCGGGGCCTGCGAGACCAGCAGCAGGGTGACGTCGCGGGCGTGCAGGTGGGGCAGCAGGCCGTCCAGGCCGTCGGCCATCGAGGAGTTGACCGGGCACCCCGCCTGGTAGGCCGGGCCGAACATGAAGTGGTAGACCAGCAGCTGCGACCGGCCGTCGAACAGCCCGGCCAGGGTCCGCGGTCCCTCGTCGGTGTCGAACCGGTACTGTTTCTCGATCGCGACCCAGGGCAGCTCGCGGCGCTGGCGCGCCAGCTCGTCCCCCGCCCGGGTGTGCTCCTTCTCCTGCCGCAGCAGCTCGTCCCGGGCGGCCTGCCACTCCTGGCGGTTGCCAACCTTGTGATCCGTCATCGCGTCCTGTCTCCTTCTCGCGGGTCCAGCGCCGCCGCTATGGCGGCCCTGCAGGTATAGACCAGCCCGACCCGGCCGAATCGCCGCGCCCTGGTCGGCGACTTTTCCGGCTTCCGGCCGGACCAGAGCCGACCAAGCAGGGTGTCTGGATAGATGTGGACACTCGACGGTAATGTCCGTGGTTACCGTCACCATGGTTGTCAGGGCAGGCTGAGCGAGCCTGGAACGCTATGGAAGCACCCTGCCGGACGAAGGGCCGCGCCGATGAAACTGCCTCCCGTTGGCTACGAGGCGCCTAAAACCGTTTCCGAAGCTCTAGATTTGCTGGCTGAGCATCTGGACGAGGCGAGCGTGCTCGCCGGCGGCCAGAGTCTCATCCCGCTGCTGGCGCTGCGGCTGGCTCACCCGGCGGTGCTCATCGACATCAACGGCATAGATGAACTGTCCGGGGTGTCGGCGGCAGACGGCTCGGTGGCGATAGGCGCCATGACGCGGGAGTACGTTGCCGAGGAATCTCAGACCGTTGCCGATGCCGTGCCGTTGCTGGCGGCTGCCCTGCCGTTGATCGGTCATGAAGCAATCCGCAGCCGCGGCACGGTCGGAGGCAGCCTCGCCCATGCCGATCCGGCCGCCGAGCTGCCGGCCGTCGCCCGGGCGCTCGACGCCGAGTTCGTGGTGCGTGGCCCGTCGGGCGAGCGGGTTGTCCCGGCGGCGGAGTGGTTCGAGGGATACCTCACGACGTCACGCCGTCCCGACGAGCTCCTCACAGAGGTGCGCTTCCCGGCCGCAGGACAGGGCACGGGGGTCAGCTTCCAGGAAATCGCCCGCCGCCACGGCGACTTCGCCGTGGTTGGCCTGGCGGCATCGCTGACGCTCTCCGATGGCGCGATCAGCGATGCCCGGCTGGCGTTTGCCGGCATGTCTGATGTGCCGGTCCGGGCGGCCGACGCGGAGGATCTCCTGGTCGGCGAGAGGCCGTCGGCCGAGTTGTTCGATGAGGCAGCCCGGCGGGCGACCGGCGAGATCGACCCGCCAGCCGACCTGCACGGGTCCTCGCAGTACCGGAAGAAGGTCGCGGCCGTTCTGGTGCGCCGCGGCCTGCGAGCGGCCGCGGACAATGCCGACGAGAGGCAGTGACTGATGGTGGACATCACCTTGAGGGTCAACGGTGCGACGTGCACGGGTTCGCCGGAGGCGCGCAAGACGCTGGCGGACTTCCTGCGGGATGACCTTAATCTCACCGGCACCCATCTCGGCTGCGAGCACGGGGTCTGCGGTGCGTGCACGGTGATCGTCGACGGCCGGGCGGTACGCTCGTGCCTGATGCTGGCGGTCCAGGCCGCCGGCAGCGAGGTGACGACGATCGAGGGGCTGGCACCGGACGGCGGGCTGGGCACACTGCAGCAGGCGATGCAGGATTCGCATAGCTTCCAGTGCGGTTTCTGCACGCCCGGGATGGTCATGCAGGCTGCCGCGTTCCTCAGCGACCACCCTGACGCCGACGAACAGCAGATCCGCGAGGCGCTGTCCGGCAACATCTGCCGGTGCACCGGCTACCAGAGCATCATCGATGGCGTCCTGCTGGCCGCCGAGCGCGACCGTGAGCGCTGAGCGAGGGAGCGACCATGACAGCAATTGCGGCTGAGCGCTACACCGGCGCCAGCATTAAGCGTTCGGAGGACCCGCGCATCCTTACCGGGGCAGGCCGGTACGTCGACGACATCAAGCTGCCGGGGATGCTGCACGCCGCGTTCGTGCGCTCGCCGCTGGCTCACGCTCGCGTGCTCTCGGTCGATGTCTCGGCTGCGCGGGCGCTGCCCGGAGTCGTCGCAGCGCTCACCGGAGCGGAACTGGAAGAGATGACGGTCCCGGGGCCGGATGCGCTGGCGGCTCTGCTGGGCGGCGCAGGGCCCACTCCGGAGTTCACTCTGCTTGCGACGGACAAGGTGCGTTTCGCGGGTGATCCCGTGGCGGTCGTCATCGCCGAGAGCCGTTACGTCGCCGAGGACGGCTGCGAGCTGGTGGAGGTGGAGTATGACCAACTGCCTCCGGTCACGAATGCGTCCTTCGCACTCGACCCGGGCAGCCCGCCGCTGTTCGCCAATCTGGGTGACAACATCGCCCGCCCGCACTCGCGCAGCGAGTTCGGCGACGTCTCGGCAACGTTCACTGATGCTGACCGGGTTATCGACTTCCGCATCGGCGTGCACCGCCACCAGAACGTGCCCATGGAGGGGCGCGGCTGCGTCGCGAGCTACGACGCCGACCTGGGTGTCATGACGGTATACGCGGCCACGCAGAGCGTTCACCTCACCAAGATCGCCATCGCCATGCGCCTGGGTATGGAGCAGGACAAGGTGCGCGTCCTGGCCGGCGATGTCGGCGGCTCGTTCGGCCTGAAGATCGGCGCATCACGCGAAGAGCTCGCCGCCGCGGCTGCTTCGCGTGCTGTCGGCCAGCCGGTTAAGTGGGTCGAGGACCGCGGCGAGAACCTCACCGCGTCAGGACAGGCACGTGAGGAGAGCTTCGACGTCCGGGCCGCTGTCAGCAACGAGGGCGACCTGCTCGGGCTGGACGTGAAGATGGTCATCGACACCGGCGCATACCCAGGCATGGGCACGATGGTTCCGGCAATCATGGAGGCGATGCTGCCGGGTCCGTACAAGCTCGCGGCCCTGGGTTTCGAGTCGACCGCGGTCACGACAAACAAGGCATCGTACGTCGCCTACCGCGGCCCGTGGGCGTCCGAGACGTTCGTGCGGGAACGCGTCCTCGACCTCATTGCGAAGGATCTCGGCCTCGATCCGCTCGAGATCCGGCTGCGTAACGTCGCCCCGCGCACCGATCCGCCGGCCGTCATGATCACGGGGCGCCCGCTGGCCGGAGTCACCACGAGGGAGTCACTGGAGCGGATCGCCCAGCTCGTGGACTTTCCCGCGTTCCGGCGCCGGCAGGCCGAAGCGCGAGCCCGGGGTCGTTACCTCGGCATCGGCGTGGCGACGTTCATCGAGGCGGCTCCTGGCCCGCGCTCGCCGGAGGGGCCCAGCGGCCCGATGGGCATGGAGTCCATGCGCCTTCGGCTCGAGGAGGACGGCATCGTTGTGCTGTTCACGGGCCAGATGCCGCACGGCCAGAGCCACCAGACGACCCTTGCTCAGATCGCCGCCGACGAGTTCGGCGTGCCGTTCGAGCAGGTCCGCGTGGTGGTTGGCGACTCCGACGTCGTCCCGTTCGGGCTGACCGGCGGCAGCCGGTCGGCCACCATGACCGGAGGCGTGGCCCTGCACGGCGCCCGGCAGCTCAAGGCCAAGGTGCTCGATGTCGCGTCGCATCTCATGGAAGCCAGCGCTCAGGACCTCCAGATCACCGATGGCCAGGTCTGGGTGCGCGGTGACCCCGCGAGTGCCATCGCGGTGGGCGAGGTCGCGCGGCGTGCGGCATCGGGCCAGTTCGGTCCCGAGGTGGACGCTAATCTCGAAGTCGAGGCCGCGTTCGACGGCGGCGAAGGGGGATGGTCTGGCGGCAGTCACTGCGCCATCGTCGAAGTCGACGTCGAGACTGGGCTTGCGACGGTGGAGCGGTACGTCGTCGCTGAAGATTGCGGCGCGCTCATCAACCCCGCCATCGTCGAGGGTCAGATCCGCGGCGGCGTCGCGCAGGGCATCGGCGCGGTACTGCTCGAACGATCGGCCTATGACGACGACGGCAACTGCCAGTCAGCCACGTTCATGGACTACCTGGTGCCGACCGCCTGTGATATTCCCCGCATCGAGATAGAGCACCTCGAGACCGTGCCGCTCGACACGGACGTCAACTTCCGCGGCGTGGGCGAGGGTGGCATGATCGTCGCGCCGCCCACGGTAGTGAACGCAATCGAGGACGCGCTCTCGCCCTTCGGCGTGCGGATCTACGAGCAGCACCTACCTCCGGCTCGCATCCTGGAGCTCATTGCCGCGGTCGACTCGGGTCAATAAGCTGCGGGGGACTGAGGCGGCAGTCAGAGCTGGCGCGGCCGGTAGCGGTCAGAGCGGTGTTCGATGGCCATGATGGTGACAAGGCGCTGGTCATCGTCTACGCGGTAGATCACCCGATAGTCGCCCCTTCGGGCGCTGTGCAGGGCGGCGTGCCGGCGTGCCGGCAGTGGCGTGGGTGCCCCGACTAGCACAAACGGAGCATCGTTCGGTGCTTTGGGGCTGACAACCGCTCTGACCGGAACTCGAGGTAGTTCCAGACATGCCGCAGTACGTCGCCCGGTATTCGAGGCTCCGCCAGCCTGGACTCTGCCGCAGCCAGCGGCTGCCGCCGTCGGGGCCGGAGGCATGATGGAGTCATGACCCAACGGACATCTTCCGCCATCTGACGGATCTTCGCTCCGGGACCTACGAGGGCGCTCGCCAGTGGCCAGAACGGGTAGAGGTATTCCGCCGCGCGGTGCGCCTGCTTGATCCCGTGGTGCGGCGGGTCCTCGAGCAGGCGAACGCGGCCTTCTTGCACGGCAGCGGCACCATCCACCACCGCGCTGGCGATGATCGCGATGGCGGGGCCTATGCACACTGGGAGCTGTCTTGGCCCGAGCAGCGGCACGCCGCCACCCGCCACGGCGGACGCGTTGAGCCAGTCCAGGTGATCGCGGTGTTCGGACGCGGCAACACGCACCCGCACCTGCGTGGCGCGGTCGCCGGGATGTGGCCCTGCCAGGTGACCGACACCGCTGACGCCGACCGGCAGGAACCGATCCTGCGGGCGATCGTCGAGTGCGAACTGCACCAGCGGATCTTCCAGGGCACCTGGCAGGTGGTCCCGGCATTCGCGGGCCAAGACGGCGACACAGCGAGATGAGGGCCGCCCGCCCGCTCGTAGCCGCTTGGCGAGCGTTTTTGGCTGGGCTCTCCTACGGCTTGGTCGCGGCGGCAATGAGGTGATGGCTGAAGCCGATAAGCGAGGATTGTGTCTCGGCCGAGCGGGCTGCGAACAGGATGTGCTCGCGCCGCTGCGGGTCTGCCCACTCCTGGCGCAGCGGCCAGCCCGGGCCCTCGACCCCGTAGACAGCCGCGCCGGTGAAACCGGCCTGTCCGAGCTCGTCCGCCAGGCCGTCTGGGGTATGGAAATAGGCAGTGGTGAAGAACTCCGGCCTGCCGACGGGATCGGGGTTGCGGTGCTGCCCGTCGACCAGGTCCTGGTCCACGATCGGCCTGAAGTCCGGATCGCCCAGCCGGCCGTCAAACAGCCCGTCGAGCAGCGACGCGAACCGGCAGACCGCCATGGCGAGCAGGCGGCCGCCCGGGCGCAGCACCCGCCGGGCCTCGGCAAGCGCCTGCTGGCGGTGCGCCGCTTCGGTCAGGTGGTAGAGCGGTCCGAACAGCAACACCGCGTCCTGCGATTCATCGGGGTCCGATAGCTCCCGCGCGTCGCCCAGGGCCGCGGTGAAGCAGCCACCCGGATCGCCGCCCGCCTGGCGCGCCTGCTCCACGTGCAGCGGTACCGGATCCACCAGATGCACCAGGTACCCCTGCCTGGCCAGCGGAGCAGCATAGGTGCCGGGGCCGCCGCCGACATCCAGTACCCGTGCGGGCGGCGAGGGCAGTAGCCGCTCCAGCAACTCCACCGACCTGACGAATTCCAGGGACGGCCTCCCGCCGGGAAACAGGCGGGAGCGTTCGTAGCCGGTGCCGTAGTGACTCTCGATCGCCGGGTCAATCACGGTTACAGACTGCCGCGAATAACCCCGCCGGGCCACTGAAATTCAGTCTCGCTCGAGCTTGCAAGCCGCATTCTGATGCCGCGATTCGCGCTTCGGTCAGCCAGGGCGTTACCGGCTCTGCCCAAGCGAGAAGGCAGACTGACGGGTACACGTATCTTACACGTAAGGTGTAGGGTAGGTGTATGAGCAGAGTGCGTACGAACATCGAGATCGAGGACACCTACCTCCAGGCAGTCATGGACCGGTACGGCTTGCGGACCAAGACCGAGGCCGTCGAACTCGCCCTGCGGCATCTAGCCGGGCAGCCTATGACACGCGAGGAGGCCCTGGCGATGCGGGGTGCGCACGCCATCGACGAACCGCCGGCGGATACGCGTCCCAGGGGAGCCGCGTGATCCTGGCAGACACATCCGCCTGGGTCGAATACGACCTGGCCACCGGGAGCACGGTCGATCTTCGCCTGTCAGAACTGATCGAAGCTGAGGGACCGATCGCCGTCACCGAGCCGGTGATCATGGAGGTGCTGGCCGGGGCCCGCAGTGACGCCCGGGAGGCAGATCTGCGCCGTCTCCTGCTGCGTTTCCGCCTGCATCATTTCGATGCGGCCGTTGACTTCGACGGCGCCGTGCGTGTCTACCGCCGGTGCCGGCAGGCCGGCATCACGCCCCGCGGACTGGTCGACTGCATGATCGCCGCCGTCGCCTGGCGGCACCAGGCGATGCTGCTTGCCTGCGACGCTGACCTCGATCATGTCGCGCGCATCATCGGCATCGAGATGGACGAGGCTTCACAGCATCTGCCGCACCGCCGATAAGCAGCAGCTGGCCGCGGGCGGCAACGGTACGCTAGTGCCATGCTTTACGGCCACGTGGCGACGACGCCGGGCGAACCCCGGCGCGATGCGGCGTGACCTGATCACGACCACAAGGCCCCGGGAGCAGCCATCCCGGGGCCTTTTCGGCACACAACGGATGCTGCCCGCGGAGCCTCAAACCAGGAGGCACTCATGCAGTCCCGTCAACCACGGGCCGGCGAATCCCCCGCCGGCCACTTCCCCGCCGGCCACTCCCCCGCGGACCACCGGCGGCTCGGCCGCGAGCTGAAGCTGTTCACCACCGAGCCCCTGGTCGGCGCCGGGCTGCCGCTCTGGCTGCCCGACGGCGCCGTGATCCGGGCCGAGCTGGAACGGCTGGCCGCCGAGGAGGCGGTCCGAAGCGGCTGCCAGCAGGTCTACACCCCCGTGCTGGCCAAGCGAGAGCTGTACGAGCGATCGGGGCACTGGGCCAAGTTCGCCGACGACATGTTCCCGCCGATAAAGGCCGGCGAGGAAGAACTCGTCCTGCGGCCGGCGAACTGCCCCCACCATGCCCTGGTCTACGCCTCCGAGCAGCGCAGCTTCCGTGACCTGCCGGTCCGCCTGGCGGAGCTGGGCGCCATGTTCCGCAGCGAGCTGTCCGGCGTACTCGGCGGGCTCTCCCGGGTCAGGCAGATCAACCTCGACGACGCCCACGTGTTCTGCACCCCCGAGCAGGTGCAGGACGAGATCGCGCGCGCCCTGGAGTCGGTCCTCCGCTGCTACCGCCTGCTCGGTATCGACGTGACCCGCTTCCGGCTGTCCCGGCGCGGCGGCGACGACGGCTTCCTGGGCGGCGATGACCTCTGGGCGGGAGCAGAACGCCAGCTCGCCGCGGCCCTCGCCGATCTCGGGCTCGATTATGAGGACGCCCAGGGCGAGGCCGCGTTCTACGGGCCGAAGATCGACGTCCAGGTGACGGACCCGGCCGGCCGCGAGGAAACCCTGTCGACCGTGCAGCTGGATTTCAACCAGCCAGAACGCCTCGGTCTCCGCTACGTCGGGTCCGATGGCGGCAGGCACCAGCCGGTAATGATCCACCGCGGGGTGCTGTCCGCGATGGAACGGCTGGTCGCGCACCTCATCGAGCTTTACGACGGAGCGTTCCCGCCCTGGCTCTCTCCGGTGCAGGTGCTTGTCCTGCCGGTCGGGGACGATCACGCCGCGCAGGCCCGCCGCATGGCCGACCAGGTCCGCGCGGCCGGGCTGCGCGCCGAGTGCGACCCGGCCGACGCCAGCCTAGGGGCCCGGATCCGCCGGGCCCGCGGCCGCAGGATCCCCTACGTCGCCGTAATCGGCGACCGGGAGACCGCCGGCAGCCAGGGCGCAAGCGGGCTGGTGGCGCTGCGGCTGCGCGGCGGTCGGCAGCTTGACGGCATACCGGTGAACCAGCTGATCTCGGAGGTTTCGAGGCAGGTCGCCGACCGGTCCGCCGGTCTCGGCTTCGGTGACTCCACAGCCTGACCCAGCGGAATCCGGCTTTTTGCGCAATCCCCTGGCTGCGAGCTACAGTCGGCCGCCCTCCCGGCGCACCGGATCGGCCGCGCTCCCGCGCCGGCACTGGGCCGGCCGCCCTCCCCGGCGGCCGAGTTCGGCCGCCGCCGGCGTCAGAGATGAAGGTGATCAGGATGAGTCCCCCCCGACAGCAGAACGACACTGTCCGTCAATCCGCCATAGCCGAGTCGGGCTTCTGGCGAAGCTTCTCCTTCGCCGGGCAGGGCGTGTGGCACGTCGTGCGGACCCAGCGAAACATGCGGGTCCACCTGCTGGCCGCGTCGGCTGCGGTCGCGGCCGGCCTGGCCCTGCGGATCAGCGCCGTGAACTGGGCCTGCGTCCTGTCCGCCATCGGGCTCGTCCTCACCGCCGAGGCGCTGAACACGGTCGTCGAGGCGCTCGTCGACCTGTGCACCGACGAGTTCCACCCGCTCGCGAAGATCGCCAAGGATACGGCGGCGGGGGCGGTGCTGATCTCCTCGGCGGCGGCCCTGGGCGTGGGCATCGCCGTCTTCCTGCCCCGGCTGCTCCGGGCGGCGGGCTGATGGACGCGCCGCCGACGTTCGGGGAACTGCTGGCCGAAGGCGCCAGCGTGCCGGTCGAGGGCTGGGACTTCTCCTGGTTCGAGGGCCGGGCTACCGAGGAGCGCCCGCCCTGGGGGTACTCGCGACTGCTCGCGCAGCGGATGGCCACCGCGACCGCCGCGCTCGACATCCAGACCGGCGGCGGGGAGGTCCTCGCGCAGATCCCGCACCCTCCGCCGGTGCTGGCGGCCACCGAGTCCTGGCCGCCCAACGTGGAGATCGCCCGGCGCAACCTCGCCCGGCTGGGCGCCAGCGTGGCGGCCGTCGACGACGACGCCGACCTGCCGTTTCCGGCGGGCTCCTTCGACCTGGTCGTCGGCAGGCACCCGGTCCAGACGCGGTGGGATGAGATCGCGCGGGTCCTCGTGGCCGGCGGGACTTTCCTGTCCCAGCAGGTCGGGGCCGGGTCCGTCCGGGAGCTGACCGACGCCATGATGGGCCCGCAGGTGCCCAGCCAGGCGCGCAGCCCGCGCCGGGCGGCCGATCAGGCCGAGGCCGCCGGCCTGGTGGTGCAGGATCTGCGCACCGCGGCGCTGGAGATGAGGTTCTTTGACGTCGCCGCGGTCGTCGTCTTCCTGCGGAAAGTGATCTGGATCGTCCCCGGCTTCACCGTTGACCGCTACCGGCCCCAGCTGGCCGAGGTTCATCAGCGGATCCAGGCGGACGGGAGATTCACGGCCCACTCCCAGCGCTTCCTCATCGAGGCGCGCAAGTCGGGCTGACCCGACTGACGCCCGGCCCGTTACGCGTCGTTTTTCAGCGGGCCGTATCGTCGGGGAGGGGCGGGGTGAGGAGCCGATCAGGGGGGGCCGTGAAGCTGATCTCGTGGATGGCTGCGGGCAGCGTCGCCGGATGGGGAGCCGCCCGGCTGGCAGGCGCCGATCGCATCCGCCGGCTCGAGGCTCCCGCAGCCCCGCTGATGTCGTTCACTCCGCATGTCACCGCGGCCGCGCTGCTGGGCTCGCTGCTGCTGCGGCGCAAGGGTGCGGCCGCCACCGCCGCACTCGCCAGCGCGGCCCTGGCCGCCGTGGTGCTGCCGCGGGCGATCAGGCGCCCGCAGCGCCGGGCGGCCGGGCCGGTGCTCCGCGTGCTCACCGCTAACCTGCTGGCCGGGCGGGCGGCCGAGGAGACCGTCGTCAGCCTCGTCCGGCAGAAGGACGCCGACGTGCTGTTTCTCCAGGAGCTCACCAAGACGGCGGAGGTCCGCCTGCCGGCCTGACCGGCGCGACTCTCCTGCCGTACCCGGATAGCCGAGCGCGCCGAGAAGCCCGCGGCGGGCCGCAGGCGCGGCGGACCCCAGCCTGCGGTCACTCCCGGTATCGTGCTGCTTTCTGTGGGTGACGAGAGGGGGCGGGGGGACAGGGCCGAGAGATGATCCTCACCGTCGTGTTTGCCTTGGCGGCCGCCTTCTCCAACGCGGTCAACGTGATGACGCAGCACTCGGCCAGTGTCGCCGCCCCGAAGCGGGAGAAGGGCTGGCGTCTGGTCGCCTACCTGTTCCGCCAGCCGCTATGGCTGCTCGGCTGGATCGCCGCGGTCGGCGGGTTCGTGCTCCAGGCCCTTGCCCTGCACCACGGTCTGTTGTCAGTGGTCCAGCCCATTCTCGTCACCGAACTGGTCTTCGTCCTGGTGCTGCGCCGGGTGTGGATCCGCCAGGACGTGGCCCGCGCCGCGTGGCGCGCCGTGCTGGTCGCCTGCGTGGGCCTTGGCGTGTTCCTCGCGGCGGCAGAGCCGACGGGCGGGCATCCCAATGCCGATACGGCGAAATGGCTGTCCGCGCTCCTCGCGTTCGGCGCGGCCATCGCCCTGCTGGCCGCGGCGGGGATGCGAGGCTCACCGGTGCGCCGGACCTCGTCCTTTGCGGCGGCGGGAGCTCTGGCCTGGGCCCTGATGGCGACCTTCATCAAGTCGACGACCGAGACGCTGGCGATGTTCGGCATCGGTGGCACGCTCACCCGCTGGCCTGTGTACGCGCTCGCTGCCTCGGCCATCGCCGGCACCCTGCTCGAGCAGGGTGCCCTGCACGTCGGGCCGCTGAGCGTATCCCAGCCGATCCTGGTCGTCATCAACCCGCTGACCAGCATCGTATTGAGCATCTGGCTGTTCGACGAGCGCTTTACCGCCAGCCCGGCGAGGATCACCATCGCCGTCCTCGCTTTCGCCGTCATGGCCGCCGGGGTCGTCGTGCTGTCGCGGGCGGCGCCACAGGACCTCACCCCGTCGAGACCGGACCGGCCGTGACGGACGCTAAAGGCCGAACAGCGGCGGATCGCTGTCCACCGGGGGGGCGAGCACGGCCGCGGCGTCCGGACTGCTCTCTCGGGTCTCTCGGGCGAGCTGCGCGAGCCAGTCGCGGCTGGCCGCCGCGATCCGCGCCGGGATCCCGAGCTCGCCGAGCATCTCGCACGCCGCGGCCATCTCGTCGGCGCGCCGCACCGCGTGCGTGATGCTGCCCTGCTCGAGGCGGTCCACCATGGCAACCCCCAGGTCCTCGGCGATGTTCTCGCGCAGCCAGCTCTCGCAGCCCGCCGCGCGACCTGCCCGCAGCGACTCGACGACGGCTGCAGCCATGCCCTTGTAGAACACGCTGCGGACCAGCTTGCGGGTGGCCGCCGCGCCCGCCGGCCCGGGGAGGACCTCGGCTCTCCCGCCGAGATAGTTGAGCGCCGCCGCGACGTCGGCGGCAGCCTGCCCGCTGACAAGCATCGGCGTCCGGATGCCGCGGCCGGGCACGGGCGACATCATGGCCACGTCGGCGAACGCGACCCCACGCCGCTCCGCCAGGGCCGCAAGCTGCAGCTTGAGGCCGGCCGAGGAGGTGTTGAGGTCCGCGTACAGCGCCCCCGGGCCGAGGCCCGGCGCCGCGTTACGGAACGCTGCCTCGGCCTCGTGGGCCGTGGTCAGGCTGAGCACGAGGTCGGCCCCCTCACAGGCCTCCGCGTCGCTGCCGGTCTCGATGATCCCCTGCCGCGCGCCGACCACCGGGTCGAACCCGCGCACCGCCACGCCCGAGGCGAGCAGGTCGTGGCTGATCGCGGCGCCGGCCTCGCCGAGCCCCAGCACGGCGACCGTGCCGATCAAGGGCGCGCTCACGTGGTGTCCCCCGCTCGCTTCCGGGGCGCTCTTAGGCGCGCTCGCTCGCTCACGCTGGCTCCTGCTCGCCTGCGGGCGCTTTTAGGCGCGCTCGCTCGCCCCCAGTGTCTCCTGCAGCAACCCACCCAGGGCTGCTACCTGCATCAACCCACCCAGGATGACTATCCGCGGGTAAGTTACATGCCTGCCGCCGGGCCTGCCAGGCCCGCCCGCCACCGACGATGCCCGCCCGCGCCCGCAGCGCGGGAAGCGCGGCCCCGTAAGGCATGCAGACCCGCTCCGCGCTCCGCCGGAACCGGCCCAGGGCCGGATGAGTTACCGAATTTAGGCTTTGAACAGGTCATAGTCCTCATGGGCTATTTTGCCAGAATTAATCAGTGCTGAGCGAAGTGCCCTGCCAAGCTGCCGGGTGGGAGCGGGAGTCAGGCCAGGTGAGGGGCGCAGTCGCCTAGTAGCCGGGCGCGGGTTCCGGCGTAAGGCAGGTTTGTGAGTTCAGGCGCACATGGCAGAAAGAGGAAGGTCAGGAGGAGGGGGCGGCACTCGGCGCCCTCGCAGGTGCACAAGGTGGCCAAGGTGGCGGGCAAGGCCGCGCCGACCGTGGCGGTCCTGGGCGCGCTCGCGGGCGTGCCGCAGGTACGCGACTTCGTCGTGCCGTCCACGCCTGCGGTCACGGCCGGGCACTCGCCCTCGGCTCAGGTGAGCGACCCCGGCCAGGTGGCCAACGCCGCCATCGGGGGCAACTCCGCGTCGGTCAACTCCCGCGCGCACCTGCCCCGGCACAGGAGCGCCAGCGCCAGCCCGGGCCTGAGCACCAGAAGGGCCCGGGCGACCCGGAAGCCCGGCAGCTCGCCGCACAGCGTGGCCCCCCATGCCCGCAGTACCCCGGCCAGCACGGCCACCCCGGCCAGCCCGGGCAGCGACGACAGCCCGGGCGGCACCTCCAGCCCCGCCACCGGTCGCACCAGCACCGGAGGGCGCACGGTCCCCAGCTGCACCGGCACGGCGGGAATGCTTCCCGCAAACTACGCCGCGATCGTCGACTTCCTGGTCGCGCACGGGTACACGGGCTTCGCGGCGGCCGGCATCGCCGGGAACATCTACCAGGAATCCAAGGGCGACCCAGAGTCCGTCGGCTCCGGCGGCGGCGGGCTGATCGGATGGACGCCGCTGCCGTCGGGATTCGTCACCGGCAACCCCTCGGCCGACCTGCAAACCCAGCTTCAGGCGCTGCTCACCTACAACCAGGGGTGGTCCCAGTTCATCCCGGCCCTGAACGCCGCCACCAGCGCCACCCAGGCCGCAGACATCTACATGAACGACTTCGAGCGCCCCGGCCTGCCCGTGGCCGCCAACCGCGAGGCAGCCGCCGAGGCCGTGGCCACGGCCTGCGGGATCTGACTTAGGCCCCGGGCTCGCCGTCCGGCCGGGTTTCGTCCGGCCTGGACGCCCCGCCGCCGCGATCGAACCTTTTATCCTTAACGTTCCGCCCGCCGGCGGGTCGACCGCCGCGCCCAGCGCGGCGGCGATGAGTTCCGGGCGGCCGGCTCGTCCTACCCGCGACCAGCCGGAGAGGAATTTCGTTCGCCGACACCGCGGCCCTGCCGATAGGTTCATTGCGCAGGCGGTGACGGGACAGATCGGGAGGATAGAGTGGCACAGGCGAACTCGGGGCCGGCGATCCTGGTGGAGGGCCTGACCAAGTCGTTCGGAGAAGTCCGCGCGCTGCGCGGCATCGACCTGTCGGTGCCGCGCGGGACGGTGCTCGGCGTGCTCGGGCCGAACGGCGCGGGCAAGACGACCGCCGTGCGCATCCTGACCACCCTGCTGCTCCCGGACGCCGGGCGGGCGCTGGTGGAAGGCCGCGACGTGGTGCGGGAGGCGGCCGCGGTCCGCCGCTCGATCGGGTTGTCCGGGCAGTCGGCCGCGATCCAGGAGGAGCTCACCGGCCGGGAGAACCTGGAGATCGTCGGGCGCCTTTACCACCTGAGCTGGCCGACCGCCCGCAGCCGGGCCGTCGAGCTGCTGGCGCAGTTCGACCTCAGCGATGCCGCCGACCGGACGGCCAAGACCTACTCCGGCGGCATGCAGCGCCGCCTGGACCTGGCCGCGAGCCTGGTCGGGTGGCCCCAGGTGCTGTTCCTCGACGAGCCGACGACCGGCCTGGACCCGCGGTCAAGGCTGGGCATGTGGGACATCATCCGGTCACTGGTCGCGGGCGGGACCACGCTGCTGCTCACCACGCAGTACCTGGATGAGGCCGACGAGCTGGCCGACGAGATCGTGGTCATCGATCACGGCCAGGTCATCGCCGCGGGCACGGTCGAGTTCACGGTGCCCGACCGCGACCGGCTCGACGACGCGGTCGCGGCGATCGCGAACATCGGCGAGAGCGAGCCGCACGTGGACAAGGAGACCGGCGTGATCAACGTGGGGGTCGGCGGCCGTGGCTCCGACGCGCTCATCGACGCCGTGCGCGACCTGGATGAGGCCGGGGTGCGCACGCACGGCCTCGCGCTGCGGCGGCCGTCGCTCGACGACGTGTTCCTGGCCCTGACCGGGCACGCGGCCGAGGAGGACGAGCCGAACGGGCGCCGTCGGCGCGGACGCCGCAGAGGCAGGAACGATGCGGTGAAGGCGGTGTCCCAGTGACCGCCGTCGCCGCGCAGGCGGCCGGAGCGGCCGGCGCCCCCGCCTCCCCCAGCCTGTTCACCCAGGCGCGCTGGGCGGTGAGCGACACGCTTACCATCACCCGGCGCAACCTACTGGTCTGGATGCGGGTACCCGCCTACATCGTGTTCACTGTGATCCAGCCGGTGATGTTCGTGCTGATGTTCCGGTATGTCTTCGGCGGTGCGATCGCCGTGCCGGGCGTCAAGGGTGGCTACGTCAGCTTCCTGATGCCGCGCGGCGTTCGCGACGTTCGGCACGGCCATCGCGCTGGCCCAGGAGCTGAAGAAGGGCGTGATCGACCGGCTGAAGTCGATGCCCATGGCGCGCTCGGCGGTTCTGGCCGGACGGCTGGTCGCCGACACCGCCCGGATGACGGTGACCATCCTGATCGTCATCGGCGTGGGCTACGCGGTCGGCTTCCGGTTCCAGAACGGCGTGATCCCGGCCATCCTCATGGTCGTGCTCAGCATCGTGTTCGGCGTGGCGATCTGCGTCATCTCCGCGTTCACCGGCCTGGCCATCGGCGACGAGGAGTCGGTGCAGGCGTTCGGCCTGATCTGGCTGTTCCCGATCACGTTCCTCAGCTCCGCGTTCGTGCCGATCCGGACCATGCCCGGCTGGCTGCAGGCGTTCGCCAACAACCAGCCGGTCACCTACGTCATCGACACCATGCGCGCGCTGGCGCTCGGCGGCCCGATCGAGGCGAACCTGTGGAAGAGCCTGGTGTGGCTGGCCGGGATCTTCATCGTCTTCTCGCCGCTCGCCGTACGCGCCTACAAGCGGGCCGGCTGACCCCGCCACCTAGCCCGGGCAGCGACCATGACTCGATCACGGCGGGACCGGTTGATCGCGGAGTGCGGCGCCCGGCCGGGCGGCCCGGTCGCTGCGGCGGCCAGTACGGCCGGCTGCCGGAGCCGAGGGGCCGGGCCGACCTCGGCCGGGCTGACCGGCCAGGGGCGAGACGCCGGCCGGGGACACGGTGCGAGGTCCACGCCGACAGCGCTACCGCCTCCCCGGCCAGCTCATCTGGGCTCTCCGGCCCGGCCCGGCCCGGCTGGTGCGCATGCCCGCTACCACGCGCGACTGCGCCGGGGCGCCCGGAGGCGAGGGACCGCCCGTCCAGGAGCGCGCGGAGCAGTGTCATCCAGCTCGCGGCCTGGTCGGCCGGGGAAGGAACCCAGGCATCTCGCTGTGCGAAGCGCTCGGCCCGCTCATCCCGTTACACCCGCCCGGCACGCCAGTCGGCGCCCGGCGAAGACCGCGCTGCCAAATGGCGCGGCCGTGGAGTCCGTCACTCCGTGACGTCGTCCCACCGTGGCGGACAATAGCTCGACCTGACGCGGAGGAAGCCTGGGCGGCTCAGGACTGACCGCGCGCGGGGCCAGGGCGGTACACCGCCCTGGCCCCGCCGGTCCGAACGGCCAGACGCGAGCCTGACGGTGCCCGAGCCCAGAAATCTGCCGCCGGGGTGTCGATAATGACGGGCAGCCGCCGTTGTATGGCTGGAGGAGTCGCCGGGCACGCTTGCCCTGTGAGATATCGGAGGAGCGCATGAAATACGCACTGCTGATCTACTCCAGCCCCGGCGCGGCCGAGCGCGTGCAGCCTGCGGACGACGGGGTCATCGACAGCTGGCTCGACTACACGGCCGCCGTGAAGCAGTCTGGCGCACTGCTCGGCGCCGAGCAGCTCGCTCACGTCGACACCGCCACCAGCGTCACCGTGCGCGGCGGCGAGCGGCTGCTGACCGACGGCCCGTTCATCGAGACGAAGGAGCTCCTGCTCGGGTTCTACCTGCTGGACATGCCTGACCTCGACACCGCGCTGGACTGGGCGGCCAAGATGCCGGTCGTCCGTTACGGAACGGTGGAGGTCCGGCCGGTGCTGGAAGGCCAGGCGTGGCAGGCAGCCCTCGAGTAGCAACTGTCGCGCTGGAGCGCGCGTACCGGGACGAGTGGACGGCCATCGTGGCCACGCTCGCGCGGCGGCTCGGCGACCTGCAGGCGGCTGAGGACGCAGTGTCCGAGGCGTTCACCGTGGCCGCCAGGACGTGGCCGAGCGACGGAGTGCCGCCCAAGCCCGGCGCGTGGCTGACGGTTACCGCATGGCGAAAGGCCGTCGATCAGCTGAGGACGCAGCAGCACGTAACGAAGGCGGATCTCTCCTCGCTGATCAGCGCCCCGGCAAGGGAACGCGAGGGTGCTGATCCGGAGGTGGTCACCATGGAAGACGACCGGCTGGGGCTGATCTTCGCCTGTTGTCATCCGGCGCTGGCTTCCGAGGTGAGGGTGGCACTGACGCTACGGTATGTGGCCGGGCTCACGACCCGGGAGATAGCCGCGGCGTTCCTGACCCCCGAGCCGACTCTCGCGCAGCGGCTCGTCCGGGCCAAGCGCAAGATACGCGGCGCGGGGATCAGGTTCGAGGTGCCGCCTGCCGACGCGCTCGCCGCCCGGCTGACCGGCGTGCAGGCTGTCATCTACCTGGTCTTCAACGAGGGTTACGCGGCCTCCAGCGGTACCGAGCTCGTCCGGGTCGACCTATGCGCCGAGGCGATCTGGCTCGGCCGCGTGCTGCACCGGCTGCTGCGTGAGGACGCCGAGAGCGCCGGGCTGCTCGCGCTCATGCTGCTGACGCACTCGCATGCTCCGGCCCGGGTGGATGCGGCGGGCAGGCCGGTCCTGCTGGCCGAGCAAAACCGGGCCCTGTGGAGCCGCGAGCTCATCGCGGAGGGGACGGCGGTGCTGGACGCCGCCGTGGCGCGGCGCACCCCTGGTCCCTATCAGCTGCAGGCGGCCATTGCCGCGGTGCACGCGCAGGCGCCCTCCTTCGATCAGACCGACTGGGCGCAGATTGCGGCCCTCTACGGCGAGCTGGCCCGTCGCTCGCCGTCACCGGTGATCGAGGTGAACCGGGCGGTGGCCGTGGGTCTCGCCGATGGGCCGCTGGCCGGCCTGGCGGTCCTGGCCCCGGTGGTGGCCTCCGGCGAGCTGGACGGCTATGGCCCGTTGCACACGGCGCACGCGGATCTGCTGGACCGGGCCGGCCGCGTTGACGAGGCCACCACTGCCTGGGCCCGGGCGATCGAAGCCACCGGCAACAGCGCGCTGCGCGAGACACTCGAACGCCGGGTGGCAGGCCGGGACCAGCTGGAACGGCCTGATCCCTGACTCGCCGACCCCGTTACGAAAATCTGCCGGCAGCTGTCGATTTCTGGACCCCTCCTCCGTAGGACTGGTGAGCCGGGCGGTCAGCAGGCGCCAGATGGCACCGCTGCCCGGCACTCGGAGGTAGGGACATGCGGCTCACCAAGTCCGCCGGCTGGGCGCTCGCGCTGACGTCGGTGGCCTTCTTCATGACGGCTCTCGATGCGCTCGTGGTGATAACCGCGCTGCCGGCCATCCATGCCGGCCTCGGCGGCAGCGTCTCGACGCTGGAGTGGACGATCAACGCCTATACGCTGACCCTGGCCGCAGGAATCATCACGGCCGCAGCCCTCGGCGACCGGCTCGGGCGGCGGCGCATGTATGTCGTCGGCTTGCTCCTGTTCACCGCGGCGTCCGCAGCCTGTGCGCTCGCGCCCAACGCCGGCCTGCTGATCGGCGCGCGGGCCGTCCAGGGTCTGGGTGCAGCGCTGATTACCCCGCTGAGCCTGACCATCCTGGCCTCGGCGTTCCCGGCCGAGCGGCGCGGCACCATCGTCGGAATATGGGGCGCGATCGGCGGCCTGGCCATAGCCGGAGGCCCGCTGGTCGGCGGGGCCGTCGTTCAGGGCCTGGACTGGCACTGGATCTTCTGGCTCAACGTGCCGGTCGGCCTGGCCGCCGCCGCCCTGGCTATGTCCCGGCTGCCGGAGAGCCGGGGGCCGGCCGCGAGGCTCGATCTGCCGGGCGTGGCCATGGCGGCCATCGGCTCAGTGGCGCTGGCTTGGGGCCTGGTCCGGACGACGGACGTCGGCTGGGGCAGCCCGCAGGTCATCGGCGCGCTGATCCTGGCTGCCGTGCTGATTGCGGGTTTCGTGGCCTGGGAACGGCAGGCCAGCGAGCCCATGCTGCCGCTACGCCTGCTGCGCGTCCCCGCGTTCGCGGCCGCCAACGCGACTGGCTTCCTGACGATGGCCAGCATCACCTCGGCCGCGTTCCTGATGGCGCAGTACTTCCAGCTGGGGCTCGGCTACTCGCCGCTGAGCACGGGCCTGCGCTTCCTGCCGTGGACGCTCACGCCGCTGCTGATCGCCCCGGCCGCTGGCGCGCTCGCGGACAGGATCGGATCACGGCCGCTGATGTCGCTCGGCCTGGCCCTGCAGGGCGCCGGGCTGGTCTGGATCGCCCTCGGCGCGACGAGCACGGCAGGCTACAGCCGGTTCGTGCTGCCGCTCATCATCGCCGGGGTCGGGATCTCGATGGCCATACCGACGGTGCCGACCAGCGCGCTGAACGCCGTGCCGCCCGCCGAGATGGGCAAGGCCTCGGGAGTCCAGAACACCCTGCAGCGATTCGGCGCCGTGTTCGGCGTCGCGATAGTCGCCGCCGTATTCAGTGCGAACGGGCATCTCAGCTCGCCGACCGCGGTGATCTCCGGGTTCCGTCCAGCGCTCGCCGCCGCCGCCGGACTTTCGGTGATCGGCGCCCTGACCGCGCTGGGCGTCGGCGGTCGCCGCAGGTCGCCTTCGGTCGCCCCGCAGCAGGCTCCGGCGCTGGCCGCGGCAGAGAGGTAAAGCAGAAGGGGTGCGCGGCGTCGCGGTCGACGGCGGCGCCGCGCACGTTACAGCCTGGTGCGCAATAGGACGATCGTGCCCGCGGTCAGGCCGGGTAGCGGTAAAAACATACCTATGGCAGCCACGCTTCAGGAGATCCTGCTCGCGCCGGACACCCGGCCAAAGGTTCTGACCGACTGCTACACGCTGATTGAGCAGGAGATCTCGGACAAGTCGGGGGTCTCCGGGACCGCGGTCAAGCTCGGCTACAAGACCGTGACCAGCTTCGCCCCGGGCTACTACCACGCCACCGTGGAGGACATGCTCCCGCAGATCGTGGACAAGCTCGAGCCGTTCTGGGCGGACTTCAGCACCTCCGGGGGCTCGGAGTTCGGCGACTACCTGGCCAAGCGCGGCGAAGAGGTGTCGGAGGCCCTGCTCTCGGTGACCGACGCCATGGCGACGATCTCCAACCGGCCCACGATCATCAAGGCGTACCGCGCCGTCCGCGGCAGCGCAGCCAAGCATGTCCAGGCCGCGCTCCCGCGCGTCGGCGACCTGGTGCTGAAGTACGCAGCCTGATCGCCTCCAGGAGGCGACGTCAGCTGACTCCGCAGGCCCGGCGGCGAGGGGTCGGGCGAACTCCGCCACGGCTCGGGCGATCTCCCGGGGACGCCCGAGACGCCAACAAGCGGGAACACGCATGAATAGCGCCGCATTCAGGGGGCCCTACGGCACCGCCACGGCGTTCTGCGACGAGCTTTTCGCCTTCATCACCGTCGCCGGGCAATCCCGATACGACGAGACCGTCACGCAGCTTGAGCACGGCCTCCAGGCTGCCGCATTGGCTGAAGCCGCGAACTGCGACGAGGCCGTTCAGATAGCGGCGCTCCTGCACGACATCGGCCACCTGCTGCTCGATGAGCACACCTTCCCCACGCGGGACCTGCGCCACGAGATCGTCGGCGCGCGCTTCCTGACCCGCTGGTTCGGACCCGAGGTCGGCGCTCCCGTGGCGCTGCACGTCAAAGCCAAGCGGTACCTGGTCGCCATCGACCCCGGCTATGCCCAGGGCCTCTCCGCGGCATCGATCCGAAGCCTCCGGCTCCAGGGCGGGCCCATGACCACCACGGAAGCCGAGGGTTTCGGGCGGCTGCCCCAGGCCGGGGCCGCCATCGCCTTGCGCCGCTGGGACGACGCGGCCAAGCAGCAGAACGCCTCGGTGCCCGACCTGGAATACTGGCGTGCCGCTGTGTCCCGGACGGTGGGAGCCCGGCGCTGACCGCCCCGGCGGCTGACCGTGCCTCAGGCCCGGGCCACGGCGTCGAAGGCCGCGGCGAACGTCTCCGCGATCTGCTCCAGTTCCGCCGTGGTGACGATGAACGGCGGGGAGACCTGCAGCGCCGTGCCCCGGAGCAGCCGGGTGATCACCCCGCGCTCGCGGATCTCGGCCACCAGGCGAGGGCCGAGGCCCGGGTCCGCGGCGCGCGCGTCCTCGGCGATCTCGACCCCGGCGAGCAGGCCTGTGCCGGCGCGCACTTCGCCGACGAGATTGTAGTCCGCGAGCGGTGCGAGCAGCTTCGCCAGGACCGGCTCGAGCTCGGTGACCCGGTCGATCAGCCGCTCGCGCTCGATGAGGTCGAGATTCGCCAGGCCGACCGCGCACGCGGTGGGGTGAGCCGCGTAGGTGTAGCCGTGCCGGAATACCTCGGCGGATCCCGCGCGCCAGAACGGCTCCGCCACCCGCGCCCCGATGATCACCGCGCCGAGTGGCGCGTAACCTGAGGTCAGCCCCTTGGCCGTGGTGATCATGTCAGGGTCGAGCGCGAACCTCCCGCTGCCGAGCCAGCTGCCCAGCCGCCCGAACCCGGTGATCACCTCATCGGCCACGAACAGCACGTCCCGCCGGCGGCAGACGTCGCGCACCCCCTCCAGGTATCCCTCAGGCGGCGGGTAGACGCCCCCGGCCCCGATCACCGGCTCGCAGAAGAATGCGGCGACGCGGTCGGCGCCCAGCTGCTCGACGAGCTTGTCCAGGGCATCGGCGTCGTCCCACGGCACGTGCTCGACCATCGAGACCAGCGGCCCGAACGGCTCGGCGTTGGCGGGGATGCCGCCGAGCGTCGTCCCGTAGGCGTTCATCCCGTGATAGGCGTGCGACCGGGAAATGATGACCTGCTTGCCGGGCTGGCCCGCCGCCCGCCAGTACGCTCGCGCGAGCTTCGCCGCGGTGTCCACGGCGTCCGACCCGCCGCCCGGCGTGAAGAAGACCTTGGCGTCCGGAACCGGGGCGAGATCAGCGACCCGCCGGGCCAGCGCCTCGGCCGGCAGGTTGGAGAAGGGCTCGAACGTCTGGTAGGCGGCGAGCTGGCGCATCTGCGCCGCAGCGGCATCGGCCAGTTCCGCCCGCCCGTGCCCGATATTGGAGTACCAGAGGCTGGCGATCGCGTCCAGGTACGGACGTCCGGCCTCATCGAAGACGGTGGCCCCCTGTCCGCCCACGATCGTCACGGCCCGGCCTGCCAGGCTGGCCATGTTCGCAAACCCGTTCCACAGGGCGGTGCGACCTGCCGCGCCGCCGTCCCCTGCCGCCATTAACGCTCCTCTTTCCGGCTGGTTATGGTCCGCTGACCTCCTGGACGAACCGTACTTCCACGCACCGGCCGTCCTGACCAACCGCCCCCTCTGACGGCGGCCCGGACCTCTTGGTTGCCCGGAGGGGCGGTGGGTAGATTCACCGCGTGAAAAAGCTATTCGAGCTGATCGTCTGCCTCATCCATCCGGTCGCCGTCGTGCTCATGTGGATCGACCTGGCGACCCGCCCCGGCATGGGCGCGGGCGCGAAGCTGGCGTGGGGCATCTTCGGGCTCATCCCGCTGGTGCCGTTCCTCTACGTGCTCACCGGCGGCGACCTGTGGTGACGCGGCCGTGAGGTAATACCTGCGAATCGGCCCCGACCGAGCGCCGACCCGCCAATCTCGTCGGGCGGCCCACACATTACGGTGATGGTGATGCGTTTCAACGGCGTGGTGACGGCTGCGGCGCGGGTCGGCGGGGAGGTCGTGCCGGCTCGCGCTCAGATGGCGACCACGCTGGGATTCCACATCATCCTGGCCTGCATGGGGATCGCGCTGCCGACGATCGTCCTGGTCGCCGAGTTCATCGGCCTGCGGCGCTCGAACCAGATCGCCCTGCTGCTCGCGCGGCGCTGGTCGCAGGCGATGGGGGTGCTGGTCGCGGTCGGCGCCGTCACCGGGACGGTGCTGTCGTTCGAGATGGGCCTGCTGTGGCCCGGGCTGATGCGCCGGTACGGGGCGGTGCTCGGGCTGCCGTTCGGCGTCGAGGGCCTGTTCTTCTTCCTGGAGGCCATCTTCACCGCGATCTACCTGTACGGCTGGCGGCGCCTGCCCGGCTGGGCGCACTGGTGGACCGGGGTGCCGAACGCGGTGAGCGGCATCCTGGGGGCGATGTCTGTCATAGCGGTCAACTCGTGGATGAACCAGCCGGGTGGCTTCACCGCCCGGGACGGGCGGATCGTGTCGGTCAACCCGTGGCAGGTGTTCTTCAACCACGCGGCGATCTACGAGATGCCGCACATGATCCTGGCCGCCTACATGATCACCGGGTTCACCGTCGCCGCGGTGTACGCGGTCGGCATCCTGCGCGGCCGGCGGGACCGCTACCACTACACCGGGTTCGCCATCCCGTTCGTCCTGGCCGCGGTGATCACCCCGTTCCAGATCTTCGTCGGCGACACCGCCGCCCGTGCCATCGCCGCCGACCAGCCGGTGAAGTTCGCGTCCATGGAGTACGTGGCGCACACCTCCCGCGATGTCCCCGAGTACCTGGGAGGCGTCTACGCGAACGGCCACGTCTACGCCGGGCTGCGGATCCCGGGGGTGGACTCGCTGCTGGTCGGGTTCAGCACCCGGACGAAGGTCATCGGGTGGGACAGCGTCCCGGCCGCCGACCGCCCGCCGGTGGTGTGGCTGATCCACCTGTGCTTCGACGTGATGGTGGGCCTGGGGTTCCTGCTGCTGCTGGCGGGGCTGTGGGCCGCCTGGGGCGGGTGGCGGCACCGCCGGATGCCGCGCCAGCGCCTGTTCTGGCTGCTCGGCGCCGTGAGCGGGGTGGCCGCGACCGTGGCCATGGAGTGCGGCTGGGTGGTGACCGAGGTCGGGCGCCAGCCCTGGGTGGTCTACCGGCTGCAGACCACCGCGGCGGCGGCCACGGCCAACGGCGGCATCATCGCCAGCCTCAGCATCGTCATCGCCCTCTACGCGGTCCTCGGCGCGGCGACCGTCATCATCCTGCGGGCGCTGTCGCGGCGCTGGCGCCGCGGCGACACCCCGGAGCCGGAGGTCCCCTACGGCCCGCCGGCCCGGCCGGAGGACCGGTCGCTGCGCCGGGCCGGGACGTGATCGCGGACGCGGTCGGGGCCATCCTGCTGGCCACGATCACCCTGTACGCCGTCCTGGGCGGAGCCGACTTCGGCGGCGGCCTGTGGGACCTGCTGGCCGGCGGTGACCGGCGCGGCCAGGCGCCCCGGCAGCTCATCGACGAGTCGATCACCCCGGTCTGGGAGGCCAACCACGTCTGGCTGATCTTCGCGCTGGTCATCTTCTGGACCGGATTCCCCGTCGCGTTCGCCGCGGTGATGAACGCGGCGGCGCTGCCGATCTGGCTCGCGGTAGGCGGGATCGTGCTGCGCGGCGCTGGCTTCGCGTTCCGCAAGGAAGCCCAGGGGATCACCCTGCAACGCGAACTCGGCGCGGTGTTCGCCTTTTCCTCGCTGCTGACGCCATTCTTCATGGGCACGGTGGTCGGCGCCATGGCGGCTGGCCAGATCCCCGGAGATGCCAGCCGCACCAGCCTGCCGGCCTGGACCGGGGCGACGTCGCTGCTGATCGGCTTCCTGTTCGTCGGCGCGTGCGGCTATCTCGCCGCGATCTACCTCATCGGCGAGGCCGCGGGCCGGGACGACCGCCGCATGGAGGCCTACTTCACCCGCCGGGCCCAGGCCGCCGGCCTCGTGACCGGGGCACTGTCGCTGGCCACCCTGGCGGAGCTGCACGGCGCGGATCCCGCGTTGTGGCGGAACCTCACCGGACGGGCGCTGCCGCTGGTGATCACCGCGGCGGCGGCCGGCGTGGCGGTCGTGGCCCTGCTGGCCGCTGGGCGCCCGCGCGGCGTCCGGGTGCTCGCCGCGCTCGGCGTCTCCGCGGTGATCTGGGGCTGGGGCGTGGCCCAGTACCCGGCGCTGCTGCCCGGCACGCCGGTGACGCTGAGCAACGCCGGCGCTCCGCACGAAACCCTGGTCGCGCTGGTGGTGCTGTTCGTCGCGGCCGTGCTGATGGTCGGCCCCTCGTTCGCCCTGCTGTTCGCCCTGCAGGGCCGCCAGGTCCTGCGCCACGACCACGGGGGGATCGCGCTGGCCGGAGTGACGGACGGCGGCCCGCGTTCGCGCGCGAGATCAGGGCGCGGTCGGCCTGAATCGCCGCAGCGGCAGAGCCCTGGCAGCCGGACCGCGGCCATCGGCCTGGTCGCCGTCGCCCTGGCTCGCGCCCTCGCCCGCCGCCGGGGCCGCTGAGCGCTCCCGGTTGGCCAGCCAGGCCCCGGGCGCTGTCGCCCGGCCCTGAGCCGCGCGATCACATCAATCCCACCCGCCCCGCCGTGCCCTCTCCGCGCCCTCTCGCCAACCGCATCAACGAGCCATCGATGCGGCTGGATGCACATCGACGGTCCGTTGATGTTGTTGGGGCGGGCTGCGGGAGCCCTGCCTGGCTCGTGGACCCGATTCGAACGCGGGGCCGCGCTCGCTGCTGACGACCACCTCGGTACCCCCGCGCGGCGGGATCTGTTGCGGTAGGTTGGCCCGGTGCGGGTGCGTCTGACCCGTGTTCGTCATCGAAGCCGGCGGCATCCCGCCCAGCAGGACACCGATACCGGGCGGGCGTGGAGCCTGGCTGGCTAGGCCAGGGGAGGCGAGCCCCCCAGCCGCGCGTCGCCGCGATCGGGGCTCAGGCCCGATCCGCCGCCCCGACCCGGCCGGGTGCCCCTGAGCCCGGGCGCAGCCGCCCGGCGGTCTCGGGCACCGCGGCGGCCGCAGGCACCGCGGCGGCCGCAGGCACCGCGGCGGCCGCAGGCACCGCGGCGGCCGCAGGCACCGCGGCGCCGGGCGGGTCCCCCGGCTCGGGCGGCTGCCACCGGCCGGACAGGCAGAGCGCGACCAGCCCGGCCGCGGCGCTGAACAAGACCAGCGGCACGAGGGCGTACACGCCGATGTTATGGATGACGATCAGTAGGTGGCTTGTGCCGGAAATCATGATGCTCGGAGGGTTCCCCGGAACATTGGCGATCGTGCCCGCCGCGAGCCGCGCCAGCACCAGCCAGTCGAGCCGGGAGGCGGGGTAGAGCACAAGCAGGCAGATGATCATAACGTCGTACCAGGGAAGCTGATAAGGCCAGAAGAACACCCAGGCCGCCGAGAGAGCCAGGGCCGGCCGGACCGCCGGCCGCGCCAAAACCCCCGCGGGCATGCGCCGCAGGGCCAGCAGCGCCGTGGCCGCGACCAGGACGGCCGCGACCAGCGCAAGGTGAGATCGCCAGTGCGTGTCGATGAGGAACAAGTGGTAGAAGGTATCCGCGCTGATCGAGTTGCGGCGGTCAGCCAGGGCCCTGACCGCGGGCAGCCCGAACCAAACATAGCCGGGCGCTCCCGTCGCGATCGCGGCCGCGGCCGCGGCGGCGAGCCTGGCAGGCGATCGGCGCAGGGCCCAGGCCAGGCCCAGGCCGAAGAGGGCATAGTTGATCTTGATGTCCGCGGCGATCCCGATGAGCGCGCCGGCGGCCACGACGCGCAGCAGGCGCGGCCGGGCGGCATCCGATTGCTCACCCAGTGCCATCAGCCCGAGCAGGCCGGCCGCGGCGGCGAGCACATCGAGGTGCCCGGCCGCGACGATGTCCCAGAGCAGCAGCGGGTTGATCGTCCAGAGCAGATGGGCGCGCAGGCGCCGGGCCGGGTCGGAGCGCAGCAGCCGGTCCACGACGAACGCGACGGCGCCGAAGGCGATCGCGTCCCACACCTTCAGCCAGAACACGACCCGCGCCACGGAGATGCCGCCGAGCTTGGCCGCCAGGAATTGCTCGATCGTCGCGAGCGGCCCGTAGACGCTCACAGCATGCTGCCAAGTGAAGGGCACGGATGGGGCGAAGGCGTCATGAGCCAGGCGCAGGTGGTACGGGGTTATCAGGTACGGGTTGTGGCCGAGCACCGCGATCCGGCCGTAGGCCGCATAATCGAACACGTCCGTGGACCCGGCCGGCGGCAGCACGGTCAGCGCTACCACGGCGAGCACGGCGGCGATGAGCATCGCCCGGAGGCTCGGCCTGGCCCCGCGCTGCACGGCAAGCAGGCCGGCCACCACCCCTCCGAAGCCGACCAGGACGGCCAGCCAGAGGGCGACGGTCGCCACTCCGGCGGATACTCCCGCGGTCCGCAGGTCCCAGGGCGGCGCCGAGCCCGACCCGGCTATGGGCGGATACATCCAGCTGTCACGGACCGCCGTCATGGCGATCATGATCAGGATTGAGCTCCCGATCCCCGCCACGGCCAGCCGGGCGAGGACGCGCGTTCGGTGTGCCCTCGATCCCACCAGGCCAGTCGCGGGCGAGCCGGAACTCGCTCCGGTGGCGCTGAGCATGGGGCTGCTCCTCGTGCCTTAGTGGTCAGGTGAATTACCAGCCGACAGCCCGGCCCTCGCGACAGGGGCATGTAAACCTCTGCGCCGGGGCCTGGCTTATCCACGAAGGCGCGGACCGGCCCATCCGTGCTGGCTAAATCCTCCTGGGTGACTGATCCCGAACCTCATAATAGTGACCCGCGCGCAGTGATAAGGGGATATTCCTACCGGATTTCGGGAATTTGCCGAATGATGACTGAGTAAAGACTGTAAAGACCGGGCCATCTGAGAGTTACGCCCCGGTAGCCATCTCGTCAGCTTCACCTCGCTTACCCCTGGGGGCGGCGGCCTGAGGGACAGGCCAGGGGCTGGTATCTGGGGGGCCGCGGATCGCTCTGTATCAACGGAACCTGGCTCGCGGTGGCCGATCAGGAGGTGAGGCCGGTGCTGACTGCCGGCGCGGTGAATGCCGACCAGGCCGTAGCCGTGCTCTACGACACGCACTACGGCCCCCTGACCCGGCTGGCCGCGCTCCTGGCGAGCGACGAGGCGGTCGCGGAGGAGATAGTCCAGGATGCGTTCGTCGCCATGCACGGCGCGTGGCGGCAGCTGCGGGACAGTGACCGGGCCCTGTGCTACCTACAGGAAACGGTGGTCCGCCGGTCCCGCTCCAGCCTCGCCGCCGGGGCCGCTCCGTCCGGCGGCCAACGGCGAGGCACCCAGCCGCGGAACACCCAGCCGCGGAGCACCCAGCCCGGGCCGCCGGCAGGCGGACAGCAGGCCTCCACGGGCCCGGGACCGACCCTGGTGGCGGCGCTGCGCTCGCTTCCGGCGCCGCAGCGTGAAGCCCTGGTGCTCCGCTATTACGCGGACCTGCCCGAAACCCGGATCGCCTCGGTGATGGGAACCAGCACGCGCGCGGTGAGCACCAATATCGCCTCCGGCATGTCCTCCCTGCAGGCCGTGCTGGGGCCCAGATAGTTTCTGGGGTATGCCCGCGGAAGCAGTGGAACTCGAGGTCGGGGGCCGGACGGTACGGATCACGAATCCGGACCGGGTGTACTTCCCGGCTCGCGGCGAGACCAAGCTCGACCTGGCCCGCTACTACATGTCGGTCGGCGACGGGATCGTGCGCGCGCTGCGCGAGCGCCCGTGCATGATGCACCGCTTCCCGTCCGGGGTGACCGAGGGCGGGAAGGGCGAGGGCGGCAAGGGCGAGGGCGGGAAGGTCCACCAGAAACGGGTTCCGCACGGCGCTCCCCCGTGGCTGGAGACGGTGCGGGTGGACTTCCCGCGCTACGGCAGGCACGCGGACGAGCTGTGCGTGACTGAGCTGGCCAGCGTGGTGTGGGCGGTCCAGATGTCCACTGTGGAGTTTCATCCGTGGAACTCGCGGCGGGCTGATACCGAGCGGCCGGACGAGTGGCGCATCGACCTGGACCCGATGCCGCGCTGCGGGTTCGACGTGGTGCGCCGGGTCGCCCGCATCTCCCGCGAGATCCTCGACGAGCTGGGCGTTCAGGGCTGGCCGAAGACCTCGGGCGGGAGCGGCCTGCATATCTACGTCCGGATTGAGCCGCGCTGGGGCTTCGCCGACGTCCGGCGGGCCGCGCACGCCTTCGCCCGGGAGGTGGAACGCCGCGCGCCGGGCGAGGTGACCACCACCTGGTGGCGCAAGGACCGCGACCCCACCGCGCTGTTCGTCGATTACAACCAGAACGCCCGCGACCACACGATCGCCAGCGCCTACTCGGTGCGCGGGGTGCCGGAGGCGACGGTGTCCACGCCGGTCACCTGGGACGAGATCGACGACGTCGACCCGCGTGACTGCACCATCGCCACCGTGCCCGAACGCTTCGCCCGGCTCGGCGACCTGCATGCGGGCATCGACGACCACGCCTACCGCCTGGACACCCTGCTGGAGTGGGCCGACCGCGACGGCCTCGACGAGTAGGTGACGCCGGTTCCATGACCTGAGTTCCTGACCGCAAGTAACGCGCACAGATGATCAACACGCCGCTTTGATCATGGGCGCGGGCTTGTTTCAATGATCCCGGACCGAAACCCACTGTATGCGTGGGTTTCGGTCCGGGATCATGGCATGGAACTGACCGCGCCAAAGCCCTCACGCCGCGCCAGGGCCCCTTACTCGGGTGCCTGGGCCAGGGTCAGGCCGAAGTCGCCGTGCGGGTCGGTCCAGAACCGCAGCGTGCGCAGCCCGGCCGCGGCGAGCTCGGCCTCGATCCTGGCGCGGCGGAACTTGGCCGAGATCTCGGTGCGCAGCTCTTCCCCGGCGGCGAACAACACCTCCAGGTCGAGATCGTTGATCGTGACGTGCTGCTCGCGCGCCGGGCGCAGCCGCATCTCGATCCACTCGTTGGCCGCGTCCCAGACGGCGACGTGCTGGAACTCCTCGACCGCGAAGTCGGCGTCCAGTTCCCGGTTGACGACCACCAGGATGTTGCGGTTGAACTCCGCTGTCACGCCGGCCGCGTCGTCGTAGGCCCGCCGCAGCCGTTCGGGATCTTTCACCAGGTCCGTTCCGAGCAGGAACGTGTCCCCCGGCCGCAGCGCGGCGGCGACCTGCGTCAGGAACGCGGCCCGCGCCGCCGGCTCGAGGTTGCCGACGGTGGAGCCGAGGAAGGCAATCATGCGGCGCCCGGTGACCGGGATCGCGCCGAGGTCGCGCTCGAAGTCGCCCAGGAACGAGCGCGTCGCTGGCCTCGGTGAGCACCGCGGGGTCGACGTCGAACGGCACGAACTCGCGGAGGGTTCCGCCGTCGAGCAGCGCGCGCAGCAGCAGCCGGGTCTTGGCCGAGGTGCCGCTGCCGAGCTCGACCAGCGACTCGCACCGCGACTGCTCGGCGATGTCCGCCGCGTGCCGCCGCAGGATCGCCGTCTCGGCCCGGGTCAGGTAGTACTCGGGCAGGCGGGTGATCTCGTCGAACAGCTCACTGCCGCGCGCGTCATAGAAGTACTTGGGCGGCAGCGTCTTGGGGGTCGTGGTGAGGCCGGCCCGCACGTCCGCGCGCAGCGCGTCGAGGTACCGCGCGGGATGGGCGTGGACACGATTCTTCGCTGGCATCAGTCATGCCTCCAGATCGGTAAAGGTCACGGCGTCGGCCGTGACCTCGACGAGGTGGTGCTCGGCAACGTCGGCCCACCGCGGGTCGTCGTCGTAGGGCTCGCTCGCGACGACGACGCCGTCGTCCGAGCGCAGAATGCTCAGCGTGTCGTGCCACCGGGTGGCCAGGACCCGCTGGCCATCGGTGAGCAGGAGGTTCAGCCGCGCGGCCGGATCCCGTTTGGCGAGCGCGGTGACGAACTCGCCTACCCGCTGCGGGCCGAACTCGAACAGGTGGGCCGCGAGGAGCGCTGAGTCGCAGGCTGACTCCGCCGCGGGGTGCGGGCCGAGCACGGCCCGGTCGACGACGCCGTTATGCGACAGCAGCCACCGTCCCGACTGGAACGG